>JGI24752J21851_1000012_pt1 | contig 20268 bp, 19 predicted proteins | sample KBSSwiS7_FD_21851 | JGI IMG/M metagenome (IMG submission 21851)
AAAAAAGGGCCGCGCTGAATAAGCTCTACAGTCCAGCCCGCACCTGCGCTGCGGGGCACAACCATTGATAAGACGGACGAGCCTGAAGCACCTGGCAGATAACGGAGAGAGAGATGCAACGGTTTTTGAGGAGCAGCTGGTACTGCACAGGATGGAGCTCCGACATATCCGACAAGCCGCGCGGCATTAAAATTCTGGACGAAGACATCGTACTGTTTCGGACGTCCGAGGGAAAGATTGCCGCTCTGAACGGGCGCTGCCCGCATCGCTTCGCCCCCCTTTCGATCGGATGCGTAAAAGGTGATGTCATCGAATGCGGCTATCACGGCCTCCAGTTCGACAGGAACGGCAACTGTACGCTCAATCCTCATGGGGAAGGTATCGTTCCTCCAAGAGCCCACACCAAGGCTTTTCAGGTTGAAGAGCGTGATGGAGCCTTATGGATCTGGATGGGTCAACCCGGTACCGGCGACCCCAGCGACATATTGGATCTATATTTTACAGGCGGTAAATCCGGCTGGGAGACGGCAACCGGTTATCTGAAGATAAATTCCGATTATCAACTCGTGATCGACAATCTGCTCGACCTGACCCACGGCACATATTTGCACCCCACGACTGTCGGCGTCGGCGCCGAGCATTCTACGGGATCGGCAATGAAATATGATTTCAAAACCGAAGGGAATGTCGTGCATTCCAACTACACCTTTTTAAATTCTCCGCCGACGGCCTTGTTCCAGCCTTTCTACGACAAGGAGCGGTGTGATATTTATGCTTTCATGCGTTGGCAGCCCGCAGGATCCCTGATTCTGGACATCAGTGCGACAGATGTTGGTCAGCCCAAGGGAACCGGCGTTATGCTACCAAGCTGCCACTTGATCGTGCCGGAAACAGAAAACAGTTGCCATTATTTTTGGGCGATAGCGCGCAATGTGGAACTCGGTGACGAGGCCAAGACCCGGGCGATGAAAGAGGCCGTCGCATATGCATTTGAGGTGGAAGACGAACCGGTGATTGAGGCGTGCCAGAAAATGATGAATGGAGAAGAATTCTTCGATTTGGAACCCGCAATATTGTCGACAGATGTGGCAGGCATTCAAGCCCGCCGCATCCTGAGCAAGCTGATTGCGCGCGAGGCAAAAGCCCACATCTAGCTTGCAGACGACTGCTCGGACGATCTCGAGTCCAATCCCGCGAGTCCAATCGCCCGTACGCCCTCCACCGGCTGATCGTTTGAAACGGTCGCATTAATTCGGGTCGATCGCGTCCCCCTCAGGGTGCCAACGCGGCCTCGACCGGTTCGGGCGGATAGATCGAAGGTTTGCCGGGATCGTAGACGCGGGTGAGCACGTTGACGAAATCGGGGTCGCGGATCGGGTCCGTCGGCATGGTGAAGCGCTCACCGCGCGCGTGCAGGTCAGCGATAAAAATGTCGAAGACCTGCTCGTGGGTCAGATCGTCGCTGTGATCGAGGGCCACCTTCAGTTCGTGGTAGTCCATGAAGATGTCTGCTCCCCAATGAAGGAGGAAGCGCATCTCGTCTGCAGGGATATGCTGGATCACCTCGTCGCCGGTAGTGATTTGCCAACCATCACCGGCGGGGTCGGCGCCCAGCCGTGAATCGAAGGCTAGACCCTTGGGATGGCGCAGCGCCGCCGGCCCGGTCGCCTCGGCGGTGTGGTACATCAACTCGTTCTCGACCACGACTGCGCGTCCCCACATCGGCGCTTTGATCTGGCGTGGCGGAGCGTGGGGGCCATCGGGCCAGCAGGTAAAACCATCACCGACCCGTCCCTTGTAGTACCATGTGATGACCTGCGCCTTCTTGGCCTTCCAACGGGCGAATAGACCTGACTTGACCATAATGAAATCGAGGCCCGCCGCTTAACCTTGACATAACAGCCGCCAGTCTTCCATGGAAGGTTTTATCTGATTGAGGAGAAGAAAGTGGAAGGCTATCTTCCCCGCCTGCGTCTGGACGGCCAGGGCATTGTCGTACTTGGAGCTGGTGCGGGGATGGGAGCGGCTTCGTCTCGCGCGCTCGCAGAAGCCGGAGCGCGCATTCTGTGCGTCGACCGGGAAATGGGCCTCGCCGAACAGATCGCCCTTGAAGTCGGCGGCATCGCCTTTGCGGCCGATGTTACCGATAGAGCCGGGATGGAAAATGTCTTCGAGACCGCCCAAGCGCATTTTGGCGCCAGCCTGAAGGGCGTCGTCGACATCGTGGGCGTTGCCCTGCTCGACAAGGTCGAATCGTTCGACGATGCGAGGTTCGATGCCCAGTTCGAGGTCGTGCTCCGCCACGCGTTTCTGGCGATTCAGATTGGCGCTCCCATCCTTTCGGCCAATGGCGGCGGCGCCATGACGTTCATCGGTTCGAACTCCGGCATGAAGAGCGTCCCTGGGCAAACGATCTACGGCGCCGCCAAGGCTGCGCTTCATCATATGGTACGGTGCTCGGCGCGCGAGTTTGGCGATCGGGGCGTACGAATGAACGTCATTGCACCCAGCTTCGTCCGAACGCCGCGTCTTCTGGAGAAATTGGGTCCGGAATTCTGGGAAACCGTGGACAGGACCGCGCCGCTCGGCCGCGCGGGAACGGTCGAGGACATCGCGTCCGTGGTGCTCTTTCTGCAATCCGCCCTCGCAGGCTATGTCACCGGCAACGTGATGACTCTTGATGGCGGCGGAGACGTGGTTGCCGCTCTGCCGACACCTTAAGCGATGTCGAGCAACGCCACGGAAGCGTTGGGGGTCTGTCTGTCGCATCGTCACACCTTAGCCGCGCCGCAGTGGCCGCCGAAGGGCAGCCCGCAGGCCGCAAAGATGTTAGATATCTTCTTTGGAAGGTATTATTCGGCGGATTGCCGTGCTATGGAGTGATAGACGCCTAGCCGGGCTCGGTCCGAGGCGTGTGATCTATATAGTTGTAATAGTTGTATTTTTTTAGTTTCACGGATATTTCTCGATGCCTCTGGGAGTCGCCGTTCCCGTAATCTGGGTATCTCGGTATCACACTTAGAAGATGCATAGCCGCACGATGCGCGGACATGGAGTAGGATGATGCTTTCACGCGAGGACAATGAACTGATGTGCCGCGTAGGTCCGGGCACGGCCATGGGTGCGGCGTTGCGGCGTTATTGGGTGCCGTTCCTCCAGAGCTCCGACCTCTCCGAGCCCGGCGGCGACCCGCGCAGGGTGGAATTGCTGGGCCAGACCTTCGTGGCGTTCCGCGGTACCGATGGGGTCATTGGGCTGCTGGACGAGGCATGCTGCCACCGCGGTCCGAGCCTTGCGCTTGGACGTGTCGAGGGTTGCGGCATTCGCTGCTTGTTCCACGGCTGGAAATTTGCGGCAGATGGCACCCTGCTCGAAACGCCGAATGTTTCGGACCCGCGTTTTCGCGAGCGTGTGCGAGCCAAAGCCTATTCCGTTCGCGAGGCCGGCGGGCTGATCTGGGCCTATATCGGTCCGAAGGATGACGAGCCCCCCTTCCCTGCCTGGAAGTTTCTCGATCTGCCTGACGCCCACCGGATCACATCCACGCACATCTATGACTGCAATTATGTCCAGGTCACAGAGGCGCTCGTGGACTCGTCCCACCTGTCCATTCTCCATTCCAATGGGGTCGCGAAGGCAGGGGACATCGAGATCGATTACGGCGAGCGGGTCGCCCAGATGGGCGTCGATCTGGCGCCCCGTCTCGAAGTTCAGGAGACCGACAGTGGTTTCCGCTACGCCGCCATTCGCCGCAACGACAACTCTCCGGATCAGCTCCACACAAGGATCACGCAATTCGTCGCGCCATATTTCGTGTTCAACGCCAATGGCGACATTCTCACCATCATGGTGCCCGCCTCCGACGTGAAGACGCTCTTCTTCCACGTCTTCTGGGACGAAGAGAAGCGGATCGGCGAGGAACCGCTACGCAGCGCCCAGCTCAAGTTCGTCGGTCTCGACGACGAAACGCTAGCTCATTACGGCGTTGGTCTCGATACGCCCGAGGCCGAGCGGCCCGGCTGGCACAATAAATTCATGCAGGATCGCGTGGCAATGCGCGAAGGTCGCAGCTTTACCGGCCTTGCTGGACTCATCGAGGAAGATGTCGCCGTTGCAGTCAGCAGCGGACCTATTCGCAACCGCGAGATCGAGAATCTGTGCCCGGCAGACCTTGCCGTCGCACAGCTGTACAGGGCGCTGCTGAAGCTCGTGCGCACGGACCCTCCAATCGTGCCGACCAACGACAAGGATCGCCTCGTTCGTGGCTGGACCACGGTGCTCAACGCCGGCGAGAACTGGCGCACATTGGCTAGCGAAGGAGAAATCGCTGAGTCCGTCGCCAAAGAGCACGCCTGAAAATATGGTGTAGAAGGACTTACTAATGGAAAACCCCTGGACCAACTTCACCCATATCGGGATCGTCACGCGCGATATCGAGCGCACCGTGCAGCAATATGTCGAGCTCGGAATGGGACCTTTCAGCCGGTTCGATCTTCCCAGCGACGAATTTGCCCATTTCAAATGGAGGCATCACTTCAACAAGCCGACCGATGATCACAAGTATAAGGTGGCCTGGGGTAAGCTTGGCGCAATCTCGATCGAGATCTTTCAGCCGGTCGCCGGCGACAGCATCCCGCAGCGTTTTCTCGACGCCAAAGGCGAAGGCGTCTGGCACTATGGATATGATGTCGAGGACATGGAAACGGTCAAGGAATTCATGAACGAAAAGGGTTATTCCGTGGTTGGCGCCGCGGAAACTGAGGAAGGTGTCAAGATGTATTATTTTGGCACTGAGGATTATGGCGGCGTCTATTTCCAAGCCCATGAAGTACCGCCTGAAAGCACGATGTACGAGAAGCTCGCCACCGTAGGAACCGAGCCGGCCGACGCCTGAAGAGTATAATTGCATATTTGGAGCGGATAATGGCCAACCAGGCTGACGGTGCATCCTTTCTTCCCGTTATAGAGTCAAAGAACTTCGAACTCGTAGCATATCATCACATGGACAAGCGGCCGCATTTCAAGATGGGGTTGCAGGTGGTGGACGGACGCTGGTATCTCTACACGGGGCATTTCTGGCATAATGGCTGGACTGTCGTCGATGTCACCGATCCGCAAAAGCCCGAGGTCGTCCATCACTGGAAGGGACCTGAGACCAACACCTGGACCCTGCAGGTCCAAGTCGCGGATGGTAAGCTGATCACCGGGCTGGAGAAGATCGGATCCTGGCTGCCGGAGGAACGCGCAAAGCTGTGGGGCTTTGTTCCCGGCCTTCCGAACGAGGAAGGGGTCATGATCTGGGATGTGGAAAGGCCGTTGGAGCCCAAGCTCCTGGGCCAGTTCGCGACCGGCGGATGCGGCACGCACCGCAATTTCTACGATGGCGGCGACTACATGCATCTGGCAGCCAACATGGCCGGCTTTCGAACCAATATCTATGTTTGCGTGGATATTTCCGATCCCACCAAGCCTCGCGAAGTGTCCCGCTTTTCAATGCCTGGGCAGCGGAACGAGGATCCGCCGGTTGCGCCCAGCGAGCTGGGGTCGCTCCACGGACCTGCTTATATAGAAAATGGACGTGCGTACCTCCCTTATGGCCGCTTCGGCGGCGTTATCCTCAACGTAGAGGATCCTGCCAAGCCCGAGTTCGTGAGCCAGTTCAAGATCGGCGATTTTGGCAGCATCATCGGGTGTCATACCTATTTGCCGCTGGCGGACCGCAAGATGGCCGTTCTTACGACCGAAGCGATTCTCGAGAACAATATGGATTCCGCTAATCTGGTTGCGCTGATCGACCTTTCTGACGAGACGCGTCCACGGGCCATGTCGATCCTGCCAACACCGGTACCGAGCGAAAGCGCGCCGTTCCGCAGCTATGCCCAGCGCGGCGGTAAGTTCGGGCCCCACAACATCCACATTCCGAACCACCAGGCGAATTACGCAACGGTCGGCAACCTGCTGCACCTCACCTATTTCGCCGGCGGGCTGCGGACCTACGATATCAGCGATCCCTACCAACCCCGGGAGGTCGGCTATTTCGTTCCAGGAGACCCCACTGAGCGTCTCGGTAGACCCTATCTGCCTACCAACTTGGTGCCACAGTTCGAGGACATTCTAATCGACTCGCGCGGCTACATCTACATTGGCGATCGAAATTACGGTTTGACTGTCCTGCGGTATACGGGGCCAGAAGCTTGAGTCCATTGCTCGACAGCGTCCCCATTGCCGTACTGACGGGGTTTTTGGGCAGCGGTAAGTCCACTCTCCTCAATGGATTGCTACGGAGTGGATCACTCCCTCCGACAGCAATCGTCATCAATGAGTTTGGGGAAGTCGCAATCGATCACGCGCTGATCGAGGGTGTAACCGAAGGTGTCATGCTCCTCAGTTCGGGCTGCGTATGCTGCGCGGTCCGATCCGATCTGGAGGCAGCGCTTCGCGATCTTCATTTGAAGCGTGTTCGCGGTTTGATCCCGGACTATGAGGCAGCGATCCTCGAAACGACTGGATTGGCGGATCCGGGACCGGTGTTGCAAACATTGACGTCCCGTACCATTCGAGAGATGCGCTACCGACTCGGTCCGGTGATCGCCACACTTGATGCGCAGAACGGCATGGCCGCGTTGGAATCCCATCATGAAGCCGTTCAGCAGGTCGCAATCGCCGACCGCGTCATTCTGACGAAGACTGATCTGGTTCCGGATCCCGCGGCAGTCATAGCGCTGGCCAGGGAGATAAACCCCTCCGTGCCGATCGTTCTATCGAGTGCAACACCCACCTCGGAAGCGATTTTTGGAGACAGCCTGCTATCTGAGCTGCCTCAGGTTCGCACATATCCCTCCGACGGGCACCACCATCACCATTTGTCGGGGATATCGTCCTATGGTCGCGTCATCGAAGGAGCGTTGGACTGGGACCGGGTGGAAACGCTTGTGCGGTCGTTCTTGCAACGGAACGGCGAGCGTGTTCTTCGGTTCAAGGCGCTGCTTCACTTACGAGGTATTGACGAAATGACAGCACTTCACGGGGTCCACCACACCCTCTACCCGCCGCAGCTGATCTCTGCGGGGCGAACTGAAAATGTGTCACGCGTTTCCCTTGTCGGCGATAATCTCGCGGATTCGGCTGCTGCGACGTTTCTAGAGGATCTGTCGGCGAGTGCGAGCTGATCGCCCCCTGCTTGAACCAGTGTGTTGAACGGCGTGCTGCTTTTCATCACCTACCGTCTGCAAAAATCCGCTGGCCTGGTCGCGATCAGCACCCATCACGTCAAGGGCCGATCACCGCGCCATCTTCAATGCGTCGATCCCCGCCGCGATCACCTTGGCGTCGGCTCCCCGCGCGATCCTCACCGCGACGCCATCGATCGCCAGCTCGACCGCCGTACCGCTCGATCGCGAGCGCCGCGTCCGCGGACGCTCCGGTGCGGGCGGCGGTTCTGGTACGACCGGCAGGGGCGCCGGCTCGATAACGGCAGGAACGAAGGCCGGCGAAGTCGCGGCGACGTCCATCGCCTGCCGCATCTTCCGGCGCCATGTGAACAGCTGGATGAGGCCGGACGCACCGCGGCAATCCATGGCCTCGGAGTGAGATCAGCAGGTGCTATGGGGCAATATATGCGCAACAGCGATGGCTCCGCCAAACGCGTTGATCGTCGCTCGCAACGATCAACGCTGTTCGGAGCGCGCAGCTACCCTTGAGCGCGGGATGTTGCGAACCGCGGGAGCTTCTCGCCATGCCCCAGAGGCCACCCATGAGAGCCAAGCGTCAAATATCCTAACTAATAGCTTCCCTTTCGCGGCACCAGTCAAGTATCTGGGTCAGATGCTTACAAGGCGGCTCCCTGCGTCTTTCGTTCAACACCTCGCATGAGATGCTCGCAAAACGCGATGCCAGCCTCTCTCGTCGCAGGGTCAAGCTCGCCAAGGACATCTCCGAGAATCGAGTTGTCCGCCATCGATTCCGACATCGCGGTCGCGACCTTCAGCCCTTTTGGTGTCAGGCTCACCAGAAAGCCGCCGCCGTGGAGCGGATCCTGCGATCTCACTACCAGTTTCTTGGCAACCAAGCGGTCAACCTGTTTGGTAACCGCTCCAGACGATAGCAGCAACGCTCGAAAGAGATCCGTCGGCCGCCGAGAATAGGGACGACCCGCCCGGCGCAGCGCGAACAGAATGCGCATTTCCGCTCCGCTGACGCCATGCTCACGCCGAGCTCGCCTATCGTAATCAGCATCCATGATCCGACCCATCCTGGTCAGGCCGATCACAAGGAGCATGGCCGAGACATCCTTGGTCGGCATCTCCCGATGCCAGGAAGCATATACCTCATCGAGGTGGGTGGAGGTTTTGCGTTGCAACATCTCTATCCTGAAAGAACTATTCGCCGGCGGGTGACGGCTGACAAAGAAATCTTTTTGCCCGATCCCTGCCAAATCGCTAGACTTTTTTTCAGCAGACCTGCCCTACGAAACGCCTTCCAGGTCCTAAGATGGATCAGATCGCCATCTTTGCGCAAAAGTGGCTTCGGAGAGAGCAAGCCCGCGTCACACAAGGTGGCTTGGCGCAAGCAAGGGCGCTGCTGCCGTTGGTCCCGCCCTTTAACCCGCGGGACTGGACCGCAGGCTGACCAAGCCGCCAGCCACGTCTTCGCGGAAGCATATCGGCTGGCACCGAATCCTTGGTCAGGCCGTAAGGCTAACACCCTAGAGCTAGATCTAAATTGTTGATCGAGCTGCAGGCATGCGGTTCGCCTCATCTTCTTGGATACGCCGCCGCAAAACGCGCTCAACTATGCTCCGCGTTTTCGACTCGGCCTCATAGCCGTCAGGCGGAAGCGAATCTACATCATCGCCAGACGGATCCGCTCATCGAGCGAGGCGAGATACTTTAGATAGCTGGTCTCGAAGGTGGGGCCTGCGGCGCTCCATCGATGTTCCAGTTCAATGAGCCCATCATAGCCGCGCCGAATAACGTCCAGAATGAAGCTTTCAAGCGCGAGGCTGCCACCACCAATTTCGACACGTCCAGGGAAGTCGGCAATCTGGACCACTTCGACAAGATCCCAAACCGAGTCCAGCAGCGAGTTCGGGTCTCCATGCATTGCGGCGACGTGCGCCGTGTCAAAGACCAGTCGTACAGAAGGGCTAGCAACTTCTCTAACGACCTCGGCGGCATCGGCCAGGTGGTGGAGAAGGGTCCACGGCAGACGAGACGCATCGACCGCCTCTAGGCAGAGGGTGAAGCCCTCCTCGTTTGCCCTGCTGCCAAGCCGGCGCAGCAAGCGCGCCATATTAACTCTTTGTCGCTCCCGCGAATGGATAGCTGTTGCCGCGCTTAGCACCGCGACCTCACGGGCGCCCGTCCGCTTTCCAACTTCAAATGCAGTCGCGACGTCCGACTCGATCCTCTCCTCAATCGCGCGATTACCACTTCCCCAAGGGGTTGCCATCATCACGTCCGGGCTCGCGTAGGTATAGCAGCCTAGGCGAAGTCCATGATCCTTGATCGCCGCGCCGATCCGAACCTGCGCGTCTTTCGTCCGTGTAGTCGCAAAGGGATCCTGTACACCGGCAAAACCCCATTCGGCGGCAAAAGCAATCTGCCGGACTGGATCGCTGCTTCCGACACGCTGCCGGAACAAGGGCGTGTCGATCGACGGAAATCCAAGATGTGGAGCAAAAGGTAGGAAGAAGCTCATATCTCTTGATCTTTCGAGGTCGGTATAGCGTCTTCGTTCAAGGTACGAAAAGCATCGCGGGATTTTCTACGAGACGCTTCACTGCCTGGACAAAGCTTGCGGCATCCCAGCCATCAACCACGCGGTGATCGCAGCTGATGGAGACGTTCATCAGTTTGGCAATGGCGATCCGTCCCTCGACTACCACCGGACGTTCGACGATCTTGTTAGGGCCGACGATCGCCACTTCCGGTCGGTTGATGACTGGCATGGTGGCGATGCCTCCCAAGGCGCCCAGAGAGGTGATCGTCAGCGTGGATCCGGAAAGTTCGTCTGATTTTGCCTTACCGCTCCGCGTAGCGTCCGAAAGCCTCGCAATTTCCGAAGCGAGCTGCCAGATGTTGCGGCTTTCAGCGTTTCTCAAGACGGGCACCATCAAACCGTTGTCGGTCTGTGTGGCTATGCCCAGATGCACAGCGCCCGCCCGCGTAACGATCCCAGCCTCTTCGTCATATCGCGCGTTGATCATCGGAAAGTCAGGCAGCGCCCTGCAGATCGCCGTGATCAGAAACGGAAGGATCGTCAGGCGCGCCCGATCACCGCGCTCGCGATTGAGGTCGCCGCGCAACGCCTCCAGCTTTGTGACATCGAACTCTTCGACATAGGTGAAATGAGGGATATGCCGCTTGGACGCAGCCATGTTCTCGGCGATCCGGCGCCGCAATCCGATGACTTTCACTTCCGCGTTAGGGCGCGCGGAGCCTGCCGGAAGATATCCCCCCCGCGCATGGTACAGCAGGTAGCTGTCGAGATCCGCGTGCCTGATCCTGCCGGATACCGCGGGAACAATCCCGGCGAGATCAACGCCCAATTCCTTGGCGCGCTGCCGCACGGTTGGAGATGCATGAACATGCAGCGCCGCAGCGGTAGAGATGGGGAGAGAAGCCACGGGATGATCGGCTTCTGCGGGAGAGGATGCGGTGCCGGTCCGGTCTTCCTCTTCCCAGTGCGCTTCCCCCTTAAGCGCACCTGATTCATGCGGAGGATTCTGCGGTTGCGCTTCGAGCACGGGAGTGCTGACAGGGGTATCCGGAGTGTGAACGGCAGCAGAGAACGCCTCCTCAGTCTCGAGGACCGCGAGAACCGCACCGATGGCAACCTGTTCGCCGACCGCGCCGGCCAAGGCTGTCAGGCGGCCCGACACGGGCGCCGTCATCTCCACGGTCGCCTTGTCGGTCATAAGGTCTGCGAGCGGCGCATCTTCTTCCAGATAGTCGCCGACTTTGACGTGCCACGCGACGATCTCTGCCTCAGCAATGCCTTCCCCGATATCGGGCAGGCGAAATTCATAACTGCTCATGCGATCAATCCTGCAATACGCGACGGAGGGCGGCGCTAAGACGCGCCGGGCCTGGAAAATACTCCCACTCGAACGCATGGGGATAAGGCGTGTCCCAGCCCGTCACCCGCTCGACTGGCGCCTCCAGCGAGTGGAAACAATGTTCCTGGACAAGCGCGGCAAGCTCGGCTCCGAAACCACAGGTCTTGGTAGCTTCATGGATCACGACGCAATGCCCGGTCTTTTCGACCGACTGAACAATCGCGTCGAGATCCAAAGGCATCAGCGTGCGCAGATCGAGGACCTCGGCGTCGATCCCGGTCTCTTCGGCGGCAGCCAGGGCGACATGCACCATGGTCCCGTAAGCGAGGATCGTCACATCCCCGCCTGGCCTCGCTATCTTCGCCTCTCCAAGCGGCACCGTATAATGGCCTTCTGGAACGAGGCTGTCCGGATGATCGCTCCAGCTTTGTACAGGACGTTCATGATAGCCCGCGAAGGGTCCATTATAGAGGCGCTTCGGCTCGAAGAAGAGAACCGGGTCGTCGTCTTCAATCGCCGCGATCAACAGTCCCTTGGCATCATAGGGATTGGACGGAATGACGGTCTTGAGCCCAGCGACATGCGTAAAAATGCCCTCTGGCGATTGGCTGTGCGTTTGCCCGCCATAGATGCCGCCGCCGTAAGGGCTTCTGACCGTAATCGGCGACCACCACTCACCGGCCGTACGATAGCGCATGCGAGCGGCCTCGGAAATAAGCTGGTCGGTGGCCGGATAGATATAATCCGCGAACTGGATCTCCACGATCGGGCGCTTGCCATAGGCGCCGAGACCGACCGCGACACCGACGATCCCGCCTTCCGAGATCGGGGCATCGAAGACACGGTGGGTACCATAGCGTTGCTGTAGCCCGTCGGTTGCCCGAAACACGCCGCCAAAAAAGCCGACATCCTGGCCGAAGATGACGACGGAGGGATCGCTTGCCAAGGCGACGTTCATAGCGTCGTTGATGGCCTGGATCATATTCATCTGGATCATCTCAGTTCCCCAGCATCATCGCGCGCTGATGGACGAGATGCGCAGGCATGTCCTTGTAGACGTCGTCGAACATCGTCGAGGCGGGCAAGCGACCCCCCTCCTTCAATGTGCCATAGCTCTCAGACAGCTTGCCGGCGACGCGTACCTCTTCGTCGACTTCCTTCTGTAAGGCGGCATGGGCCTCTTCCGACCATATGCCCTGGCCGATCATGCAGCACTTCAGCCGGTCGATCGGATCACCCAACGGCCATCCACAGGTCATCGCGGCTCGATATTTGCTCGGGTCGTCGGATGTCGAGTGGCCCTCCGCACGATACGTGAAGAGTTCGATCACGGTGGGGCCGTGACCCGCGCGCGCCCGCGCCGCCGCCCACGCCGTCACGGCGTAGACGGCGAGATAATCATTGCCGTCGACTCGCAGAGCGGGGATCCCATAAGCGAGGCCACGCGCGGCAAAGGTTGTTCTTTCTCCGCCTGCGATCCCTGAGAACGAGGAGATCGCCCACTGATTGTTTGCGATGTTGAGAATGACGGGAGCCTGATAAACACTCGCAAAGGTGAGAGCATAGTGGAAGTCGCCTTCGGCCGTGGCCCCCTCCCCAATCCAGGCAGCCGCAATGCGCCGGTCTTGCTCGGTCGCCGCTCCCATGGCCCAGCCTACGGCCTGGCTATATTGCGTGCCGAGATTGCCGGAGATCGAGAAGAAGCCTGCTTTCCGGCTCGAATAGAATACCGGCATCTGCCTGCCCTTGAGCAGATCATGGCTGTTCGAGTAAACTTGGTTCATCATCTCTACGAGCGGCCACTTGCGAGCGACTAGGAGCCCCTGCTGTCGATAGGTCGGGAAGCACATATCGCCCTGCTCGAGCGCCATCGCCGCGGCGACCGCGACGGCCTCCTCTCCTGTGCATTTCATGTAGAAACTGGTTTTTCCCTGCCGTTGGACACGCACCATGCGAGCATCATAGGCGCGCGTGACCATCATGGCGCGAAGTCCTGCTTTCAGCGCATCCGTGTCCAGATCCGGAGACCATGGTCCTGTTGGTCTCTGCCGATCGTCCAGTACGCGGATCAGTCGGTAGGGCAAATTCCTGATGCTCTCCGGGTCCACATCGATGGGCGGGCGCTCGACTGCGCCTGCCGCATCCAAAGCGATGTGGGAAAAGTCTGCTTCGCAACCCGGTCTTGCGAGCGGTTCGGGCACATGGAACCCGGGACTGTTCTTCAGCATAGCTCATCCTTTATTTTGCTGGCCGGGTCACTCGTCGAAAGCTCCACTGAATGGACACAAATTGCCGAGCGCATCTTCTCGGCGATCAACGAAGCGGCTTCTGGCGAGAGTGCGTCCTGATCGATTACGATCGACAGCCGCCCGCCTGATTGCCGGACTCGAACATCGGACGGCGTCAAATCGCGTTGCGAAAGGAGTCCCAGGATGCGCAACAACGTCTGCGAACCGGCGTCCGCACAGACCGCAAAGCGCCAAGACACGTCATTCATGCCGCCATCGACTGCGACCCGCTGATGATCTGGCGTGCCATATCGTCAGCCATCTTGTTGGTCGCTGCCCCCACGCTTTCGGCCCTTTGCAATATCTTCATCAGCATGTCGGCGATTCGATCGACCCGGCCCGCGACAGCATCAGCCCCTTCGCGCATATACTCGGCGGCTATGTTGATAATGCCACCGGCATTGACGACGTCGTCGGGCGCGTAGACGATCCCGCACTCCCTTAGAGCGTCCGCGTCTTCATCTCGATCAAGCTGATTATTGGCGGCGCCACAAATGAGCGGCACCTGAAGACCGTTGATCGTTCCGCTATTGAGCACACCGCGGAGCCCGCACGGCGCCAGAATGTCGGCCTGCGCCGTTAAAATGTTATCGCAGTTCACAATCTGTGCGTCGAACCGCGCAGCGGCTTCCTGAGCGCGCTTGGTGTCCACATTGGAAACCAGCAGTCGCGCGCCAGCATCTGTCAACAAGGCGCATACAGCCACCCCGACATTGCCAACGCCTTGCACCGAGATCCGCATGCCGCGCAGATCGCAACCCCACAGATGGCGCGCGGCAGCCGTCATCGAACGGAAAACGTGAATGACGATAGTCCCTTTCAGTCCGCTTTCCGCGTGATCGACGAGTTGGACCAACTCCTGCAAATCATCCTGCTTCAGTGCGCTATGTGCCATGGCATCCTCCGGGAGCGCTTTTGCCACAGGTTGCGCGGGAAAAAATTGCGTTCTCTCTCCCGATTCGACATATTGTGAATATTTGATGCTCTCGACGGCGTTACTGTGAGTACATTATGCTTGATGAGATAGATCGGAAAATTCTCGGATCGTTGCAAAAGGATTCGAGTCGATCCACGGGTGAGATCGCTGAAGGCGTCGGCTTGTCGCAAGGCCCTTGCTGGCGCCGAATTCAGCGATTGAAAGAACAAGGCTATATCCGTGATCAGGTCTGCCTCCTCGACAGACATAAGATAGGTCTCAACGCCCAGGTTTTTGCTCAGGTCAAACTCAACGCTCATGGAAGAGCGAATCTCGCGGCGTTTTCCGAAGCTATTCGCCAGTTTGCTGAGGTTCTCGATTGCTACGTCTTGATGGGCACGGTCGATTTCATGCTGCGTATCGTGACAAGGGACATTGAAGCCTACGAGAGGTTCTTCTTCGATAAGCTGTCTCAGGTCCCTGGCGTTCAGGAAATCAACTCGATGGTCGCACTTTCCGAGATAAAGTCCACGACGCAACTGCCGCTCTGAAGCGCCTCACCCTAAAGAAGTGTGAGCGTCCAAGGCGGGACACATGCGTTGCCTCGCCTCAGACGCTCTCACCCAACCAGTCGACCTTAGAAATCGAACCCGAACGTGGCGCCATAAGTGCGCGGCGGAGCAGTCTGCCCGACCAATCCACGTGGTGCGAGAATGTTCACCGCGTAATCATAGCGCTTGTCCAGCAAGTTCTTGGCCCAGACCGACACAAAGAAGTTTCCGCCTGGCTCCGTCCAACGCTCTGTCAGATTGACCACGTAGCGCGTCGGGAGCTTGAAGTTGTTCTGTGCGTCAATAAACGTCTTTCCGCGGTAGTTCACGTTACCAGTGGTCTCGAACGTACCAATCGATGTTTTCAACGCGTGCGTTGCGGTAAACGTATAGCTTAGCTCAGGCGCATTCGTGATCTTGCGCCCGGCAGCATCACGAGACTCACTTCCGATCGGCTGAATGACCTCGCCGGTTGGTATCAACATATAATTCGGCGCGCGACGATAGCTCGTATATTCCGTGTCGAGGTATGTACCGTTCAGAGACAAGGTCAGTGAAGGGACCGGCTGAGCGACGAGTTCGAAGTCAACACCCTTTATCCGGGCCGAACCGGCATTGATAGTGATCGTAGATCCGTCGACGTAGACTTGCTGCTGCAGGCCTTTGTATTCATACCAGAACCCGGACACGTTCAAGCGCAGGCGACGATCAAGCAAGTCCGTCTTAGCACCCACCTCGTAGGCGGTCAGGAATTCCGGCGCCACCGCTGGGTTCTGCGTCCGATTCGCGAAACCGGCGGAGGAGTTCGCGTTGAAGAAGCCGGCATTGAACCCACGAGATACGGATGCATAGACCAGCGCGTTCCGCGAGAGCTTGTGATCCAGTGCCACGCGCCAGGTCACTTCGTTGAACGTCTGGGAATCGCTTCCCTGCGTTCCAGGTTTGACCAACCCCGTGGTTAAGTTTCGAACCAAGCCTTGGACCGAGCGCTTTTCATGTGTGTATCGCACGCCGAGCGTGAGCTTCGTCTCGGGCAGGAACTCATAAGAGGCCTGGCCGTAGCCCGAGATCGAGTTGTCCCTGTCGCTAGCTACCACCGCATTCGCATTCACCGCGTAATTCGGTAGCGACGTCTTGGCATGATAATAGAAGGCACCGACCACCCATTCCAGGGGGTCACCACCGCTGGACAGAAGCTGCAACTCTTGGGTGAAGGCCCTGCGAGGCGTACGGTCAATGGCAACACCAACAACAGCGGCCGGCGTTCCATCGATGTCGATGAAGCTATGTTCGGACGAGTGCTGAAAGGCGGTGATGCTCCGTCCGGTCACACTGCCCAATTTGGCTTCAAGCGTGCCGCTGACACCCCATTCCTTTGCCCTGTAGGAAGGCGTCCTGGTCGGCCCGGCATTGATGTCGTAATCGCCGGGAAAAAAGGCACTCCCCCTGCAATATCTGGTACCCGCAGCGGCGCCCGGCCTTGTGCTGCCTGCCGCAGTGCCGCCCCCACCCAGCACAAGGCACCCCCCGACTGCTGGGGAAACATTGGTTCCGACCGTGCCAGAGATTTGCGAGTAATTGCCAGCAAGTGTGAGCTTTACGTCCTCGGACAACTCGGCGCGCAGTCGCGGGCGGGCCGAAAAGCGATCGGTCGCAAAAACGTCATCCCCGTTGAAAACGTTCTTCCCGAAACCATCGCCCTGATCGGAATATCTGAGCGACACATCCGCGGCGATACCCTTTGCCAGACCGCCCGTAACATAGGCCGTCGCGTCGACGGTCGAGTAATTGCCGTAGCCGGCCTCAAACTTGGCGCCCAGCGTCTCGCTTGGCGGCTTGGTGGTGATCTGAATAACGCCTCCGGTCGCGTTTCGGCCGAACAGGGTTCCCTGCGGTCCCTTCAGCACTTCCACGCTCTGCAGGTTCGCGAGATCCGTTGACTGGCCAAAAGGCTGATACACGCCATCGATGAATGTAAGCACGGCCGGCGTCGTGTTACTGCTATTCGTTCCGATGCCGCGCAAAAAGACCATGGGGCGGGCCGCGGTAGGCACTACGAGCAGACCACCCACAACATTCGTCAAGTCTTCCGTAGCTTCGACCGCTGCAGCTTGGAGCGCGCCCCCGGAAAAGCTCTGCAGGGAAATCGGCACTGACTGCGCTGATTCGGAGCGGCGCTGGGCGGTCACGATGATATCACCCAGGCCTTGGTCGGCCTGCGCGCTATCCGATGTGACGTCAGCAGTCTGCGATTGCGCCAGCGCCGCCGACGGCAAGCAGCCGGCGATGGCCGTGCAGGCGAGAAGAATTTCTCGGAACCTCATGCGATCCTCCCTTGTCGCGACCCTGCTCCTAAGACAGTCGGCCGTCCTGATCTTCCTTGGAAGACCAACCGTTGAGTGTCAAGAGTGCTTCTACTGCTTCCAGCCTTCATTGCCGCAGCACCGGTCATCACCACACTATCACGGCCACGTCAGGCGTTGCTTCCATGGAAGATAGGAGTTAAAGCTGGTGGGACATCATGCCTGAAAAGAGCGCTATGAGAAATTTGGGCCCGCTCATTCAGGCGCGGGTGACGCCGGCGAGTCACCGACCCGTGTGCAACTGAATGCTACGTAAACTTCTAGGAAGAAAATGATGACAACCTCCGCAAATGTGACGGACGCACCAAAGTGCCCCTACATGGGAAGTACGGCCTTTGATCCGTTTCTCACCGATCAGGCGGGTGAACCCTACCCCTGGCTGGAGGTCGCTCGCAAGGAGCAGCCCGTTTTCTTCTGGCCCCAGCATAATCTCTGGTGCGTCACGCGCTACAGCGACATCGCCGCCATCATGAAAGATCCCGCCACCTTCTCGAACCGAAAAACCATCCGGTTCGAAAATATGTCGGAGGAATTTCTCAAGGCCTTTCCAGAGGGGCGGCCCGACAAGGTCCTCGTGACACTGGATCCGCCCGAACACAGCCGGCTGAGACGGCTTGCAGGCACCGCTTTCTCGCCGCGTTTTGTCGAGAGCAAACGGGACGTGGTGCGCAGCCTCTGCCACAAACTTCTGGACGATTTCGTTGAGAAGGGCGCTGCAGACCTCGTTGAGGTCTATGCCGACAAACTTCCCGTTCGGGCGATCACGACGCTTGTTGGCGCCCCCGAGGAGCGTAATGCGTTCTTCCGCCAGTGGGCAGTGGACAGGTTGCTGATGCTCAAGGGCGCGCCGAATTTCTCGGCGGAGGAGCGCGCGATGCTCATCAACCGTGCACTGGAATTCAACGCCTGGCTATATGAGTTCATCGAGGAACGGCGAGATAATCCACGAGACGACCTTGCTTCGGCACTCGTCCATGCGCGAACGGCCGAAGGTGACGCGGCGCTGACGACGAACGAGATTCAGGGCTTGATCGCGACGATCCTGAGCGCCGGCTCCACGTCGACCGGGCATCTCATCACGGTCATGTTCTATGAGCTGATGAAAAACCCTGAACAATGGAATGCTCTCAAGGCCGACCGGTCGCTGGTAAAGGGCGCAATCGAGGAGACGTTGCGTCATCGCACCCCTGTTCACGGCGTGCTGCGCACCACCAATCGCGAGGTCGAGGTTGGTGGCGTCACCATCCCGGCGGACGCGGACGTTTATCTCTATTATGCGTCTGCCCACCGCGATGACAGCGTGTTTGCGGAGCCCGACACGTTCGACATCGAACGCAAGGACGCCTTCCGTCACATGGCGTTCGGACGCTATGTTCATGTGTGCCTGGGAGCCCCTCTCGCGCGCCTGGAGGCCGAAGAAACGCTGAACGCTTTTCTCGACCGCCTGCCTTCCATGAGGCTCGTTGAGGGACAACCCGAGGAGTGGACGCCCAACATCCTGTCACCCGGCTTGAACCACCTGCTCGTGGAATGGGACGCGAAGGCAGCATGAAAGCGATCATCCATGCTGGGAAAGGCGGTTCGGACGAGCTCAGGCTTGCCGAGGTAGCCGAACCGACGGTTGGCGCGGGCGAGATCCTGATCGCGGTTCACCGCAGCGGTGTGAATTACGCCGATCTGAATGCACTCCATACCGGCAATAATTTTCTCGGCGCCAAGCCGAAGGATCGCATTCCGGGCGGAGAAGTCGTTGGGCGAAGATATGATACCGGCCGGCGGGTTGTGGCGATCTGCGGCAGTGGGGGTTATGCCGAGAAGGTCGCGGCACCCGAAAGCCAAGTCTTCGACCTGCCCGACGATATCGATGACGAGGTCGCCGCCGCGCTTTTCATACAGGGTTTGACCGCCTGGCATGTGGTGACCACCATGGGAAGGCTCGCAGCCGGGGAGAGCGTGCTCATCCATAGCGCCGCCGGTGGCGTGGGCTCGCTTGCCGTTCAGATCGCTAAGGCCCTCGGCGCAAGCCGGATCGTCGCGACCGCATCCACAGCTGATAAGCGCGACCTGGCGCTTTCATCCGGCGCTTCGATTGCGATTGATGCAGCAGAAGAAGGGTTGGACGGGCGGGCCCTGGAGGCCAACAATGGAACGCGCTTCAACCTCGTGCTCGATCGCTCGGGCGGCAATCTCTTTTCCCAATCGCTCGCCCTGACAGCGTCCTTTGGACGCGTTGTTTGCTATGGCACGTCATCGGGCAAACCCGGCGAACTGCTTACAACGGGGCTCATAGCTGGATCTCGAACCGTCTCCGGCTTCTGGCTGATGGACGCGATTCGGGACCGGGTGTTCGCGCGATCCGCTTTGGATAAGCTTTTCAGCCTTTATCGCGAGGGGGCGCTGAAACCGCAGATCGGGCTGGTTCTCCCGCTGCACGCCGCCGCTGAAGCACACCGCGCCATCGCCGAGCATCGGACCACAGGCAAGGTTCTCCTGGACGCAACGAGAGGCAATGAAGCATGAGCTGGTCGGTCGAACGAGATGGCGCTATCGCGTATGTCAGCTACGATAATCCGCCCGAAAATCGACTGCCGTTCCGCGCCGTGCGCGAATTCGACGAGCGCCTGCAAGAGGTCGCGCAAGACGATGTGGTCAAAGTTGTGGCCATCCGAAGCAAGGTTGCGGGCTTCTTCAGCGCTGGCGGCGACCTCGCCGATATCCGGCAGCTGATCGCCGGAGGTTCGCCCAGCGCGCCTTTCGACAGCTGGATCTTCGCGCTGCTGCGCCTGGAGGAAATGCCGCAGCCGACCGTCGCGCTGATCGACGGACTGGCGGCTAGCGGTGGCTTTGAGCTCTCCCTTGCCTGTACGTTTCGCCTTGGCACGCCAAGCGCTGAATTCGCCCTGCGCGAGGTCAGCGCCGGCGCCCTGCCAGGGGGCGGGGCGACGCAGCGACTGCCGCGTATCCTAAACATCCCGCTCGCTAGCGAAATCATCCTGACTGGACGTACGATTGGCGCGGAGGAAGCAGCAAGGATCGGGCTGCTGCAAGCCCTGCTTCCCGACACCGCTGGTTTCGCGGAGTGGCTCGAGCG
>JGI24752J21851_1000016_pt1 | contig 19236 bp, 20 predicted proteins | sample KBSSwiS7_FD_21851 | JGI IMG/M metagenome (IMG submission 21851)
CCGCGCCCGCCCCTTCAACGTCGGGATCATGGCTCGAGCGCGCTCGATCAGCTCGGCGGGAAAGGCATCGTCAAGCGCTGCCCGCCCGGTGACGGCTGAAACGGCTGCGGTCGCGGCATTCATAACAAGAGTCCTTCCGTTGCGCGATTCCGAACGATCGCCGAGATGCGTAAAATAACTTGATCTCAACTACGCAAACTGTCAAGTCCGACGCGAGGGTTGCACCGTCCGCAGCGAACGCCTAGCGCGATTCGCACGCTAAGACGGTTGCTCTCGCACGGTTGCGGTAATGACGAAAGGGCGAAAAGCTGCGTAGCAAGATGGGCGGGGTCCGCTGTGTTTCGTCAGGAGGGGTTTGGTAGTGAGTGTAAGATCACTCGGCTATGTGGTTATTCAGACGCGCGATCTGGAAAGCTGGCGCAAATTCGGCGCCGGTATTCTTGGCGTCATGGAAGGTGCATCGGCACAGGACGACGTGCTGTGGCTGCGGATCGACGACCGCCCCTTCCGCTTCTGGATCGAAAAGGCCGATCGCGAAGGCTTTGTCGCCCCGGGCTGGGAATTTGAGTCGAAAGAAGATTTTGACGCCGCCGTTGAACGGCTTCGGGCCGCGGGGCGGCCGGTCGAGATCGCCGATCCAATGGCCGCGCGCGCGCGTCACGTGTATGAGCTGGCCCGCTCCTCGGACCCCGCCGGCAACGGGATAGAGCTGTTTTACGGCCGCTTTTACGACTACGCGCCGTTCGTCTCCCCGATCGGCGTCAGCCGGTTCGTGACCGGCGCGAACGGCGACATGGGCATGGGCCATATCGTGCTGACGGCGCCCAACTTCGATGAGACGCACAGCTTCTACAAGCGAGTGATGGGCTTTTCGGATACCGATCTTGGCCGGTTCTACTTGGGCGGAGGCGGGCCGGACGATCCGGGCGTCGGCTTTGCCTTCCTGCATTGCAACGGCCGCCACCACAGCCTCGCGCTCGGCGAGCTACCGGAAAGGCCCAGCGCCGCCGTGCATATGATGCTGGAGGTCGGCACGCTGGAAGACGTCGGCCGCGCTTATGACCGGGTGCTGAAGAGCAAGGGTAAGGTGCCGCTGTCGGCCACGCTCGGCCGTCACGTGAACGACAAGATGACGTCCTTCTACATGCAGACGCCCGGCGGCTTCGACATCGAATATGGCTGGAACGGTCTGGTGATCGATCCCGCCACCTGGGTGCCGACGACCAGCCTGGGCGTCAGCGACTGGGGCCACAAATGGGCGCACGAAAAAGATGACTGACGCAATGCTCGACAAGCGCATGACGGTCGACGAGATCGTTGGCCAGCTCTCCGATGGCATGACGATCGGCATCGGCGGCTGGGCGACGCGGCGCAAGCCGATGGCGCTGATCCGCGCGATCGCTCGCTCGTCGCTCAAGGATCTAACGGTTGCTGCCTATGGTGGACCGGACTTCGGTCTGCTCGCCGCGACGGGCAAAGTGCGGAAATTCATTTTCGCTTTCGCCAGCCTTGACCAAATTCCGAACGAGCCGCATTTCAAGAATGCACGCCAGGCGGGCCTGCCGGTGTTCGAAGTGGACGAAGGCATGTTCCACTGGGGCTTGCGTGCCGCCGCGATGCGCATGCCATTCCTGCCAACCCGCATCGGCGACGGCACCAGTCTGCTCGACCAGCCGGAGCTGTCGAAGCGTGTGACCAGCCCGTTCGATGATGGCGAGACCTTCGTCGCCATGCCGCCGATCCGGCTGGATGCGGCGCTGCTGCACGTCCACCGCGCAGACCAGCAAGGCAACACGCTCACCCTTTCGCCCGACCCCTTCTTTGACGAATTGATCGGCCGCGCAGCTGACAAGGTCTATGTGACCACCGAAAAGCTGGTCGCCACCCCTAACCTCGATATGGTAAACAACCTGCGCTTCAATATTCTGGAGCGCGCTCAGATCAACGGTGTGGCCGAAGTGCCATACGGTGCGCATCCGACGAGTGCCGCGCCCGATTACCAGCTCGATCTGGGGCATCTCAAAACCTATGCCGCCAGCGCCGCATCTCCTGAGGAGTGGGCCAATTACCGCGCTCGGTTCGTTGATGTGAGCGACGCCGATTATCTCGCCGCCGTCGGCGGGCCCGAGCAGATCGCGGCCCTTAAGACTCCGAGCTATTGAGGTTGCCATGACGGACTTTTCGCTTTCCGAGCTCCTCATCGCCGCCTGCGCCGAGAACTGGCGCGGCGTCGGCGAAGTCATGGCCTTTGGCGCCGGACCACTGCCTCGTCTAGGCGCGAATCTTGCCAAGAAGAGCTTCAACCCGGCATTGATGACCACCGACGGCGAATGCTTCTACACGACCGAGCCGATCGGGCCCGGCCGCCGTTCCGATCCCGCCAATGTCGAAGGGTGGTCGCCCTATGATCGCACTTTCAGCACTTTGTGGGGCGGCAAGCGCGTCGCGATGGTCGGGCCTCTGCAGATGGACCGGTTCGGCCAAGCGAACATCAGCGCGATCGGCGATCACGCGAAGCCGAAGGTGGCCCTGGTCGGCGCACGCGGCTTCCCCGGCAACTCGGTCCACCACCGCAACAGCTTCTTCTTCCAGGCGCATAACAAGCGCGCCTTTGTCGAAGGCGAAGTGGATTATGTCTGCATGGCCGGCTACAATCCGGCGCGCTGGATCAATGGCCGCGCGCCATTGGGGCTGGAGTTGGGTATCATCGTCACGAACCTGTGCGTGATGGATTTCGGCGGGCCGGACCACCAGATCCGGGTCGTGTCGCTTCATCCCGGCGTGACGTTCGAAGAGGTGCAGGAGAATACGGGCTTCCCGCTGGCTAAGGCGAGCGACACGATAACGGAGACGCCTGCCCCTACGGCCGAACAACTGGCGCTGATCGCTGTACTCGACCCCAACAATGTCCGCGCGGCCGTGTTCAAGGACAACCCGCCGGGCAGGAGGGACTGACATGCACGAGCTGGTCGAACCCAAGAAAGTCGACATCGTCTATGAAAAGGAGAACCCGGTTCTCTACGACGTCGCCGATCATGTCGCATGGGTCACGATGGATAGGCCCGATTTCAACAATGCCCAGAATGGGCAGATGACCTATGCGCTCGACGACGCTTTCAACCGCGCCGTGCAGGACGACGACATACGCGTGATCGTGCTCGCGGGTAACGGCAAGCACTTCTCGGCCGGTCACGACATCGGCACGCCAGGTCGCGACGTCCACAAGCATTTCGACAATCGGCTGATGGTGCCGGGTCATGTCAACAAGCCGGCGGCCGAGCTACTCTATACGCGCGAGCAGGAGCAATATCTTGGCATGTGCCGCCGCTGGCGCGACATTCCCAAGCCGACGATCGCTATGGTGCAGGGCGCGTGCATCGCCGGCGGTCTCATGCTCGCCTGGGTGTGTGATCTGATCGTCGCATCCGATGACGCGTTCTTCCAGGACCCAGTGAATCGGATGGGCATTCCCGGCGTCGAATATTTCGCGCACGCTTTCGAGCTACCGCCGCGCATCGCCAAGGAATTCCTATTGCTGGGCGAACGGATGAGCGCCGAGCGCGCCCAGCAATTCGGCATGGTCAACCGCATCGTATCGCGCGACAGGCTGCGCGAGGAAGTCGCGGCGGTCGCGGCCAAGCTGGCGGCGCAGCCACGGCTCGGTAATTGGCTGACGAAGCAAGCGATCAATCACGTCGAGGAATTGCGCGGCAAGCGCGCGGCAATGGACGCCGTGTTCCACATGCATCACTTCGCTCATGCCCAGAATGACCTCGTACAGGGCAGCGCGATCGCGGGGCTGGGCGCCAAGGAAATGGCGGCTGCCAACAAGAAGGAGGCCGGCGAGGAATGAGCGAGCCGCTGGCCACCGTGATGGTCGGGCGGCTGGGCTGCCGTTGGCCGATCATCCAGACCGCGATGGGCTGGGTGGCGGAGCCGTCGCTCGTCATCGGCAGCTCGAATGCCGGCGCCTTTGGCTTTTTGGGCGCGGCGGTCATGACGCCTGCCGAAGCCCGTGAGAAGGTGCTTCAGGTACGCCGAGGTACCGATCGGCCGTTCGGCGTGAACTTCCATAGCTTCCAGCCGGGTGCCGACCGGATCGTCGACCTGATCGTCGAGAACAAGGACCAGGTGCGCGCGGTGTCGTTCGGGCGCGGTCCGGACGCGAAGATGATCGGGCGCTTCCGCGACGCCGGCATTCTCTGCATCCCGACCGTCGGCGCGGTGAAGCATGCGCAGAAGATGGTCCAGCTCGGCGTCGACATGGTCAATGTGCAGGGCGGCGAAGGCGGCGGTCATACCGGATCCGTGCCCACCACCGTGCTGCTGCCGCAGGTGCTTGACGCCGTGAAGGTGCCGGTCATCGCAAGCGGTGGTTTTGGCGATGGACGCGGCCTCGCCGCCGCTCTCGCCTACGGAGCCGTCGGGATCGCGATGGGAACACGCTTCCTGCTGACCCGCGAAAGCCCGGTCCCTGAGGCGACCAAGGCGGCTTATCTGAAAGCCGGTACCGACGACATCCTTGTCACCACCAAGCTCGACGGCATTCCCCAGCGCATGGTGCGCACGCGGCTGATGGACCGGATTGAACGGTCGGGATCGCTCGGCATGTGGCTCCGCGCGTTCGAAAGCGGGCTGGCGATGAAGAAGCAGTCGGGTGCGTCCTGGCTGGACATGCTGCGCTCGGCGCGCGCGATGACCGCGCATGGCGCGATGCCCTTGAAGCAGGCGATCATGGCGGCGAACATGCCCATGCTCATCCAGAAGGCCGTTGTCGACGGCGATATCGAGCATGGCGTGATGGCGACTGGCGTGGTCGGCGGGCGTATCAACGACATTCCTAGCTGCCAGGACCTGGTCGACCGCATCGTTGCGGAGGCCCACGCCCGTTTGGCGGCGCTCGCCGCGCTTGGCCAGTCGCCGGCGCGCGCGGCCTGAGGAGGGACAAGATGCCGATCACGTACAGCGTCAACGGACGTATCGCCGAAATCCTGTTCGACCACCCACCGGTCAACGCCTTCGACACCAAGGGCTGGGAATCGATCCCCGGGCTGGTCAATCAGGCGTCGGCCGACGAAAACGTCCGCTGCCTGCTGATCCGCGCCGAAGGCCGGGGCTTTTGCGGCGGCGTCGATATCAAGGAAATGCAGGCCCATCCCGAACGGATCGCCAAGCTGAACCGCGATAACTATTTGACTTTCAAGGCGATCCGCGACTGCGCGGTGCCGGTGGTCGGCGCACTCCACGGTTTCGTGATCGGCGGCGGGGTGAATATTGCCGGCGCGTGCGACGCGTTGATCGCCGCCGATGGAGCCTATTTCTCGCTGCCGGAGATCGACCGGGGCGCGATGGGGGGCGCCGCCTTCATGTCGCGCATGCTGCCGATCCAGATGGTACGCGCCAACTTCTTCACAGGTGGCCGCATCCCCGTCGAGGACGCGTACCGGCACGGCTCGGTGCACAAGCTGGTGCCGCTCGATCGCCTGAAAGACGAGGCTCATGCCTTTTGCGAGGTGATCGCAGGCAAGAGCCGCGCCGCACTCGTCATCGCCAAACAGGCGCTGAACCTGATCGAGCCCACCAACCCCTCCGACCATTACCGGATCGAGCAGGGCTTCACCCTTGAAATGTACATGCATGAAGACAGTCAGAAAGCCCGCGACGCGTTCGTGGATAGCAAGGGCGCGGCGAAGTTCTGATGGACCTGACATACACGTCCGAACAACAGGCTTTCCGCGCCGAAGTGCGCGCATGGATGGACGCGTATGTCCCGAAGTCGCCGCTCGAACATTATGACGCGACCCGGGAAGGCTTTGAGGCTCACCGCGCCTGGGAAGCAACGCTCAAGTCCGGCGATTGGGGCATGGTCACCTGGCCGACAGAATATGGTGGCCGCGGCCTGGACCTGATCCAGTGGCTGATCTTCGAAGAGGAATATTATCGCGCCGGCGCTCCGGGCCGGGTCAACCAGAACGGCATCTTCCTCCTCGGCCCCACCTTGATGGAGTTTGGCACACCCGAGCAGAAGGCGCGCTTCCTGCCGCCAATGGCGTCGGGCGATGAGATCTGGGCACAGGCCTGGTCGGAACCGCAGGCCGGCAGCGATCTTGCAGGCGTGCGCGCGACGGCGGTACGCGACGGCAATGACTATCTGCTCAACGGTCACAAGATCTGGTCGAGCCGCGCCGCCTTTGCCGATTGGGCGTTCGGGCTCTTCCGAGAACCCGGCAGCGAGCGTCACAAGGGATTGAGCCTCATTTTCTTCCCGCTGGACGCGCCGGGCGTGACAGTGAATCCGATCCGCAAGATCAACGGCCATGTCGGCTTTGCCGAGCTTTTCCTCGAGGACGTCCGCGTACCCGCGTTCAACCGCCTGGGCGACGAAGGCCAGGGCTGGCACATCTGCATGGCAACGGCCGGGTTCGAACGCGGGCTGATGCTCCGCTCGCCGGCCCGATACCAGGTGGCGGCGGCCGAGCTTGCCAAGCTCTGGCAGGCGCGCGGCAACAGCGCCGATCCAGCGCTCGAAGCCGATGTCATCCGCGCCTTCATGAACGCCGAAGCCTATGCGCTCTCTATATACAAGACGGCGAGCGCTCTGATGACGGGCTCGAAGATCGGGCCCGAGGCCAGCACCAACAAGATCTTCTGGTCGGAACTCGACATCCACTTGCACCGCACCGCCCTCGCAATCCTGGGCGCCGAGGCTGAGCTGTTGACGGAGCCCGGCAAGCACGACTGGATCGACGACTATATCTTCGCCCTCGCCGGCCCGATCTATGCCGGATCGAACGAGATCCAGCGCAACATCATCGCCGAGCGCATGCTCGGTCTGCCGCGCTGAGGGGCGGATCATGGACTTCACGCTATCCGAAGAGCAGCAGATGTTCGCCGAAACCGCGCGCTCGCTCTTTGCCGACACCTGCACGCCGGATCACTGGCGGCGGCTGATGGAGGCGGGCCAAAGCCGCGACCCGGCGCGCTGGCAGGCAATCGTGGAAACAGGCTTTACCCAGCTGCTATTGCCTGAGAGTGCAGGCGGCCTTGGACTCGGCGAGCTGGATTTTGCACTCATCGCAGAGGCGGCCGGCTCTGTCGCCCTCCCCGACCCGCTGGTCGAAAGCGCCGGCATCGCATCGCCCATGCTGGCGGCGCTCGCCCCGGACCATCCGGCGCTTGCCGACCCGTCGGGAACCATCGCGATCCAGCATCCGGCTAACCCTTTCGTTGCCGACGCGGATAGCGCTGCCGCCATCATCCTGCATCGCGATGGACAGGCGTTCGTCGCTACGCGTGACCAGGTGAGACTGATGCGGCGCGACAGCATTGACCCGTTCCGCCGCCTGTTCGCGGTTGAATGGAGTGAGGCAACACCGCTGGGCACAGGCGACTGGAATCTGGCGCTCGATCGCGGCGCGCTGTTCGCCGCCGCGCAGGGCCTCGGCCTCGCGCAGCGCGCGGTCGACATGGGTGTCGCCTATGCGAAAGAGCGCCAGCAATTCGGTAAGCCGATCGGTAGTTATCAGGCAGTGAAGCACCATCTCGCGTCCGCCCAGGTCGCGATCGAGTTCGCGCGGCCCGTGGTTTATGCCGCCGCGGCGCAGATCGGACAGCGCGACGCCTTTTCCCAGGCGAGGATCAGCCACGCGAAGCTTGTCGCGCTCGAGGCCGCCGACCAGGCGGCTCGCACTTCGATCCAGGTTCATGGCGCAATGGGTTATAGCTGGGAAGTCGATGTCCATCTCTTCCTCAAGCGCGCCCTCGCGCTGACCAATTGCTGGGGAACGCCGGCTTTCCACCGCGCCCGGGTCGCCGAGCGGCTGTTCAGTCGCCCTGCCGGACCCGATCAAACCTTTGCCCGAGAGGCCGCCTGAGATGCCTGAAGCCTATATCGTCGATGCCGTCCGCACGCCCATCGGCCGCAAGAAGGGCAGCCTTGCCAACGTCCATCCGGCCGATCTTGGTGCCCATCCGATCAAGGCGCTGATCGGGCGCACCGGTATCGATCCGCTGGCGGTGGATGACGTGATCTGGGGCTGCACCGAAACGATTGGCGGCCAGGCCGGCGATATCGGCCGTACTGCCTGGCTCGTCGCCGGTCTTCCCGAAGAGGTGCCCGGCGTGACCGTCGACCGCCAGTGCGGCAGCTCCCAGCAGGCAGTGCACTTCGCCGCGCAAGGCGTGATGAGCGGTACCCAGGACTTGGTCGTCGCGGGCGGCAGCCAGGCAATGAACCGCATCCCGATCATGGCGGCAATGATCGCTGGCCAGCAATATGGCTTTGACAGCCCGTTCTTGGGGTCGCCCGGATGGGAGGCGCGCTATGGCGATGAGGAAGTGAACCAGATCAAGTCCGCGGAAATGATCGCCGACAAATGGGGCATCAGCCGCGAGGAGATGGAGGCGTTCAGCCTTACATCCCACCAACGCGCACAAGCCGCGACGGACAATGGCTGGTTCAAGAACGAGATCGCACCGCTGCAAGGACTCGACCGTGACGAGACGATCCGCACCGCCACGACGCTGGAGGGCCTCGCCGCCCTGAGTCCCGTGCGCGAAGGCGGCGCGGTGACAGCCGGCGTCGCCAGCCAGAACTGCGATGGCGCGGCGGCGTTGCTGATCGCGTCGGAAAGGGCGGTCAAGGACCACAAGCTGAAGCCGCGCGCGCGCATCCACCATCTCTCCGTGCGGGGCGACAATCCCGTTTGGATGCTGACCGGCCCGATCCGCGCCACGCGCTACGCGCTCGACAAGGCCGGCATGTCGGTTGACGATATCGACCTGTTCGAATGCAACGAGGCATTCGCGTCGGTGCCGATGGCGTGGATGAAGGAACTCGGCATCCCGCACGAGAAAGTAAACGTTCAGGGCGGGGCGATCGCGCTTGGCCATCCGATCGGTGCAACCGGCGCACGGCTGATGACGACGCTCCTCAATGCGCTGGAGCGCACCGGCGGTCGTTATGGTCTCCAGACCATGTGCGAGGGTGGCGGCCAGGCCAACGTCACGATCATCGAGCGGCTCTGAGGCGTCCGATATGCCCTGCTACTCCTACCAGGGACTCGTGCCGGTGATCGATCCGACCAGCTACGTGCATCCACTCGCTTCCTTGATCGGCGACGTGATCGTGGGCCCCGGTTGCTTCATCGCGCCGGGTGCCTCGCTGCGCGGAGACTTCGGCCGGATCATCGTCGAGGGCGACGCGAGCATCCAGGACTCGGCAACGGTTCATGCCTCGGCAGCCCGCGACACCGTGATCGGTCGCGGCTGCACCATTGCCCACGGAGCCATCATCCACGGCCCGACGCTAGGGGACAACGTCCTGGTCGGAATGAACGCAGTGATCCTGGATGACGCGCAAATCGGCGCGGAGTGCCTGATCGCGGCGCTGGCGCTCGTCAAATCCGACATGGTGGCTCCGCCGCGCAGTCTGATCGCGGGTAATCCGGGCCGGATCGTGAAAACGTTCGAAGCGCACCAGGTAACGTGGAAAAATGATGGCGACGGTGAGTACCAACGCCTCGCCGCCGCGGCACTCGCGGACTTCATCGAAGTGCCGCCGCTATCTGCCGCCGAAGCTGACCGGCCTCGCTTACGCAGCTCCGCCATTCCGGTTCGGCTTGGGGGCACGACTGCGTCGCAGCGCGAGGCACGTGCGGCTGGTCGGCCCAGTTCGAAAGGATAGAAACGATCATGGCAGGAATCTGCGAGGGACGCGTCGCAATCATCACGGGCGCCGGCAACGGTCTGGGCAAGGCCTATGCATTGGGCCTTGCGGCCGAAGGCGCGAAGCTGGTCGTCAACGATCTCGGCGTCGGCACGCATGGAGAGGCGGGCGAGACCAAAGGCGCCGCCGAGCGCGTGGTCGACGAAATCCGCGCAATGGGCGGCGAGGCAGTCGCAAACACCGACGATGTCGCCGAATGGGAATCGGGCAAGCGCATGGTCGAGCAGGCGCTCGACAGCTTCGGTGCGCTTCACGCGGTCGTGAACAATGCCGGTTTCGTGCGCGACCGCATGTTCTTCACCTGTAGCCCCGAGGAATGGGACGCCGTGCTGCGCGTTCACCTGCGCGGCCATTTCTGCACCAGCCGCCACGCTGCCGAATATTGGCGCGCCGAAAGCAAGGCGGGTCGGCCGGTCGATGCGCGCATCATCAACACGACCTCCGGCGCCGGTCTGCAAGGCTCCGTCGGCCAGTCCGCCTACTCGACTGCGAAGGGCGGCATCGCCACCTTGACGCTGGTGCAGGCCGCGGAGATGGGCCGGCTCGGGGTCACTGCCAATGCGCTTGCCCCCAATGCCCGCACCCGCATGACCGACACCGGCGCGTTCGACATGGACGCAAAGGGAGGCCAGTTCGACGTGTTCGCGCCCGAGAATATGGTGCCTTTGGTTGCCTATCTGGTGTCCGAGCAATCGAAGGGCGTGACAGGCCAGATATTTGAGCTGAAAGGGGGCAGGGTGTTTCTTTCGCAGGGCTGGACGGACAGCCCGGCGCACGACAAGGGCGCCCGGCTGGAAGCGGGTGAAATGGATGCGATCGTTCGCAAGCTGATCGTCGAACGCGCACCGGCCAAGCCGGTCTACGGTGCAAGCTGACTCCAATGGACTTCGCGCTCACCGACGACCAGCGCTTCATCCAAGACAGCGCACGCAGCTTTCTTGGTGACATCGCCGGCGCCGACGCATTGCGTGCGATCGTCGAGGGGCCAACCGGCTTCGACGAGACACTCTGGACCAGCCTTGCCGGCGAAATGGGATTTATCGGGCTGATGGTGCCGGAAGCCCATGGCGGCTCCGGGCTGGGCGCGGTCGAGATGGCGCTGGTGCTTGAGGAAACCGGACGCACGCTTGCTGCGATCCCCTTCTTTGAAACGGCCGTGCTCGCCGTGCAGGCGATCCTGTCCGCTGGAACCGAAGCGCAGAAGGCGACGCTGTTGCCCAAGCTCGCCCAAGGCGCGCTCAAGGCCTGCTTCGCCGGAACCGCGAGCCGCCCGTCCCTCGCTGGCGGCCGGCTGACCGGAACCGCCGAGTTTGTGACGTTCGGCCATATCGCGGACCTGATTGTCGTCGCCACTGCGGATGACAGCCTGATCGCCCTTCCCGCCGCAACCGAAGGCCTGACGATTGAGGCCTTGCCGACCCTCGACCGCACACGCCGCTTCGCTCGGATCACCTTCGATTGCGTGTTGGGGGACGACACGATTTTAGGAGCCCCCGGCAGCGCAGGCGCAGCAATCGCGCGTACGTTGACGATCGGCGCCGGGCTGCTCGCTTCCGAGCAGACGGGCGGCGCGCAATATTGCCTTGATTCCACCGTCGAATATTCGAAGCAGCGCGTGCAGTTCGGCCGGCCCATCGGTTCGTTCCAGGCTTACAAGCACAGTCTCGCAGACTTGATGGTGTTGATTGAGAGCGCGCGATCAGCCGCGCTCTATGCCGCCGCCGCCATCGACGAGGACGGCGACGAGTTGGCGGAAGCCTGTCATGTCGCCGCGAGCTGGGCGTCGGACTGCTACCGCCATTGTTCGGGCGAGGCGATCCAGCTCCATGGCGGGATCGGCTTCACCTGGGAACATTGGGCGCATCTCTATTTCAAGCGCGCACGCGCCAGCTCGACCTGGCTCGGTACGCCCGAGCAGCATCGTGAGGCGCTGGCGCAGATCATCATCAAGGACGCCGCATGACCGTCACATTTCCTATCCCTGACTATCCCGAACCGCGCGGCCTGCTGAAAGGCAAGACCGTCGTCATCACCGCGGCCGCTGGCACGGGCATCGGCTTCTCCGCCGCGCAACGCGCCGCCGAGGAAGGCGCGACGCTGCTGATCAGCGATTTCCACGAACGCCGGCTCAACGAGGCCGCCGACTGCATCGCGGAGAAAGTCGGTACGCGACCTGCGGTCTGTGTGTGCGACGTGACGATCGAAGACGCGGTTCGGGGTCTGCGGGATGCGGCCCTGGCTGAGTTCGGCCACATCGACGTGCTGATCAACAATGCCGGCCTTGGTGGCGAAGCCGCGGTCGTCGACATGACGGACGACCAGTGGAACCGGGTTCTGGACGTGACGCTGACCAGCCTGTTTCGCATGACCCGCGCCTTCCTGCCGGCCATGTACGAAGCGAAGTCGGGCGTCATGGTCAACAATGCTTCCGTGCTTGGGTGGCGCGCGCAAAAGGGACAGGCGCATTATGCAGCAGCAAAGGCGGGCGTGATGGCCTTCACACGCTGCGCGGCACTTGAAGCGGCGGAGCACAATGTGCGCATCAATGCCGTCGCGCCCAGCCTCGCCATGCATCCGTTTCTCGCCAAGGTGACCACTGAAGAGGCGCTCGCAAAGCTGGTTGAGAAAGAGGCATTCGGCCGCCCGGCCGAAGTCTGGGAAGTCGCCAACGTGATGATGTTCCTCGCCTCCGAGCTTTCCTCCTACATGACCGGAGAGATTGTCTCGGTCTCCAGCCAGCGGGCCTGAAACCATGGCGACCGTCTTCGAACATCCCCACGATCTCCTCGGCAAGGAAAACACGAAGCTCGCCGCGTCGGAGTGGCTAACCATCGAGCAGGACAGGATCGACGAGTTCGGCCGCGTCACCGGCGATCAGCAATGGATCCATGTCGATCCAGCCCGCGCCAAGGATGGGCCGTTCGGAGCCACCATCGCCCATGGTTATCTGACGCTCAGCCTCGTCAACATGTTCATGCCGCAGATGATCGAGGTCCGTCGCTTCTCCGCAGGCGTAAATGTCGGCTCGGACAAGCTGCGCTTCCTCTCGCCGGTGCCCGTCGGCTCCCGCATCCGCGGGCTCGGCGAGCTGATATCGGCGGAGGAAGTGAAGGGCGGCGCGATCCAGGCCGTCATCCGCGTCACCGTCGAAATCGAAGGCAAGGATAAGCCTGCCCTGATCGTTGATGCCATCAACCGCTATTTTCCGGAGTAAGAGAGATGCCCGTCCCCCCTCAGCAGATGGTAGCCGTCGTCGAAGCCTATGTGGCGGCGTTCGACAAGTCCGACGCCAATGCGGTCGCCGAGCTTTATGCGGAGAACGCAACCGTGGAGGACCCGATCGGCGCGCCCATACACAAGGGCCGCGAAGCCATTCGCGCATTCTATGCCGGATCGATGAAGACCGGCGCCAAGCTGCAGCTCGAAGGCCCCGTCCGCGTGACGCAGGACTTTGCCGTATTTCCGTTCTCGGTGAACCTGAATTTTGGAGGTGGCCCCAAGCGGATCGACGTGATCGATACCTTCAAATTCGACGCTCAAGGTAAGGTGATCGAAATGCGCGCCTTTTGGGGCCCGACTAATATGCACGGCTTTTGAAAAGGAAGAGGATGATGCGCGAAGCAGCAATCGTTTCAACCGCGCGCACCGGCGTGGGAAAGGCCTATCGCGGCGCGTTCAACGACACCGAGGCGCCCGTGCTTTCCGCCCATGTCGTGAACGCTGCGATCGAACGGGCCGGTATCGATCCGGGGCGCGTGGACGATGTTTACCTGGGCGTGGGCAACCACTGGAACACGCAAAGCTACAATCTGGGCCGGTTGACGGTGCACGGCTCCGTGCTGCCCGACACCACCGCCGGCTTCACGCTCGACCGCAAATGCGGCTCCGGTCTGACCGCCGTGGCGTTAGCCGCGCGCGGCATCATCGCCGATGAGATCGACGTCGCGGTTGCAGGCGGGATGGAAAGCATTTCGCTGACCATCAACAAGCACGCACCCGCGTTCCGCAACCGCTCGGAGTTCGTGAAGGAACATGATCCGCACGCCTATATGGTGATGATTGAGACGGCCGAGCTGGTCGCCGACCGCTATGGCGTCAGCCGCGAGGAGCAGGACCGGTTCGCGGCACAAAGCCAACAGCGGGCCGCCGCCGCGCAGGAGGCCGGGGCCTTCAACGACGAGATCGTGCCGATTACCGTCACCAAGGCGCTGTTTGACAAGGAAGGTAATGAGACCGGCAAGGAAGAAGTGACGCTTGCCCGTGACGAAGGCGTGCGCGCCGGCACGACCTACGAGGCTCTGGCGGCGTTGAAACCGGTCTTCAAGAACGGTCTGGTCATACAGGAAGGCAAGCACATCACCGCCGGAAATGCCTCGCAGCTTTCGGACGGCGCTTCCGCACAGGTCGTGATGGATCTCGCAACTGCCCAGAAGGAAGGCCGGCCAATCCTCGGTGTCTATCGCGGCTTCCAGGTCGCTGGCTGCAAGGCCGAGGAAATGGGCATAGGCCCCGTCTTCGCGATCCCCAAACTGCTCGATCGCGCAGGGCTCAAGATCGACGACATCGGCCTGTTCGAGATCAATGAGGCATTCGCCAGCCAGGCGGTCTATTGCCAGCGCAAGCTCGGCATCGATCCCGACAAGCTGAACGTCAATGGCGGCGGCATTGCGATCGGGCACCCGTTCGGCATGACCGGCTCACGTTTGGTCGGCCACGCGCTGATCGAGGGCAAGAGGCGCGGCGTCAAATATGTCGTGGTCTCGATGTGCATCGCAGGTGGCATGGGCGCGGCCGGCCTTTTCGAGGTCGCCTGACACAATGCAACTAGCGTTCGCCCCCGAGCTCAAGGCTTTCCGCGAGGAAGCGGCCGACTGGCTGCAGAGCCAGCTTTCCGGCCCATTCCGCGCCATTCGCGGCCAGACCAACCAGGTCGATAATGTCGAGGAGCGCAGCGCCTGGGAGCGAGCCATGGGCGAAGCGCGCTGGAGCGTCATCGGATGGCCAGAACAATGGGGCGGCCGTGGCGCTTCCATCGCCGAGCAGGTCATCTTCGCCGAGGAATATGCCCGCGCAAAGGGCCCTCCGCGGGTTGGTCATCTGGGTGTCGAACTCATCGGCCCGACCCTGCTCGCGCTCGGGAGCGAGGATCAAAAAGCGCGCTTCCTGCCCGACATTGCGGGTGGCCGCACGATCTGGTGTCAGGGCTATTCGGAGCCTGGCGCCGGCTCGGACCTCGCCAATGTCAAGACCAAGGCGCGTCTGGACGGTAGCCGTTATCTGGTTGACGGGCAGAAGATTTGGACCTCGATGGGCATGATTGCCGACTGGTGCTTCGTCGTGGCACGGACAGAGCCAGGCAGCGCGGGTCCCAAGGGTCTGTCCTTCCTGCTTGTCGACATGCACCAGCCAGGCGTGGAGCCGCGGCCGATCCGGCAGATGACCGGAGAAGCAGAGTTCGCCGAAGTCTTCTTCGACGGAGCGGTCGCCAAAGCCGAGGACCGCATCGGTGCCGAAGGCGACGGGTGGAATGTCGCGATGGCCCTGCTCGGCTTCGAGCGCGGCGTCTCCACGCTCGCCCAGCAAATGCACTTCCGCAACGAATTCGAGGAGATCCTTGAAGCAGCCAAACGGAACGGCAAGGCGCGCGATCCGATCATACGGCAGAAGCTCGCGCGGGCCCATGCGGGCCTCAAGATCATGCGCTACAATGCGCTCCGGATGTTGGCAGGGGGCGATGGCGGCAGCCTGTCTGGCGCTGCCTATACCTACAAGCTCTACTGGTCCCGCTGGCATCGCGACCTAGGCGAACTGGCGATGGACGTGCTTGGCCAGGAGGGGGAACTTGGAGACAGTGAGGAGCGGATGCCGCCGCTTCCCACAATGTATCTGATGAGCCGCGCTGATACCATCTATGCCGGCACCGACCAGATCCAGCGCAACATCATCGCCGAACGTGCGCTTGGCCTGCCGCGGGAACCACGCGGGACATGACCGAGGCCATGGGAAGCTGGCCGGTGACCATTCCTGCCGCGGCCAAATCCGCCGCCGAGCGCTGGCCGGACGCGATCGCGTTGATCGGCGCCAAACAAAGCTGGACCTTTGCCGAACTATGGCGCGACGCGCGCGCCGCGGCTTCAGCAATGATGGCCAGCGGCATTGCCAAGGGTGACCGCATAGCTCTCTGGGCTCCGAACACGCGGGAATGGATCCTCGCGGCGCTTGGCGCACAGACTGCAGGGGCGACCATCGTGCCACTGAACACGCGCTTCAAGGGCGCCGAGGCAGGCGATATTCTCCGTCGCAGTCGCGCCAGGCTCCTTTTTGCACCCGCCGATTTCCTCCACACCGACTATCGCGCGCTGATCGCGGGCGAGGACGTGCCCGACCTTGCCGAGACCATCCTGCTCGATACCGGCTGGGAGGCGTTTGTCGCGCGCGGCATGGGTGCGGAGGATGCCGCCGTCGACACCGCTTTCGCGCAGCTTGCAGGCGACGACATCTCCGACATCATCTTCACTTCCGGCACGACAGGACAACCCAAAGGGGTGCTGACTGCCCATGCGCAGGCGACGCAAATCTTCGGCGACTGGGCCGTGCGCGTCGATTTGCGCGCCGGCGACCGCTATCTTATCGTCAACCCTTTCTTCCACACCTTCGGCTACAAAGCCGGCTGGGCGGCCTGCCTGTCACGCGGCGCGACGATCGTGCCGATGGCAACGTTCGATGGGGCGGAAATGGTGCGCCAGATCGAGGTCAACCGGATCACGTTTCTTCCCGGTCCACCGACCATTTATCAGACCCTTCTACAAGAGCTGGCGGGCGACAAGCCACGCGACTTTTCGTCGCTGCGGGTCGCCGTGACGGGTGCAGCACCGGTGGCGCCGGCGCTGGTCGAGCGGATGAGGACCGAGCTCGGCATGTCGAACATCGTCAACGGCTATGGCATGACCGAATGCGGCGCGATCGCGATGACCCGCCAGGGTGACGATGCCGAGACCGTCGCGAACACCTGTGGCTATCCCCTTCCCGGCATCGAGGTACGCTGCGTCGGCTATGATGGACGCGACATGCCCGTCGGCGAGGCCGGCGAGCTCTGGGTGCGCGGCCATGCGGTAATGCGCGGCTATCTCGACGATCCGCAGGCGACCGCGGAGGCGATTGATTCGGAGGGCTGGTTGCACACGGGCGACATCGGCACGATCGACGCGCGCGGATATCTGCGCATCACCGACCGGAAGAAGGACATGTACATTTCCGGCGGGTTCAATTGCTATCCGGCCGAAATCGAGAAACTGATGGCCGCCCATCCCGCGATCGAAACCGCGGCGGTGATCGGCGTGGCCGACGAGCGGATGGGCGAAGTCGGCAAGGCGTTCGTCGTGCTGCGTCCTGCCGCCCAAGCGACGGAAGCCGAGATCGTCGCCTGGAGCCGCGCCAACATGGCGAACTACAAAGCGCCGCGGACCGTCGAGTTCGTGACCGAGCTGCCGCGCAATGCCGGCGGCAAGGTGCTTCGCACTGTTCTGCGCAACACGGTTGGCTCGTCATTGAAAGTCGTGGATCGACAGGAGTAGGAGCGATGCGGTTTCACTGCGCGGAATCAATGACGCGGATCGACTATTATGTGCCTCTGGCGCAAGCGGTCGAGAAGCTGGGCTATACCGGCTTCGTCGTCGCCGACAGCCTCATCTACCCGAAGGGCTCGGACACCACTTACAGCTACACCGATGACGGCGGTCGCGAGTTCCTGGAGAACAAGGCGTTTGTGGAAAGCTTCGTGCTCGCGACGGCACTGTTGACCGCTACCACAACGCTGCAGGTCACGAGCAACGTCATCAAGCTTCCCGTACGGCCGCCGCTCTACTCAGCCAAACTCGCCTGCTCGGTCGCAGCTTTGAGCGGAAACCGCTTCAACCTCGGCGTCGGCCTCAGTGTCTGGCCCGAAGACTATGCCGCGATGGGCGTCGATTACCAAAAGCGCGGCAAGAGGTTCGACGAATGTATTGCGATCGTTCGGGGGCTGAGCACCGGCGGCTATTTCGAATATCATGGCGAATTCTACGATTTGCCGCCGGTGAAACTAAACCCGGTCCCGACCGAGCCATTGCCGATCCTCATCGGCGGACATTCGGACGCCGCGCTTAGGCGCGCAGCGCGCAACGATGGTTTCATGTACGCCGGCGGCGGCAGCGACCAGCTGAGACCGATGCTGGCTAAGATCGCCGATCATAGGCGGGACTTCGGCAACACTGGGCGGCCATTCCGGGTCTTCGCCACTGAAATGGGGGAGATCACGCTGGAGGCGGTCAGGCGGATGGCCGATCTGGGCGTAACCGACATGCCGGTCGTGTTCCGTAACCTTTACGCCGTCGAGGAAGACCGGGAGACGCTTCAGAGCAAGATCGACGCTTACACGCGCTTTGCTGACAAGGTGATCGGCAGGTTGTGAGCGTACAGGCTACTCCGGGCATTTACGGGACGAATGCACGCCGAAGGTGGCCATCATCAAGGTCGCAGCGCTTGGCATGAGAGCGACCAATGCACGACCGTCCACCAAAGGACGGCCCAATGGTCCTTATGCCGATCGGCTGGCCGAGGAGGGGCAGTGCGCCCGCGTGGGGAGGCGGAGGTTCCTTCGCCTCACCCGACGTCAGCGACGAAAACCGGCGCGAGCCCTTGGGGCAAGGTGCTTCGTTCCCGCAAAACGGTGACGTCGTCGCAACCGGCCGAGTGACTCTATCGGGGCGCGGCAAGCGCACGTGAGAGCGCAGCCTCCAGCGCGGTGTTGAACTGCTGCGCGATCGCCGATTTCGGCACCATGAACTGGAAGCTGTGGAATGCGCCGGGCACCACCAGCAGTTCGGTCGGCACACCCGCGCCGATCAGCCGACGCGCATAGTCAACATCCTCTTCCGCGAAGAGATCGATCGAGCCGACTTCGATAAAGGTCGGCGGCAGATGGCGCAAATCAGTGACGCGCGCGGGAACCGAGCCCGCGGGGACTTGCGCGCTGCCGGCCGGCCGACCAAGCACGGCCGACCAGCCCTTGCGATTGTCGGCCGGCTGCCAGATCAGAGTGCCGTTCTGTGGCGCAGCCGGTCGCGTGCTGCCTGTCCGGTCGTCGAGCATCGGGTAGACAAGCGCCTGCAGCGCGATCGGCACCTCGCCTCGATCACGGGCCGCGATCGCCAGCATCGCCGCATGACCCCCGCCAGCGCTTTCTCCGAGCAAGATGATCCGTTTCGGATCGACGCGCAGGGCGCCGGCGTTCGCATGCAGCCATTTCAATGCTGCATAATTATCTTCGAGCGCGCCCGGAAAAAGCGTCTCCGGAGCCAGCCTGTACTCGACCGAGACGATAACGCAACCAAGCCGGTCGGCCAGGCCAAGAAGGCGGCGCAGGTCGCTCCATGCGTTTCCTCCTATATAGCCCCCGCCGTGAATGAACAGGATCGCCCCTCGCTCGCCCGTTCCCGGAGGGGCCGCGTCCACCACATAAACCGGCACTG
>JGI24752J21851_1000024_pt1 | contig 17671 bp, 25 predicted proteins | sample KBSSwiS7_FD_21851 | JGI IMG/M metagenome (IMG submission 21851)
CCTGCCGTCAGGCCGAGCCGGATCGGGAGCCCCTGCGCGTCCACGACGACGTGGATCTTGGTGGTGAGGCCGCCGCGTGATCGACCGAGACAGTGATCTGCACCCCCTTTTTTGCTGTCGCGGCCTGCTGGTGGGCGCGAACGGAGGTGCTGTCGATCATCTGGATGTCGCCGTCATGCGCGGCGGTGATGGCGTCCATCAGCCGGTCCCACTCGCCCGCCTTTCGCCATCGGACGAAGCGGTTGTAGCAGGTGGTGCGCGGGCCATAGCGCTCCGGCAGGTCACGCCATGGCGCCCCTGAGCGCAGCACCCAGAAGATGCCGTTCAGCACGCGGCGATCATCAACGCGTGGCACGCCTCGCGGCTTGTTGGGTAGCAGCGGCTCGATCACGCGCCACTCGAAGTTGGTCAGGTCATAGCGGCTCATGCTGCCGCTGAATCAGAGTTTAGGGAAATTCGGAAGGCATCATTCAATGCCCATTGTTCAAAACGCAAGGGCTATTTATTCTGATAATGAGTACGTCCAAAACTGAATTATTGATCGGTGAAATCGCAGCAAGAACCGAAGCCGCGATCGAATTGGTGCAGCATCGCCTCGAACAAGAGTCGGTCGATTGGCGGCGTGCTTCCTACCGCAATCTGGCAACCAACCTGGCATCATACAAAGCCGCATTGCTGGATGGCCGGCTGCGCACACCGGGCGCAGGGTTAGGCTGGGGTGCTGGGAAAGCCATTTCCGATTGGGGGCTGGACGATGTCGAGGTCAGCGCGGCCGTCGAGTTCGCAGAAGGACTTTATCGCGACGGCCGCTGAGGCCCCGTACTGTACGGCCACCACTTTATGAGTTCACGACCTAACGCGCCTCGCGTGGTATATGATTAACCCTGCCTAACAGGGGTAAGCCAATGCGAGTCGGGGTTACTTTAGTGGTGGCGGCGCTACTCGCGGCCACGCCGGCCAATGCCGCGGTACTCTATTCGATCACGGATCTCGGCACGCTTGGGGGGACTTCCAGCAGTGCCTCGGGCATCAATGCCTCGGGGTGGGTGACGGGCTCCAGCAATCTTGTCGGTGATACGATCAGCCACGCCTTCCTGTATGACGGTTCTAAAATGAAGGACCTCGGCGCGCTTGGCTCGGGAGAGAGTGCCGGCTCCGCCATTAATAACTCCGGGCAGGTCACAGGAAGAAGTAATTCTGGCGACGGGAAGACCGAAGCTTTTCTCTATGATGGCACCAAAATGGCCGGTCTGGGTACGCTTGGAGGATCCTACAGCAACGGCATTGGCATCAACGACTCAGGAGAGGTGACGGGAACCAGCAATATTGCCGGTGACAATACGGAACACGCATTTCTGTACGACGGCACCAAAATGACCGACCTTAACCCACTTGGCGGCTTTGCCAGTGTGGGCAATGGCATCAATGCTTCAGGCCAGGTGACGGGTGGGACTACATATAGCGCAGGACAAAGGGCATTCCTGTTCGACGGCGCTAGCACTATCGACATCGGTACACTCGGCGGTGATTTTTACACCGAGGGTTTTGCCATCAACGCCTCAGGACAAATAACGGGAACTAGCAATATTGGAACTTTTGACGCTTCCGGTTTTCCATTATACCATGCTTTCTTGTTTGATGGTTCCAAAATGATCGATCTTGGGACGCTTGAGGGAAAAACCGACAGTGTAGGTTTGGCTATCAATGATCTGGGGCAGATCGTTGGCTATAGCCTTCCCGGCAGTAGCCAATTCTTCGATGCTCACGCCTTTATCTACGACGGAACCGGTATCGTCGATCTCAACGACCTGATCGATTCCCAAGAGGGCTGGCTCTTGAACATTGGCCAAGGCATCAACGACCGAGGCCAAATCGTTGGCGAAGGAACGCGCGACGGTTTTCACATTCGCGCATTCCTGCTCACGCCCATCCCGACCGGTGCCGTTCCCGAGCCCGCCGCCTGGGTGATGATGATCGCCGGGTTCGGGCTTACCGGCGTGGCGATGCGCCGCCACAATGAGGGCGCTGTCAAACTGGCGTGATCCCCTAGCAGGAGTTAATACCGTACGCCCAAAAGGCAGTGCAGCGCTTTCAGCGTCAGCGACAACGCCTTGAGGAAACGCCCGATTTCCACCCCATTCCAGATGTGACACAGGCTCGATTCAACCACTCCTGATCGTGCCCTATCGTCGATCGACGACGCGAGGGAGACACGGGAATGGCGAAGTTCCACGAAGCGAATTATCAGTCACGGCGCATCAAGCTTTCGCACCAGATTGCGGATGCACAGCGGGCGTACACGGAAGCGACGATCGCGCTGGAGTTTGGCGAGGGCGATCAGGCCGCGGTGAACGCTGCACGTGAGCAGATCACGGCGCTCAAGGACCAACTGGTGGGCGTTGAAGCGGCGTCTCAGCGCTCGCAGGCGCAAGCTGTGGCCGAGAAGGCAGCATCGGAGCGATCGGGCCGGCTGGCCGCCATCAAGGCAGTCGAGGCCAGTCTGAAGAAGCAGAAAGCCGCTGCTGACGACATGGCCGAGGCGGCTGCAGCGCTCGGTGCGGCCTGGCAGCGTTTCGAGAAGGCGAATGCTGACATCACGGCCACCGCCAAGCCGTTCCTGCCGGACCTGGGCATGGAGGGCATTCGCAACCTGGCCTATGAACTGACCGGCGATTTCCATTCGGCCAAGCCTTACATCGGCCATGCCTTGATCGATGCGGGGCTCAAGCTCAGCAGCAATCATTTCACTGAATCACATTCGCGCTTCCGCGGCAGCTCGAACGAGAAAGCGCCACCGCTCCCCCGGTATGTGGAGGAGCGCAATGCCGTGATCCGCCGCATGATCGAGCCGATCGAGCCCCAGGAAGTGGGAGAGGCGGCATGATGGGCCGATATCGCGCGCTGGCGCGCAGCTACGTGGGCGGCGCCATCCGGAATGCCGGCGAGATCCTGGATCATGATCCCAGGGACGGACGTCTCGTGGAACCTGCAGCCGCTTGATCCGGAAGAGCATGCGAAGTGGGCGAAGGTGTACGCCGATGAGGCGAAGGTTGAGGATGCAGCCTTGGCAGAGCGCGGGGGCTTTCCTCGCCGGCCCGGCGATCCTGAGCCCTATACGGTTGGCCTAGCGGGGAGCGCAGTTGATGTGCGCGCCCCTGGCTCCGATGCTGTTGATTGCCGCAACAGCGGTATCTGCCGCAGGCTCGGTAATGGCTGGTATCCAAGCCAAGCAGCAGGGTAATTACGAAGCTGCGGTTGCGAATGCCAATGCCAAGGCAGCGGACGAACAGGCGCGCGATGCGATCGACCGCGGCAGGATCGAGCAGCAGCAGCACTGGCGGCAGGTAGCCGATACGAAGGGTGCTCAGCAGGCCGCGCTGGCGGCGGGGAACGTGGATACCTCGTTCGGGTCCGCGAGGTCATTGGCCGAAGATACGGCGATGATCGGCAATGAGGACGCGAACGCGCTTTATCATAATAGCTATAACGAGGTGCGCGGGTTCGACATTTCTGCCTCAAATTACCGTGCGCAGGGACAGGCGAGCAAGATGCAGGGCAATGCCGATTTACCAAGGGGATCTTTGGCGCTGCGTCCACCATCCTGGGCGGGGCGACGCAGTTTTCCAAGATGGAGGCCAACATGAACGCTGGCGGTAACGGATGGAGTGACTGAGCCAGAATAATCCCAAGTGATGATGAAGCCCGGCGTCTTATACCCGTTATTATAGAAATTGTGGGCGTCGAAGATGGAGTCAGGGCCGTTAAGGCCGACCACGGCCGATGAAGCCTCAAGGCCCGGCCGATCTGCCGCATCGGCTTCCACTAGTCCGGCGTGCAATGCAGTAACATGGCCGCTGGCGAAGTCGAGGTAAGGCCCTGAGTTGATGTCGTCGCCGGCCTTCCAAGTGAAGCCGCCCCCCTTGATGCGGAAGTAATGGTTGCCCGCGACAGGATAATCGAGTTTGGCCCATGCCGTGTTCGCTGCTTCCCCTGTGGCTACATCAAAGCCCACATCCTCGCCGCGGAATACCGCCTTCATGGTTAACACGTCGCCCACTTTCAGGTTGGGATCGCTGAAGCTGTTATCGACTTGGCTGGTCAACGTTCCGCGAAGCTCGGCGTAAAATCTGGCCGCATTGGCCGAAGACGCCAGTGCCATGGCAGCCAACGCAAGTGCGAATCGCATGTCACTCTCCCCTGTTAACCAAAGCGATCATGCGCGCAGCAGGGAGAGAGTCGAGGGACAATGTTGCGTGCGCTGGGTCAGAAGCTGTGCTCTCGGGTTAAGGTCATCAACTGGTGGATCGGTGATTGGTGGGCATCAGGTCAGCATCGCTATGGCGAGCGGGCCAAAGCTGCTGCGCAGGGAATATTTGGTCGCGAGTTCGGCTCCTTGGCGAACAGTGCTTCCGTGGCTCGCTCGTTTGGAACTTCACGACGTCGTGAAGCTTTGAGTTATTCGCACCATGTAGAGGTGGCGCACTCCCGGCGCAGGAGGCTGATACCCTCCTTGACCGCGCGGAGGCTGAGGGGCGGAGTAGCTTACTGCAAAGCTAATCCTATTCCGATTCCGCCAGCCAATCATCATCACCTGTCATCATGGCGCTGATCTTGGCCACTCCCTCGCCTTGAGAACAGTAGTCAAACAGAGATATTCCGCCGGTCTTTATGATCCGTGGCGGCAGCAACTCCTCAAAGGTATCCAAGTCCACAACCTCGCCGATCCCCGAGGGAATTTCAACAAAGAGAGCATCTTCTTTTCCCGGATAATCCCACGCAAAACGCACTTCACGTTGCCGGCTTGAATCCAGCCCTTTCGTGAATGCGCCTCGATCGGGCGCATCTGTGTACTTAACCTCGCCAAAGATAGGATCAGAGCCGAGGCGCTCACTTATGCATTGAATTAGAAGGTCTGGCTGAACGATTCGAAACACGACGACATTAAGAGGCTTTTCTAAAATGTCTCTTACCATCTTGCTGGCGCTATTCGATAAGCACAGGACCATATGGTTACGCCCCCAATTATGTTCTGACGCAGAGCTTACGAATTGGCCGTTGATGGTAGAGTTTTCGACTTGGACCAGGCCGAAGCCATTCGCCAACATCTCGCCTGTAATTCCAGAGGGGAGGCCTCGGCTCACGCGGTGTTTAACCTCATCTGGCGTCATGATACCGCGAGTCTCGCTAGCAAGGTAGCTAGCGGCCCGGGCAATCCTAATTGAACCTCCGTCCACGTAGGGGGTCGCATATTCCGGCTCCATGTACCGATACAAAGATCCCCGCATCGGCCAAGGCCCCTGCAAGAAATCAAGTTCACCTGGCTCCGCGTCTTTCATTATTTTGCCTTCAACCCCAGCTCCACCAGTCGGCGTTCTAGTCCCAATCGCGAGAAGCTATGTACTCCTTCAGTTGCTCACCCAGATCGGTGAGATGGATTACGGAGCCTGAAAACCTTCCGCCGCTTCTCGTGTAGGTAACTCTGGCGAAGCCTCGAGCCCTTAGGTCGGCACCGACGCGCGCAACGTCATGATGCGTCACCATCAGCATCTGGGCCATGCTCCAGTAGCCTGGTGACCCTTTGGTCGTGCATAAGATAAGCACTTTTCGGCCAAGCTCACCGATCTCGCCTCCCTCTTGGGAAGGATCGATGTCAGCCAGGGTTCTTGGTCTCATCCGGCACCGGCTTATGTTTCACCGCTTTCTGACCCTCTCGTCAAAACGCTTCTCGTCGTCCAACCTACGGATAGTCAATTACAACGAGCGGTATGGCCCAGATTGCTAAGAGCAGCAGCAAAACGGCCACAGCGCATCCTATTCCGCCTCTGACCCACTGGTTCACTCTGGCTTGTCCTGCTTCGCCTTCAACCCCAGCTCCACCAGCTTGCCATCAAGTCCCCGCTTTTTAGCCATAGCGTGAAGCTGAACCAATAATGCCAGCACATCGTCGTCGGTAATGTCATGGTGGCACGCAGCCAATGGCCGCGATTGGGGAGACCAGATTACCTTCTCTCCCTCGGCCGTAGTGACCCGGTGCTCCTTCCAGGAAGTGATGCCCGGCGGCATCGGGATGTAGGCTTGATGTGCCTTGTCCTTTGCCCGTGTCCGCTTGAGCGCGGTGGTTGCCTTATTCTGCTCTTTGCGCAGCCTCTCTCGCCTCCTTCGCTGGCGCTCGGCTGGAGACATCGCCTTTTTTCCAATTGGTGGTCTGCCCATGCGGCTGCTTATAGTTACGTGACTCGCGGATGTCACGTTATTGACAGCAGCCGCAAAACGTGCGTTCATAAGGCGGCCCGACCCAGCGCGCCAACGCTGAGCCGGACCTAACCCTAACCGTTCACCGAAGGAACGATCATGGCTACGAACCCCCTACAGCCGGGCGCCGCCCCGGCCAATACTGACGTGCAGCTTTCCGCACTACCGCAAGCTTTTATGGAGGATTACCGCCGCTGGTGGGCGGTCGAGAACACTTGCGAGATGGGCCCGGACGATCTGGAGTACCAGCGTCTTTGCAACGCCTATGAGGGCGGTCAGCGCCGCGTGATGGTCTGCGGGAGCGCCCACGACAAGGACATTCCCTTCGCTATTCTCAAGTTGTGCGTGGTGTTCGGGGAACTGCAAAACCTTGTCGCGAACCTGTCTCAGGCATCTTATGTCGTTGACGCAGACGATGTAGGGGATCTCCGATACTGCCTCCAGGGCGTTCGCTCGGCATGGGCCATGCTTGACGGCACTGACGATCCAGTCGTGCGGCTCACGCGCGAATATGCCGATCACGTGGGCATCGCGAACAAGCCGGATCGTTTCCGCTGGAAGCACGAAGGCTATGAGATGCCTCAGGGCGGGGAGGCGTAAAATGGACCCGATCTACCATATCAACGATAGAGGTGATTACGTCATACCAAGCGTGATCGCCGGTACGTCTCCCGCGTTGGCTGCGCTTATCGAAGGGTACAGGGAAGCGTTCTTTGGGACCGGCGACGACTGCGCCGATCGCCAGCACATCACCGCCATGCAGGTGAAGGATTTCGTCCCATCAAACCCGGCTGACATCGCCTCGAAGATATTGATCGGTCTGCACTATGCTAACCCGTTGTGCGACGGCGATCAGCTGGCGACAATGACAGAAGACGCGCCATGTGATCGATTGGCGCTCGAAATCATTCTCACTGGCTTGGGCGAACTCACCAATCTCGCGGCCGGGGGAGGTGACAATGGATGAGCACATCCCCATGCACCCGGCGAAGTGTCGCTTTTATGATGAAGGTGCGCTCAGAAGCCGAGCGCCCGCGCCGCGTTCACCACGCGCGCGGCATGGGCGCGGGGCGTAACTCCCTTCTGCAGGGCGGTCAGGTCCGGCACCTCAACCCCCACGTGGAAGTCGGGCGGCAGCACCTCCAGCATCTCGGCCAGCGGCAGCTCGCCTTCGCCGGGCACGAGCCGGTGAAAGATAGCCTCCTCCATATAGGGCATGCCCGGGGAGCTCAGCGGCGCGTCGCACAGCTGCGCATAGCCGAGGCGGCCGCGCGGCAGGGCACGGATGTCGTCGAACGAGCCGCCGGAGCGGATCAGGTGCATGACGTCGAACATCAGGCCGCAATGATCGCCGACATGGTCTGCCACGGCCTGTGCCATCGGCAGGCTGCTGATCATATTGGTCGGTGCGAACTCGACCATGAAGCGCATGCCGCGCTCCACCACCATCCCCGCGAGGATGGCGAACTGGTCGTGTGCGCGGGCAAGATCCGGCTCGCGGCTGATCGCGTTGACCCGCATTGCGCCGAGCCCGGCCATCATGTCGAGGTCGGCGGCCCGCTCGCCCACGTCGCGGTCGGGTAACACCATGAAGCCCTCGGCAAGTGCGATGCTCAGGCCGGTGTCGGCCAGTGCCGCCCTGAGTTCGGCGCGCAGCGCCGCGTCGCTGGACAGCGACCAGGGCTGGTACAAGCCGAGCGGCGCGACACCGAACGCGGACAGGTCCATCGACGCCGTCGTCAGCGACACGCCCGAGCACCCGAGTTCGGCGGCGAGGCGCACATGGTCGACCGGGTTCATGCCGAACAGCGTGAGCGCCTCCAGCCCGAGGCGGTTGACACCCGCGCTCATCGGCCGGCCGCCAGGTGCGGGCTACGCGCCGAGTCGCCGGAACGGGATTTTCGGGTTTCGATCGTCATTGTTTCTATCCTTTCCGCGTTGGCCGCGCGCGTCATTCGGGGGGATAGGCGATCTCTCCGGCCATTTCCACCGGATCGGCGCGGGACCCGGCGGTGACGGCGGCGCGTTCTAGGCCATTGACGACCTTCTTATTGCCGCGCAGCATCATACCATGTCCCGCCGGGCGAGAGTGTCGACCGAACGATGAACGACCTGCACCACGGCCAACGCGCCGGGGTTTTTCTGTCAGTCGCGTTCACCGCTTCTCCGAGAGCCTTGCGCTTTCGAAGGCGTATGCCGATGCGGAATGGTGGATACCGATCTACCGCCAAGCCTTCCCGCGCCCTGATGACAGCAGTCTCGATCCGCGAGGACGGCTGGGCTCAGCGTGGCGGGGTTTTTGCACCCAACCTGCGCTCCAGATCCATTGCGTACAGTTCAAGCGCCGGGAGCAATGTCTCGCAGGTCGTGGAATCGATCAGCCGACGAATATGTGTCAGACGCTCCTGCGCCTCCAGAACACGCGGCGATGCGCTCGCGGTCATGTCATCCTCCATATAATGAGCAACGAGCCTAGCAGCGCCGAGCTTGCCTGAATTTGATGCGCGTCAAAGAGAGCGCTCGGTGGCAACCCTTGCCCCGCCGGCTTCGGCTGGCGGGGTTTTTATATCCAGCCAGTTGCACGGAACGTAAACCGCGTGCGCCTCGTTCGTGAGTGCATGGTGAGTACACGCGCCGAACTAGGCCAGAGAATTTCCGGGCGATCTTCTCCAAAAAATCGTTTATTTTGAAAGTGGTGGACGCACCAGGGCTCGAACCTGGGACCCGCTGATTAAGAGGCAATGAACGGGGCGGCTCATCCGCTTTCAGGACATTTCAATGCAGCGGGTCTTTGGCAAGAAACCGGCATAAACCCTTGCTGTTTGGTGTTTGTAGCATATCATCTCGTGTCATTGGGCAACAATGAAGCTCGGTGGCCCTGTTGCCCCCGTGTTGCCCGGAGGTGATCGTGGCAACTGAGAAGGTCGAGCTGACTAAATTGAAACTCGATAACATGCGTCCCGCACCGCCCGGCGAGCGCTACGAGGTGGCTGATACGCATGTTTCCGGGCTTCGTATTAGAGTCGGCGATGCGGCCATCGAGACCGGCAAGTATCGCGGCAAGGCGGCTCAGATCAGTTTTGTGCTACTCGCTCGGTTTCCTTCGAAGCCCAATCCCAACCCGACGCGCCGGACCTTAGGGGCATACTCGCGCGAATATCCTCAGCTGACACTGGAAGGTGCGCGGCGGAAGGCGGCCCAGTGGAAAGAGATGATAGCCATTGGACTCGACCCGTCGCGGGAAAATAAGCGAGAGCTGGAAGAGCGCGAAGCGGTGAGAATAGCTGAGGAGCTGGCAGCGCGACATCGCCGCACGGTACGGGACGCTCTCGACGCCTACGATCGCGAACGACTGTGCCAGTTGAAGCGAGGGGCCGCGACGCGGCGGGCGCTTGATGGGCACGAGGGCCTGTTAAATGGCTTGTTAGATGCCGATTTGCGCAGCGTTACCCGCCAGGATGTGGCGGACGCGGTGCGCAGACGGGCTGGGATTGCCCCAGTATCCGCCAATCGCCAGCTCGCTTACGCAAATGCGTTCTTCAACTGGTGCGTCGACGAAGAATTGATCGAGCAGAATCCGGCCGGCAGAGTGCGTAAGCCGACGCGGGAAATTTCGCGCGATCGCTATCATTCACTCGAAGAACTCGGTGAAATTTGGAGAGCTGCCGGCACCTTAAGCTACCCCTTCGCCGACCTCTATCGACTGCTAATAGCATTGCCAATGAGGCGGGACGAGATCGCCGGTCTGCTTGTTTCGGAACTCAACTTAGGCGCGGATGATCAGGCGCAGGCTATCTGGACCTTGCCCGCTGAACGGACGAAACGGTCTAACGCGCTCCGCGTCCCGCTGTCACCGTTGGCGCGCTCAATCATCATCGAGGCATTGGCTAATCCACTGCGCCCGAAAGATGCACCATTTTTGTTCACGACTACGGGCATGACTCCGGTTTCCGGATTCGCGAAGGCGAAGCGAAGGCTCGATGTGGCAATCGGTCGCGCCCGGGCGAAGAAAGCGGCGGAACTTGGTGTTGAGGCCGCTGCAATGCCGCATTGGACCATTCACGATTTAAGAACGACTTTCAACACGCATGCGTGCGAGCAACTTGGGATTGAAGCAGCAGTCGCCGATCGCATCCTAAACCACGTTGCGAGCGCGACCACTTCCAAGATCATGCGCGTCTACAACCGCTCCGAGATGTTTGAACAGCGTCGGAACGCCCTATGTGCGTGGGCAAGTTTGCTTCAGAGCACTGTTGTGGCTGACTCCGGGACTAACATCATTCGCTTCGTTCTCGCGACGAGCGTATGACAACGGCGGCAGGGCGGGAAGCACCGCGAGTGCCTTCTCGAGACGAGCTAGTAGGGGTCTTTGAAATACTGCCGTTCGTTCAAGCGGATCGATCCACTTTGGAGACAGCGGCTGACCACCTCCGGCGAGTTTTCCGACAGCCCGGGAGAGATGATCTTTCTCTTACGCTGCGAATGCCGACGGGAGCATGGGTTCCGGAACCCGAAGCAAACTGCGCTTCAGAACTCAGCAAACTTGCCGTTCAATTTGGAAAGGTTCAAAGCGCACTGCGGCAATTGCCAAGCAGTGCTTGGCAAGCAATGGACGGCGCGGAGCTTGCAGCTCTGCAGACGTTTTACAACGACGAACAGATCCAACAGTTCGAGGAAATTGGCGTACCCCGTGTTCGAGGCTTACTTGAAGATCTGTTGGAGGATGGAGAGTTTATAAGCAGGACGCTCGCCTGGGCTTCTGCATTTGTAAAAGCGGGCGGTGAAAAATATCGCACACACGAGTTTGCCTACGCGGCTGCATACTCATTTAGTCTCCTCACTGGGAAGGACCCGACCCGCCGGCATAATCCGTATAAGAACGTGGAGCACGGCCCCTTTTTCGAGTTCGTCGAGGCTTTGAGATTGGCGTTCAATCATCCGGCGAGCACCGCAACGCTCACGAAATCCGCGGTTCAACGTTGGCGGCGGATGCATGCGATGGACAATCGAAAACCAAAATCCCGCTAAAGTGTCCATTATACACCGTGCCAGTGTCTCCTTAGGTCAGTGCGCGTCAACGCCACTCAGGAGTGAATGATGGATCCCGAAATCGATCCCTTCGTCGATCGGAAAGTTGTGCGCGCCGCGACGACATTGAGCTTTCCGACAATCTCGAGGATGCAGCGCGCGGGCAAGTTCCCTAAATTTGAACAGATCAGTGCTGGCCGGGTCGGCTTGCGTCAATCCATTCTAGCCGAGTTTTTGGCGGGCAGGCGCGATTGGTATGATTTGAGCGCGTCGGTGTGATCGGCGTTCGGGCCATTAGGCAGGACTGTCAGCTGCCCAAGGTGGCGGCGGCTACACGGCCAAAGTTACTCAGGGCGGGCTGCGAGTATTCTCGCTGCTATGGCTCATTGGTACGCTTGATCCGAACCCCGCCGGGGGCTGTGCTGTGAACAGGCCCTCTGCGATCAGCACCAGGCGCATTGCTGTTCTTATGCCCGAAGTCACCGATCCAGTGGAAATCGAGGTCCGGGAACGGCTGCTGATGGCTCGCGACGTTGCCAGCCGAGAATTGGCCCGTAGCTGGAATGAAACCGGAGCGCCGCTGTTAGTGCTGATCGCCGAAATCGGGGGAGCTTGGGCGTTCCGGAATGCAACTCTCAACCAGCTACGTCACGCGCGGCAGATCTGTCTCAACCTGATGCGGCTTATGCCTGAGATCGAGGAACTGGAGAGTGTCACGTGAACGGCGACGTTGTTCCAGCCGCCAATGTGGAACCGCTCCGACTGCGGGCGGACTTGCCGCCCCACGAATTTCGCAATCGGGCAAACATGGAGCCCTTGCCCATCGAGTTGTGGGCCGACATCAAGCCAGTTCGGGGGAAACCTTGGTTGGTTCGGGGTTTGCTGGGCACCGGCTCACTGATCGTACTGTTTGGGGCTCCCGGATCCGGCAAGACTTTCCTCTCGCTGGACATCGCCGCCAGCATCGCGGCCGGTCGAGATTGGTTCGGGCACGGTGTCACCGCTGGGCCCGCCGTTTACGTCGCAGCGGAGGGCCAAGCCGGTGTCCGCGCCCGCATAACGGCATGGAAACAGGAGCACGGCGACACCGATCGGGAAATTCGATTCGCACTCGTACCGTCGGCGGTGAACTTGCTCGATCCCATCGCGGACCTTCAGCGCTTGGCGTTAGTGCTGGAGCAGCTTCATGCCAAATGGGGATCCATTGCTCTTTTGGTGATCGACACACTGAGCGCCAGCTTCGGCGGTGGCGATGAGAACGGGCCGGACATGGCGAACTTCGTCGCCAACGTGAACCGGTTGCGCGCGCCATACCAAGCCGCGGCGCTCATCGTTCACCACCAACCCCTTGCCACCGACAATCACAAACGCCCGCGCGGCCATGGTTCGTTGCTGGGCGCCGTCGATACCGCATTGCATGTCACCGGAGATTCGAACGCGCCTGCACGCCGGCTTCATTGCGTAAAGCAGAAGGACGATGCTCCGGGACCGGACATCCTATTCAAGCTCCTGTCCGTAGAGATCGGCCATGATGATGACGATGGCGAGCCGGTCCGGAGCTGTGTGATCGAACCATTGGGCCATGACGCGCGGGCAAGTGCATCCGGCAAATCTAGGCCGAAGCTGACAGCTAACCACACCATTGCGCTCAAGGCGCTCGAGGCGGCTCTGATCGAAGAGGGTGTCGCGCCTCCTCCAAAAATGCCCGACGATGTTTTGAGCCGCCTGAAGGTTGGCAAGGTCGTTTCACTGGAGACCTGGCGGAAACGCGCGCTGTCCTGTCTCGGACAATCGTCGGACAATGCTCCGGACAGTTTGTCGAAAGCATTCATGAGAGCGCGAGAAAGTCTGCAAGCCAAGGAATATGTGACAGTTTGGGAGGGCTGGGTATGTCTGCTTTGAGCTCGTCCGGACAGTTGCGCGACAATCGGGCGGACCGTGGCGGACACCCCGGACGCTCCGGACACTCCCTTTTTAAAGGAGTGTCCAGGTGTCCGGTCCTGAGGTGGCAGCCGAACGTCCCCACCTTTGGCGCTTCGCGCCGCGTATCCGGCTGTTTCCTGTTCATCGTCGAATGGCTTGGTGCGTCATATGTTCGGCAGGAAGTCCCTGCTATAGCGTCGAAAATTGAGTTAGTGACGGACAGATACGCACGCGCGCGCGAGGCGCACGCTTCTGTTTCTTCGAAATTTGGAGGTAAATCCGTGCCGGAAGGTAGTTCGCATTCATTTTTTCAAAGTCCACGCGCGAAGGGCGCTCCGCGCGGTAGTAAAGGAAATACTGCCTTGCAGATTGCGGATGAGATGCGGCAGGAGGTTCGCGCGCTCGCGAGATTATTTCCCGTTCATCCGCAATGGTATATTGCTAATAAAATAGGTGTCGCGAGGAGCACTTTGAATAAATACTTCCAGGAAGATCTAATTGCTGGCCGCGACGAAATGTTGGCTGATGTAGGGGGGCAGATGATCCAGCTGGCGCTACAAGGTAAGGATGCGCGGAATGCGAATGGAACGCCAGTCGCTTGTGGTGATTTCCAGGCAATGAAGTTCGTTCTGGCCAAATTTGGTGGCTGGTCGGCTAAGGCACCTGTTGAGCAATGCAATCAACCTCCAGGAGAGCCGGTTGATTTAAGCTGCCTGACGGATGAGGAACTCGACCAATTGCAACGTATCTTTGTTGTAGCTCCCGAGGGATGCTAACCATCGGTCTGTGTCGAGAGCCGAAAGATTCGTGCAATAGTAAAACCTTGGTAGCACCGATCGGCATGTCGGCGAGTTGAGGCGACACAAGGGCAACGACCCCTTCCGGCCGGTGACTCATCCTGATTGAAGAGGCGGGTTTGATTTTGCCGAAACGCGGGGGGCAGGTTGCAGTCAGCCATATGTTTGGCACGCGACGGCAATGCAATCGTTTCCCGTCAATGCGGATTGGTTAGGTCAATGACGGCTGCGGGGTGGACTTCCGACAGTCCGCTCAATTTCAAGATCCAGCTTGAAGCTGACGGACACAGTCTTCTTCCTCGACCCAAAAGATGAAAGCATTCTCGTGGTCGAAGCCGATCAGGCCGCAGTCAAAGGTGGCTGAAGTCATCGGGTTCCAGCTCGGCGAACGCTTCGTCCATTGGCCATTGCTGAGAAAGACTGCATCTTCAGCAAGATCTTCGAGTGCCGCCTTGGCCTCGATAACGTGCCCTTGCCTGAGCGAAGGCGGCCCGTAAGCTAAGCTCGCCGTTCCAGCCAGAGCAAGAACATAGGCGGCTTCATCCTTGTCCAATCGTCTCAATCCTTCCACTGCGAATGGATCTTCTGCGGATGTTGGAAGGCCGACCTGACGGGCGATAGATCTCGCAAGCTGGCCTTCACGAACGTCTGGTCTTTGTCCGGCCCACGAGCGTGCTGGTTTCCCTTTGGCAAACTTCCTCAACAAGGTTTTCAGCGTCTGCATCTTTTGAGTAGAGCGAACTCGGCGGACGTCTGCAAGTGCATGGGGAGCAGCCATCACGTCCGTTTTGGAGCGAATGGGTAGATTCCTGCCTAACAGTTTTTAGGACGGCCCAAGCTTTTAGCTGCCGTTGATCGCAGCTAACTAACACGGCGCAAGCGACTTAGACCCGGCCGTTCCCCAGCCGGGCTTTAAGCTGCAGCTTCTGCCGGAACTTGCCACTCGCACAGCGCAACGCCGTCTTGCAGCAACGCGCTCCAATGCCGGACGTTCGGGCTTATTGCTGATGATGACGAAAGCGGCCGTACCTGGTCACGTCCACGAAATTTGCGAGGTTGAGGGTCGGCATTAGCCTTGATCCTTGGCAAGAGTTCCAAGACTGGATACCGTCCGCGCGTGGCTCGCTTTCCGTTCTTTCAGCGCGTTTCCGCTGCTCCGACCGCGCCGAAACCGGCTCCCGTTGCCCGAAATTTCGACATCGCCGATCTCTACGAGGGGCCGCTGGCGGCTGCCGTACCGGCGGAGTCGGGCGAGGTGCGGCTCGACGAGAAGTTGCGCCAAGCCTATTTCTGGATCGTCAACACCGCGATCATCAGCCCGCATTACGACATCGAATATCAGAACGGCCCGTCGCCCGAGTATCGCGTCGGCGACAGCCGCCGGCTGCTCACTCTGCCCTCGGCACAGAGCTATTCGAGCTACGTGCTGCTGCCGCTGCTCGCGTTCGCGACGCGTTCGAAATGCCTGTTCGTCGGCGGCCCCGGGCGCGGCAAGACCGCCAGCGCGCTGCTGATGGCGGTGCTTGCCGGCTATCCGGTGCGCGAGGTGCGCCGCGCGATGCAGCACGGTCATCCGCAGATGACGATCGCCGACCTGCTCGGCAATCCGCTCCCCGCCGACCTCGTCGCCGCTCAGAGCGTCGACGCGATCCGTATCGCATGGCGCCCGTGGCTCGGTATGCGCGTCAAGATCGTCGACGAGTATAATCGCATCCCGACCCGCACCCAGAGTGCGCTGCTGACGGTGATGGGGGATAATTATGCCGAAGTGCTCGGCCAGATTTACGAATGCCCGTCCGCCGCTTGGTATCTCACCGCCAACGACGATGCCGGTGGCGGCACCTATCAGGTGATCGAGGCGCTTCGCGATCGCATCGACGTCGTCGTCCAGGCGCTGTCGTTTAACCCGCGCTTCCTCGACGACCTGATTGTCCGCATCGAAGAGAATGTCCGCCCCGAGGACGTGATCCCCAAGGAGATCCTGTTCGACGAAGCCGAAGTCGACCAGCTCGTCGCCGCAGTACGCGCGATGCTGCTGCCGTCCGAGATTCGCCGCCGCATCGAGTTCTTCGCCAGCCAGTTCGAGCTGATGGAGCCGGCCGGCGCGATCTTCGAGCATATGAGCAAGGATACTGCGCGGCTCTCCGGGGTCGATTGGGTTCAGGTCACCGCCGCCGATGGCGGGCGCGACCGGCTCAAGGATATCGGCACGCAGACCACCAACGGCCTGTCGGTGCGCAATTTGATGACGCTGATCGGCTTCGCCAAGGCGATGGCGTTCTTTCACGGCGGCGACGCAGTGTCGCTCGACGATGTGCGCCAGGTGCTACCATTCGTGCTGCGCGACAAATTACACCCCGATCCCGACGCGCCGTTCTTCGGCCTGCCCGAGAACGCCGCCTATCGCACCGATGCCATCGCCTGGCTGCGGCATTTGTTCGATCTGTCGTGCGAGGAATATGACCGGCTCGATCTCGACCGCGACGACCCGGTACGTGCGCTGGCCGACGAGTTCGCGGCCGGTCTCGATGGCCTCGACGAGCGCGAAGTGCGCGCGCGGCTGACCCGGATCGAGCGGCTGGTCGCCGAGCGGGCTCAGGGCCGCAAGCTATACGGCCCGCTGCACGACGAACTGCTCCACCTCAAATATCTCCACCAGCGCTACACGAATTATTTGACCTGGCTCGGCGGCCGGCAATGACGCTTTCGGCGATACTCGTCCGCGAACTCTGCGCGGCGCGACCGCGCTTCAACGCCCTTGTCGCGACGGCGCGACGCGCGCGCAGCGGGTTCGATACCGCGGCGCTGGCCGATGCGGTGGCCATCCGGCTTGATCCCCTCGCCGTGGCGGTGGAGGCAGTCGCGCCCGATCGTACCGCGATCGTGGTGGATGCAGGGTTCGCGCTGTCCATCACGCTCGTCGACCATGCACTTTCGGGCGAGCGCCGACAACTGGTCGACCGTGTCTGGCGGGAGGTGGCGGTGCCGCTCGCAGCCGCGGTCGCGGAGCGGCCCGAGCGCGTGCTCGCGATGCTCACTAACGCCGCGCTCAAGTTGGCCGCGACCCCTGGTGCGCGCGTCGGCGAGTGGATGGTTCGGTTAGCGGGCCTCGCGCCGCTGGTCGATGCTGACACGCTGGCGGGCGCGGGACAGGTCGCCGCGTGGCGCGCGGGCATGACGCATTACCGCGACGGCGCGCTTGCCACCGCCGACGCGCTACCCGAAGCGCTCGCGCTCGCGGCAATCGGTGTCGAGGGTGACTGGCCCGAAATCCGCGCCGCGCTCGCCGCCGACCGCTGGTGGACGCCGGAGGGTAACGCGAAGGGGACACGCTTTGGCGGCTTCACCGGGTTCGGTGGCCCGTTCGCGGCCCCCCCGGAAGTCCGCGCTGGCGCGGACGGGGTGTTCGTCCGGTCGGGCACGCGCATCGGTCTGCTCGTCGCCGATGCATGGGGCGCGACGCTGCACCCGGCGGGCGCGGCGGAGTTTGAGGCCGCCCGCCCGGCCTCGCGCGCGCGCATCGCTCCGCCCGGCCTGCCCACGGACGACGTACGCGCCGCGATCACAGCCGACACGATCGTCTTCGCCTCGCCGCTCAGCCATTTCGTCGAGGTACAGCCATGGCGCAACTGAGCGCTGCTGAGCGTGTCGCCTTGTGGCAGGCTGCGTGG
>JGI24752J21851_1000027_pt1 | contig 17325 bp, 15 predicted proteins | sample KBSSwiS7_FD_21851 | JGI IMG/M metagenome (IMG submission 21851)
ATCAAGCTCGCCAAGTCCAAGGGCTTCCGCGTCAGCATCAACTGCACGCTCTTCAACGATGCCGAGCCGGAGCGGGTGGCGAACTTCCTCGATACGGTGACGGCACTGGGGCTTGACGGGATCACGCTGTCACCCGGCTACGCCTATGAGCGCGCCGCCGATCAGGAGCATTTCCTCAATCGCGAAAAGACCAAGAAGCTGTTCCGCGGCATTCTCGCGCGACGCGGACATAACGGCAAGAAATGGCCATTCTCACAATCGACGCTGTTCCTCAATTTCCTTGCCGGCAACGAAGCCTATGGCTGCACGCCCTGGGGCAATCCCACCCGCACCGTCTTCGGCTGGCAGAAACCCTGCTATCTGCTCGGCGAAGGCTATGCGAAGAGCTTCAAGGAACTGATGGAAGACACTGCCTGGGAGAAATATGGCGTCGGCAATTATGAGAAGTGCGCCGATTGCATGGTCCATTCGGGGTTCGAGGCGACCGCGGTGATGGATACCGTCCGGCACCCGCTCAAGGCAGCGATGGTCCAGCTTCGCGGGGTAAAGACGGACGGCCCGATGAAGCAGGACATCAGCCTCGCCAACCAGCGCCCGGCCGAATATGTCTTCTCAAGCCATGTCCAGCGCATGCTCGACGAGATCCACCAGTCCGATCATTCGGTGGCAGCGGAGTAAGGCGCGGAAGGCGCGTTCGGCGTTCCAGCCGGTCCTCACAAGCGCGGGAAGCTGTGCAGGCTGGCGCAGCAGCGACGCCAGCACCGGCCCCATCGCCATCGTGCCGTCAGGCCGCATGCCGCAGAGCGCAGCGGGGGGCAGGCTTTCGCTGGCGCGATCGGAGATCACGCGCAACGTCGCAAAGGGCAGGCCATGGCGCTCCGCCACGCGGGCGACGACATGCGATTCCATATCCACGGAGCTAACGCGAAGATCCTCCCCCGCAGGGGGAGGTGGCAGTCCCGGAGGGGCTGACGGAGGGGTATCTCCGTCGGGGGGAACACCCCTCCACCGCCTGCGGCGGTCCCCCTCCCCTTGCAGGGGAGGATTGATGCGCAATGCTCGTTTCGCTTCGATGGTGGCTACGGGCTCATCGCACCCTACGATCATGCCAACAATCGCCGTCGGCAGCGCGCGGTGTAACGTGGCGACAAGTCGGGGGTCGCCTTCGGTGCCCACGATGACATCGCCAATCTGTAAAGACGGATCGAGCGCGCCGGCCAATCCACTCGAAAGCAGCGCCCGCACCGGTTGCGCCCTGATCGCCTCCTCAAGGCCCCGTTCAAGCTGCGCGCCATCTCCGCCGCCCGCGATCGCCACAATGCCGGGCGCGGACATGATCCGCGCCTCGCGCAACAGTCCGGTCGCGATCAGCAGCGTCACATGCCGTGGGCGACGCGCTGGCTGTTCGAGCGCTTGAGGTTGCGGTAGCGCGCCATCGCCCACAGCGGGAAATATTTCGGATAGCCGTGGTAGCGCAGGTAGAAGACGCGCGGGAAACCGCCGCCGGTATAACGTTCCTGCCCCCACAGGCCATCGGCCTCCTGACGGCGCGAAAGCCATTCGATGCCGCGCGTCACCGCGTTCGAATCGACCTCGCCGGCCGCCATCAAGCCAAGCAGCGCCCAGGCAGTCTGCGATGCAGTCGACGGCGCCGGCTCATAGCCCTTATAGTCGAGGCTGTAGCTGTCGCAGCTTTCGCCCCAGCCGCCGTCGGCATTCTGGATCTTGTGAAGCCAGCCCACCGCCTTCGCCATCATCGGATCGGACGCATCGAGCCCGGCGGCGTTGAGCGCGCACAGCGCCGACCAGGTGCCGTAAATATAGTTCACGCCCCAGCGCCCGAACCAGCTCCCATCCTCTTCCTGTTCGTCGCGGAGATAGGCGAGTGCGGCCTTCATCCGCTCGCTGTCGCTCGGCTCGCCAGCCTGCGCCAGCATTGAGACGCAGCGCGCGCTCACATCGGTTGTCGGCGGATCGAGCAGCGCACCATGATCGGCGAACGGAATATTGTTTAGATAGGTGAAGCTGTTGTCGGCATCGAAGGCGCCCCAGCCGCCATTTTTGCTCTGCAGCCCCACCGTCCATTCGATGCCGCGCTCGATCGCCTGATCGTAGGGTGAGGCGGCGCCCTTGCGCGCGCGATCCATCGCCATCACCACCACGGCGGTATCGTCGAGATCGGGATAATGATCGTTCCGATACTGAAAGGCCCAGCCGCCCGGCCGCACGCCGGGGCGGGTCTCCGCCCAATCGCCTTCGACATTGAGCACTTGCAAGGGCTTCAGCCAGGCGAGCGCCTTTTCGGCGCGCGCTTCGGCAGCGGGATCGCGTGTTTCCAGCATCGCATGCGCGGCTAGCGCGGTATCCCACACCGGCGAAACGCAAGGCTGGCAATAAGCCTCGTCCTCCTTGATGACGAGCAGCTTCTCGACCGATTTGCGCGCGATCGCCCGCGCCGGGTGATCTTGCGGATAGCCGAGCACATCGAACATCATCACGCTGTTGGCCATGGCCGGATAGATCGCGCCCAGCCCATCCTCGCCGTTGAGCCGTTCGGTCACGAAATCCACGCAGGCCTGGATCGCTCGTTGGCGCAGTCCGGCGGGCCATAGCCGGTCGCCCGCCTTGAGCAGGCGATCGAGCAGGTTGAAGCCCTTGGTCCACAGCCATTTCGGATCTTCGGCCTGGCTCTTGGGCGGGGCGGGCTTGCCCGAATAAAGCTCGTCCACCTTGATGCCGAGCGGATTGCGCGCCACCGGCTTCAGCGCGCCGAGCACCAGCAACGGCACGATGACCGTGCGCGCCCAATAGGACATCTTCGAGAGATGGATGGGGAACCAGCGCGGCAGCAGGATGATCTCGGGCGGCATGGTCGGAACAGCCGACCACGGCCCCGCATCGAACAGCGCGAGCTGGATCCGAGTGAACACGTTCACCGCCTCCGCACCGCCGGCGGCGAGGATGGCGCGGCGCGCCCGCGTCATGTGCGGCGCATCGATCGGATCGCCGATCACCTTGAGCGCGTAATAGGCCTTCACGGTGGCGCTAATGTCGAACGCGCCCTGATGGTAGAGCGGCCATCCATCATGCGCCGAGGATTGGATGCGGCGGAGATAGCGGCCGATCTTGGCTTCCAGCTCGACATTGCGAGGTTCGCCCAGATAATGCCGCAGCAGCACATATTCGGCGGGAATGGTGGCGTCGGCCTCCAGCTCGAATACCCAATGGCCGTCTTCGCGTTGCGCGTCGGCCAGCGCATGCGTCGCCTTCGCGACGGAGCGATCGACGACGTCCAGCAAGTTCATGGTTGGGCTGTCAGCCAGCGATGCCATGTAAGACGATCCTCCCGCTTCCTGCGCACTCACGAAGCGAGCGCCAGCCTTGCGGCTGTTTCGCCCGAACGCAAAGCGCCTTCGATAGTGGCCGGCAACCCCGTATCAGTCCAATCGCCCGCAAGAAATAGGTTATGCCAGCGCGTCGCCGCAGCCGGGCGTTTCGCGTCTTGATCGGGTGTCGCGGCGAAGGTGGCGCGCTTTTCCTTGACAATCTGCCAGCGCGGCATCGGCGCGTCGATCGCATAAGCGGCGCAGATATCGGCCCAGAACAGACGTGCCAGGGCTTCGCGATCTTCGTCAATCAGCCGGTCGGCGGCGCTCACCGTGATCGAGATCCGCTCGGGAAAAGCGAATATCCATTCGGCCGTGCCCCCGATCAGACCGAGCATCGGCGGAACGCCCGCAGGGGGCGTGAACGCGAAATGGCCGTTGACGATCGCGCGCATCTCGTCGGGCGTATCGAGGCCGGGCACGAGCGCCGTCGCCACCCAGGGCGGCACTGCGAGCACCACCGCTTCGTCGCTCGCCACAGCTTCGATGCCCTGGCCCCAATCGAGCCCGGTCACGCGATCGTCCGCGAAGGCGATCGCCTTCAGGCGCTGGCCGAGCAGGACTTCGCTGCCATGCTGGGCAAGCCAGCTTGTCGCCGGATCGATGAACGCGGCGCCCAGGCTTGGGTGTGCGATCAGCGGGCGGCTGGCCTCGCCGCCCTTGCCGATCGTCTCGCGTAGGATAGTGGCCGCCAGACGAGCGGAGGATTCGGCCGGTGCGGTGTTGAGCGCGGCGAGAAGCACCGGTTCGATCAGCCGCTCCCAAACCGGATTGCCCGTCAGCTTCGATATGTGAACCGGGCCGTCATGCATTTTGAGAAGCCGCGCGAGCGGGAGATAATCGGCCAGCTTGCTGCCCGGCAATCGTCGCGAAGCCACGAGCACCCACCAGGGCAGCCTTCCATCGTTGATCCGGATCGTCCAGCGCTCGCGGGACCGGACGTCGCAGAAGGCAAACTCAGCCCGGTTGGGGCCGCTGAACCGCATCGGCGCACCAACCGAGGCGAGGAAGCGCTTCACCGCCTCGTTGCCGGCGAGCACAAGATGATTGCCATTGTCGATGGTCTGGCCGAGCTGCGGATCATGATATGAGCGGCAGCGCCCGCCAGCGTGCGCTGCCGAATCCCGGATGTTGACCGGAACNCCCCCGCGCCGCAAGGCCACCGCCGCCGACAGGCCCGACAGCCCCGCGCCGATCACCCAGGCGTGGCGGATGGTCAAAATTTCAGCCCGAGCAGGATGATTTGCCAGACGAGGCCGAGCTTCGATGGCCGGACACGCTCGCGCGGAGGCTTCCAGCCATTGGCTTCCATGCGCGCGAGCAGCTTCGCATAGACCACCGACATCAGCCGCGGCGCCAGCCGATGCCCGGCCGGACGCGCGGCGAGGATCGCGTCTGATCGGGCGAAATGCTGCCGCGCCCGCGCCGCCAGCGGCCGGCAGGCGGCGTCGATGTGGGGATCGGCGGCGACCTGTTCGGGCGTTTCCATCGCCACGCCGGCCGCCTGCAAAAGCTCATGGGGAAGATAAACGCGGCCGATACGCGCATCCTCGTCGATATCGCGCAGAATATTGGTGAGTTGCAATGCCCGCCCGAGATGATGCGAAAGCTCGGTGCCGACGACTTGCTCCATGCCGAAGATGCGGACCGACAATCTGCCGACGGCCGAGGCGACACGATCGCAATAAAGGTCCAGCTCGGCCTGCGATGGCCAGCGGATATCGCGCTCGACATCCATCATCATGCCGTCGATCACCGCATGGAAATCGGCACGATCGAGACCAAAATGCTGGGCGGCCGGCCTCAGATAGGCTGCGTGCCCCGGATCGCCGCCGTCATAAAGGGCATCGATGTCGGCGTGCCATTGCGCCAGCGCCGCGGCGCGCGCCGGCCGCTCCGATTGCTGATCGTCGGCGATGTCGTCGACCTCGCGGCAGAAGGCGTAGATCGCAAACATCGCCTCGCGCTCGGCTTTCGGCAGGATGCGCATGCCGGCATAGAAGGAGCTTCCGGCCACCTTCTGTTGGAGCGCGACGGGAACGCCGGCGCTCATCGCCGCCTCCGCATGAGCAGGTGCGATGCGGCGGCGGTCAGGCTGATCCACGCCGTTTCGGACTTGCTATGATGGACGCGCTCGCTGAGCGGGTCGCGTTCGAGCAGGCGACGCACAAGCTTCTCGGCGAGGCGCTGGATGATTGCGACCTCGGTGGCCAGCCTTGTGTCGGCGATCATCGAAGCGAACACAGCGCTTTCTTCCAGCAAGCCGCCGGTGCGCCGCGCAAGAATATGGATCGCCTCGCTCAGCCCCGGCGAGGCAGCCGGCGCGGCGAGATCCTCGATCCGCGAGCCCGTCGCAGCAAAGGTTTCGGCGGGAATATAGACCCGGTCGAGCGCGCGATAATCCTTCGCGCAATCCTGAAGATGGTTGATCACCTGAAGCGCGGCGCACAGCGCGTCCGATGCGGGCCAGGTCCGCCGATCCTCGCCATGGACATCGAGCACATAGCGGCCGACCGGCATGGCGGAGAGGCGGCAATAGGCCATCAGCTCCGCCCATGTTTCGTAACGGTGGACGGTCGCATCCTGCTCGAAGGCGTCCAGCAACTCATGCGCGTGGAGCGGGTCGAGGCAGCGTTCGGCCATCACGTCGCGCAGCGCTAATCCTTCGGCCGCGCCATCCTTCGCGCCGTCGAGACCGCGCCGCATCTGGCCGAGCAAGGCGAGCTTCTCGTCGGGCGATGCCGAAGCATGATCGGCGATATCGTCCGCCGCGCGGGCGAAACGATAGAATGCCATGATCGGCGCGCGATGATCGGGCTTGAGCAAGAAGGAGGCGACGGGGAAATTCTCGTCCTTCGCGCCCTTGCCCGAGGCGAGTTCGGCGACCTGGCTCATGACGGCCCCATCGCCGCCTGCGCGCGGCCCTTCCACATGCCACCGCGCCCGCGATGGTGCTGCCAGGCCGAGAGCAAGGTGCAGCCCGCGTAGAAGGCCGCGATCAACGGCAGCGCCACGCCATAGAGCGGCGAGCGATGGTAGAAGCGGAGCATCGGCTGGAAGCTCAGCGCCATCAGCGCCCATGCCATCGCCGCCATGATCCTCCCCGCCCCGCTGCCGATCAGCGTCAGGAGCGGTGGCGCCCCGAATACGAGGAACAGGCCAAGCACCGTTCCGATCAGCATCAGCGGCGAATAGCCGAGCTGGGCATAGGCCGAACGCGAGATCATCGCCGCGATCGAGCCGATGTCGCGATAGGGCCGGATACTGCGCGAACGATCGGTGAGCCCAAGCCAGATCCTGCCCTCGCGCTTGATTAGCGCGCCGAACGTGCAATCGTCGATCAGCGCGTTGCGGATCGCGGCGATCCCGCCCGCGCGCTCGAGCGCCGTCCTGCGCACCAGCATGCATCCCCCCGCCGCGCCGCCGATGCCCTTGGGCCGGTTCACGCGCGTGAACGGATAGAGCATCTGGAAGAAGAACACGAACGCGGGAACCAGCATCCGCTCCGCAAAAGTCGCGCAATGCAGCCGCGCCATCAGCGAAACGAGCTGCAAGCCGTCATCTTCGGCGCGGCTGACGAGCGCGCGCAGCGTATCGGGCGCATGTTCGATGTCGGCATCGGTGAGCCAGAGGAATTCCGGCCGTTCGGCGGCGGCAATGCCCTGCGAGAGCGCCCAGAGCTTGCCCGTCCAGCCCGCCGGCAGCGGCGCGCCGGAGAGGATCGTCAGCCGAGCATCGTTCAGCCTATGCGCAGCCTCGGCGGTGCCGTCCGTGCTGTTGTCGTCCACCAAAGTGACGCGGAATTCCCCCGGGTATTCCTGTCCGAGCAGACTCCCGATCGAACGCGCGATCACGTCGGCCTCGTTGCGCGCGGGAATGATGGCCGTAACGCTTGGCCATTGCTTGGGCGCGGGCGGCATGCCCCGATCGGTGACACGCGCGCACCAGAACTCGCCGTGGGCGAAGATCAGCCCCAGCCAGATCAGCAGGGTCAGGCCGCCGAGCAACGCGCCGATCATCGGATCATCCCCGCTTCGCGGAACCAGCCGATCGCGTCCGAAAGCGCCGCCTGATAGGGCCGGGCGCGGTAGCCCAGCTCGCGCTCGGCCTTGGCGGAGCTGAAGAACATATGATGCTTGGCCATACGCAGGCTGTCGAGCGTCAGGAAAGGATCCTTGCCGGTGAGCCTCGCAAGCTGCTCGTTCGCCCAGGCCATTGGGAACAACGGCGCCCGCGGAATGCGGATCGTCGGCGGCTTGCGCCCGACCAGCCCGGCGATGGCGCGCAGCATCCCGGCCAGGGTCTCGTTCTGCCCCCCCAAAATATAGCGCTCGCCGATCCGGCCGCGTTCCAGCGCTGCGACATGCCCTTCCCCCACATCGTCGACATGGACGAGGTTGAGCCCGCTATCAACAAAAGCGGGCATGCGGCCATTGGCGGCTTCGACGATGATCCGTCCGGTCGGGGTGGGGCGGGTGTCGCGCGGGCCGATCGGCGTCGAGGGATTGACGATCACCACCGGCAATCCGCGCTCCGCCACGAGCTGTTCGACCAGCCGCTCGGCGATTACCTTGCTGCGCTTATAGGCGCCGACCGCCTGTTCGGGCGTGGCCGGGTCATTCTCGTCGGCGGGACGATCGGCTTTGGGAAGCAGGGTCGCCACGCTGCTGGTATAGACGACGCGCTCCACCCCGGCGGCCAACGCCGCCTCCATTACGATGCGGGTGCCCTCGCGGTTGTTGTGCACGATTTCCTCGGGATCGGGCGCCCACAGCCGGTAATCGGCGGCGACGTGGAAGACGTAACGCGCGCCCTCGATCGCGCGGCGGACGCTGGCTTCGTCGCGGATATCGCCTTCCGCGATCGTGCCTGGAAAGTCCTTGAGGTTCCTGCGGTCGCTGCTCGGGCGGACCAGCGCGACCGGATGATGGCCGCGCTGCGCCAACGCGCGCGCCACCGCCGAGCCAACGAAGCCCGACGCCCCCGTCAGAAACACTTTGTCCCCGCTGCCGTTCAGTTTATCCACCGCCACGCGCGCGCTTTAGGGCATCTTGCCCGGCTGAAAAACGGGGTGGATGAAATTTCCGTCGCTATCATCGGAAAGCTGCTGATCCTCGCCTCCTTTGCCGGCTCGGCATTGCTCGCCTGGGCGGTCGTGCTGATCGGACGATTGGGCCGTCGCGACTCCGCAACCGCCGCTCCGGTGTCGGTGAGCCTGCTCAAGCCGCTCCATGGCGCGGAACCGGGCCTCAAGGACCATCTCACCACTTTCCTCCGGCAGGATTGGCGCGCCGAGGTGCAGATGGTCTGCGGCGTCAAGCGCGCGGGCGATCCGGCGGCTGCGATTGTCGCGGAGCTGCGCGCTGCACATCTGGAGCTGAGCATCGATCTCGCCACCGCCGCGCCGGATTTGGGCGCGAACGCGAAGATCTCCAACCTCGCCAATATCGCAAAGCTGGCACGGCACGATATCCTGATCCAGAGCGACAGCGATATCGCGGTCACGCCGGATTATCTGGCGCGGATCGTTGGCGCGCTCACCAGGCCAGGCGTCGGCGTCGTGACGTGTCTCTATCGCGGGCAAGGGGGGTATTCGCTCTGGTCGCGGCTGGTCGCGCTTGGGATTGATCTGCATTTCCTGCCCTCGGCGCTGATCGGGCTGGCGAGCGGATTGGGGCATCCCTGCATGGGATCGACGATCGCGCTGCGGCGCGGGACGCTGGCGCGAATCGGCGGCTTCGAAGCGTTTGCCGACGTGCTGGCCGACGATCATGCGATCGGCGCGGCGGTCCGCAAGCTCGGCCTCACCGTCGCGGTGCCCGATCTCCTGGTGACTCACCACTGTGCGGAGCGCAGCTTCGCCGAACTCTGGCGGCACGAGCAGCGCTGGAATGCGACGATCATCGGAATCGATCCGGGCGGTTACGCCGGCAGCGTCATCCTTCATCCCTTGCCGCTGGCGGTGATCGCCGGAACCGTCGCCGGTTTTTCGGTGCTGACGTGTAGCGCCGTCGCGCTCGCGATTGCGGCGCGCATCGGGCTGGCGCTTCGCCTCGGCCATCGATCGATAGCGACCTTGATGCTGGTTCCGCTTCGCGACCTCGTCTCATTTGCGCTATTCGTGACGAGCTGGTTTGCGCGCTCGGTGGATTGGCGCGGCGCACAACTTAGCTTAGAGAGCCGTGGCCGGGTGTCGGCAGAGGTGGAGAAGTCCCAATGATGCGTACGCTGTTCCTTCAGGCGCCTTCGTTCGATGGCTATGATGGGGGTGCCGGCGCGCGCTATCAGATGAAGCGCGAGGTGCGCAGCTTCTGGTATCCGACATGGCTGGCGCAGCCCGCCGCGATGGTCGAGGGATCGCGGCTGATCGATGCGCCAGCGCACGACCAGAGCTGGGAAGATATCGCGCATGAGGTGGACGGGAAGGAACTCGTCATCCTCCACACCTCCACGCCCAGCTTCAACCAGGATATCCGCACCGCCGCGCTCATCAAGGGCCGCAATCCCGATGCGCTGATCGGCTTCGTCGGCGCCAAGGTCGCGGTCGAGCCTGACAAGAGCCTCGCCGCCAGTCCGCACATCGATTTCGTCGCGCGCGAGGAATATGATTTCACCATCCTCGAAATCGCTCAAGGCAAGCCGCTGGCGGACGTGGACGGCATCACCTGGCGCTCGCCCGACGGCTCCTTCATCCGCAACAAGGATCGCGCGATCATCGAGGATATGGACGTGCTGCCGATGGTCTCGCCCGTCTATAAGCGCGATCTCACCATCGAGAAATATTTCGGCGGCTATCTGCGCCATCCCTATGTGAGCTTCTACACCGGGCGCGGCTGCAAGAGCCGCTGCACCTTCTGCCTGTGGCCGCAGACGATCAGCGGCCATAATTACCGCTTCCGCTCGATCCCGAAGGTGATCGAGGAGGTGCAATATATCCTGAAGGAAATTCCCCAGACCAAGGAGATCTTCTTCGACGACGATACGCTGACCGACAATCATGCGCGCGTTGAGGATCTGGCACGCGCGCTGGGCGGGCTCGGCTTCGGCAAGCCGGGCTTCAAGGTTTCGTGGAGCTGCAACGCCAAGGCCAATGTGCCGCGCAAGACGCTCGAAGTGCTGAAGGCGAACGGGCTGCGGCTGCTGCTGGTGGGCTATGAGAGCGGTAACCAGAAGATTCTGCACAACATCAAGAAAGGCCTGCGCGTCGATGTCGCGCGGCAGTTCACCAAGGATTGCCACGAGCTTGGGATCGTCATCCACGGCACCTTCATTCTCGGCCTGCCCGGCGAAACGCTCGAGACGATCGAGGAGACGATCAACTACGCCAAGGAGATCAATCCGCACACCATCCAGGTCTCGCTCGCTGCGCCCTATCCCGGCACTTTCCTCTACAAGCAGGCGACCGAGAATGGCTGGTTCGACGGCACCGATCACCTGCTGACCGACGGCGGCACCCAGATCGCGCAGCTCAGCTATCCGCATCTTCCGGCGGAGGTGATCTTCGACAAGGTCGAGGAATTCTACAAGCGCTTCTATTTCCGCCCCGGCAAGATTGCCTCGATCGTCGGCGAGATGCTGCGTGACTTCGACATGATGAAGCGCCGCCTGCGCGAAGGCGTCGAATTTTTCGATTTCCTCCGCCGCCGCAAGGAAGCCGTTGCGTGATCCATAAATCCTCCCCCGGAGGGGGAGGGGGACCGCCGCAGGCGGTGGAGGGGTAGATGCTCCACGGCCCGAAATCGACGCAACGAAAGGCCAAAACCCTCCGGGACAATCTGAGCCTGCCGGAGGTGCTGCTCTGGCAGGCGCTTCGCACGCGGCCCGGTGGTCTCAAATTCCGGCGCCAGCACCCGACGGGACGTTATGTGCTGGACTTCTTTTGTGCGAACTTGCGGTTGGCAGTTGAGATCGACGGTGAGGCACACGACCGTATGGATCGACCCAATCATGACCAGGGTCGGGATGTTTGGCTGGGGGCGCATGGTGTCCGGGTTCTTCGTATTGCCGCGACTGACGTACTCACCAATCTCGAAGGCGTAACTCAGCATATCCTTGCGGTCGCTACTTCGACGGGCAGAATACCCCTCCACCATGCTATGCCCACGGCTCGCTTTGCGAGCCGGCTCCGCTGCTGCGATGTGCCCCCGGCACACCGCTGCTCGCAGCTACGCCCCCCTCCCCTTGCAGGGGAGGATTAATGAAGCGGCTCATCGTCACGGCGGATGATTTCGGAGCGTCGATTGCGGTCAATGACGCGGTCGAGCAGGCGCATCGCCAGGGCATATTGACCTGCGCGAGCCTGATGGTTGCGGGCGAGGCGGCGGCGGATGCGGTCGCGCGGGCCAAAGCCATGCCGGCGCTGGGGGTGGGGCTGCATCTGGTGCTAGTCGACGGGCGGCCGGTGCTTCCGCCGGAGATGGTTCCCGATCTCGTCAAAGGAGATGGCCGGTTCAGGGACGATATGGTGCGCGCGGGCGTGCATTTTTTCTTTCGCCCGGCGGTCCGGCGTCAGCTCGAAGCCGAGATTGCAGCGCAGTTCGCGGCGTTCGCCGCGACCGGGCTATCGCTCGATCACGTCAACGCGCACAAGCATTTCCACCTGCATCCGACGATCGCGTCGCTGATCCTCAAGATCGGCCGGCGCCACGGCATGCGGGCGGTGCGAGCGCCGATCGAGCCGCGCGCGACGCTTCGGCAGATCGAGGTGGCTCGCGGCTTTGATATCGCGCTGCCCTGGGCGAAGCTCGTCAGGCGGCGCTTGCGGCGGGCGGGGTTGGCTGTTCCGGATCAGGTGTTCGGGCTCGCCTGGTCGGGCGCGCTGAACAAGCACAGGCTATGCGGATTGCTGGCCCATCTGCCCGAGGGCCTGACCGAAATCTATGCGCATCCCGCCACCGCGCCCTATCCGGGATCGGCGCCGGGCTATGCTTATGCCGAGGAACTCGATGCACTCACCGATCCGCTTGCGCGCCAACTCATAACGCGCGAGAGGGTCGCGCTTGGACGTTTCGCTGATTTTACCGAGGCACAGCCGGCATGAATCAAGTCAGCCCCTGGCACAATTTCAACAAGCCTGACGCGCTACCCAAAGGGCCGATCCGGCCCGGGAGCGCTGAACATCTTGTGTTGCTGAGCCGCACGCTGCTCGACACTCACGATCCCTATAAGCCGGCACTCATCGAGTGGCCGCGGCTTGAGGAAGAAACGCGCAAGAAGATCGTCAGCCTGCCGATCTGGGACATTGCGGTCGCCACGGAGGGCAGGGCGGGGATGAACGTCAAGACCTTCGGCCAAGGCGTCGCCGATCCGCTGCTCAAGGCAGCGGTGGAGATGAATGCCTTCGAGGAATCGCGCCACAAGATCGTGCTCGCCGACATGGTCAGGGCTTATGGCATCGAGCTTGCGCCCGAGCCGGAATATAAACGCCCGAGGGATCCCGAATTCGCCTTCATGCGCACCGGCTATTCGGAATGCATCGACAGCTTCTTCGGCTTCGGCCTGTTCAAGATCGCTAAGGATTCGGGCTTTTTTCCCCCCGAGCTGGTCGACACATTCGAGCCGGTGATGCGCGAGGAGGGGCGGCACATCCTGTTCTTCGTCAACTGGGTGGCATGGTGGCGGCGCAACATGCCCTGGTGGCGGCGGCCCTTGTTCGAGGCCAAGGTGCTGCTGGTGTGGCTGGCCTTGATCTGGGAGCGGATCGACATGGCCAAGGGGATGGGCGAAAACACGAAGGCGCAGGAGAATAATTTCACGCTCAACGGCTCCAAGGAGCTGGGCGTGGAGATCAGTTTTCCCGAGCTCGCCCGCATTTGCCTTGCCGAGAATGACCGGCGGCTGGCGCCCTATGACAAGCGTCTGATCCGCCCGCGCTTCGTGCCGGCCATGATGCGGCTGGCGCTGCGCCTCACCGGCGGCAAAGCCGGAGCATCGCGCTGAAAAACCTCGCGCGCTTCGGCCTGCTGGTCGCGACCCTGCTCGGTTTCGCGGCGGCGATCTGGGCGGTTCGTTCGGCGGGGGTCGACAACATCTTGGCGGTCGGTTCGCGGCTCGGGGTGGTCGGCTTCCTGCTTTACTTCACATATTCGCTCGGCGTGTTCGTGCTGCTGGGCTGCGCCTGGCTGGTGGCGGCGGGGGAGCCGGCCCAACGGCTCGGCCTGTTCACGCGCGCGCGGCTGCTGCGGGAGGCGGCGGCGGACCTGCTGCCCTTCTCGCAGATCGGGGGGATCACGCTCAGCGTCTGGCTGCTCGGCAGCCACATTGCGCGGCCCAGAATCTATTCCTCGTTCGTGATCGACATGCTGACCGAAATCGCGAGCCAGCTTGCCTTTACGATGTTCGGCATTGGCCTGCTGCTCTCGATCCCCATCGCGGGCGGCAATGAACATGCGCGATCGCTCGTCAGCATCGGCGCATGCGTCATCACGGCCTTGGTGCTGCTGATCCTGCTCGCGCAGCGCTGGGGCCTGGTGCTGGCCGAGAAGATGGCGCACCGCTTCATGCCGGCTTCGGTCCAGGCGGTGGCGGCGGTAGGCGGCGAACTGCGGCGCGCCTCCGCGCCGGGCCGGATCGCGCTCGTTTTCCTGCTTAACCTCCTTGCCTGGATCGCGAGCGGCATCGGCGCATGGATCGCGCTTCGGCTGATGCAGATCGATTTTCCGCTGTGGGAGACGCTGTCGCTTGAAAGCGCCATATTTGCGTTGCGCAGCGTAGCTTTTGCCGTGCCGGGCGGGATCGGCGTACAGGAGGCGGGCTATGCCCTGCTCGGCCCCGCCATCGGCTTGCCGGCGGAAGCGGCGCTCGCGCTGGCGCTCGCCAAGCGGGCGCGCGATCTCGCGGTGGCCGCGCCGACGCTGCTGATCTGGCAGCTTTCGGAGGCGCGCAAGCTGGTGATCTCGATGCGCGCCCGGAAATTGGCGAGAACCCAAATCCCCGATTGATCCAGCATGGACGACGAATGCAACCTTGCGGGCATCATCTCGTTCTGACGGCGCTCTGAATAAAGGAACAGGCTTGATGACCGCGCCGCTGCTGACCCCTGCCGATTTCGAATTCCCGGCCATCATGCTGACTGGGGCTGTCGACTACAGCATGTACCAATGGTTCCGGCAGTGCCTCGCCAATGCGCCCCAGCAAGGGCTGGTGGTGGTGGAGCTCTCCACCCTCGGCGGCGATCCCGAAGTGGCGCGCATGATGGGCGAAGATATCCGTTTTCACAGCGACATCCACCCGGAGCGGCGGATCGTCTTTCGCGGAAAGACCGCGATCTATTCGGCCGGCGCGACCTTCATGAGCTTCTTCGCACGCGAGAATCGCTATCTGGCGCGCGGCACGCGCATCATGATCCATGAGCGGCTGCTGACGAAGACCATCAACCTCGAAGGACCGCTCACCACCTGCATCGCTTCGTTGAAGGCGGTGATCAACGAGATCGAGGCATCGATCGCGATCCAGAATGAAGGCTTCGCGAACCTTGCCGTGGGATCAAGCCTTGCCGCCGACGACATCATCAGGCGTGCTACCGAGAATTGGTATCTGGAGGCCAATGAAGCGCTCGAACTGGGGCTGATCGAAGCCGTCATATAAGGCCTGCTCTCTGCCGGCCGGAACGTGATGAGGCCTCAGGCGGATTCGCGCACGGTCTCCATCGCGACGAAGGTCGACGTGCTCGCCACGTGCGGCAGGCTTGAGATCTTCTCCCCGAGCACCATCCGATATTTGCGGATGTCCGATGTGCGGACCTTGAGCAGATAATCGAAGCTGCTGGCGATCATATGGCATTCCTCAACTTCGGGGATCTGCCGCACGGCGGTATTAAATTCCTTCAGTGCCGCCTCGCGCGTGTCGGAAAGCTTCACCTCGGCGAAGGCGACATGATCGAGCCCCAGCTTCGCGGGATCGATGATCGCGCGAAACCCCAGGATGACGCCGCTTTCGGCGAGCCGTTTCACCCGCTGCTGGCAAGGCGTCTTGGACAGGCCGACCTGCTGGGCGAGGTCGGTGAAGGTGATCCGCCCATCCTTGCGCAGCACGGCGAGGATCTTCCGGTCGAATTCATCCAAATCGACTGGAGATGAGGAAATATTCATGACTTTGATCTAGTATGACAGGGAAAATAGGTCAAAAGGTTTGATTACTGACGGTAGATCAGGCACATCGTCCAAGCTCTATCTGATATGATAGCGTCATGATCAGCCCTGCACCATTTGCTGCTTTCGCGCCGCCTATCCGCGAACAATCTCCACTCCGCCGCGCCATCACCCAGGCTTATCGACGGCCCGAACCGGATTGCGTCGCCGCGCTGATCGGGCCAGCGACATTGCCGGCGCAGATCGTCGCAGCGGCGGGGCTGACGGCGCGGAAGCTAGTCGGGAAGTTGAGAGCGCAACGGCGCGGCTCGGCTGTCGAAGCGCTGGTGCAGGAATATGCGTTGTCGAGCCAGGAAGGGGTGGCGCTGATGTGCCTGGCCGAGGCGCTGTTGCGTATCCCCGATGCGGCCACGCGCGATGCGCTCATCCGCGACAAGATTGCGGACGGCGACTGGAGCGCGCATCTGGGCAGCGATCGCTCGCTGTTCGTCAACGCCGCGACCTGGGGGCTGGTCGTGACCGGTCGGCTCGTGGACAGCGCCGACGATCGCGGGCTGGGCGGCGCGCTCACGCGGCTGATCGCCCGTGCCGGCGAGCCGGTGATCCGGCGCGGGGTCGATCTTGCGATGCGTTTGTTGGGTGAGCAGTTCGTCACCGGCCAGACCATCAGCGAGGCATTGAAGCGATCGCGCGGCATGGAGGCCAAGGGCTTTCGCTACAGCTATGACATGCTGGGCGAAGCCGCGGCCACTGCCGCCGATGCGGCGCGTTATTATGCAAGCTATGAAACCGCCGTTCACGCCATTGGGCGGGCGGCGGCCAAGCGCGGCCCCTATGCTGGCCCTGGCATCTCGATCAAGCTCTCGGCGCTTCATCCGCGCTATTCCCGCGCGCAGGCCGATCGGGTGACAGCCGAACTGCTGCCGCGCGTGAAGGCGCTGGCGCAACTCTCCAAAGCCTACGACATCGGCTTCAACATCGACGCCGAAGAGGCCGATCGTCTGGAGCTGTCGCTGGATCTGCTGGAAAGCCTGGCGATCGATCCGGATCTGGCGGGCTGGGATGGGCTCGGCTTCGTGGTTCAAGCCTATGGCAAGCGCTGCCCGTTCGTGATCGACTGGATCGTCGATCTCGCCCGGCGCACGGGCCGGCGGATCATGGTCCGCCTCGTCAAAGGCGCTTATTGGGATGCCGAGATCAAGCGGGCGCAGGTCGATGGCCTTGCGGATTTTCCAGTCTATACGCGTAAGCTCTGCACCGATGTCGCCTATATCGCCTGCGCCAGGAAATTGCTGGCGGCGCGTGATGCGGTATTTCCCCAGTTCGCCACCCACAACGCGCACACGCTCGCGACCGTCTATCATATGGCCGGTCCCGGATTCACGGTGGGCGATTATGAATTTCAGTGCCTGCATGGTATGGGCGAGGGGCTTTATGAGGAGGTGGTGGGGCCGGACAAGCTTAATCGACCCTGCCGGATCTATGCTCCGGTCGGAACCCATGAGACGTTGCTCGCCTATCTTGTCCGGCGGCTGCTTGAGAATGGCGCCAACTCCTCCTTCGTCAATCGGATCGCCAATCCCGACGTGGAGATTGATGAGCTCGCCGCTGACCCGGTGGCGGCGGTGCGCGCGATGCCGGAGCCGGGGCGCAAGCATGACGCGATAGCGCTTCCCGGCGAACTTTATCCCGATCGCCGCAATTCGGCGGGGATCGACTTGTCCGACGAAATCGCGCTTGCTGATCTTGCGCGGGCGCTGGCGCGGAGCGCGCGAACCGGCTGGGTGGCGGCCCCCCGGCTCGCAGGACCAGAGGTGGATCGCTCCGGCCAGCCGGTCGGCAATCCGGCC
>JGI24752J21851_1000035_pt1 | contig 16186 bp, 10 predicted proteins | sample KBSSwiS7_FD_21851 | JGI IMG/M metagenome (IMG submission 21851)
GGCTGAGCCGGACGATCGGTCCTTCGGACCGGAACGAGCGTTCGAGGAACAGGCCGAATGCCACCAGTGAAAGCCACGCCGACAGCGTGATGGCCGGATCGCCGAACCAGTCATTGCGCGGCCCTTCCTCCAGCACATATTCCAGTCCCGCGAGGAACGCTGCCATCGAAACCAGATGCACCCAATCGATTCGGCGCAGCATCTCGACGTTGGGGCGATCGACCCGGATCAGCAGAATCGTCAGGACGGCCACCACCGCGCCCGGGACAACATTGATGTAAAAGATCCAGCGCCAGCCGAAGGCATCGGTGATCCAGCCGCCGACGGTGGGGCCGAGTGTCGGCGCCAGCACGGATACCATGCCGAGGATCGCGGGGATCATCGCACGCTGCTTGCCGCTGAACAGCGCATAGCCGGTGGCGAATACGGTCGGCACCATTGCCCCGCCGACGAAGCCCTGGATGGCGCGGAACACGATCATTGAGCCAATGCTCCACGCCGCGCCGCAGAGGATGCTGGAAAGCGTGAACAGGCCGGCAGACAGCGCAAATACCCAACGCGTGGAAAGCGCCTGGGTCAGGAAGGCGGAGAACGGAATCATCACCAGCTCGGCCATCAGATAGGCTGTCTGCACCCAGCTGATCTCGTCCGGGCTGGCGGAGAGGCCTGCCTGCACCTCGTTGAGCGAGGCTGCGACGATCTGGATATCGATCAGCGCCATGAACTGACCAAACGCCATCACCGCGAAAATCAGATATTTTCGTTGGTTACTGAACTCCGCCGGATTGATCGGCCTCTCGGATGAAGCGGAAATCGGATGCGTCGCCATCGGTCTTGCCTTTGCTGTTTTTTTATATTATATGCATCATATAAAGGAGATCGGCAAGTGCGGTATGCGAGCGATCATAAGGCGAAGACTCGGGAGCAACTGCTGCAAGCGGCGGCGCGGGAGATTCGGGCCAAGGGGCCCGACGGCGTCGCGGTGGCAGGGATTATGGCCCAGGTCGGCCTGACGCACGGCGGCTTTTATGCGCATTTCAAATCGAAGGACGCGTTGATCGAGGCGGCGTTGGAAGAGATGTTCCGCGCGGCGAAGGAGCGCAGCGAGCCGATCATCGCCAGTGCGGATTCGCGAGAAGCGTTGCGGGCCTATCTCGATTTCTATCTGTCGCCCGCGCATCGCGATGGGCGCGATCGCGGCTGTCCCCTTCCGGCGCTGTCGGGCGATTTCGCGCGGGGCGATGCAGCGGGCCGCCCGCGCTTCAGTGCCGGCATTGAAACCCTGTTCGGGCGGTTGGAAAACGCGTTGGGCGGGCTAGGTGTGGCCGAGCCGGCGGTTGAGGCGGCCTCGATGCTTTCCGAAATGGTAGGTGCGATCGCGCTCTCGCGCGCAACCGGCGACCGTGAACGATCGGATATGATCCTGGCAAATGTGCGCAAGGCCCTGGGCCAACGCTACGGCCTGGATCGCGCCGGCAACTGAAGGATAGATCGATGCGTCTTGCTCCAGATGAGATGATGACGGCCGTTTTGGCTGCACAGGCCGCTCCCGCCCCCCGGAAACGCTTTACCATCCCGCGCAACCCGCTGATCGCCGCCGGGCTCGCGATCCTGATCGCCCTTGCCGGGGCGCTGTGGCTGGCGATGCCATCTTCGAGCGAGAGCACGGACAATGCCTATCTGCAGGCGGATTCGAGTTCAGTGGCCCCCAAGGTCGGCGGGCTCGTGACGGCGGTGCTGGTGAAAGACAATCAGCGGGTGCGCGCCGGGCAGCCGTTGGTTCGCATCGATGATGAGGATTATGAGGCGCGGCTAATGTCTGCCCGCGCGGCATTGGCCGATGCGCAGGCCGAAGTGGCGACCGCACGGGCCGAACTGGATGCGCTCAACGCGCAGGAAGGACTGGCATCGGCGCAGGTGCGGGCCGCCGGCACGTCGATTGCGTCCGCGGATGCAGAATATGCGCGAGCCGACGCCGACAATCGGCGATTCAATGCGCTCCTGGCGCAAGGGTTTGCGACTCGGCGCGATGTCGAGCGCGTCAATTCGGAGGCGGTCAGCGCCAGATCAGCGCGCGAGCGCGCGCAGGCCGATCTTGGCGTGGCGGGTGAGCAGGCAATGGTCACGCAGGCACGCCGACCGGTGCTGCAAGCCCAGCTTGCTCGGGCCAATGCGGCTGTGCTGAAAGCACGCGCGGCAGTCGATCTCGCGCAGCAGGATCTTCGTCACACGGTGGTGCTTGCGCCTGTGGACGGGGTCGTCGGCAACCGCCAGATCCAGATCGGCGATTATGTGCAGCCGGGATCGCGATTGCTGACGCTTGTGCCGCAATCCTCGGTCTATGTCGTCGCGAATTTCAAGGAAACCCAGACGCGCCGCATGCGGGTCGGGCAAAAGGCCAAGATCAGCGTTGATGCACTAGGCGGCCGCAGCCTGACCGGCGAGATTGAAAGCTTCGCGCCGGGATCAGGCAGCGAATTCACGCTGCTGCCGTTCGAGCCCGGCTCCGGCAATTTCACCAAGATCGTCCAGCGCATCGGCGTGCGCATCCGCCTCGATCCGGGTCAGGTGCCGCTGATGAGCTTGCGGCCCGGACTGTCGGTGACCGCGAAGGTGATGCTCGATTAAGGCCCAGCCCGCGTCGAAGCCTTCCGGCTGGTGAAGAAGCTCGAACTCCTTTTGTGGTTCCTATCAACGGCCCTATTGCGAATTAAAATGGCCAGAAGGTGCCAGTCCGGACTCGGCCCAGTTTTTGTCGTTCTGCCGTGCCAGATGGACAACCGTCATGTGTCCGCTCCTGACAAAACCTGCCGTCTGAGGCGTCGCCTGGGAACGACAATAACGTCCCAGGCTCGGTCATTTCAATTCGTCGATGCGGAGCTGAATGTAAGACCGCTTTTGATAAGCACGTTCGAAGCCGGGAAGGGCAGCAATGTCGGCGCAATACGACTTTGTTGTGTTTGAACGTCAGTAGCAGGGGAATGCGCTTAATCAGTGTTTTAGCGCGAGCTGCAATACGCAAGCCCGTAACTAGAAGGAAGGCGCCGCCAACCTGTTTTCATCGGTGTAGACATCAAAGCGGGACAACGTCGCTGGCCCGAAGGCATTGGTCAGGGCGGCATCTGCGGCATCCCGGCCGCGAGCCATCAGTATGCGTCCACGACGCGGGCGATTGTGACGGGCGTCGAACGTGTACCAATGGCCGTCCAGATACGCTTCGAACCACGCTGAAAAGTCCATGTCGCCTACCAGCGCCGGAAGGTCCATGTCGCCCATATAGCCTGTGCAGTATCGTGCGGGGATGTTCATGCACCGGCATAGCGCAATCGCTAGATGGGCGTAATCGCGGCAAACGCCTACCTGCTCATGATAAACATCCCAGGCTGTCTTGGTCGGACGAGCCGTCATATAGTCGAACCGGATCCGTTCATGCACATATGTCACGATCGCCTGAACCAGGGTCCAGCCGGGTGCGACGCCACCGAACATTCCCCAGGCAAACTCCGAAAGCCGATCTGTTTCGCAATAGCGACTGCCGAGCAGGTAGAGCAGCACATCGTCTGGAAGTTCCTCAAGCGGCACCTGACAGGCGTCCGGCACGACGAGATCAGGTTCGAATGGATCCTCGATTACGAAACCGCACGAGATCGCAATGCCACCTTCGGGTATCGTGAGCCGCGTGCAGATGTTTCCGAAGCTGTCGATATAATCGTAGAGCGGCACGTCCGGCTGCGTGAAGATCCGCTGCGCCGTGCGCAAATCCTTGTTGCGTGAGGCACGCACACTGAGGTTCGCCAGCATCGGCACGCGCTGTGGTGTAGTGAAATGAATGTCGTAACCCGCGCGGATCAACATGGCCGAGCCTTTCTTGGAGGGTGATTACCCGGGCGCCGCAATCTTGAGAGTCGGTCTGGCCGTGATCTTCCAGAGTAGCGTTCTTGGGCGCAAATGACAGCGCATGTTTTCGGCTGAGCATTAAAGCGAAAAGCAGGACCGTGCGATTTCGAGCGCGGAGCTCAATCGGCTATTCCATACGTGCTGTCCGGCAGTTTTCGCGATCAGGTCCTGGCAAATTTCCATTTCCACATACGGGAGGCTGTCTGCGAAGGCGTGGCGGGGTATGGTGTAATCGGTTTCGTCCATCTGATAGGGCTCGTTGTCGCCAACGATAATGTCAGATTCGGTGAAAAGCCTTTCCAGGAGCGCGGTCGCGAACCGCGTGTTTCCGCCAGAATATAACACGCCCACATGCCAGGGTCGTTCGATTTGAGCCATTCTCGGAGTGAAGCTGTGCAACGCGATCAGGATAGTGGGCCGGTTGAATTGACTGCGCATGGCCAGTTCAGCTGCAATCCTGGCATGATAAGGCTCATGTATGGCTGCGATCCGTTCGGTCCGAGCCATTTCTACCAAGTTCGTGTTGCCTGGAATGGGGCTGCCATCGGACACTTCTGGAATTGCATCTGCTGACGCGGGATCTCGATTGCAGTCGATTACGAGTCGCGAATAGTGCTGATGGAGAAATGCTGCATTCAATGTTGTCGCCAGGAGCTCGCCAAGACCCCTGACACCAATATCCCAAGCGATGTGCCGTTCGCGGTCCTCGGTTGAAAGTCCCAGGGTGCCCAGCCTGCGCGGGATGGCATTTCCGGCATGATCGCCAAGAATGAGGAACGGGGAGCTTCCCCCCGAGTTAAAGGCTACAACGGGCTCAGGCTCGTCCTGATCGAGCAGTGAGGCGCCACCCGGCGTCGTCATAATGAAAGCCTTCCATGCCACTGCTTACGATCCGCCACATCACGGAATACACATATCGACAACCGGTTTCTTTCGGCGAGCATCGGATCATGATGCGACCGCGCGAAAGCTTCGACCAACGCCTGATCAGTGCACAGCTCGATATCGCGCCAGAGCCATCGGAACTAAGATGGCTCCATGACGTGTTCGGCAACTCAGTCGCAATCGCGTTATTCGACAAGCGTGCCAAGGCATTGCGCGTCGCAAGCGAGGTGCAGCTTGATCACGCGCCGCTCGACGATGCCGAGATCGACGTGGAGGATTATGCACGGCTGTTTCCGTTCACCTATTCCTCGGAAGATATGCCCGATCTGCTGCGCTCCATCGAGCGACAGCATCTCGATGTCGCGCGGGTGGTCGATAACTGGGCACGCGCGTTCGTACGGGACGATGGTGCCACGGAAACAGTCGCGATGCTCACCGAGATGGCGACGTCCATCAAGCGTGATTTCACTTATGTGCCGCGTCACGAGAAGGGCACTCAGACCCCCATCGAAACGCTCGCCAGACGGTGCGGTACCTGTCGCGACTTTGCGGTCCTGATGATTGAGGCCGTCCGCGCGCTAGGCTTCGCGGCGCGGTTCGTCTCGGGCTATGTCTATAATCCGTCACGTGCCGAGGGTCGCGTCGGCGGCGGCAACACCCATGCCTGGGTGCGTATATTCTTACCGGGATCGGGCTGGGTCGAATTCGATCCGACCAACGGCATTATCGGCAATCGCGGCCTCGTCCGCGTCGCGGTGGCAAGGGACCCGTATCAGGCCTTACCACTTTCGGGGACGTGGAGCGGGTTTCCCGCCAGCTATGTCGGCATGGACGTTGAGGTCGACGTTCGCCTCGCCGAGCAAAACGACAAGGAAGCATTTCCTATGGGAGGAGCCATCAACAGCCGCATCGCCGGCAGAACCAGAAAGCCACGCTAATGCTAATTCGGGCCGGATATGAGATACGCTTCGAAGCGGAGCTTGCCACGGCGATGCTAGCGATGTTGAGCATCCATCCTTCGCGCCATACGGATCTGAAGACTCCGCAACGCATCGAGCCATCTCCCGACATTCCGATCTATAATTATGAGGATGCTTTCGGAAACATCTGCACCAGGCTTACCGTACCGGTCGGAGGGGTTACGTTGGCCGCTGACTTCGTGGTTGAGGATAGCGGGCTGGAGGACGTTCGCGCACCGGACGTTCCGCCCACGCCGGTCGAACTGCTGCCCGACGATATCCTCATTTTCTTGTTGGGAAGCCGGTATTGCGAAACGGACAGGCTTATGGACGTTGCCTGGGCGGAGTTCGGGCACATCATGTCGGCGCGCGATCGGGTCGAAGCAGTTGTGAACTTCGTTCATAATCACATCACCTTCGGCTACGAGCATGCGAGGCCGGACAAGACCGCCTGGAACGCCTATCAGGAACAGGTCGGGGTATGCCGTGATTTCGCGCATCTCGCGATCACCCTGTGCCGCTGCATGAATATCCCGGCGCGCTACTGTACCGGCTATCTCGGCGATATCGGCATTCCGCCGGTCGATGCGCCAATGGATTTTTCAGCCTGGTTCGACGTTTATGTCGATGGCGAATGGTACACCTATGACGCCCGGCACAATCGGCCACGCATTGGCCGTATCCTGATGGCGCGCGGGCGGGACGCGACTGATACTGCGCTGACGACGGCGTTTGGTCCTGCCAAGCTGACATCGTTCCAGGTTCATACCGAAGAGGTTCAGTCGGTTGAGTGACTTTGCAAATCCCTTGCTCCAAGAATGGAACGGCCCGCTTGGTGCACCACCCTTCGCAAGGGTCAGGCCGGAGGATTTCGTTCCCGCTCTGAAAACCGCGATTGCAAATCACAAGCAGGAGCTTTCTGCGATTGGCGAGTGCACTGCACCCGCCAGCTTTGAAAATACCCTCGCCGCGATGGAACGATCTGGCGAAGCGCTCGCCCGGGTAAGGCGTCTCTTCTGGACGCTCGCATCGGCGCATTCAATCGAGCCAATTCGCGCGATTGAAGCTGAAATGTCAGCGCTCCTCAGCGCCCACGGCACCGCGATCAGCCATGATGAAAAACTATTTGCCCGGATCGCCGCCGTGCATGCGGGGTCCGAGGACGCAAACCTGACCGACGAACAAAAGCGGCTGGTTGAAAACAGCTACAAAGGTTTCGTTCGCGGCGGAGCAGGCTTGGATCCCGTCGCTAAGAAGCGGTTCGCTGAGATCGATGCACGGTTAGCCGAGCTATCGGTGCAGTTCGGGCAAAATGTCCTCGCCGAAACTACCGGCTGGACTATGGTGCTCGACGAGCACGATCTCGATGGGCTTCCTCAATCGTTGCGCGATGCGGCGGCATCTCGGGCCAAGGCCGCGGGCGATGGCGGGCGTTACCACATCACGCTCGACCGCACTGACTATGAGTCCTTCCTCGCCTTTTCGCAAAGGCGGGATCTGCGGGAGCGACTATGGCGAGCCTTTACCAACCGCTGCGATGGGGGCGAACGGAATAATTGGCCGATCATTGCGGAAACGCTTGAACTTCGAGACGAACGGGCTCGTCTGCTCGGTTACTCTGACTATGCGGCTTACCAGTTGGACGACAGCATGGCACGAACGCCCGAAGCGGCGCGCGCCTTGCTCATGCAGCTTTGGGAGCCAGCGAAGGTACGCGCTGCCGAGGAAGCCGCCGAACTTCAGGCCCTGATAAAGAGCGACGGGGAAAGCTTCGCGCTGGCGCCGTGGGATTGGCGTTTTTACGCCGAACGCGTGCGGAGGGATCGCTATGCCTTGGATGGCGTGGCGCTCAAGGAACATCTGCGACTCGATGCCGTGCGCAGGGCCGCGTTCGAAGTCGCCAGTCGGCTTTATGGTCTCCGCTTTGCGCATCGTGACGATATTATCGCCTATCACCCCGACGTCTGGGCTTGGGAGGTCAAAGCAGCAGATAATTCGACGGTGGGCTTGCTGTTCACCGACTATCTTGCCCGCCCTGAAAAGCGTGGCGGTGCCTGGATGGGGAGTCTCAGGGTGCAGGAAAAGCTGGATGGAGATGTCCGCCCGATCGTGTACTTAGTTGCGAACTTCGCATCTGCCCCTCCCCCTGACACGGCGTCCACAAAACTATCGCTGGACGAGGCAAGAACGCTATTTCACGAATTTGGTCATGCCCTGCATGGGCTGCTGTCCGACGTCACATATCCGAGCCTTTCCGGAACGTCGGTCGCGCGTGATTTTGTGGAGTTTCCAAGCAAGTTCATGGAAAACTGGATCGTCAGCCGTGACGTTCTTGGCAGCCTGGGTGTTTCCACTGATCTGACTGACGGCGTTCGGGGTGCGGAATCCTATGGACAGGGCTTTGCCACGGCCGAGTTGGTGTCTTGCGCCTTGATCGATCTCGCATTGCATTCAGCGTCAGCTCGGGGCGCCGATCCGAAAGCATTCGTGGAAACCGAGCTCGGCAGGCTTGGAATGCCCGACACGATCGGACTGCGCCATCGGCTTCCGTATTTCACCCACGTTTTTGATGGCGGCTATGCAAGCGCCTATTACAGCTATCTGTGGTCGGAAGTGCTCGACGCCGACGCCTTCGAAGCATTCGTGGAGGGTGGAGATATTTTCGACGCAATCCTGGCGCGGCGCTTCCGCGAAGAGATACTCGCAAAGGGTGATATCCGAGATCCCATGGAATCTTTTATGGCATTCCGTGGCCGTCGCCCTGATGGCCAAGCGCTGATGCGCGCCCGGGGGCTCGCAATTGTTTGACGTCGAATTGACCGTAGAACGGCATGCGCTGAAAGCACGCATCAATGTGTGCCGCATCCTATGCCCGTTTATTGACTGATCCGCCTGAAAGCTGATGTTCGCTTTGGGCCCGTCTTCACAATTCGGAATCTGCATAGACAGCAGCTTTCAGGGATGCGTTTCGTGGCCTCGAACGACTGCTATGTCGGCGCTAACTGCCGCGCTATTGATGGGACCTGAAGGGCCCCTTTATTGCAATGCGTCGCTGGAACCCGACAGGCAGAAGACGGCCCACTTTCTGTCATTCTGGGATGCCGATCAGTCTCCGCTGAATGTCGGCTCCTGACTATAGCCGCCGTTCGACCTATCGCCCTAGAACGGCAGGAAAGTCCCAATAGCGGCCATCTCAGCTTTAGCAAATTTTGGAGTCCACGGCTGAAGCCAGTATTCACCAGTCCACGCTAGAATGCTTGGTCCTCGCGCGCGCAGGCGAGGGCAAGGGTTTGGTTTCCAAAGGGGGTCAGACCCCCCTCCTAACGTTGAGCGAACACGCCCCGTTCGACCAGCTGGCGAATGGCTTCGGCACGTGAAATCTTGCGAGCATGCGCCCAGCTGGTGATTACGTCCCGCTGAAGCTCGTTGAACCGAACAGATTTGCTGCTGTCCATGTTTTCCGAATATCAGGATGTTGACCGAGTATCTAGATTCAATGGGTTAGAGCAGACTGGCGTCGTTCCCCTCCCGAGCTCAAATGGTGTCAACGGGCGTCTACTCAAATCACGATCCGGTTAGGCCGAATCTTAAGTCAAACGCCTCCAGTGTCAGCCGCTGACTGACGAGTTTGGTGCTGGGAAAGGACGGTGTCGCGCAGCCCCGCGTGGCCATACGACGTCATTCCCGCTGAACGGGATGCTAAATGCCGGGAAGTTAATCTGCACCTTTGCGAGGCTCGCGTTCCGGATCCAGCCGGTCATACAACGCCTCCTGTGATTGGGCCGCTCGGCATTCGCTACCGTGCTGGAGGTTGACGAGGTCCAGTCAATCGCTCAACGGGAAGGCTGGCCAGCAAAGACCTGTAACCAAGTGGCGGCACATTTCACGTTATCGAAACTGGATTGAAGGATGCCAGATGATCGAGGTGCTTACGGCCGAGATGCAGCAGGAATATCTGGAAAACATCTCAGTCGAAAAGTGGGATCGAATGTTGGTTCAAAGCCGGTCAACTTAGGCGTTAAAACGATCGAGGCGGGAGGCCCCGAAGCGACCTCCCGGCTCGTGAGCTGACGGTACATGACAGGACAGCCCGCCTGCGCATGTAGCCGTGTCGCCTTTACGAAGTCTGATGGCGACGTTAACCGTAGGGCCATTGTAAGCCCATACAGCCTTTAAGCGTCATGCAACCATGCTCCTGCGTGGATGCTTAAAGCAAAGCCGCGACACTGGCCGTGCAGCACACCACCGCGAACCCTCGCATGCTGCACTTCCTTGTACCGCCCTGTCGGGCCGCGGCGCCGGGCTTAGGTTCGGCGCCCATTTTCTTGCTTACTGAAGGTAACGCCCCGACGGAGTTGATCCAGTCGCTGAGCGATCGCCTTCCATGTAGCAACGCTAGGTTGATCCCCGGCGACCGCTAAAGCGCCAATTCGCTCGGCCACGAAACGCGGCGCATCCTTTTCGTGTCGGCGCTCCATCTGAAGGGCGCACGCCCATAGTTCGCGATCATCCACGCTCATGGCGAACCAACGTAGTTCACGTGAGCTATGTTGGCGATAGGGCCGTTCGGGCGTTGTCAGTGTTTGCAGGCGGTTGAAGCTTGCGCCGCAGCCACAAGCTCATTGGCGCGTCCACAAGGCGGTAAGGGTATCCTGTGTCTGTCAGCGGAGCACCCAGGGAGCACCTAAATATGCAGGTGATCGGACGGGCAGGCGAAAAAATGGCGGAAATCCTGGTGCCGAGTGTCGGACTCGAACCGACGACCTACCGCTTACAAGATTGTTCAAGCCATTGATATTATATACGAATATCATGCACTATATGGTCGAGTATAATGGTTTTGGCAGCTAGCGAGCTTGATTGCCCTGCGATTCGTAGCTGTGTCGATGCAAAGTTCAGGCTCTGAACCTTGGCTCGCAAAGCTACCCCCTTACGATTTGTTGCCGCCGGCCTTTTCCCAAGACTGAAGCAAGTCGTGCACCTTTTCTCGTATTGATGGAAGACGCTGCACATCGCTATCCCGTAGTCCTACCGAGTACACCAAGCTTTTATAGTGCCCAAGAGACGTGCATAATCCTGCTTTTCCAGCATCAGACAGTGCGTAACATGACGCAACCACGGTCCCGTCATCCTTAAGGCGATATTCCCATTGGGTTAGGTCGCCATCTCGGTGAACCTTCTCCACCATAAAATTGCGTCCCACTTGCTCGCTAGCAACCCCTTGCAGCGCTGCCGAACAAGCCGACGCTAGTTGACCGGAGGCAGGTGCGGATTTAGGGCGGCACGTTGTCGCAATTGATTCGATTGTAACGATCATTTGCTCTTTCAGCTGCGCTCTCGGATTGATAACAAATTTCAGGCCCTCTGACTGGCTCGCGGGCAGCCAAGGGATAGTGCCTTCTACCAGATGCTCTTTGGGAACCTCGAAGACGTGGCCGTCGATCTCCACCGTCTTTCCACCGCTAACGTTGCATCCACTGACGGTCATCATCATTCCTCCGGCAATGGCCGACATCTTGAGCTGACGCCGCATCATGGGCATCTCTTCCAGATGAGCGAGAACATGGTGGCTTCTAGCTCGGTGCCTGTAATCATTGACCCTCCAAAAGTCGTGTTAGGCAGGTTATGAGCGCCGAACACTTGGAAATGATATGCTGCAATGTTCGCCGCCGAAGGGCTGCCAAAAGTGTTTACAGCATTCACGTGCGCCCGCATAAGCTCCACGCCAATTTGCTGAACCTCTGCTGACACCGCACCAGCTGACATGCCTGGGGACCGGGTCGTGATAGCGTCACGAAGCCGCATATTGGCGATCATCCCCATTTCAGATGAGTTGTTGACGATGCCTAACGCCGTCGCCGCCATAGGGTCACCACGTGATGCACGCGAGTTCCAGAAACTATTCCTATCGCCAGCAGCCGCCGCAGCTGCTTCGTCGGGGGAAATTGGCGGAGCACAGTTGTTATTTGGTGGCGTCTGCGGACGCGTGGCAGGTCTTACAGTTTTGCAAAATCCACCAAAGCAAACTCTTTGAATTCCCCCAGGAGTTATGTTGATCTGGGGAGTAGCGCCTTTAGGCATATGGACGGTTGAGCAGATATCGGGAGAACCATCGCCGCAATCATCCAAACCGCTAGGATCGGTCAAGTTGACGGGGTCATTGTGAACGTAAGTGTACCAATTAAGACCGTTCTCGTAGCCTATGGGGTCGGTCTGTGCGAAACGGCCAAGATACGGAAAATACATACGAGCCTTGTAATTATACATTCCTAGCTCAGAAAACCACGCCTGGCCGGTATATTGGAGGCGGCCAATATTGCCGCTCTTGGGGTTACCATATTCGTCGTAAGCATTGATGTTGATAAGAGTTCCCGATCCGTTCGTGATGGAGACAATCGAACCACGCTCGTCAGCAGCGAGGAACCGGCGGTCGGTGGTTGTGGAGCCTTCATACCATATCAATGCTTCGTCATCGCTGGCGCCATAGACGTAGCGCCTCAGTACGGCCCCGGACGGATTATTGATTTCAGCGATCATATTAGGACCATCATACAGAAACCGCGTCGAGACGCTCGTATCATATTCGACCATTCGTCCCAATGTATCATAGCCGATCGTTGTTCCCGGCGATCCTGTACTCAAAAGATTCTCTGACGTGTATCCGAACGTCGTGCTGCCCGCGCTGGTCAGATTGCCGCGTGCATCATAGGTCGGTGTCACAGAGCCACGGGCGGTGTATTGGTTCAGGCCGTTGGCCGTGTAAGCCGTGCTGATGACGCTGGTTGGTGTGAATGCAAATGAGTTATTGGACGATGTGCGCTGAATGGTCTGATTAGCAGGTGTCGGTGTCAGCCCATAGTTGGTGCCGATCGCCGCGGGCAGGATGTTGAGCGACGTTAGCCGCGAGGCGGGATCATAGCCATAGCTGGATGACGTGCCATTGCCGCGCGTAAGGGCCGTTCTGCGACCGAGGTCGTCATAGGTATAGGTTGCAAGCACGCCCACACCGGATGCTGCACCGTTCTCGCGGACGGCTGTCATCTCATTGAGCAGGTCATAGTCGTAGGTGACGTAATAGCCGTCGTTCCAGGTCAATCGGATGCGGCGATTCGCCAAATCGTATTGGGATGCCGCTGATCCGAACGGCTCGTTCTCAAAGGTTCTACGGTTGAGTGCATCGTAGCTGAAACTGACGTTGACCGAGCCCTCCTGGCTAGTCGTCAGACGGTTGAGATTGTCGTAGCCGTAACTCATGTCAGTCTCTGGCGAGGGCAGATCCTTGAAGGTAGTCCGATTGAGATTGTCATAGGTGAGGCTAATGGTCTGGCCATCCCGTAGCCTTTTGGTGGCGGGATTGGAGTTGGCATCGTAGCTACTCAGCTGCTCATAATCGGTGGTCGAACTTACGCCTGGAGTCGTTGGCGACGGGAAGAATGTCTGCGAGAGCCGGTCAAATCCATCGTAGACATAAGTGGTGAGATTGTTGTTTCCGTCCTTCGTCGTTTTTACCATACCATTGGCGCTGTAGGTGTTGGTCTGCTCCCTAACGGGCGATGCATTAAAACCGCTCACAACTGTCAACAACTCGCTTGCGGCGTCGTAACCGTTCTTCGTGATGCGGTCATTTCCATAACTCCCGGCAGTTCCAAGGCTGCAAGCGGCTGGCAAACTGCCAAAGGCCGCTGAGTTCATTCGGACAGTGGTGCAATCTGGGCGGCCGAGTGCATCATAGCTATACTGCGTCACCGCATATGTCGTACCACCTGAAGTGAGGCTATCTTGAGTCTTACGCGCCGCATTATCGTAGCTACTGGCCACCTGCTGAAGACTCACGAATCCCGGCCAGTCGGCGTCGGATTGGCTTACCACGGTTCCCTGCTCGACCAACGTCGGATTGCCGTCACCGTTGAAGGTTGTTCGGAGGGCGCGATATTTCAGCACGCCCGCGCCGTCTGGATCGGGTCCTACCAAGCCAACAAGCTGACGCCCCGCGTCGAAGCGGTAACGGGTTGTGTCGGCAGTTCCTGACAGTGGGCCGTCTATCGTATAAACATTGCCAATCAGGTCGAACACAGAGGTCGAGGTTGCCGCAAGCGAGCCGTCGCCCGCGCCGCTCGTCACGGTCGACAACGGCAAATTGCTGTACGAACCGGACGTGATGAAGACGTTGGTTGTTTTCTGCTCATCCGATCCGCCGGAGCAGCTCGAGGTTGTTTGGCACCGAGAAATACTGGTTAGCATTTGGATCGCCGGGCTCAGAAAAACGGTTCCAGATACCGTCTTGAATGCCTGCAGAGCGGTATAGCCGTAGCGGGTTTGAGGACGCACCGCGCCAACGCTTGGCGCTGGCAACGTCACCGAGGTTAACAATCCGGTTGTAGGGTCATAGCCATAGTCAGTCTGATTACCTTTGCCGTCTTTGGTCCAGTTGGGCTGATTGCATTTAACGTTATTGGTACAGGTTGCATCAAAATTGGCATAGGTAATGATGTTCGACAGGCCAGACCCCGGCTTTGGGAAATTGGTGATTTGAGTGACATTGCCGCGTCCATCATAGGCATATTGCGAGGAATTGCCCTCCGGTGCGGTGGCGGTGTAGAGGCGATTATTGCCGTCATATGTGTAATTCGAAGTTCGGCCGAGTGGATCGCGATAAGAAGCAATTCGAGTCGGGGGTAGAGCTGGGGTCGTTATGACTGTTTGGCCGCTGAGCGGGTCCGTGACAGTTGTTGTCGTGTTGCTAGCGTTTTTGATGAAACTATAGTTCCACGTCTGGCCACCCTCGGTATATTGCGACACCATATAGTAGGGCGTATACGCGAGGCCGGAAGTATTGGTCACATAGGAGACTGAAATATCCGGAGAACTGTGGCCCGGTCGCTGAATCGCGAAAGAGTATGTATCGTATGTGAATTGGCTCACCTGGCCCAATCCATCGGTCGTTGTGGTTACGGTCGGGCCGGTGCCAGCATAGCTGTATGTCATCGAGGGCATCCCGGCGCTTCCTGCGCAGCCCGTGCCGTTGGTGAGGCAGCTGAAGGTATTTTCGGCCTTGGCGCTCGTAAGTGTTATAAACTCATTGACGTTTGCCGCCGTCAAGCCGGTGTCGCGTAGAAATCCGAATTTTATTGAATATCCTCGTGAATCGGTCATGCCGCTAACACGAATAGCGGTGAACGTGGTCGAACCGACCAAATATTGTACTACTTGTGTATCGAAGCCTATTTTACGACCGTTAGGATAGATTATGTCGCTGGCAAGGGAATCCATACCGGGATAGGTCCCAAGTCGGAAGAGTGGGAAGTTTCTGAAATCTATGACGGTGCCGTCCCGTTCCGTGTATCTGTATTTGTAATTCCCATCGCCATCAAAATACGTCAGCTCCAGCTTAGAGCCATTGCCGTCTGCAGGCGTACAAGTCAGCGTAGTGCCACCGTTGCTACAAGCAAACGAATCCGAGAGGCCTGCGCCAATAACGTAAATTGTGCTTGTCGGCGAGCCCATGGGATTGCCACTAAGGTAGTAGAAGGCATTATCTGCCGAATACGCAGTGAGTCCCTTGTAATAGTGAATGTATTGAAGCGGATCATCGGCTGGGCCCACTGAGAGGTCTGTTCGGAAGTACTGGAAATCCAGATTGAGCAGGTTGACCCCATTCCGGTCGATCTTCACCTGATCCGGAGGTGGGATGATTTGTGCGTAGCTTGGCGCCGCCAGCATGATAAAGCTGATAAGCAGAAGAAATCTCATGTCGCCCCTCAATCTCTAGGACGGCAGACATGCGTTAGCTTACCGCCAATGCAGGTCCGTCAATATGTGCTCGCTTACGCTGTCTGCTCAGTGAGCAGCTTTGAGCGCCGCCAGTTCCGACTTTAACGCGTCAATTTCAGCCTGTTGCTCTTTCATGGCTTCGACCAAGACAGGCACGATGCTGCCTTCCTTGAGACCATAAATCGCGTCAGGAGCGTTCGTCGGCTTGACGACGGCCTCGGGTAAAACCTTCTCGACGTCTTGCGCAACGAAACCGAGCTGGGTTTCTCCCATTGGAAGCTTCAGGCTTTTTCCTACTGCGCGGCTCTTCGAGGGCAGCCACTCGTAACGAACGCCTTGAAGCCGGCTAATGAGCGCCAGCGCACCCGTGATAGGTGTAACATTCGTTTTCAGCCGCGCGTCCGAGGCATTGACCCAGTTTGCCAAGCCAGCTGCGGTGCCATTGACGAAAAAGTTATATCCGCTGTTTGGTGTACCGTTGATCCCGATACGTCCTGTTCCGTCTAATGTGAGAGCAAGCCCGGTGACCGATGCACCGGATGGAGCGTATACTTGGAACGCGAGAAAATCTGAGGTTGCTACCGAACTCCCAGTATGTTGCATCTGATAGGCATATATAGAGGAGTTATAAATCGCGCCGGTCATCACTTTGCGATTGAACCCAAGCGAGCCGG
>JGI24752J21851_1000052_pt1 | contig 14404 bp, 8 predicted proteins | sample KBSSwiS7_FD_21851 | JGI IMG/M metagenome (IMG submission 21851)
GGGAGCGGCTTGCGGCGGAAAAGGGCGTGCCGGGCGGGCGGGCATATTCGCCGCGTCGATCCGGCGACGGCCAGCCGGTGCCGAATGTCACGCTGAAAGTGCCAACCGGCGGCGGCAAAACCTATCTGGCGTGTGCCGCGCTCTCACGCATCTTCGGCCGCTATATCGGCGCGAATACCGGCATGGTGCTTTGGATCGTGCCCAATGAGGCGATCTATAGCCAGACGCTGAAGGCATTGCGCGACCGCGACCATGCCTATCGCCAGACGCTCGATCGCGCTTCCGCCAATCGCACGATCATTCTGGAAAAGGGCGATCCGCTCAACCACGCCGATCTGGCGGCGAACCTGTGCGTCATGGTGTTGATGCTGCAATCATCCAACCGCGAAAATCAGGACAGCTTGCGCCTGTTCCGCGATCGGGGCGACGTGCATGGGTTCGTGCCGTCCGATGGTGAACAAGGCGCGCACTCCGATTTGCTGGCGCAGGTGCCCAATCTCTCGATCTATGATTTGGGCGATGGCGCGGCGGCTTGGCCGATGGTGAAGGCGAGCATGGGCAACGCCATGCGGATCGTGCGGCCGGTTGTCGTCATGGACGAAGGGCAACGTGCGGTTTCCGATCTGGCCTTCTCCACGCTCTATGGCTTCAATCCCTCGCTAGTGCTGGAGCTGTCTGCGACGCCGAAGGATGTGGCCGATCGCCCCAACCGTCCTGGCCGCAAGGCGAATATCCTGTGCGAAATCTCCGGTCGCGAGTTGGAGAGCGAGGGCATGATAAAGATGCCCATGAACGTCGCCCCGCTCCCGGCCGGGGAGTGGCAAACGACCTTACAAGCCGCGTGGGACAAGCTGAGCGAGTTGGAACGCATCGCTCGCGCCTATGAGGGCGATGGCGGGCGGTATATCCGGCCGATCCTGCTGGTGCAGGTTGAGCGGACTGGCGCGGAACAGGCGGATGCGGGTTTCATCCACGCCAATGATGCGCGCGATTGGCTGAAGGCAGTGGCAGGGCTGGAGGATGACGAAATTGCCTTCAAGACCGCAGAACGCAACGATCTGGACAGGCCAGAAAACCGCGATCTGCTGAGCCGCAGGTCGCCGGTTCGCGCGATCATCACAAAGGCGGCGCTGGCGGAAGGATGGGATTGCCCCTTCGCCTATGTGCTGTGTGCGCTAGCGGCGAATGGTAACGAATCCGCGTTGACGCAGCTTGTCGGGCGCATCCTTCGCCAGCCCTATGCGACGAAGACCGAGTATTCCGCTGGGGGCGGGGTGACGCCTCTTGATGAATGCTATGTGTTCGCGCATCGGGCGGACACAGCCGCGACAGTGGCCGCAATCAAGCGCGGGCTGGAGAATGACGGCCTGGGCGATCTGACACGCGACATTCATTTGTCCGATGGCGGTGACGCGGCGGCTGGGGCCGCGCGCCCAATTGAACGGCGGGAAGGGTTCCGATCGCTACGCATCGCCTTGCCGCGCGTGCTGGCGATTGAAGTGGGTGGGAGTTCGCGGGAGTTGGACGCCGAAACTGATCTGTTCCCGCAAATCGGTTGGGATGCATTCGATGTGGCCGCGTGCGCCGCGCGGTTGCCGAAGGATGCCCGGCCGCCAGATAGCCAATTCGTCCGGTTGCGGGCGGGCGATCATGGAGTGGAGACCGATGCGGCGGCCGCACTGGCGAGCGAAGCGGCCTTCGACTCGGCCTACGCGGTGCGGTCGATTACCGATTTGGTGCCCAACGTCTTTGCGGCGTGGAGCATCGTGGACACACTGCTGGAGGAGCTTCGCGCTCTTGGCTGGGGCGATGCGCTGATCGGTCGCCTGTCGGCTTTCATCATTTCGGAATTGCGGACTGATTTGGCAAAGGAGCGCGACCGGCAAGCGGCGGCATTGTTCACGACCGGCTTGGAAGCTGGGAGCATTCGCTTTGGGCTAATTGGCGACGCAGGCGATTGGATTGCGCCCGCCGAACTTTGGACCACGTTGCCGGAGGATGCGCCGCAGCTTAGCGCATCTAACGGTGGGCGATTAGAGCGGAGTCTGTTCCTGCCAATCTATGCGGCGGAGCTAAACGACGCAGAACGCAAATTCGCCGTCTATCTCGATCGCGACGACGCTGTGCGGTGGTGGCATCGCAATGGCACCACGCCGAAGAGCTACGCCGTTCGCGGCTGGCGGCGAGGAAACGTCTATCCCGACTTCCTGTTTGCCGCGCTTCGTGAGGGCGAGCGGGAGCGTATCGTTGTTATCGAAACGAAAGGCGAGCAACTCGCGGGGAATCCCGACACAGACTACAAACGCGAACTGCTGGCGCTGCTGAGCGACAAGTTTGATCCAATTCCTCTCCAGAGGGGTGCGCTTGGTTTGGACGACGCTTTCGACTTCAGCGCGGCTGTTGTATTGTTTGGGGAATTGGAGGCGAAACTGCCGACCGTTATTCGTGGCGTGATCCAATAACTGCCACAATCACGAAATAAGCCTCTCGCTCCGGATGATTTAGGCTGGCGCAGCGTAGCGATTTAGGGTGGGATCACAATAATGGAGAGACTTCACCCTTCGACAAAGCTTCTCGCCGAAGAATTCGTTCTCGTACAGGCGTGGAAGAAAACGTCGGCTTATATCCGATACCATAACTGGTTTTCTGACACTCTTGAGCTTGACCAAACAACGGCCGATTTGCCGCGCTTCATATCCGGCCTGGCTCAGCGCATCCGCGATAAGCGTTGGGCACCAACTCCCCTGCGGCTTGTGCCAGCCCCGAAAAGTCAGCCTTGGCGCATTGATTCAGCCAGCGGGCATTGGACCCCCACGGCAACCCTTCGTGCATCAAAAATCAGGCCTCTAGCTCATGCAGCGCTTGAGGATCAGGTTCTAACCACGGCGATGATGCTGTGCCTGGCTGACAGGGTGGAGACACGGCAAGGCGATCCGTCGCGTTCTTACACATTGAGAACGGCGCGAAAGAGGGTAACGTCATACGGTAATCGCCTGTTTTGCGATTATGAGCCTGAAGATGAAGTTCTCGTACATCGGTGGGGTTCGTCGAAGCTCTACCGAGGTTTTTATCAGGACTATAGGGCCTTTGTAGCCAGGCCTGAGCATGTCGCAGGCGAACGGGATCGCGCTGAAACCGAAGGCGTCGCGATCGTTCAGGCGGATTTACGGCAGTTCTATGATCGCGTCCGCCCGGCCTTGCTCCACGGCAAGGTACGTTCGTTTCACCAAGACCGAGACGACGATGAATTTTTCACCGCATTTTCTCAGCTTTTTGATTGGCGCTGGGATTCCGAAGACGCAAACGAAGCTCTTAGGTACGCGCGAGAATCCGAAATCTCAGGTTTTGACCAAATAGCATTGCCACAAGGGCTGGTCTCAGCGGGGTTCTTCTCAAATATCGTACTTGTAGAGTTTGACGAGGCATTGAGGGCAGCACTCGGGGCCGAGATCGCGCCCGGCGTGATGCTACATGACGCGTGCCGATACGTGGATGATCTGCGCTTGACCGTTTCAGCAGTGCCAGGCGTTCCGATTGAAGAAATAGGCTCGCGCGTCGCGGCGTGGCTTGGCGGCTTGCTTGAAGCTTTGGCTCCTGGCTTATTGCTGTCGCCGGACAAAACGCAGGCGGCGCTTTTTCGAGGCGACGATCAACCGCTTGCGCGACAAGCGCGGAAAATGCAGCGCATTCAAACTGCTATTTCTGGAGGCTTTGACGCCGCTGGTGGGGAGGAGGTCATCCAAGCAGTTCAGGGTCTTGTACGGTCGCAGACGGCTCTCACGTCGGCAGCCGAAGAAGGTGGTTTGCGGCCATTTACGGCCGTTCCTGATGTACGCGACGAGACAATCGGCCGTTTTGCAGCCGCACGTTTCCGATCCACTTTTCGATCCCTACGCCCATTGCTCGATAATCGGCTCGAAGGCGATCGTTCGCCCGATGCGGGCGATGCGGTGGAGATTTCTCTATTTAAGCGGGATCGGCTGTCCCAAGCGGAGCTTGATGACGAGGCTCGAAGTTTTGCATTCAGCCTATTGAACACCTGGATACGAAACCCGTCAAACGTGAGGCTGCTCCGTGTCGCAGTGGATTTGTGGCCAACGCCTCAAGTCATAAAGGAGATTCTAAATCTTTTTGCCCCTTACCTGAATGGCACACTTAAAGGCGCTGCTCGAAAGGTGGCTTTTTATTGTCTGTCGGAGCTTTTTAGAGCGGGGGCAACTGAAACTGGAATTGTCAGAGACGGTGAGACGCTGCCGCAGGAAATTGATTTAGAGGGCTACCGCAGCACGCTAGGTGATGCTGCCAAAACCATAGCCTCAAGCCGTGGCAACCGCTTTCCGTGGTATCTGCGTCAACAGGCACTCTTGTTTCTTATGGTCCACGATCGACGCGCATCGCATCGTAGTAACCAGAGAGACGCGCGCCTCCTGTCTCACTATCACGAGATGATCCGTTTCCTTGCTCACGAAGCGGGAGACGAAGTTAGTTCCGAGATTGCTATCAATGCAGTAGTTGCACGTCGATCGTTCCTAGCACGGGCGGACGCAATCGCATTACTGGGTGATCGACTGGATAGTCGTGTATTCTCTGAAATTGCGGTTCGGGATTTGGAGTTTGCGCGAGAACTATATGCGGCTTCTCCCCAACTAGCGATAGACGGCTCGCCGTTAGCGAACGATCTTGGAGCGACCGAATGGGCGCACCACGCAGGCGCTATGTTCCTCAAGGATTTGGTCTCACATGGTGGGCTTAAGAATGTCCTTCGCAATGAGATAGGGGTCCTGAGCTTCGCGGCGTCTTTCCTTGAGCGCGTGATTGAGGGCACCGTTCCCGAGATTGCAACGCCTTCGAGCGTGCAGCTTCAGATTGAAGAATGGCGCGGGTTCTCTCACGTGTCCGAAGCCGTTTGTCACGCTGTGCCGGTAGGCCCCGGTTATCGATCTATTTACACTCCTCCCGCTTGGGCCGGGCCAGATGCCTGGCGTTTCCAACTCGGCTTTCTCGTGAGGTTCATTCTCACTGGCAAAGTTGACTTCAGTAAGGTGGCGAGACCTCCAAGTTGGAGGGAGGAGGTCCCGGTTTATCGTCCTGCCACAAGCCACTGGATGCAGAGGCTGTACGGCTTCTACAACGGCCACGACGCCTTTGGAGATGACTGGCTTCCTATCTCTCAATTCACTCAGGACCTGCTTTATTCGCTGTTGGCATGGCCGGGCTGTCGAGCCGACTCAAAGGTCGAGGGAATAGACTCTCCATCGTCGTTACTTGAGACTGTGAAAAGCAAGCTTAGCGAAGCTAAGGTTGCAACGGGCGCGGCTACTAACTTGCTAATGCTTCGCGTGCCTGCACCTAACCCCGGTAAGAAGGAGCATGACCGGCCATTGCGCGCTTGCGTGGTCCAATCGATCACGCCCGAAGCAGACGAGATACTTAGCGACCTCACAGTCTCTGGAAGCGCCATTAGGCGGAAGCACAGGAACCATCTCTCCACCGCCCTAGCTGCTGTTGTTAAAATGCTTGAGTTGCGAGAAACTCACGCCAGTCACGATAACCGGCTCGATTGGCTCATATTTCCTGAACTCTCAGTCCATCCGGATGATGTGCAAACCCACTTGGTTCCGTTTGCGCGCGCTTACAAGACGCTGATACTGGCGGGCATGACTTTCGAAGAGCTTTTCTCAGGGGAGCCGTTGGTCAACTCTGCTCTCTGGATAATTCCGAGATACGTGGAAGGGCGTGGTCTGCAAATCTCTGTGCGGAGACAGGGAAAGGGTAATCTCAATAAGCTTGAACAGACACTAAACGACCCCGTGCAGAGAGTGATGGGTTTCCGACCCTGCCAATGGCTCATCGGATACGATTGGTGTCACGAAAGAGATTCCGAACCACTCTGGCTAACCTCTGCCATATGCTATGATGCTACTGATTTACGCCTAGCCTCTGACCTTAGGGATAACTCTGACGTGTTTGCAATCCCAGCTTTGAATCAGGATGTTGGTACATTCGATCATATGGCACAGGCGCTTCATTATCACATGTATCAACTTGTGCTGATCGCAAACAATGGCGCTTTTGGGGGGAGCAATGCCCACATTCCGCGTGGAGGAGCCTTCCAGCGCCAAGTCTTCCATACACACGGTCAACCACAGGCAACAATATCGTTTTTGGAACTAAGCGACGTACGAGAGGTGAAGGATCGACGTAGTTTAGGCCGTCTCGACCGTAGCCAGAACCGTGGGTGGAAATTTCCCCCCGCTGGCGGATAAAAGGTACGATTCGGAGGCCTAGTTTGACGGCGATCGTCCATTCGCGCCCTGCGCTACTAGATTGACTGATCTGCGTTGGGGGCCAGTTTGGGGGCCAGTAGCAGATGGCGTCTCAATAAACTAAACATATTCAACAATTTGGGTATCGATATCGAGTCCTCTTCTGGCACCATCACCCCCTCTAAGGGATTGATTCCGGGAAAGAATCCCTATCTTTGCCGTTTTAGGACCGCTCGGTCGTACACTTACTTGTACACCGAGGCATGAGATGTATGTTGTGATTGAGTATGTTCAGCCTGACAAAAAACAGTGGCATCCTGAGCTGCCGCCGCAGCTTTCCTAAAGACCTCATGAGTTCATCCCAGCGCAAGCCGAAGCGGAAAGGGTCGGGTCGGGTTCCGGGTATCGTTGAGGGCGAGGGCCTCAACGCTGCCACGCGGCTCGACATTCTCGCCCTCGCCGATCTCGCGCAGGCCGGTTCAGTATATCCGCGAAGATAAAGGCTGTTTGCGGCTTCGTGCCCGCAAATGGAGCAGCGCGTAGACGAGGCGTCTAAGTAAATACCGTCGACATGACGGCGCGATGGGCTAGGATACGGAGAAAGCCAAGAGCAGCCCGGCCAAGACCAGCCAAGAGCAGTCCGGCACGGTGCATGATGGCTTCCCGGCAACCAAGCAGCCCTGCCGGAATCGGGAAAGGATGAGGAACATGATGGACCTGGTTGTTCGAGGAGGGTCCGTCGTCGATGGTACCGGCGCAGCCGCGTTCGTCGCCGATATCGCGATCAGGAACGGTATGATCGAGGCGGTGGCGCCCGATCTGTCCCACCTGGAGGCGGCGCGTACGATCGACGCCGCGGGCCTCACGGTCACGCCTGGCTTCATCGACATTCATACCCACTATGACGGTCAGGTCTCGTGGGACAGCGACATCGCCCCCTCCTGCTATCATGGCGTGACCTCGATCGTGATGGGCAATTGCGGCGTGGGTTTTGCGCCTGCCAAGCCCGACAAGCGCGACTGGCTGATCAACCTGCTGGAGGGCGTTGAGGACATTCCCGGCACCGCGTTGGCCGAAGGCCTGACATGGGACTGGGAAAGTTTCCCGGACTATATGGATGCGCTCACCCGGCGCCGCTTCGCGTTGGATCTCGGTGCCCAGATGCCGCACGCGCCCTTGCGCGCCTACGTCATGGGCGCACGCGGCGCCGACAGCCAGGCGCGCCCCACGGCTGACGAGATCGCCGAGATGGCGCGCCTGGCGGCCGAGGCGGTAGAGGCCGGCGCGCTCGGCTTCTCAACCTCGCGGACGGTCGCGCACCAGACCCGCGCCGGGGAAACGATCGGCACCTACCGCGCGCCGGAGGAGGAGCTGATCGCCATCGCAGCGGCGATCGGCGCGACTGGCAAGGGGGTGATCCAGCTGATCAGCGATGCCTATCTCACCGCCGACGATGCTTTCGCGCAAGCGGAACTCGATCTGGTCCGCAAGATTGCACGCGCCTCGGGGCGGCCAATTTCACTCACCGTGCAACAGACCGCGAACGCGCCGCAGCGCTGGCGCATGATCTTCGACTGGATCGAAAACCAGCGCGCCGAGGGATTGCCGATCTCGGCGCAGGTTGCCGTGCGCGGTGTGGGTGGGATCATCGGCTTCTCCACAAACACCAATCCGTTCATGGCGACACCGACGTGGAAGACGATAAGCGCGCTCTCACGCGCCAAGCGCATGGAGCGGCTCCGCGATCCCGCGGTACGTGCGCGCATCCTCGAAGAGCATGAGGCGCCCGTCGAAGGCCCGTTCGGCGAATATGTCGCACGAGCCTTCCACGCGATGTTCCGAATGACGGATCCGGTGGACTACGAGCCCTCCCCCGTCGCCTCGATGCTGGCAGAAGCGCGGCGCATCGGCAAGGAGCCCGCCAATCATGTCTATGACGTACTGCTGGAAGAGGAAGGGAATCGTCTCCTCTATTTTCCAGCGATAAATTACCTGTCCGGAGATCTGTCGGTAGTGCATGCGATGCTGAGCGCCGACTACGCGCTCTTCGGGCTGTCGGACGGCGGCGCGCACTGTGGCATGATCTGCGATGCGAGCTTTCCCACCACGGCGATTTCAATGTGGCCGACCGGATCGAAGACTGGGCTACGTTTTACTTTCGAGGAGATGGTCCACGGCTACACGCAGCGGTCGGCGAGGCATGTGGGGTGGATGGACCGCGGCGTCGTTGCCCCCGGCTATATCGCGGACCTCAACCTGATCGCACGCGACGAGCTGTCGCTGCCGCCCCCCCAGGTCGTGAAGGACCTGCCCGCCGGCGGCAAGCGGCTGATCCAGAAAGCCGGCGGCTATCGCATGACGATCAAGAACGGCGTGGTCACCGTGGAGAATGGCATGCTCACCGGCGCGTTGCCGGGCAAGCTGGTCCGCGGCGCGACCACGCCGGCGCGGCTTTTCGCGGCAGCGTGAACAAAGGGAGAGATCAATGGCGACGAAGAACGCCCTGCTCCGCCCGGAAGATTTTGGCGTAACCCCGCTCGAAGGCCGGTTTGGCGTCCGCATAGAAGGGATCGACCTCAACGAGCGCGACGACGAGGGGACGCTTCAGTTAGTGTCCGAGCTGCTCTTCGTGCACAAGGTGGTTGTACTCAGCGGGCAGCAGCTAGAGGATGAGCGCTTCGTCAGGTTCGGCCACCAGTGGGGCCGCCCGATCAACTTCTTCAAGGAGGACCATCGCGGTGTCGTGCATCCCGAGCTGATCCGGGTCAGCAACGCTACCACCGTACCTATGGAGCATCGCGATGGAGCGGTGCAGTGGCACAACGACAGCTCCTATGACGAAGTGCCGGCCTCGATCACGATGCTCTATTGCCTCCAGGCGCCGGACCAGGGAGGAGAGACGCTGTTCGCCGACATCGCCGCAGCCTATGACGAGCTGCCCGCGGCAACCCGCGATCGGATCGCGACGGCTTCTGCCTGGCATACCATGCTCGGGGCGCCGGCGATCGAGGGCGAGATGATCGACAAGATGATTGCGCCGCCTTGGGGCAGATATCTGCACCCGCTCGCCTATCCCCATCCGATCGTGCCGGGGCGCACCGCGCTATACACATCGGCTACGGCGGAATCGATCGACGGGATGGATTATGAGGAAGGTCGCGAGCTGATCCGCAGCCTGCGCCGCCACAGCTTTGGGCCGCGCTTCCAGACCAGCTACAAGCTCCGCCAAGGCGACCTGATCCTATGGGACAATTTCTCGGTCGCACATAGCGCGACGCCGATCGAATATTCAGACGAGCCCGGCAAGTTCCGCCTGCTTCAGCGGATCAGCACCAAGGGGGCGCCGAGCTTCCTGCCGCGCGCAAGACCCTGATCCCGCGTGACGAAGCGGTCGCTTCTTCGCCGAAACTGATCTATCATCGAAGCGTTCTTGGTGCGCCGCAGAAGCGCCTGCCGATGGGAGAGTGAACGATGCAACTTGAGAACCAGACCGATCATGTCGCGATCCTCGCCCTCATGCTTGTCGGTGTCCTCATACGCCGGCTGGAAGAGGTCGGGCAGATCGACGAACCGACAGCACGGCAGATCCACAAGCTGGCCGGCAGTGTGCGTACGCACGCGGGCCACGCAGGGCTGACGGACTTGCGCATCCTGTTCGAGAATATCGATCGCGCGCTGGGTGCCAGCCTGCACGCCGAAGAGGGCAAGAAGGTGAACGCCGGGTCGATACCTCTCGCTTTGTAATCCGACTCGCGCGCTGTCGAAGGACGGAATGGCTCATGCCGAGCGCATAGCTCGCGATATCGAAGAGGTCGGCGGGGATCCCCCCGTGCGCGGCGTGTGCATTACCGTCACAGCATGGGCGACATTTGCTTCTGTGCGGCTACCATCGCAACCTTCGCGCCCGCCGAGGCATGTTCACGGCAAATCGCGGGGCCAATGCCTTTGGCGGCCAGAACGGGCGCAGTGCGTGCCCCGTCCCGTCCGAGATCCATTACCCGCCTGCCTTCCGATGGAGACCGCCGGCCGACAACTTCAGACAAGTCTGACGCTCCGTCTAGCAACCTGCCGTGCGATAGGGCAAGACTCTTGCTATGCACGATGAACCTAATTTACAATGATGGTGGCGGAGAGCCGCCCAAAGCGGAGAGGATCACTAATGGGTGTCGTTCCAAGCGTAATGGCGCAGCCGCGTCCGCCCCACGTCCAGATCAGGCGCGATCATCTGATCGCGATGACCGATGCGATCGATGCCTCGCGCGTCACCAGCGTTCATGCTCCGGCGGGCTATGGCAAGACGATGGCGGTGCTGCAATGGGCCGAAGCGCTTAAGGCGCGTGGCCGTGACGTCCTTTGGCTCGCCGCACGGGCGGGGATCGCAAACCTCGACGACTTCGTCGCGGCAATGGCCGCAGCGGCAGACGGTGCTGGCTTTGACTGGCACGCGTTTCCGGAGGACACGCCGCCACACATCAGAATGGCGCGGCTTGTCGCAGCACCGCGACGGCCGGTGCTCGTGCTCGACGATGCCCAGCTGCTCGATGCCGATGTGTTCGATCTTGTCACGCGCATCGTTGCTGGCGCCCGCGATGCCCTCACCACCATCATCGTCTCGCGCAGCCTGCAAACAATCCCCATCGCCCGCCTGCGCGCGCTGGGCTATCTGGTCGAGGTCGGCACGCCCGAGCTCCGGTTCTCGCTCGCCGAGGCGGTGGAGCTGATCGCACGCAGCAGCCGGACCCCTGTGGAGACCGCCGTGATCGAACAGCTGGTGGAAGACACTGAGGGCTGGCCCGCCGGGATAACCATGGCGCGCGCCATCCAGCAGAAGGACTGGCGCCACAGCGCAGATGCACCGGTGCGGCCGAGCGGCCTGCGCCGCGAGTTCGAATCCTATTTCAAGGAAGAGGTCGTCTCGCCCGAGCCGAAGGAAGTGCGCGATTTCCTCATCGCTACCTGTGTGCTCGATGAGCTGACGCCCGCCGCCTGCGCTGCGGCGACCGGGCTCGAGGACAGCCGTGCGATGCTCGAGCATGTTGAGGAATGCGGACTGTTCCTGGAAGCGGCTGACGCCGATCGCAGCAGCTACCGCTACCATCGCCTGTTCCGCGAGGTGGTGCTGCGCCGCCTTAACGACCGTGACCCGGCCCGCGCGGCGGAAATCCAGAAGCGCGTGAGTCGGCACTTCGCCGAAACCGACCAGCCCTTGCGCGCGCTGGACCACGCTGTGCGGAGCGGAGACCGGCTGTTCCTGGCCGACCAGCTGGAGGTGCTGGCGGAGCCGCTGACCTATCAGGGCAATCTCTATCTCGTCGCCGAGTTGGCGGCAGGCATGTCAAGCGCGATCCTCGGGACCCGTCCGCGGCTGGCGCTGGCGCTGGCCTGGCGGCGCATACGCTGCCTGGCGTTCGAATCGGCGGAGGCATTGATCGGCCTCGCTGAGGCCGAACTCGCCGTGCGGCGCGAGCGCGAAGAGAACGAGACGCCCGAAACACGCCATCTGGCTATGATGATCGAGCACCGGCGTATCATGTGCGCCGCCGCGCGCGACGAAATGCCGCGCGTGGAGCAGAGCGCCCCCTTGCTCCTCCGCCAGCTCGGCGACGACGAACCTTATCTGAGCTGCACCCTGCTCGCCCAGCTGATGACGGCCCGGCGTGAGCTCTACCATTTCCACGACATGCTCAAGCTGGAAGCAGAGGCGCGGCGCGCGGTGCTGCGGCCGGGGACGGATTTCGCCACCATCTCGCTCAAAGCCACCATCGCGCCGACGCTGGCAACGCTCGGCAAGGTCGGCACTGCCGAACGCTTGCTGCGCGAGGCGCTGAGCTATGCCGAAAGCAATTCCGCGCCGCAGGGGGGCGGGATCGCGGCACTTCCGGCGCTGCCCCTGGCCGAGCTTCTCTATGACATCGGCAAGCTGGACGAGGCGCGCACATTGATCGATCGCTATCTTGGACCGGCGCGAGACTGGGGTTTTGTCGACCAGCTTGCTGCGGGACACATCGTCCGTGCGCGCCTGATCTTCAACGATGGCAACCTGGTTGGTGCGATCAACGCGCTTGACGAGACACAGCTGCTCGCGATTGAGTGCGGGTTGGACCGCCTGCGCGCCTATGCCGTTGGTGAGCAGGTACGGATGCTGATCCGCAGCGGCGAGGGCAAGCATGCGGGTAATATCCTCATGGCAAGCGGGTTTGCGCCCGGAGCCGAGCCCTATCCGACGCTAAACCCCACGCGTCAGAACGAGAGCATCGCCATCGCCTGGCTGCGGCTGGAGATGCATGGCCATCGGCTCGTTGCGGCGCGCAAGGTGGCGAAGCGGTGGAGCGAATTCATCCGTCGCAACGGCGCGGTCCGATCGGCGGTCACGTTTGAGTTGCTGCTGGCAGAGATCGCGGTGCTGGCCGGCGACCGCTCGGAAGCGCGACGCGCAGTGCGTGAAGCCGTGACCTTGTCGGCGGCGTCGGGATGGACACAGGTTTTCCTCGATGAAGGCGAGGCAATCGGCTCGCTCTTGGCCGAGGCTTACGGCCAAGGACCCGCGCTGGACAGCGTACCGGATCGGTTCGGCCAGCGGTTGGTCGCCGCGTTCGCGGGGACACCGACGGCCGTGGAAGAGGATGACGAATTTGGGCTCAGCAGCCGCCTGGTGAACCGCGAAGTGGAAATACTTCGGATGGTCAGCGGCGGCCTGCGGAATCGCGAGATCGGCAACCGTCTCGGTCTCACCGAGGGCACGGTCAAATGGTACATGCAGCAGATCTACGACAAGCTGGGGGTGCGCAGACGGCCGCAGGCGGTTATGCGCGCACGCCAGCTGGGCGTTCTTGCCTAATCTGAACAGGCCGAAACCTGTTCGCCGCCGCGCGCCCGATACGCGCTGCGTCTTTTTCAGCGACAGCAGGAGACAATATGCCGGGTCCGCTTGAGGGAATACGAATCGTCGAGATCGATGGGATCGGGCCGGTGCCGCTGGCGTGCACGATCTTGGCGGACATGGGCGCCGACATCGTCCGCGTCGCGCGGCCGTCACATCCCGGGGCAGCATGGGACGACGTCGGTGGATCAGTGGTTCATCGCAGCCGCGCCTTTGCTTATGCCGATCTGAAGTCGGATAAGGATCGCGACGCTTTGCTGACTTTGATCGCCGGCGCCGATGCGCTGATCGAAGGTTATCGGCCGGGAGTGATGGAGCGGCTGGGGCTCGGTCCGGACGTCTGCTTCGCCCGCAATCCGCGGCTGGTCTATACCCGCATGACCGGCTGGGGGCAGAGCGGACCGCTCGCGCCGCGTGCCGGGCACGACATCAACTACATCGCGATCGCCGGCGCGCTGCACGGCATCGGCCGGGCGGGGGAGCCGCCGACCGTGCCGTTAAACCTGGTTGGCGACTATGGTGGCGGGGCGATGTTCGCGATTGCCGGCCTTCTGGCGGCATTGCTGTCGGCACGGACTACCGGGCAGGGCCAGGTGGTGGATGCCGCGATGACCGACGGCGTCGCGTCACTCATGAGCCTTTTCCATGCCTTTCTCGCCTCAGGTCTGTGGCATGACCGGCCGGAGGCCAACCTGCTGGATGGGGGCGCTCCCTTCTATCGCTGCTATACCTGCGCCGATGGCAAGCATGTCGCGGTCGGAGCGCTGGAGCCGCAGTTCTTCGCTCGGCTGTTGGAGGGGCTGGGCATTGATCGCGACCGCTATCCGCAGCAAAATGATCCGGCATGCTGGCCGGCGATGGCGGCGGAGTTTGCCGCGCTGTTCGCCGGCCGCCCGCGCGACGCCTGGACAGCCGTCTTCGAGGGGGTAGATGCCTGCGTCAGTCCGGTGCTGTCGCTGGGCGAGGCGGTGCATCACCCGCATAACCAGGCGCGCGGGACCTATATTGCGCGTGCCGGCCATCTCCAGCCCGCCCCGGCACCGCGCTTTTCGGGAACGCAGGGCGAAGCCCGGGAGCCGGCGGCAACGACGCTGGAAGCGGCGGCCGCGCGCTGGGGGTAATGGTAAACTGCGGCGAGGGTGAAGCCATAAGCTGGGCATTTGCAGCAACTGGGTTGGAGCGGCAGGCGCTCGGCGGCGGCAATACGGGAGCGCAACGCAGAAGGAGATCCGTGCCGAGTTCAGAGCGCTGAAGGCCT
>JGI24752J21851_1000053_pt1 | contig 14322 bp, 16 predicted proteins | sample KBSSwiS7_FD_21851 | JGI IMG/M metagenome (IMG submission 21851)
TAGTGGCCGCTGTCCGCCATGACCTCGGCCAGCGTAACCGCGACCGTCTCCCAGACCCCGGCTTCACTCCATCGCCGGAACCGCCGATAGATCGTATTCCAGCTGCCATATTTGGGCGGCACGTCGCGCCATGGAGCGCCGCAGCGAAGCCGCCACAGGATGCCGTTGATAATCGAACGGTTCTGTTCAGGGCGTCTGCCTCGACCACGGTTCTCAGGCTCGATGGGCAACAAGCCCTTCAGAACCCGCCATTCTGCTTCAGTGAGATCGCCCCTGCTCAAGCCTGCCTCCAAAAGACAGCCTTGAATCAACCCGCTCGCGAACCGTCAATGACCCTGATGCAGCTAGCGAGGGAAAGAAACGGCCTCGCTGACACCCTCGTCCGTGAAACCGCGTTCCGCACGATTATGCGGCGTGGCGTCGCTGGTCCAACTCCGAAGTTGCGGCTCATCGCGTTGCAAAGCGATCCAGAGGTCCTCGCTGACATCAGCAACCATATGGATCGCAATCGAAGCTGCCAAGATCAGGCCCTCCACTGACGCACAGACCCTAGACGCGTCGGCGGTTGAGGGGAACCAACATCAGGCCGGAATTTGTCCACGCCGCCTAGACTAATTCAGCCGTCTTCGGCTTTCTGGCACGCTTAGGCTTGGCGGAAGGAGCGGCTTTGGTAGGAGAAACAGCTTCCTGCTTCTTCCGCCCCAGCCCGATCTTCAATGCCAATCCCTTCCGTTGCTCGGCATAGTTGGGAGCTACGAGCGGATAATCGGAAGCCAGCTTCCACTTCGCCCGATATTCAGCAGGGGTCATGTTGTGATGGGTCATCAGATGGCGCTTGAGCATCTTGAGTTTCATGCCATCCTCAAGGCAGACAATGTAATCTGGCTTCACCGAAGAGCGAACCGACACCGCCGGTTCCTTGGCCGGATACACTTCCTCAGTTGGCTGGCCAAGGGTTGCAAGGGCCGCATGCACATTGGCGATCAACGTCGCGACATCACCCGCTGCAACCGAATTGTTGCTGAGGTGCGCTGAAACGATATCAGCCGTGAGTGTCAAAAGCGCTTCGTCCGCCATGCAATCCTCCGATTTAGCGCTCCCCTAGAGAAATCGCCATTGATCAGCAAGCGGCTCCATTTACGGGCTGGAATCTATGGCCATGCGATATCCGAGATGAGAGAATCTGCCTTGCTGCCTCACATGGGCTGTTTGCGATTTGCATTCGGATCGAATGGGAGAAAATAAGGCGTAACATCACCGGGCCGCAGCCACGTCAAATTATAAGGCGAGCATCTTTGCACGGCCCTTATCGCGGCGTCGTTCATTTGACGCACATAGCCTTGATTGCCGTCGGTAACGCCTTGGTTGCTGACCACTTGGGCGTCGGCCACTGATCCGTCGTCGGCGAAATCTATCAAGATAACCGATATGATATCTGCTGCGCCGTATCCAGCGGTGGGTATCACGTAACATTTGAGTATCTGACGGTTAAGCTCAGCGGCAATTTCGTCAGTCGGACCGACATTGTTGGGCTGTGTTGACGGCAGCGATTTTGCGCCGGTATGACCCGCTTGCCGTTCTTTAGCGCGCAATACGGCTTCTTGCCGTTCCTCAGCCCGCTTGGCAGCGTCTGCCTCAGCCTTCCGTGCATGATATTCACGAAGCGCTTGGTCCTCATAATCTTTAACGGAAGCAGTCGGCTGCGCCACGCCATGTACCGATTGAGCAAGCCAGATGAAGGCGGCCAAGGCATAGCTTGGTTTCAGCCAAACTGGCTTTCTTACCACAGCTTGTCATCCGGTTTGACGTGTTGGAGCACTTCCTGATAGTCGCCGTTCCAAGGGCTTTTGCCCTGGCCAAGCGCTGTCAGCCGCTTCGATAGAATTTCTGTGATCTGGGCCGGTTTCATTCCGGATGCATGAATGTCCAGCGTCTCATCATATTTGTTCAGATTGAGAGTGAAGTCGTCAAAACGGATGGCGGCGTTGCCGGAAATGCGAAGTCGGCAGGTATCGAGATATTCGACCGTTGCCGTCTTCTTGAGCGCATCGAAGAAGCGTGATGCCCCCTGATCGATCTCGGTGATCGTTCCCCTGAGGAGGGGAGTTTTGAGACCGTCATTGCAATATCGCTGATGGGCCTGATAGCGCACTTGCTGTTCCTCATCAGCATCAGGTGGAATTTCAAGCTTAGGCTGGGTTTCGGCAGCTATCGAGGCGTTGCTTGAAATCAGGTGTGTATTGCTGAGGTTCACTAACCCATTACCGAAATCATACCAATTGGTCTGCTGCTGACAGCCTGCCAATAGGAACATGGGAGCAAGCCATCGCCAATGCTTGGCGGCCGATGATCTCAGATTTGCCTCAGTCATAACGCGTTCACGAGCGGCCGGCTCGCCTCTGGCTGCGGCATTGCATCGCTGGCATTGGCTGCGGCATCCATCGCTGCCTGAGCCGCTTCATCAGCGCTTTGCGCATCCTTGGGAGCGCCATCTACCCCGATGTCGGTATCCCCTTCCGTTTCCATCATGGAGGGGGCTGAATCTGACGAGTCAGCCTGCGACGGTGCATCGACCCAGTTTCCTTCCGAAGGGTTTTCGGCAGTCGCATTTTCAGGAACGGTGAAGCCTGCAATGTTGGCTGGGGCCATATGCCTATTGAGATCAACTGCAAATACGGTTCCGAGCCATGCGATAGCGACTGTAGCGGCCAAGGTGGCGGCCCAACCATTTGGCTGCATCTCTTCGTGAACGAGCGCCAAGCTGGACAAGCGAATTCGGGACCGGAGATATTTAAGAAGCAGGAGGCTGTTGCCGTAAGATAGGTACATCGCGCAGGGTGCGGTGATTGCCACAGTGAACCAAGCAGGCGCCTTGAAAATAAGCGCAATGGCTATGGCTAGCAGGTTCAATGCGACAGCAGCCTGCCAATATGGAGCGCGTCGATATGCACCCCAGATTGAGCCCAAAAGGGCAGCAGGATTGAAGCTGGGCGTTTGCTTCAACTGTCGTTTGATGAGCTGCCAATCTTTCTCAAGATCGAGATCGGTCAAACCTGCTTTGAGGACAATCTGCTGGAACTTGCGCTGGTAATAAGGGTCGAGGCCAGCATCCTCCAGTGCCTCTGAAACCTTCACCGAGGACTCTCAGACCGTAGCTCTCTTTAACGCATGCTTTCGCCTGCGGCTAAGGCTACCAATGCCTCCAAATCCGGCAATCAACATAGCCCACACTCCTGGCTCAGGAACCGCTGAAGTTTGGGAACCATCACCGGTGGGGGCTATCCAATAGGTGAACACGTAATCGTAAAAATTGCCATCTGGCTTTCTTGGATTATCGTCAAACCCTCGAACCGTTCCATCCATTCCCCAACGAGCCCAGTCGCTCGAATAGGTGTAATTGCCGGTCTGCATCGTTTTGATATACCAGACGAGATCATCGCCGGCGTGGACATGTCCAAAATCTAGCTGATCGCCCCATTGGCTATCATAGGTCGAAAGCCCGTTAATTCCCTGATCCTTGCCGTTGACCAGCAACCCAAGCACATTGTTATGCCAGGAATAGGAGCCAAAATACATCGCAGTAACGACCCCATCCCATGCGGCTGTTATGACCTCCGCGTTTGCGGGAACGGAAACCAGAGCCAGCACCCCAGCAGCAAGCGCGCACGAAATTTTCCTCAACCTCATAACGCCCCCTGCCACTCGTCTGTTACCACAACACACGCCGTCCCCAACATGGGGACATCGAACACGCACTATATGGAACGCGCCAGTCTTTCAAGTGGGGCGGGCGGCCGTGCAGCGAAAATGGGTGGGCTCGCCTGAATATCGGTCACTGATCGAAATCATAAAAGAGCACAGAAAAGCTCAAGGCGTCTCCCAACGTGAACTGGCACGCAGATTGGGTAAACCGCCGTCCTTCATAAACAAGATCGAGTTACTTGAGAGGCGATTGGACATTTTAGAGTTCATTGCATTGGCACGTGCGTTGTCGATCGATCCAGACAAGTTGATCTTGAAATTGACCGAAGCGCTGCCGGACGAACTTAAGCTGTAGCCGTCGTCGATGAAGCCATGCACATCCGGTTGCCGGGTGGCACCAAGGCGCGAATCGACGCCTTGAGAGGAGCGATGAGACAGGATGAATTCGTACGTCAGGTGTTGCTTCGAGGCTTGCATCGGCTGGAAGGGGAAGCTGGACTGGGGCGGCACGAGCATCGTCCGGTCCGCCCTTAGCCAATTGCAAGGCTACCAACGCTCAAGTGAAACCTTGAAATCGTGTAATATCCTTGTCATACCGATCGGCGAGCCTCCAGCGATCTCTCGCATTCTCCATGAAAGATCGGTGTGGTTTTTTGCTTCGAACGCTTGATGGTGTTGTCCAGCGACTCTTTCTAGTAATATATTGCAACTCAGTTACGCGCTCGGCGGCTCGTTTTATGATATCTTTGTCATCAACCTGAGCAACAAATATTGGCATCGGCGCATCATCTTCTCGATCCTTTTTAACCATAATCAAGGCATATCCGGCTTCATATTTGAGAGAATGTGGAAGATTCAATCGTATCGGCTGGTCTAATGATTCAACTTCCTCTTCCATCTGCTCAATTGTCTCTTCGAGTGTCAACTCGGTCTGCTTCTTGTCTGGCCTCTTATCTGGCCTCTTGCCCAATTTTCTGCAGCCGATGACACCGCCCACCTTCTGTATCCATGCCACAAATGCTTCAACAGAGTTTTCTATTTCCTTTTCATCAGCTATCGACAAGGCTTTTAGATACTGCGATTTCTTAGGGGCCGTTTGTTTGTTCACTCCAGTTACCATCACCACGAGGATCTCACTTGCGGGTTTGCCAAACGCAGATTTCCGCCATTTCATCGGTATGTCTGTGTCATTAAGCAGCTGCTGAACTAGAAGACTTTTTAGACTCTCGTCTGCGTCAATTACAGCAGCGGACACCCGAATATGTCCAAGCATCTGATAAAGAGCCTTTTGGCTGCGCTCGTCGGCTTGTGTAAATTCGACATGATGCCTACGGATCGGTGACAGCATTGCTCCCAACTTGTCGATTAGTGCCTCGAGAGGGTTGGTCGCTTCAACGTTATCTTCTGACGCAGTACCATCTTCTGATAGTGCATTGCCTTCTGATGACAAAAGGCCGTCCGGAAGAATGTCGCTCTCTTGCTGCGGATCAGATACCTCTACCGGCTTATATCCGAGCGATGTGTCGCTGTCCGGTGCGATATTGACATCTTGCGTAGGGTCCTCGCCTTCCGGAGAGGTTCCATTTTCTAATGAGGGTACAGCCGTACCAACGTTCTGTACCTTATTTACGTCGTCGAATTCTCGATCATCCTCAGCGTTCATAAAAACTCCTAAGCAACTAGAACAACGTGAGCATCTTGATTTAATCATTAAATCGTACGGCCCATTCCGAGTACGTCGAGGCACAGATCTGCTGTGGCGCGTGCAATACTGCAACGTACTCTGATGGCATCGATATACGTTTCTGTAGCGTTTGCAACAGCATAGTTAGTATTCGTGCATTTGTTGAAGTTTTGTAAATAAAACGGCCGAGTTTTACTTACATTTCTCTTATAAAAGATCTTTTTTGCAATTCGCAATTGTCGTTGAAAAACAGGCACTTGCAGAGGTTTATAGATTCTCTTTTTTTCGACCCGATCGACGCACGCTGAAATGAAAGGTCGTGAATCCATTTAACGTGCCGAAGCTCTAGACCCTCAGTGAACACCTTTGCCGACGACCGATCTGGACCGGTTCTGCCAGAATCGAAAGCGTGAGAGCTACGCGTAGAGATCAATCGCGGCATGGACACACATGCTGCCAGTCTGCGGCAGCAGTCGTTTTGGAATGACCACTCTGCCTCCTTTCATGCTCCAACGTTACATCGATGTCGTTGAAGGGGCCGGAAGTGCTCTGCCCGGCGACCCCTTGCGCAGGTCCAGCGTGATGATCCCCTTGTGGAGTTCATCCAGCTTCATATCCGCCTGGAAGTGGGAGCAGTAAAAGCGTTCGAGCTGGGCAACGCTGGTGCCTGCGTTGCTGGCCAAGAGGTGAGTGTCGACCTTGGCGAGGAGCCTGAACATCAATGCGCTATGCCGGAGGCTGTGTATGACCCTCGTTTGCCCCAGCGCATTTTGTTTGAGGTTGGTTGCCTTTAGAAGGACCTCAAAGCGATCACGCATCTTATCGCGTGCCGTCGTGCGATTGGCGCAGGAGTGAAGGAATAGGTGCGTGTCGGGGTCGCTTCCCGTTCGCTCCCGAATGCGGTCATATATAGATGCCGCCTCGGGGAGTGACGCCGAGACCCTCATCCTGATTTTGCCTTTGATCACTGATAATCGGAGATACCGTGGCCGTTCCCCAACTTCCTCAATGTGCTGATGCTGAAGCGAAGCCCATTCGCTTGACCGCAGAAAGGTGTTGACCATGAATGCTATGAAATCGGCCATCTCATACCAGAGGTCGGCTTCGGCCTTGTCGCCCTTCCTCTGAGCCTCCGCTGCTAGCTCCCGTGCCTTAGATATAAGGGCGAGATACTCCTTGCGGTCAAACCAAGCCCGGGGTTGGTCTTTTTCCTTGATCTTGGGGAGGGCAGGAACCTTGGACAGCAGCCCTTTTTCACAGGCAAATTTCAATACCTGCTGTAGCAGGATAAGCGCCTTTTTCTGGGTGCCGGGCCGCAGATGGCCTCGGCGGCTATGCTGAACCTGAAACGGGAGATATTCCTTGATTCGATCTTTGGTGATCGAGTCGACATCGTCCTCGCTGAAGAATCGAGCAAGGCCGTTGGCGCCGTATAGCAGTTGCTTGGCATTCCTCACGTCCCAGCGCTTCTTCTGATCCTCGCCAGCATCGCGCTCCAGCATATCGACATACTCGTCGGCGACACGGCCGAACAGCGTCTGCTGGTTGTTGGGATTCGCACGACCGAGAGACTGGGGATCGATGCCTCGCTGCAAGAGCAGCAGATCCACATAGGAGGATTCGGTCCGCTTTATCGCTTCGGCAAGATCGGTTGTTCCGGTGCTCCGGATATGAACCTTCTTATCCCCGATCGGCAAAAAAATGCGATGATACCATTTGGGGCTCGCCAGGCCATTTTTGTTGCTTTGCTTATAAAGTCCGACTCCGCGCCGGATTTTGATCGATTGAGTTTTTCCCACGTCGCCTCCGGAAAGAAGGCAACATAAAACCCTTCCAGGCTTTCACCTAGAATTGATTCCTGCCTCTTTCCGCCTTTCCAGCTGAAAAGATCCTATGTCTGAGCCGAAAAAACACAGGGTCCGCGACGTATTGCACCCATCGTGAACTCTACCATACGGCCTAAAAGACCCAAAAGCTCGACTCGGGCGGGGATATAGGTCTGGCGTCTTGGATGGTCAAGGAGGGGGTCTCGGAATCAGGGGCCGGAGTGGCTTTCAAGGCCCGGTTTTTCTGAGAAGTTCTTCCGTCCGTGCTATAATGGTAAGTATAATGGTCGCTTTATTCTGCAGCCCTGCTTGTCATGGCAGTATAAGTCGTTGATTAATAACTATAATATGGTGCCGAGTGTCGGACTCGAACCGACGACCTACCGCTTACAAGGCGGTTGCTCTACCAGCTGAGCTAACTCGGCGCGCGCGGGGTCCTTTGCTTCAAATTACGCCGAAAGTCCAACCTTCGGTGCGTGCGATTTCGGCGGTGAGGGGAGGGGGCGCCCAGAGTTCCGGCCGTACCGCGCTGGCGCGCAGCCAGGCGGCGGTCAGGATAGCATCGGTGGCGTGATCGGTATAGCGGGCAAGCGGCTCGTGCGGCTGTGATCCAAACCTCGCGAGCGCGACGTCAAGCGCCGCGGCGTCGCGGATCTTGCTCAGCCCCTTCCGCAAGCCGGCGCTGCGGGCGGCGATCTGGGCATAGATTTCGACGACGACCGGCCCTCGCTCGGGCACCTCGTCGAGCGGCCAGATCGTGATTCCCGCGGCGCGCAGGCGGCTGAGCAGGCGCATTCCCGCGAAGCTCGCCTTTGCGACCTGGGCTGCGCCGATTGCGTCATAGACAGTAGAGGGCTTGCCGCCGCCGCCAGCATTGTAATGCGCTTCGCAGGCGCGCAGGTGCATGAAGTCGGCTTTTCGCCCGTCGGCAGCGCCGAGATAAAAATGGCGGCGGTGATGGTGTTCGAGCAGGGAGGCCGCGCCAAGATCAGGATCGTCGCACAGCCCGTCGACATAGTCATGAAAGGTGGCCGCGTCGGAGGCGGTCGCATCGCCCGGCAAATAGGCGCCACGCGCGACGAAGGGCGGTGCGAAACTGAAATCGAAGCCGATCAGCAGGTCGTCGGTGCGCGCCGCGAGCCAGTGCAGCACCGCCTCGCGCGACCAGTGGGTGCCTGGCGGCGGCACCAGTTTGGGCGCGGCATCACCGATGCCGCACTCGGCGATGGCGATGCCGGGATGGCGGCTGCCCTTGGCGCCCGACCAATCGGCAACGGCGAAGCGGGTGAAACGCTCAGCCGTGATCGGCGTCACGCTCCGTCCTCAATTTCTCCCAGTGCGCCAGGCGTTCGGCGATCTTGGCCTCGAAGCCGCGCGGGGAGGGGGCGTAGAAATGCTGCGGCGCCATCTCTTCGGGCCAATAATTGTCGCCTGAGAAGGCCTCGTCGGTATCATGATCATAGGCGTAATTTTTGCCGTAGCCGATATCCTTCATCAGCCGCGTCGGCGCGTTGAGGATATTCTTGGGCGGCATCAGCGATCCGGTTTCCTTCGCCGATCGCCACGCTGCTTTCTGCGCTACATAGGCTGCATTCGATTTGGGTGCGGTGGCCAAATATAGGCAGGCCTGCACGATCGCCAGCTCGCCTTCGGGCGATCCCAGAAAATCATAGGCATCCTTGGCGGCGAGGCACTGGACGAGCGCTTGCGGATCGGCAAGCCCGACATCCTCCGAGGCGAAGCGGACCAGCCGCCGGATCACGTAAAGCGGTTCCTCGCCCGCGACCAGCATGCGCGCGAGATAATAAAGCGCGGCCTGCGGATCGGAGCCGCGCAGGCTTTTGTGAAGCGCGGAGATGAGATTGTAATGGCCCTCGCGATCCTTGTCGTAGACCGCGACGCGGCGGTGCAGCAACGCCGCCAGCCCGGCCGGATCGAGCGCTTGGGGGATTTCAATCGAAAACAGGGTCTCGGCCTGGTTGAGCAGGAAGCGGCCGTCGCCGTCGGCCGAAGCGATCAGCGCTTCGCGCGCCTCCGGCGTCAGCGGCAAGGCGCGGCCCATCGCTATCTCGGCGCGTTCGAGCAACAAGCCCAGGGCGCGGCTGTCGAGCCGGTTGAGGATCAGCACCTGCGCACGGGAGAGCAGCGCGGCATTCAGCTCGAACGAGGGATTTTCGGTGGTGGCGCCGACCAGCACGACCGTGCCATCCTCGACATAGGGCAGGAAGCCATCCTGCTGGGCGCGGTTGAAGCGGTGGATCTCGTCCACGAACAGGAGCGTCTGCTTGCCGATCCGGGCATATTCGCGCGCCTCGGCGAACACCTTTTTGAGATCCGCCACGCCCGAGAAGACCGCCGAGATGGCAACGAAACGCAGGCCCACGGCATCGGCGAGCAGTCGTGCGATCGTCGTCTTGCCGGTGCCGGGCGGCCCCCACAAGATGATCGAGGCGAGCTTGCCTGCCGCCACCATCCGCCCGATCGCGCCCTCCGCGCCGGTCAGATGCTCCTGGCCGACGACATCTTCAAGGCGCCGCGGGCGCAGCCGATCCGCGAGCGGACCTGCGGGAGGCTCGTCCGTCAGCGCTTCAGGCACGGCGGGTTCGGCGAAGAGATCTGCCATGGGCGGAATATAAGCGCGCTAATCCCCTAGCGACAGGGGCGCAGTTCATCCGATTTGAGGGGCCGGGGCGGTGAACCGAGCGAGATTGTCGAGCCCCAACCGCGCTTCAATCGAGCTCATCTTGGCGAGTGCGATATCGAAGCCGTCGCCGCCAAATTGCCTATGCTCGATATCCTCGAACTGCTCGCCGAGCTCACGATAGGCGTTTTGGCCGACGGCGGCCTTGAAAGCCGGGAAGATCATCGTGTCCTCGCGCGCGGCGTGCGCTTCATACATGCGCGCAAAGGAAAGCAGGGAGTCGTGGAGCTTTCCTGCGTCCGTCGCCGCGACCTTTCCTCCTTTTGTGCGATCCAGCACGAAGCTGGTGATGGCGCGCCCGCGCTGGTGCTGGGAAAGCAATATGTCGACCAAATTCGCGCTGTCGGCTCCAGCCTTGCGGAGGATTGGAAAGATGTGCTGCTCCTCGAGCAGTTGCTCATGATAGCGCTCGCCGAAATCCTGGAACAAACGGGTGGCGTCGTTGATCGCGCCGGCGTCGACCTCGTCCGCGGAGACCTGAAGCCTGGCCGCGACTTCACGGTAGAGTATCAGGATCCTGCGCAGAACGCCGTGCTCGCGCATCAGATCTTCGTTGGCGGTGACCTCGCCGTCATCATCTTCCGCATCCGATTGACGCCGCTTGCAAGCAGAGAGCAAGACGGTCGTGCCCAGCGCGGCCGCCCCGGCAAGGCCCAGAAGGTCCCGTCGCGCGGGGCGTTCAGGCGCTTTGGCAACATCCAACATCAATGCCTCCGTCAGAGCTGCTTCGGAGCTTTTCGTTACGCAACCCTCGCTCATATCGGCCGGTTCCAATAGCGAACGCAAGACCCTGGACCCGTCGTCGCAGCGGTCTTCGCTAGCGGCTGCGCTCCCGCTCCAGCCTCATGCCAGCACGACGCGCTTGCAGCAGATCGTGGCGCGACACGATGCCCACGAAGCACCGTAAAAAAAGAGCTCGCGTTTTTGATATAAAGATATATCCTAAATGCATCTAAGATGTTTCAAGAAGGATTATGAATGTTTTTCGATCATCATCGCGGGCGCCATTTCGGGTCTCGCCACGGCGCGCGCCAGCGGGGTGCGTTTCAGAACCCTTGGATGGCAGACGATGAGGCGCCACGCGGCCGCCGGCGTATGTTCGACGGCGGTGAACTCCGGCTCGTGCTGCTCAAGCTGATCGAGGAATCGCCTCGCCACGGCTATGACTTGATCCGCGAGATCGAGGAGCGCACCGGCGGCGCCTATGCGCCGAGCCCCGGCGTGGTCTACCCCACTTTGACGATGCTGGCCGATATGGAGCAGATCGATGAACAGACGGGCGGCACCCGCAAGGTCTTTGCGATAACCGAGGCCGGCAAGGCGCATCTTGCTGAAAACGCCAAGGCGGTCGAGGCGCTGATGGCGCGGCTCGCCGAGCTGGGATCGATGCGGGAGCGCACGCGCGGCGGCCCGGTCCGGCGGGCCATGATGAACTTGCGGACGGTGCTTCATCACCGGCTCGCCGAAGAGGGCGATGCGGAGATCCTGCATGCCGTCGCCGCGATAATCGACGAGGCCGCGCAAAAGATCGAGCGGCTGTCATGACTGTCGCCAGCATCGCAATCGTGCCGACAGCGCAAGGCAGCAAATATCTTCAGCAGCTCTGCAAGCATTGGAGTCATAATCTCGCGGTCGAGTTTACACCCGAGCAAGGCAGGGTCGTGTTTCCCCGCGACGCGCGGGGTGCGAATTGGCAAGGCGATGGCATAGTGACGTTTGTTGCTGGCCCGCGGCAATTGGAATGCCGAATCGAAGCGAGCGAGGCTGCGCAGCTCGAGGCGTTGCAGGGGGCCGTTACGCGCCATCTCGATCGCTTCGCCTTCCGGGAGGCGCCGTTGCCGTTCGCCTGGGCGTCTGCATAATCGGGACCCGCATCGACAAAGCTGCTTGAGGCGGGGCTGTGCTAACTTTCGGGCAGACCTGCGCCAGCAGGTTTCCACCAGATTTATCCACAGGCTTATCTCGACCGCCCATCGCAATCCGACGGGCGGTTTTCTGCGCGTTTCCGGGCTCCAGCTGAACCTGAATCGGCATGACAAGGCATGGCAGGGCCAGCATTTTCCACAAAATGGCAGCTAAAACCCATATTAAGGCATGATTAGGCATTGCTGAGGCATAAGGTCACTGGTATTTCAATGCTTGGCGCGAAGCAGCCGGAGGATGTCTGTCGGGGGCTAATAGGAGACAGGCGGGGAACGGTGGCCGAGCGCCCCAAAGGGGCGAACAGTGGAATTATTCGAATTCTTCACTGGCAAATGGCTGAACACCGTGGATGCGAAAGGTCGCGTTTCGGTGCCTGCCCCGATTCGCAAGATCATTACCGCTCGCACCCCCGACGCCAAGACGCTGATGCTCGCCCGCCACGAGCGCGATCAGTGCATGCGCGGGTTCGAGAAGAGCTATCTTGCGCTCGCCTATCATGACATGCGCGCCAAGCAGGACGCGGATATCGCCGCCGGCCGCCCCGCCGACGCCCGCTTCGCGCATGCCGGCACGCTGTTCGGCAGCACTGAGGAAATCGCCATCGACGGCAGCGGGCGAATCATCCTCCCGCCGGGTTTGCGCCGCCGTGCCGCGATCGCTGACGCTGCCATGTTCCTCGGTACCGGCGAGACGTTCGAGATCTGGAGCCCCGAAATCGCCCTCAACTGCGCGGATCGCCCCGATGTCCGCGAGTTCGCCGAGGAGCTGATCGCCGAACGGGAGGGCCGCTTATGAGCCCGGCAGCCCAGACCGAAGCGCGCCATATCCCCGTGCTGCTCGAGGAGGTGATCGACTCGCTCGCCATTCGCCCCGGTGAGATCCATGTCGACGGCACGTTCGGCGCAGGCGGCTACAGCCGCGCGATCCTGGCGTCCGGCGCTGAGCGCGTGATCGCTTTCGATCGCGATCCGGATGCGATCGCGGAGGGGGCAGCGCTGGTCGCCGAAAGCGGCGGGCGGCTGACGCTTGTGCAGCGTTGCTTCTCGGAAATGGACGAGGCGCTGGCCGAACGCGGCATCGATGCGGTCGACGGGGTCGTGCTTGATATCGGCGTCTCTTCGATGCAGCTCGATCGCGCCGATCGCGGCTTCTCGTTCCAGGCCGACGGCCCGCTCGACATGCGCATGGCGCAATCCGGCATGACGGCGGCGGACTTCGTCAATGACGCTGATGAGGAAGAGATTGCCGACGTCCTCTACACTCTGGGCGAGGAACCGCGCGCGCGCCGGGTTGCGAAGGCGATCGTCGCCGCTCGCCCGATCGCGCGCACGAGCGAGCTGGCTGCGGTGGTACGCAAGGCGCTTGGCCACCGCCCCGGCGACAAGAAGGACCCAGCCACCCGCACCTTCCAGGCCATCCGCATCCACCTCAATCGCGAGCTCGACGAACTCAACGAAGGGCTTGATGCGGCGGAGCGTGTGCTTGGCGCGGGCGGCCGGCTTTCGGTCGTCACCTTCCATTCGTTAGAGGATCGGATCGTCAAGAATTTCCTGCGCGTGCGCAGCGGGGCGCTTCCCTCCGGGTCGCGCCATCGCCCTGATACGCGCGTCTCCGCCCCGCAGCCGACATTTGAGGCGGTCGCCAAGCCGGTGAAGGCCGGCCAAGGCGAGGTCGTGCGCAATCCGCGCGCGCGGTCGGCGACATTGAGATCGGCACGGCGCACCGCCGCCGCGCCAGTTGCTTCTGCTGTGAAGGGCACAAGGCCATGATGAGTACGCGTTTTCGTTCGGTAAGCCTGGTCGGCTATGTCGCTGCCGCGGCGTTGGGCTGCTATATGGTGTCGCAGCGGGTGGCGAGTGAGCGGACTGCCGCCGAACAACTCGACCGCCAGATCGTCATGGCCAAGATCGATATCCGCAAGCTCCAGACGGAGCTTGGCACGCGTAGCCGCATGCCGGTGCTGGAGCAGTGGAACAGCCAGGTGCTTGCGCTTTCGGCGCCCGCCGCCAGCCAGTATCTGCACGGTGAGGTCCAGCTCGCCCGGTTCGAGGCGCCGGCCGCGCCTGCTCCGAAGATCGAGGAGGTGTCGGCGCCGGCCGAGGTCGCCGCGCCGGCGAAGCCGCAGATCATTCCTGTTTCGGCGTCCGCGCCTGCTCCCATGGCGCAACCGATGCTGCGTCATGCGAATTATGTGGCGCCAGCCGGGGAAACGCCCGCGAACGGCCTTCGCCAGGCCGCGTTGCTTGACGACAGTCTTTTGAGCGACCTGCAAACGGCAGCCCAGCGCGAGAAGCGCGGGAGCGCGGGAGACCAGTGACCGCAGTCGTTGCCCGTCCTTCCCGCCAGCGTATCGGCAACCAGCGCGAGCAAAGCGTAGCGCAGGTTCATTTTCGCCTCATGGTCGTCATGCTGATGTTCGTCGGCGTCACCTCAGCGATCGGCTTGCGCCTGACCTATCTGACGATTTTCGCCGATTCTTCCGGTGC
>JGI24752J21851_1000057_pt1 | contig 13892 bp, 18 predicted proteins | sample KBSSwiS7_FD_21851 | JGI IMG/M metagenome (IMG submission 21851)
CATCACGCTTTCGGCAAGGGCTCTGCGGCTCAGTCCGCCGCTGACGAAGCTCATGCCATCGCAGGCACAGGCCATCAATTTCACCGCGCGCGCTTCCGGCTGGACGACCGCCGACGCAACGGTAACAACCGCCGAAACCGATCCACTCGGCACCGGCGCCAGCTACACCGGCACGGCCCAGGTCCAGAACGCGCCCCGCAAGGCCTCGATCGTCGTCCGCGTGAGCGATTTCGTCACGGCCGGGACGAAAGGCAGTTCCTCAAATAATGCGAAGCCGGTGGACGGCACATATTCCGCCACGATCACCGTGACGTTGGCTCCAAGTAGTTAGTGCAGGCGCGAACAGGGAAATACGATGACAATCCGGGCATATTTCACATCATTCGGGGCGGCGCTGCTGCTTGGCATGGGCCTGGCCTGGCCCGCGCGGGCGACGACGGTCACGCCCGTCGTCGTCGATCTCCAGACGAATGGTCGTGGCGTCGTTTCCAACGTCAGCGTCAACAACACTGGTGCGAGCGACCTGCCAATGGAAGTCACCGTCCAGCCGCTGGAGGCGCAGGAAAGCGGTCTCGTGCCCAAGGGCCCGGACACGGGCGATCTGCTCGTCGTGCCGCCCACCGCCATCATTCCCGCGGGCCAGACGCAGACATTCCGCGTACAATGGGTTGGCGATCCCGATCTTGCCGCCAGCAAGCATTTCTTCGTGAGCGTGGCGCAGTTGCCCGTGAAGCTGCCCGAGGGGCAGTCGGCGGTTCAGATCGTCTATAATTTCCAGGTTCTCGTGAACGTGTCGCCGCCGGGGCAAAAGGCTGATCTGGCCATCCGCTCGGTGGCAATCGGCGATCATCAGGGCAAGCCAGCACCGGTGATCACCGTCAGCAATAGCGGGCGGGCGCACGGCTATCTCAGCCAGCATCGCCTCAGGATTGTGGAGAAGGATGCTGGCGGCGCTGAAATTTTCTCGAAGACGCTCGGCGGGGGCGAGTTTCAGCAGGTGGTCGGCTATGGCCTGATCGCGTCGGGCCAGACCCGCAAGCTGACCCTGCCCATCGATCTGCCCTCGCGAACCGGCCAACTCACCGTGACATTGCTGGATGAACAGCAACAATGAGCTGTGCCATGATGTGTGCGGCTCCTGCGGGCCATGTCGTTCGCGCCCTCGCGACGGCCTGATCGCGAGCGATGTCATGGTGCCGGCGGTGGTGGCTTGGGCGGGATCTGACGCAACTGGTGTGACGCCGCCGATGCCGGTGGCCGTCGCACCGGCCGTCGCGCGTCAGCGGATCAATCCGACCAACCGTGTGCTGCGTTTCATTGTGCCACTCACCGATGGGCCGAGCTATCTGGGCGACGTCGAGCTCTCGGTCGCTCCCGATGATTCGCTGGCGGTCGCCGCCCCCCGCCTGCTCCAGCTCCTTGAGCCGCTGCTCAAACCGGAGGTCTTCCAGCGCCTGAAAAGCACGGCGGGCAACGACGCCAGCGTCACCGAAATCGTGCTGGGCCGAGAAAAGATCCGCCTTGTCTATAACAGTCAGGCGCTGGCTCTGGCGATCGAACTGCCGGTGGAGGCGAGGCGGCGCCATACCGTCAGCCTGCGCGAGCAAGGTTTCGCGCAATCGGTAACGCTGCGTCCTGCGCATGTGAGCGCCTATCTCAATCTCCGTGCCGCGGTTGACGTCGCCTATGACAGCGTGAGCACCACCGTCACCGCGCCCGTGGTTGCGCTTGACGGCGCTATACGGGCAGCCGGCATCGTGGCTGAAGGCGAAGGCGTGGCGTCCGGCCGCCGGACCGATCCCGCGTTTCGTCGCACCGGCAGCCGGCTGGTCTATGATGATCTTACCCGGACGATGCGCTGGACAATGGGCGACCTTCGCTTCGCCGCGCGGAGTTTTCAAGGCAGCCCATCGGTGGCCGGTCTTTCCGTTTCGCGGCTCTATGCGGCGCTCGATCCCCAGCGCGAAATCCGTTCGACCGGCTCCCAGTCCTTCACCCTGCTGACTTCCAGCATGGTCGAAACCATCGTCAACGGCCGCAAAATGGAGCGCCGGACATTCCAGCCGGGCACCTATACGTTGCAGGATTTTCCGCTCGCCGAAGGCAGCAACAATGTCCGGCTGCTGATCCAGGACGAGGCCGGCAAACAGCGGATCGTCGAGTTCAATCAATATTCGAACCGTTCGCTGCTCGAGCCCGGCATCACCGAATTTGCCGCCTTTGCCGGTGTCTATTCCTATCCCACGATCAATGGCATCCATTATACAGGGGATTGGGCGTCCGCTGGCTTCTGGCGGCACGGCTTTTCCAACCGGCTGACCGCCGGCGTCAATTTCCAGGCCGACAAGCAAAGCCAGCAGGCCGGCGCGGAAATATTGCTGGGCAGCGATTTCGGCTTGATGGGCGTCGATTTCGCCGGATCACGGCGGCGCAATGGGGCGGCGGGCTATGCCACTGCCATCATATTCGAAAAGTTGATCCAGGGAGTCGACGCGCTGCGATCTCATACCATCCGCGCATCGGTCGAATATCGCAGCCGGGAGTTCGCCGTGCCGGGGGCGTTGCTGCTGGAGCGAACCTCGTGGCGGGCGACATCGTCCTATTCTTACAATTTTGGGTTTGACAGCTTCCTCGCGCTCGACGTGCAATATGCGCGGGATAGGATTGCACGAGTGAACGAGATCAGCGTCAGCGGCCGCGCCGGCGTGAGCCTCGGCAATCAGTTCAGCCTGACGGGAGAGATCGGCTACCGGCATTCGGATGCGCAGCGCGAGACGCTGCTCCGTATCGGTCTGCTGCGCCGCTTCGCCCGCCGAGCCGCCATGCGCGCCGACGTTGACTCGCATGGAGAGGCGCGGATGAGCTTCCAGGATTCGGGTGGGCACGGAATCGGCGCCTGGATGGTCGCGGCCGATCTCGATCGGTCAAAAGACGCCACTTCCTTCAATGGTAGCGGCAGCTATCTCACTAACCGTTTCGAGTTGGGCCTCAACCAGATCGCCGCCTATGACAGCGCACGCAAGGCGATCACCGACATCCGTACTTCGCTCCGCGCCGGCACCTCGATCGCGTTCGCAGACGGCGCGTTCGCGATCGGCCGCCCGATCAGCGATGCCTTCCTGCTCGCCACGCCGCATCGCAGCCTGGACCGCAAGCCCGTCCGGCTCGATCCCCAGCAGGATGGCGAGCAGGCGCAATCCGGCGTCTTCGGCGCAGCGCTCGACGCCGATCTCAGCGCCTATTCAAAGCGCACGATCCTCTATGATGTGCCGGATGCGCCGCCCGGCTATGATCTCGGCCAGGGCAATGTACAGATCCTGCCGCCCTATCGCGGCGGCTACCGCCTCGAAATCGGTTCGGATTACCACATCCTCGTGCTCGGCCGCCTGATCGACGCCAATGGCGAGCCGGTCTCGCTGCTCGCCGGCAAGGCGATCGAACTGGCGCGGCCCCAGCGGCAGCCCGTCACCATCTTCACATCGCGAGACGGCCGCTTCGGCCAGCAGGGAATGCGGCCCGGCCGCTGGCGGATCGAAATGCCGACCAGCCCGGCGTCGATCTATGAAATCGAGGTCGTCGACAATCCGGCCGGGACCCTCCGGCTCGGTGACCTTCATCCGATAAGCAAGGGAGAAAAATGATGTTCAGGCGAGCCGCCATGGCCACTGTGGCATTGACTGCTGCGACATTGGGCGGAGGCGCGGCGCATGCGTGCGGCAACGGCGATGTGACCGTGTCCTTTTCATCGGTATCGGCGCCCAGCCCGGCATGGAATCCGCTGCCGGGAGGAGCCGCGTCGACCGCCACATTCAGCGTTACCGTCACTCGAACGACGCAGGGCAGCGTTGACTCGGCACGGCTGATCTTGCGCGATGCCAACAGCGGGTCGCCCTTGCGCCTTGGCTCAAGCGGCCCCGTCTACACGATCGGATTGGCTTCGTCGCCCAGCACGCCGGTCGTGTTCCAAGCCAATACGGCGGCGAATACATCGAACGGCATCGCCTTTGCGCTGCCAAATAACGGTTCGAGCGGGACTCAAAATCTGACGCTGACGATTCCGTTCAACACAGCAGGTGAAGATTTTGTGGGCGGGGCAACCTTTACCGAACAACTTAGCTACAGCATTCAATGCTACAAGAGTAATGGCCAGACGACCGGCAATGGATTGACCAGCAATGCCGTATCGCCAAGCATCACCATTCCGAAAATCCTCAGCGTCATCACCGCTGGTCCTCAGACGATCGACTTCGGTACATTCACGACTACGCAGCAGACGCTGAACATCTCCCTTAAGAGCACCAGTTCGGTCAACACATCGATTTCCACCAGCCACGGCAATATGATGGTTCGCCAGGGTGCTGTGACGCCATATCCCACCAACGAAGCCATCCCCTACACGATGACGTTCAACAGCATCTCAGTGCCCGCGGCTGGCCTTTCGAATCAGAATTACGCCCGCGCGGGCGTCGGCGGCGCAAGCTGGCCATTGATCCTCAACCTGCCATCTTTGCCGACCGGCAAGCTTGCGGGGCTTTATCAGGACGTAATCACTCTGACCCTGTCGGCAGGAAATTGAGGACGGTTCCCGGATCGACGGCGGTCCTTGGGGAACCGGGCGGCTGAGGCGGCGGTCAGGAATACCGGCAACCGCCATGGAGCCTGCAGCGGTTTCAGATGAGCCACCACATCCGGGCGTCCCCAGCTGTGGAACTCATCCGCGCGGCAGATCCGACGTCGGTATCGCGTTATGATAGCTTCGCAAAGGGCACGGCCAGACGGTTCGGCCCACGCCAATATGTGTTTTCGCTCACCAGTTTGTCGTCCTCGTCGAAATGCACGACGACGACCATGTTGCGGTGAAGTGGATAGTCGTCCGAATATTCGATCACGCAGTGCCGCTCGCCCCAGCTCGTGACCGATGGATCATCAAGCGCGCGCCGATATTCGTCCATGTTCTCGTCCGTCAGCTTGTCGAGCCCGGCCGCGTACATGGCGCGGATCGCTTCACGTCCTTCGAATACGCTGTCCTGGATGACATAGCGGGCCCTGTCGGACAAAGGCGCAATCATGGAGTCCAGGTCCTGCCTGCGCTCGGCCTCTATATGGCCTATCAAATTCTTCAGCGCCGCTTTTGAAATCATGTTCGCTGCTCCTTGCCGCTCCGCCCCCGGGCGTAGCCGGACGGACGGATGTGCTCAACCGCGCTCGCGCATCGCGGCTGGCTCTGCAAATCTACCAAGTGGCAGAAAATTGGCTGTTCCCGCCTGCCCATTTCCAACGCGCCGACAGATGTCGGCTTCCCAGACCCATTCCTGATCATTTCCGCTAAAGCGGATGCGACCAAAGCCGAGCGCGTATCATCTAGGTGCCATAGCGCGAGCCCACCGGGCCTGAGCGTTGGCGACGCTCCTGCCGAGACGCGGAGCGGCGCGGGCCCAGCTGGATCTACTCGGTCAAGTTCGTCTCGCTCGCGCCCGCGGCCTCTCTCCCGGTCGCAAAAATACCTCGCATGATCGCCAGGCGCGCAGGAACAGCAATCGAACATCGCGCGTTTTGACGGCGGCATAACAGGGAGTTGAGCCATGCCCCTCGTTCAACGCGTTCCCCATGATCCCCAGGCGATCGACATTGCCGCGATCCAGCGGCGCGAGCAGCTCAAAATCTGGTATCGGGAGCGCGCCAGCGCGCCCGCCGAGCCGCAGCAGCCCTGGTGGACGCGCCTGCTGAAGCATTAGCAGGCTGTTGACAAACGCTTCGTCATCCTCGCCTAAGCGGGGATCCCTCTGCTCCGAACCTCGCGTCCCTGGCGGAGACGCCGGAGTTTATGGATGCCCGCCTGCGCGGGGATGACAAGGGCCCCGGCCGGGTCAGTTTTTCCGGTTGGGACAGCGTTTGTGGTGCCGCCACCCCCTTCCCCTCCCCCTCCCCTGAAGGGAAGGGGCATTGCAGGTTGGGTGGCGGTTGTGGTGCTCCCACCCCCGCCCCGCCCCAGGGGGAGGGGTGCATTGGCATGCGCGCTCCCAGGATTCGAGACTCAGTTGCACTTTTGAACTTACAGATCGTTCCAGCGATGATATAAGTGTCAGCATTCACGTTCCCGGACTCAGGCACCGCGTCAACTGACAGTCAGTTCCAAGGCTGACGCTTGCAAGCAGGATAGCCCTTATGTCGCCCACGATTACCCTCGATCGCGTCCGCCGGACCAATCCGCCCATCTATGAGGGCGCCTATGACGGTACGCCGCTGCGCGTCCATCTCGACAGCAGCGCGGTGCTCAAGCTCGAAGGCACGCTCAGCTTCGAAAAGCTGCCCGAGCTGCTGGAAAGCAAGCGCCCGATCGTGGCCGAGGCGGCGCAGCGGCTCATCCAGCTGCGCAAGGCCGATCACGCGCCCGAACATATCGTAGTGACGCTCTCCGCGCTCGATCTCGACTAAAATCCCGCGCGTTCAGGCACTTTTCTGTCGTCCGGTCGTTGGTGGCACGGACGCATTGAAGCTGATCTTATCGACATGCCTAACCGGGACGAAATCGTTGCAGTGGGATTGTTCACCCAGGCCGAATATCGGCTGGTGGGCGACAAGCTGCGCCACATCTATCTGCTCGAGGAAACCCACGCGTTCGATGATCTGCTCGACGCGATCGATCGTGCGGATCTCGAAGTTCGAGCGAAGCGCGACGCTGAGCGTTAGGGCCAGCGCCGCAGGTTTAGATAAATGCCGGCACCGCTGATAACCAACGCGGTGGGCCGGGCGGGCCGCCGAAGAAACTGCCTTCATGACATGCACGACGATTCGCGTAACGAGCGGAGAAGCGAGGATGGTGGGGACAAGAGGTGCGGTCGCGATCCTGCTGGCGCTGATGCTGCTTGCCTGTTCGAACGGGCCAGCCGACTGCAAGGCGCGCACCGGCGACGGCATCTGCGTCGACGATATCGCCAATGCGGCGGCGACCGAATGAGCTTTTTTCGCGGCCGCGTCTCGCGCCTGCGGCACAAGCATTTTGCGGCGTGCTGAGGAACCAACGCGGCGTTTGATATTTTCGCCAGTTCGGCCCTGCACAAAAAGAGGAGAGCGGGGTCGTTTGCCTGCCCGCAACGGGCGCTAACAGAGGAAATCTTCATGAAGAAGACCATAGTTCTGCCGCTGATCGTCGCCCTGGGGCTGGGGGTCACCGCTTGCAAAAGCAAGGAAGCCTCGCAAGTCGAGCAAGCAGCGGACAACCGGGCCGACGCGATTGACAATGCCGCCGATCATGCCGCCACCGATACCCAGGCGGACACGCTGCACAACCAGGCCGACGCGGTGCGCGAGTCCGGCGAGAACGCGGCCGACGCGATCGACAATGGCAGCGCGGCCAACGCATCCAACGCCGCGCAATGAGGGCCGCGAAATAAGCAAAGTCCGGCCGCGACCGGGCCGGCTTTCGTGAGAAGGTTGTCGGGCGGGCTGCTCGATCCGCCCGACAATCTTACAACCGCAGATCGGGCAAATGGTTTCTTGGCATTGCTTTGCCGCTATTTCGCTGAAATCGCGGGCGCTCCCTCCTCCGCCTTTCCGCAACGCATCCCATGATCGAGCCGCTTCCTTGCACGGCTCGCAGGCGGAGGCGCCTGCCGGCGTATCGGCACGGAGCTAACATGCGTTAGCTTCGTTGTATCGCTGCCGCCGCCACTGACCTTGATGAGACGCGACCTTGCGCCCACTGCGCTGGAGCGGGCGAGCGGCAGGCATGGCTTCGACCTCTGGTTCATCGACCTCGAACCCGGCGTCGAGGCGAGGCCTTGATCCCGAATAGGAGAGAAAAAATGGCCAACGACATGAAAAACGAAGGCGGTCGCCAGCAGGGCAGCGGCCTCGACCAAGACCGCAACCAGAACAAGCAGCAGAGCCAGCAGGGCAGCCAGAACGATCGCAATCGTCAGCAGGGCGGCGGCACGGATCAGGATCGGAACCGCCAGCAGGGCGGAATGGAGTCCGGCCGCGATCAGCAAAAGCAGCAGGGCGGCCAGCGCGGCCAGCAGAGCGGCCAACAAGGCAGCCAGCAACGCGGCCAGCAGGGCGGCACCGATCGCGACAATCAAGGCCGCGACCGGGGCTGATTGCGCTGATCCACGGGAAGGGCTGCGTTCGCGCGGCCCTTTTCCGTTGGGATGGCTCATGAACGATAAACCCCATCCGGCGGCGCTCGCCACCTATCAGGCGGGCATGCGCTTTCATCGCGACCGGCTGCGCGGGCTGGCTCAGGTCCAGCTCGACGAGGCCGCGACGCCCGAAATGGCCGAATGGGCGCTGTGCGTGGCCGCGCTACGCGAACATTCGCTGCGGTGCCTGATCGTGCTTGATGCGCTGAGCGCCTGCTGGCATCGCGACGAGACCTGCGCGGAGCAACCCTGACGGCGCGTTGCGAAAGTCCCAAGGCAACGCGGAACTCCTTCTCTCATCACGCTTTATTTATTTGATAAAAGCTGAAACTCCTCAACGAGTTACGCGGCCATGGGACGTTATTTCTTCACCCTTAACGACGGCCTTCCCCCCGATGAGGAGGGGATCGAACTTGCCGACATTGCCAGCGCCGAGCGCGAGGCGGTCGGCATGGCCGCCGATCTGCTCAAGGACCGCCCCGAGACGCTGGCGCAGCGCAGCGACTGGACAATTTCGGTTACCGACCAAAGCGGGCTCCTGCTCTTCCAGATCATCATCGTCGCCACCGAAGCCCCCGCCGCCGCACCCGAGCCGAAGATGCGGATGGCGGGGCGGCAGGGGTGAGCGTTGTTGGAACCTGATGCCCGTCCCGCTCGATTGAGGGGATCGCAAAGCACCGGAACCGGGTGGCTTGATACTTGTACCGTGCAAGACGAGCGCTATAAACCGTCACCCTGACCTTGTTTCAGGGTCCACTACCCCGCAAGCGCGGCACCCGTGGCCAGTGGATGCTGAAACAAGTTCAGCATGACGCAAGAATAGGTGGCCTAACCAGATTTATGACGGGCTATTGGATCAAGCGCATTGTCCTGAAAGACGGCGAAGTTGTCACAGAACGGGAACTTCGCGAAGACGAAAATCGATTTGAGGGGCCGGTCCCCGTGGTCGGGGATCTAATCGAGGTCGATTGTCGCGGCCGGAAATTCATGGCTGAAGTCATCTCCGGGAACTGGCCTGGGCGCGTTCATCCGGAAGGTACGGTTGTCCCGCTACGGGTTGCAGAGCTTGGCCTTGATCCCGCAACTCCGCTTCGTTTTCCGCGCGCAGGAAATAGCAGCCCGCCGGAGTGATGGCTTCTATGCCGAAGTGACCTATGCGCAGATGATCTCCTTCGATCAGCGGAACTCCCGAATAACCTTTATTTCACCCACGATGGCGGCGTTGAACGCCTCCATCTGTTCTGCCGGTATCCAATATTCGAGATGTGCCTTTCCGCCTGCTTCCTGAACGTCGAAGTTCGCGAGATAACAGGAACGAACCTCGAAACGTGTCACGAAGCCGGACCCGCTTGCCGGAACATTCCAGTCGCGGGCAATCTTAATCGCATAGTCTTCCGACAGTACCGGATAGAAAATCGGCTGTTCCGGCAATCGCGGCGGAAAAGCCTTCATCCCGGACTGTTGGATGAGCTGAAGTTCCTTCGGGCCTACCGGTCGCCATAATGTGGTCGTTGCTTCCTTCATGCAGGCATTTGCCACTATCCGTGCGCATTTGACAACGTATACTTCCTACCTGCAGGTACAGCAGCGATACTCCATGCGGATGTTTGAGGCGGTTCAGAAGGGGCACCTAGATATGCTGGGTGGGGCTATCTCCCTCGCGCCACTCTCGGCTATGCTCCAGGCGGGGCATGGTGACGGCGCATTTTCAGGATTTCGCATCGGCGAGCAGCGCGCGGATTCGCGCGACGATCGCGTCCGGGCGGACGCCGGTGCTGCAGTTCAGGGAGATGCCGACGCCCGCCGAAATCGAGCGCGCGAACGGCTTTTGCCGGGAATTTGGCGCGGCGGTGCAGCTGCGTTTCTTCGCCTTTGGCTGGCGCGCCTTCGATACGGCGTTGCTGCGCGATCTGCCCGATGCCGCCAATCTTTCGATCGATACGATCCGCGCGATTACGGACTTCGCGCCGATCGCCGCGCTGCCCAAGCTGACGCGGCTGCGCTTCGGCGTGCACGAGCATCCCGACGGGCGCCTTCTGGAGGCGCTCGATCTCGCCCGCTTCACCCATCTGACGCTGGCCGAGAATAAGCGCCGCAATTTCGATCTCGCGCCGCTCGCCGCCGCCGCCGCGCTCGAACAGCTGTTCGTCCAGGGGCATCACCGCAACATCGCCGCGATCGCGGGTCTGCCGCGCCTCGCGGACGTGTCGCTGAGCGGCTTTCCCAAGCGGCACGACCTTGCCTTCCTCAACGACTTGAAGCCGTTGCGATCGCTGCTGCTGATCCTGGGATCGCGCGCCTCGATCGCCGAATTCGCGCATGCGGAGCTGGCGAAGCTCCGGATCGTGTGGGTGCGGCAGCTCGAGGAACTCGGTCCGCTGCGGCGCTTCACGGGGCTGGAGGAGCTTGCGATCGAGGATCAGCTGCGGCTCACCAGCCTCGATCTCAGCGGGCTCGACCTCCGCCGGCTGACGATCACCAACTGCAAGAATTTGCGCGAGATCATCGGGCTGGAGGCGCAGACGCGGCTCGAACATTGCGTGGTGCGCGGCACGCGGGTGGGGGATGTTGCGCGCGAGGAGAGGCGGGGATGATGGCGGCGCCTGCTATCATTGAACCGCGCGCGCGGAAAGTTGCTCAGGACGAGAGGAGGCTGGCATGAACCGCCCCCAAGAGGCCCCGCGCGCCTTCGCCGCGGCCTGGAACGCGCATGACATGGCGGCGTTCGCGGCGCTGTTTCATGGCGATGCGAGCTTCGTGAACCGCTTCGGCCATTATGTGCGCGGGGTGGACGAGATCGTCGCGATGCACCGGCCAATCCACGAGACCATCTATCGCGAGTCCACGCTCGCCAATGAGCTGATCGACTTGACCGCGATCGGCGACGCTGTGGCGATCGGGCATTTCTGGAGCCGGCTCACGGTCGGCGCCGCCCACCCCGCCGGGCCGCACAGCATCGACACGCTGATCCTCGCGGTGCTCACCCGCCGCGATGGGAGTGGCGCATCGAGGCGCTGGAGAATGTCACCCTCGCCAACCCGCGTACAGGCGAGCCGGTGCTGCGAGGGTAGGGATTATATATTCCAAGGCCACCGCCGGCAGTTTTATTCGGGCGGCATTTGACCGAAAACAATACAGATTGGCTTCTGGAAAGAGCTTGGCGCTGCTCTCAAGAAAAGATAGCAATCTGGATAGGAATGCCGGTTGCTGGTGCAAAGGCTTCGGGGGGAGTGGGGATGCAGTTTGGTCGGGCGTTCTTGTGGGGCTTGCGCGTGGTTGCGATCGCGGTCTTGGCAGCGGCCTGGGGTAATTCGGCGCTTGCCGCGCAATGCACGCTTGGGGTGATGGCGGACCTTCCCGTCACCATGCAGGGCCTGCGTGCCGAGGTGCCGACCAAGATCAACGGCCGGGACACCAGCTTCTGGCTCGATAGCGGCGCCTTTTTCAGCATTATGCCCAAGGCCAAGGCGATCGAGTTCAATCTCAGCCTCGAGCCGCTGCCGCAGGGATTCTACATCATGGGCATCGGCGGCGACGCCTCGGTCGACCTGACGACGATCAAATCCTTCGGTATCGTCGGGCACGACCTCAAGAATATGCAGTTTCTGGTTGGTGGCAGCGATTTCGGCAACGGCCTGATCGGCCGCAACATATTGGGGATGGCGGATACCGAGTTCGATCTCGCCAACGGATCGGTGAAGCTCATCAAGCCGCTTAATTGCGGCGATACGCCCTTGATCAATTGGGCACCCGGCAAACCTTATTTTACGGTACCGCTGCTGCCGAGCCCGAATTCGCGTGATCACCAATTCCGGCTCCCGGTGGCGATCAACGGCGCGAAGATCGTGGCGGAGTTCGATACAGGCGCGCCGACCTCGCTGCTCAGCCGCCGTGCGGCCGAGCGCGCCGGCATCGATCTTTCGGGGCCGGGGGTGGTGGCTTCGAGCGGCTTCGGCGGCTTTGGCCGGCGCACCGAAAAGGGCTGGATCGTGCCCGTCGCCAGCGTCGCGATCGGCGACGAGGAGATTCTTAGAACCAAGATCGACGTGATCGACAACACAATCTTGGGCAACACCGGCCCCGATATGCTGTTGGGCGCCGACTATATTCTTGCGCATCACATCTATGTGGCGCGCGGTCAGCGCCGGATTTACTTTACCTATAGCGGCGGACGGCCATTCCTGACCGAGAAATCCAGCGATGCTCCGGTCAGATCGGCGCCAGCCGACCTGCCCGCTGGCAAGACTCGCGTCGAGGCGGTCACCAATGCGGCGGCGGCGCCGAAGACCGAGGCCGACTACGCGCGGCGCGGCAATGCCCGATTGGCTGCCCATCAATATGCCGACGCGCTCACCGATCTGAACGAGGCGATCCGGCTCGCCCCAAAAAATGCCTCTTATTACGGCTTCCGCGCCCGCGCCTATGCGGCAAGCGGCGACAGCGGGCGGGGAGATGCGGATCTCGATATGGCGCTCAAGCTCGATCCGGCCAATGGCGAGTTCCTGCAGATGCGTGCCTATAGGCGGCTGGAGCGGAAGGACAAAGCGGGCGCGCTCGCCGATGCCGAAGCGGCCGCCAAGGTCACTCCGCCCTCCTCGCTGGCGGCGGCCGGGCTCGCTTTCCTGTTCGATGAGCTCGATCAGCCGGCCCGCGCGATCCCGCTGTTCGATGCGGTGATCGCGGCGCATCGCGACGATAACCAGCTTGGCTCGCTGCTCAACGGCCGCTGCTGGATGCGCGCGCTCGCCAATGTCGATCTCGACAAGGCGCTCGACGACTGCAACCGCGCGCTCAAGCGCGATGGCATGCGGGCGGACTATCTCGACAGCCGCGGCCTCGTCCATTTCCGCCAGGGCGATTTCAAGGCGGCGATCGCCGATTATGACAGCGCGCTGAAGCTCAAGCCCGATCTCGCCTGGACGCTTTACATGCGCGGGCTCGCCAAGGACGCGCTCGGCCCGGCCACCGCCGGCAAGGCCGACCTGACCGCCGCAGCCGCGATGCAGGCCGATGTCGCGGAACGGGCGGCGGCCTATCATATCGGGGGGTGAGGCCTATCGCCGTCGGTCGTGGCGGGCCGTTAGCCATGGATAACACTGAACGTTAGGGGGCCGACTGATGGCTATGCCGCAGGTGCAGAGGTAGCTATGACTTGGTGGAAGCGGCTCTTCGGCAGGAAATCCCGTGAGTTACGCGTTAGCAGCCACTATCGAATAATCTGCAGCCTCTATAGCGCGGATGGGAAACGCTGCGCCGAGGTTCGCGAATTCTCCAACGGCAAGACATATCTTCTAGAAAGCGCCTTGGTCGAGGGAACTACGTTCAAGGCTCGGCACGGTGGCAGGATGGTTGGCCCCTTTGCTTCAGCAGAAATTGCTGAGCGCTTCATCGTCGCGACACCGTGGTTTAGTGGGAAGGACTAAGCCATCGCAGTTCACCGCAACGCCTGCTCCCCCCTCACTCCAGCCCGAACGCCAGCACGATCGCGATGAAGGCGATGTAGAAGAGCGGCACCGCGGCCAGGAAGCGGCGCGAGATCCAGCCGCGCGAGAAGGTGACGTACATCGTCGCGATCGTCAGCGCCGTCACCGCGCCCGCCAGCATCAGCGCGGGCTGGAGCAGCCAGGGGGTGAAGAACAGGCCGAAGGCGGTCGGGATCGTCGCCTGGATCATCATCGCGCCGCTGATATTGGCGAGCGCCAGCCGCGTCTTGCCCTGCCGCACCCAGATCACCGCGTTGAGCGTCTCGGG
>JGI24752J21851_1000062_pt1 | contig 13721 bp, 14 predicted proteins | sample KBSSwiS7_FD_21851 | JGI IMG/M metagenome (IMG submission 21851)
CGGGCGAGCTTACTGCCTATCGGTATGAAAATGGCCGGGCCGTCTGGCAGGATGCCTTATCGCGCACCAGCATGTCGACCGCCGTGGCCTCGCTTTCGGACATCGACGCCGATCCCGTGATCGAGGAAGGCAAGGTCTACGCCATCGGGCAAGGCGGCCGCATGGTGGCGCTCGATATTGTCACCGGCCAGCGGCTGTGGGAGCTCAACATCGGCGGCATTTCCACGCCGTGGGTGGCCGGGGACTGGATCTTCGTCGTCACCGATCAGGCGCAGCTACTCTGCATCGCGCGTGCCACCGGCAAGGTGCGCTGGATCACGCAGCTTCCGCACTGGCGCAAGGCCAAGAAGAAGGACAAGCTGATCACGTGGACCGGGCCCGTGCTCGGGGGCAGCCGGCTGCTGCTCGCCAACACCCAGGGCGAATTGCTCAATGTCGACGTGGCCACGGGCAAGATCGGCACGAAAACGCGCGCCGGCAAGGCGATCTATCTTTCGCCGGTGATCGCCAACAACACGCTCTACATCCTCGATAGCGATGGAAGGTTGAGCGCCTGGCGCTGATGTATGGCCAGTCTCCCCACCGTTGCGATCATCGGCCGGCCCAATGTCGGCAAGTCGACCCTGTTCAACCGGCTGGTCGGAAAGAAGCTCGCGCTCGTTGATGATCGCCCTGGTGTAACCCGCGATCGGCGGGAGGGCGACGCCACGCTGCTGGGCATCCCGTTCCGTCTGATCGATACCGCCGGTTTCGAGGAAGAGGATCCGCAAACCCTGCCCGGGCGGATGCGCGCGCAGACGGAGGCTGCCATCCGCGCCGCGGATGTGGCCGTGTTCATGGTCGATGCACGCACCGGGGTGACGCCGCTCGACGAGGAGATCGCCCGCTGGCTGCGCAGCGGCGATGTGCCAACGGTGCTCGTCGCGAACAAGGCTGAGGGCAGGGCGGCAGAGAGCGGGCTGTTCGAAGCCTTCGGCCTGGGCTTTGGCGATCCGGTGCCGCTCAGCGCCGAGCATGGCGAGGGGCTGGCGGAACTGTTCGAAGCGCTGGCGCCGCATATCGATCGTCCATTGGACGACGAGACAGAGGATGACGAGCAGGAGCGGCTGGATGCCCCGCTCAAGCTTGCCATCGTCGGCCGCCCCAACGCCGGCAAATCGACGCTGGTCAATCGCCTGCTCGGCGAGGAGCGGCTGATCACCGGACCCGAGGCCGGCATCACCCGCGATTCCATCGCGATCGATTGGCAATGGCAGCCAAAGGACGGCCCGCCCCGCGCGGTGCGGTTGATCGATACCGCGGGCCTGCGCAAAAAAGCACGCGTGCAGGACAAGCTCGAGAAGCTGTCGGTCGCCGATGCGCTGCGGGCAGTGGATTTCGCCGAGGTGGTCGTCCTTCTGCTCGACGCGACCAAAGGCCTCGAAGCCCAGGATCTGAAGATCGCCGATCAGGTTCTGCGCGAAGGCCGTGCGCTCATTATCGCGCTCAACAAGTGGGACGTGGCCGAAAATCCGCCCTCGCTATTCCAGGGCGTGCGTGCGGCGCTCGATGAGGGTCTGGCCCAAGCCAAGGGTGTGCCACTGCTGACCGTCTCGGCCTTCACCGGGCGCGGGCTCGATCAAATGATCCAGGCGGCGTTTGACGTCCGCGAGGCTTGGTCCCGGCGCATTTCGACAGGCCAGCTCAATCGCTGGTTCGAGGCAGCCGTGGAGCGCAATCCGCCGCCGGCGCCGGGCGGCAAGCGCATCAAGCTGCGCTACCTCACCCAGGCCAAGACGCGACCGCCCGGCTTCATCCTGTTCGGCACGCGCGTTGATCAGCTTCCGGAGAGCTATCGACGCTATCTGATCAATGGCATCCGCACCGATCTTGGTTTTCAGGGCGTACCGATCCGTCTCACCGTTCGCGCGCCGCGCAATCCCTTCGATACATGACCGAGCATGTGCTGGACACGCGCGGCCAGCGTTGCCCCTGGCCTGCGCTTCGGCTTGCCCGGCTGATGCGCGGCGCGGCGCAAGGCGACAGTGTGGTCCTTCTGTTCGACGATCAGAAAGCCCGATCGGAAATCGCGGATCTGTGCGAGAGCAATGGCTGGTCGCTCGGCGAACGGCAAAATGGAGATAATCGCGCCTTCATCATCCTTCGCTGAGTCCATCTCAACGACCTGTTTACATTCACCCGCTAAATTGGGCTGAGTGGCGTGAGGGTGGGCAAGAGGAAAAACGAGATGGCGTACGAGGCGGCCGCGCTCGTCAACTGGTCGGATTTCGCACAGGCGCGCGCGCAATTGGGTGATCAATTTGTGCGCATCCTTGGCTATTTCCGCGAGGATGGCGTGAAGTCCATTGCTGCGGTCGAGGAGGCGATGCGCCAGCGCGATGCCACGGCGCTCGTGCGGCCCGCGCACACGCTCAAAGGCGAGTCGCTACAGTTCGGCGGCGAAAAGCTCGGTCTCCTGGCGGAGTATATCGAGCATACGGCTCGCCGTTGCGTGGAAACGCACCAATCTCCAGACGAGCTTCTGGAATATGTCGTGCAGCTGCGGCCGCTGTTCAACGAGACGGTGGCTCTGTTTGACCGCGAGAGTTCCGCGGCGGCGCCGGTTCGTCGCCCGGTCGTCTTCGGCCGCAAAGCGGGCTGATCAGCCTTCCTCCGCCGGCTCCGACTGGAGCTGGATGTAGTTCTGCAGCCCCATATTCTTGATCATGTCGAATTGCCGCTCGAGCGTATCGACATGCTCTTCCTCATTTTCGAGAATGTCTTCGAAGAGCTCACGGCTGATATAATCGCGCACGCTTTCGCAATGCGCGATCGCGTCCTTGAGTGGCGGGATCGCTTCCAGTTCCAGTTCCAGATCGGATTTCAGGACTTCCTCGACATTCTCGCCGACCCGCAACCGGCCAAGCAGCTGGAAATTGGGTAAGCCGTCCAGGAAGAGGATGCGATCGGCGAGGCGATCGGCATGCTTCATCTCGTCGATCGACTCGTCATATTCGAACTTGGCCAGCTTCTTGACGCCCCAATGGGTGAGCAGCCGGTAATGCAGGAAATATTGGTTGATCGCAGTCAGTTCGTTCTTGAGCGCCTCGTTCAGATATTCGATGACGCGAGCATCGCCCTTCATAACGGCCTCCGGCTAGTTGAGAGGCAGCTTAGCCCTGAGGGGATGGAACGGAAACTCAAAAAACGGCAAAGCGGCGATCAGGTGCGATGCTCGTTCTGGATAATCTCGCGGGCAAAGGGAAAGCACTGCCCGCAGCGCGGGCGGCGGCCGACAGCGGCATAAGCTTCGCAGGGCGTGCGCGCACCCTGCCGCGCGGCGGCCCGAACATCCTTCTCGCGGATCGCATTACAAACGCAAACGACCATGCACCTCTCCCGAATCGATGGAAGACAGTTATCGCTATTCAGAACGATTTGCAATAAGGCTTTCCGCATCTTCATGCTAAACTTGTTTCAGCATCCACCAGCCCGCTGGCGCTCACAGACGGTGGACCCTGAAACAAGTTCAGGGTGACGCGGTGGTTCAGGCGAGGGCGGCGTCAGCACCCATAAGCTTCGGGAAGAAGCCCTCATGGGCAGCGCGAAGATCGCCGACGGAAAGGGAAAAGACCGAGCCTTCGATCGTATCGCCGCCCGCGATGCCCAGCTCCAAAAATTGTCCGGGCGCTGCGGCCAATCGGCTTGGCAATTTATCTGAATTGCCGGCAACGAGATAAAGGCCTTGGGTTTCCCCGAACATGAAGCCGGCATCCTGGGGCGCATGGCTGTTGAGCTTGCATCCGATGCCACTCGCCAGCGCCATTTCAGCAAGCGCTACCAGGATGCCGCCGTCAGACACGTCATGCACTGCATTGACCAGACCCGCAGCTATGAGGCTGCGAACAAGTTTACCATGCTCGCGCTCGCGATCCAGATCGATATGCGGCGGTTCCCCATCTTCGCGGCCATGCAGTTCGCGGAGCCAAAGCGATTGGCCGAGCGCGCTCTGCCCGTCCGGCGCGCCGATCAGATAGATTGCGTCCCCAGCATCCTTAAACCCGATCGTCGCGCTCCTGCTCCAGTTCTCCAGCAAACCCACGCCACCGATCGCCGGCGTCGGCAAAATCGCTGAGCCGCCGCCCGTCGCCTTGCTTTCGTTGTAGAGGCTGACATTTCCGCTCACGATTGGGAAATCGAGCACCCGGCAGGCCTCCGCCATCCCTTCAAGGCAGCCGACGAACTGCGCCATGATCTCGGGCCGCTGCGGATTGCCGAAGTTGAGGCAGTTGGTCACCGCCAGCGGCGTCGCGCCCACCGCTGACAGATTGCGATAAGCCTCGGCGATCGCCTGCTTGCCGCCCTCCACCGGATCGGCATAGCAATAGCGCGGCGTGCAGTCGGTGGTGATCGCGAGGCCTTTTTTGGTGCCATGGACACGCACCACCGCCGCGTCGCCGCCGGGGCGCTGCACCGTGTCGGCGCCGACCATGTGATCATACTGCTCCCAGATCCAGCGGCGGCTGGCGATGTCGGGAGACGCCATCAGCTTGAGCAGGTCCGCGGCGATATCGGTGCTCTCGGGAATGTCTTTGAGCGGCTTCACCTGAGCCCAGGCTTTATATTCCTCACGGCTCAGATAAGGCCGGTCATATTTGGGCGCATCATCGGCAAGCGGGCCGAGCGGAATATCGGCCACCGTCTCGCCTTTGTGGACTAGCACCATGCGCCCGGTGTCGGTCACCTCGCCGATCACCGCGAAATCGAGTTCCCATTTGCGGAAGATCGCCTCGGCAAAGTCCTCCTTGCCGGGCTTGAGCACCATCAGCATGCGCTCCTGGCTTTCCGAGAGCATCATCTCATAGGCGGTCATGCCGGTTTCGCGCTGCGGAACCTTGTCCATGTCAAGGCGGATGCCGACCCCGCCCTTGCTCGCCATCTCGACCGAGGACGAGGTGAGCCCCGCTGCACCCATGTCCTGGATTGCCACGATCGCATCGGACGCCATCAGTTCGAGGCACGCCTCGATCAGCAGCTTCTCGGTAAAGGGATCGCCCACCTGCACGGTCGGGCGCTTCTCCTCGCTGTCGTCCCCGAAATCGGCCGATGCCATTGTCGCGCCGTGAATGCCGTCACGCCCCGTTTTGGAGCCGACATAGACGATCGGATTGCCGACGCCCGATGCCGCCGAGTAGAAGATCTTGTCAGTCTCGGCGACGCCGACCGTCATCGCATTGACGAGGATATTCCCATCATAGGCCTTGTGGAAGTTGACCTCGCCGCCCACCGTCGGAACGCCCACGCAATTGCCGTAGCCGCCGATGCCGTGCACCACGCCCGCGATCAGGTGGCGCATCTTGGGATGATCGGGCCGGCCGAAGCGCAACGCATTCATGTTCGCGACCGGCCGCGCGCCCATGGTGAAGACGTCGCGCAAGATGCCGCCGACGCCGGTCGCCGCGCCCTGATACGGCTCGATATAGCTCGGGTGGTTATGGCTCTCCATCTTGAAGATGGCGGCCTGCCCGTCGCCGATATCGATCACGCCGGCGTTCTCGCCTGGGCCCTGGATCACGCACGCGCCCGTGGTGGGCAGCTTGGCGAGGTGGATGCGGGAGGATTTGTAGCTACAATGCTCGGACCACATGACCGAGAAGATGCCAAGCTCGGTCAGATTGGGCTCGCGCCCCAACGCGTGCAGCACGCGCTCATATTCCTCCGGGGAGAGGCCATGTTCGGCAACGATTTCAGGCGTGATCGCGGTGACGGAGTCGGTCATGACCGAGGGCGATAGCGAAGCCCCGGACGCTTGTCAGCCGCCGCAATGAAAAAGGCCGGCGGGATCACTACCACCGGCCCGGAATGGCTGTGAACCGGCGTCAGGCCTTGCAGGTCGTGCTGCCCTTGCCCGGCGCGGTGAGCGCGATATTGTTGCTGTTGGCGCTGACCGAATAGCCGTCGGCGGTATAGGGTTTGCCCTCGCCCGCGGAGGTGAGGGTGGTGCCGCTGGTATCTTCCTTCTTCGTTTTGTAGGTCGCGGTATTATTGTTGAAGAAGTCGATATAGACGAGGCTGTTGTCCTTGCAGCGATAGGTGCGGCTTGCCATCACCATCGGCGGCAACTGCACCGGCGGCGCCGCGGCAACCTTGGCGGCATCGGGATCGTCATCATTCGCGGTGATGGTCTCGGGCTCGTTGCAACCGGCGAGCAGCGCAAGAATGGCGAGGGGAGCGGAGATCAGCAGGGGCTTCGGAGTCTTCATGCGGCGCGCCATTGACCAATGTCTTAACGCCCGTCAAGGCCAAGAATTGTGACAGTCTCGCCACTGGCAAGAAAAAAATGGTAGTTGCACACACTTTAATCGCTTGCACCATCCAATGCTTGCCTTTTGGGCAGCAATGCGCGGTTCGTGGGGTGAAGGTTTAGCTTCCTTGCGTCCTGCGCGCCGACTCAGCTAATCCTTGGCTATGACCATTGCCCCCCATGCCCTGCAACTGATCGGCAATACGCCGCTCGTGCGGCTTGCCGGCCCCAGCGAGGCGACCGGCTGCGAAATTCTCGCTAAATGCGAGTTCATGAACCCCGGCGGTTCGGTGAAGGATCGCGCGGCACTTGCGATCATCGAAGATGCCGAAGCCCAAGGAACGATCGGGGCCGGCGGGGTTATCGTTGAGGGCACGGCGGGGAATACGGGCATCGGCCTGGCGCTGGTTGGCAACGCCAAGGGCTATCGGACCATCATCGTCATGACGGATACGCAAAGCCGCGAGAAGCAGGATACGCTGAAGGCGCTCGGCGCGGAACTCGTGCTGGTGGCGCCCACGGCCTATTCGAATCCCGCGCATTATGTGCATACCTCGCGCCGCATCGCCGAAGAAACGCCCAATGCGTTGTGGGCGAACCAGTTCGACAACACCGCCAACCGCATGGCCCATATCCGCACGACGGCAGTTGAGATCTGGGAGCAAACCGGCGGCAAGGTGGATGCTTTCACCTGCGCGGTCGGCACGGGTGGAACGCTCGCCGGAGTGGGGCTCGGCCTCAAGGAGCGCAATCCGGACATCGTGATCGGCTTGACCGACCCTTACGGCGCCTCGCTCTACAATTATTTCGCCCATGGAGAGTTGAAGGCCGAAGGCAGCTCAGTCTCCGAAGGCATCGGCCAGAGCCGCATCACGGCCAATCTCGAAGGCGCGCCGGTGGATACCCAATTCCGGATCAGCGACGAAGAAGGACTGGAGCAGCTGTTCGGCCTGCTTCAAAATGAAGGCCTCTGCGTCGGGCTCTCTTCTGGCATCAATATTGCCGGCGCAATGGCGCTGGCGCGCGAGCTCGGGCCGGGCAAGACGATCGTGACGATCCTGTGCGATTCCGGGATGCGCTACCTCTCCTCGCTGTTCAATCCGGATTGGCTGGAATCGAAGGGACTCAACGCGCCGGAGTGGCTGCGCCGCTAAACCGCGCCTTGAATCATCATATTTCCAACGAAATATCGACAGAATGGACCGTTTCGACTACATTGGCGCCATGTCGAAAGACGGCAAGGATTGATGCAACGGGTCCGGATCGGTCTGACGGGGCTGGCATGCGTCTTTCTGCTCGTCTTGCTCGGAGCGGCGTTCGTGAAAGCCGTTCATGATAGCGAGCTGGCGCGGCAGTCGGACATAGCCATTGCTGCTTCGGGGGGTTCGACTCCGTCCAAGCCGGCGAGCGACGAACCCAAGGAGCCGCTTGCCGAGCTTGGGATTACGCCGGGCAACGCGCCCGACACCGGCAATTCTCCGAAAGGCGGCAGGACCCACTAGGGCGAGTCGGCATCGCTCGAAACGAAACGGCTATGAGGTGATCGGCCGTCGCCGGCCTGAGGCCGGGATTAGGGCAACAGCGCCCGGTGCCGCTCATAGCCAGCCCGCCTCACGATAAGCTTCAGCGGTCAATCTGAGCCCCTCCGCATATGGCGTCTTGGGCTTCCACAACCTCGCCGGGGGCGCCATCGATCGCCTCGCGACCCAATCCGGATGGCAGAAATAGCGGACGCGATCGCGGGTCAGCTTAGCTTTGCTGCGGCGAAGGCTTCTATCCAGCAGCGAAGCTGCATGCAGCGCAGCGCTCGGCATCCGCAGCGTGAGTACGCGCTTGCCCACCGCCTCGCCCAACGCGCGTGCCAGTTCCTTATGGGGAAGGCCGCGCACCGTCCCGTCGTCGACCTCGTAAATCGCGCGCTTTGCTGGGTTTCGGGCACAGGCCAGCAAAAGACGGGCGAGATCGCGGACCTCGATCAGCGAGAGGCGGCCGGCTGGCGGCAGCAGGAGGATCCCACGCGCCGCCATTTTGAAAAGCTCGAGCATCTCGCGATCGCCTGGGCCGTAAACCGCGGGCGGTCGGATGATCGTCCAATCCAGTCCGGAGGCTTCGACACGTCGCTCCGCTTCGGCCTTCGACCATCCATAGTCGGACAAGGAAGGCTCGCGCGCCGCAAGCGTCGAGACATGCACGAAGCGCGTCACACCAGCGCGCTGGGCGGCGGCAATGACGGCCGCAGTGCCATCGATATTGCAGGCCACGAAACCCGCGCGGTCGGCCGCGTTGATCGCGCCCGCGACATGAATGACGGCATCGGTACCCTCGATAAGGGTGTCGAGATTTCGCGCCGGATCGATAGCGCCGTCCACCCACTCCACGCCGGCCAGCGGGGGTTGCGGACTGCGTGCCAAGGCCCGCACCGCATGTTTGCGGGCGACCGCGAGATTGATGAGATGGCGGCCAACGAAGCCGGTGCCGCCGGTGATCGCCAGCTTCATCGGATCAGGACCATATGGTCCCGATGCACCATGGCGGCCCGCGGCGCATAGCCGAGCAGGTCCCCCAGCGATTCGCTGCGCTTGCCGACGATCTTGGCTGCGTCGCCGTCGTCATATTCGGCCAGCCCGCGCGCAAGCACGGTGCCGTCCGGCCCGGCGATATTGAGAACGTCGCCGCGCGAAAACCGGCCTTCAACGCTTGTGATCCCGGCGGGCAACAGGCTCCGCCCCTCGTTCAGCGCCTTGGCGGCACCGGCATCGACCCGCAATGTGCCCTTCACGGTCAGCCGGCCCGCCAGCCAGGCGCGTCGTGCGCGCTCCGGCTTGCTCGCCAGAAAGATCGTGCCGCGCGTGCCCTTCGCAAAGGCTGCGATCGGATGGTCGACATGGCCCGAGATGATCGCCAGATGCGCGCCGGCGGCGGTCGCGATGCGCGCTGCTTCGAGCTTCGAGATCATTCCGCCCGATCCCATCCCCGAACCGGAGCCGCCATCCGCCATCGCCTGGATATGCGAGTCGATGCGGCTGACCTCAGGAATATGCTCGGCAGCAGGGTCGCGCTGCGGATTGGCCGTATAGAGCCCATCCACGTCCGAGAGCAGGATCACGCCGCCAGCGCCCGCGGCCTGGGCGATGCGCGCGGCGAGCCGGTCATTGTCGCCGAACCTGATTTCGGCAGTCGCCACCGAGTCATTCTCGTTGATGACGGGAATGACCTTCAGCGACAACAGCCGGTCCAGCGTGGAGGAGGCGTTGAGATAGCGGCGGCGATCTTCCAGATCGTCGAGCGTAACGAGAATCTGTGCCGCCGTGAGTCCTTTCGTCCCTAACAGTTCGGCCCAACAGTGCGACAGCGCGATCTGCCCCGTCGCTGCAGCAGCCTGGGCATCTTCCAGGCTCGCACGGCCACCTTTGGGCAGGCCGAGCCGGCGGGCACCGAGCGCGATCGCGCCGGAGGAGACAATCACGATCTGTTGCCCGGCGGCATGTCGTGCGGCGATGTCCGCGATAACGCCCTGCAGCCAGCGCCGCCGCACGGCGCCGGCTTCGTCAACCAGCAGGGCCGAACCGATCTTGATGACCAGGCGAGCACAGTTTGCCGGAGCGAAACGGGCCGCCGGCAAGCTGCTTAGATCGGCGACCATGACGTCTCCACAGGCATGTGGGACTGGTCGTTATCGTCGCTTCCGGCCCCCGCCAATTCAAACAGTCGATCGAGCACATCATCGATGCCTTCACCCGCCGCCCCCGACATCAGCAGCACATCTTGCCCGCTTGCCTTTTCCAGACGCTTCCTGATCTTGCCGCATTGCTTCGCATCCACCGCGTCGATCTTGTTGAGCGCCAGGACCTGCGGCTTTTCGGAAAGGCCTGCACCATAGGCATCCAATTCCCCACATACTGTCTCGTAGGCATTCACAGGATCATCCCCGGAAGCATCCACAAGATGCAGCAGCACACGGCACCGTTCGATATGGCCAAGAAAGCGATCGCCAATCCCGGCACCTTCCGCGGCGCCCTCGATCAGCCCGGGGATGTCGGCGACCACCAGTTCGCGGGCGTGATGGCTTGCCACGCCCAATTGCGGGCGTACGGTCGTGAACGGATAATCGCCCACCTTTGCCTTGGCGTTGGACACCGCATTGATGAAGGTTGATTTGCCGGCATTGGGCAGGCCGACGAGACCGATGTCGGCAAGGAGTTTCAGCCGCAGCCAGACCCACATCTCCTCGCCTGGCCAGCCCGTGCCATGCTGGCGGGGCGCGCGGTTGGTGGAGGTCTTATAGCTGGCGTTGCCGCGGCCGCCGTCGCCGCCCCGCAGGAATATCTGCCGCTGGCCGACCTTGGTGAAGTCGGCCAGCACATGCTCTTTGTCTTCGGAAAGAAGCTGCGTGCCGACCGGTACCTTGATCACCAGATCCTCGCCATTGGCGCCGGTCCGGTTCGCGCCTGCACCGCCTTTGCCGCGCGGCGCGCGAAAATGCTGAGTGTAGCGAAAATCGATGAGCGTGTTCAGGCCCGGTACGGCCTCGAACACGATATCGCCGCCCTTGCCGCCATTGCCGCCGTCAGGGCCGCCATATTCGATGAACTTCTCGCGCCGGAAGCTCACCGCACCCGGGCCGCCGGCACCGGATCGCAAATAGATTTTGGCTTGATCGAGGAAATGCATATGCGGGGACTTAGGGCGTGGCCTCGCGAATCGCAATCTAGGCCCCGCGATGATTGAAGATCGTGCGCCAATGGCCGCCACACCAGCCAAGGAATTGATCGAGGTCAAAGATCTACCTGAGAACCGCTTGATAACGCGGGTAATTTTACGGGAATTAACCACGTCCAGAGAGCCCATTTTAAGGATGTTATAGCATATCGGCCATAGAGGGGAGAGAGGCCAACGGGCCTCGAGGAAGGCCGATTGCCGGGTGTGGCACGAGAGGGACAGCATGCTTAATGACCACGGCGCCGTTGGTTTCGGTCCCTCTTCGGGCCAGGATTCCTCGGGATCAGCCAATCGTCGCGCCGATCAGCGCCACCTGAGCGTCTTCCGCGTCGGCAAGCTGATCACGTCCGCCGGGCAAGAGTTGTGCCTGGTCCGGAATATTTCTTCCGGCGGTTTGATGGCGCACATCTATTCGCCGCACCATATGGGCGAGCATGTCGCCATCGAACTGAAAGCCGGCAGCACCGTTTCCGGCAAGATCGTCTGGAGCCGCGACAAGAAGATCGGCGTGCAATTCGACGATAAGGTCGAGGTGGCCGAGGTGCTCGCACCGCAGCCGAACGATGACGAAGCCGATTTTATCGCCCGCGCGCCACGTCTCGATATCAAACGGCGGGGGCGGCTCCGCGTCGGTGCGCACTATCAGCTGATCGAAACACAGGATATCTCCCAGGGTGGCGCCAAATTCGCGCCGGCCGGCGATGCGAAGACGGGCGACGAGGTCGTACTGTTGCTGGATGGCCTGCCGCCGCTTTCGGGAATCGTCCGCTGGCGGCATGGCGATGCGGCTGGCATCACCTTCAAGACCTCCATTCCTTTCGAGCAGTTGGCCCAGTGGATACCCCAGCAACGATAAGGCCGATCCAAGGCTAAGAGCCTTTTCAAAACAGGCTCTAAGCACGCAATTCCCCCGCACGGCCCGATCGGCTACAGCATGCGCCGATGCTCACCGCCCTCTCCATCCGCGATGTCGTCCTGATCGAGGCGCTCGATCTGGAGTTCGGCTCGGGATTGAGCGCTCTGACCGGCGAAACGGGCGCGGGAAAATCGATTTTGCTCGACGCGCTGGGATTGGCGCTCGGGATGCGCGCCGACAATGCTCTGGTTCGCAACGGCGCGCCGCAGGCCAGCGTCACCGCAAGCTTCGAACTGGCGCCAGATCATCCGGCATTCGTCTTTCTGGACCAGAACGGGCTCGATGCCGAGACGGGAGCTGGTTTGATCATCCGGCGACAGCTCAAGGCCGATGGCGGCAGCCGCGCTTTCATCAATGATCAACCCGCCTCGATCGGGCTACTGCGAGAACTCGGTGCGTTGCTTGTCGAGATTCATGGCCAGCATGATGATCGCGGGCTGATCAACCCGCGCGGGCATCGCGTCCTGCTCGATGGTTTCGGCCGCCTGGACGTGGGCAAGGCCGCCGCCGCCTGGGAGGCGGCCCGCGCCGCCAGCACCGCGCTGGAGCAAGCGCGCCAGGAGCTTGATCGCGCGGCGCAAGACCAGGAATGGCTTGCGCACGCAGTTTCGCAGCTGGCTGCGCTCGATCCGCAACCCGATGAGGAGCAGGCGCTGGCAGAAGAACGCGCCGCAATGCAAAAGGGCGCGCGGCTCGCTGAAGATCTCGCCCAGATCGTGGATCATCTCGAAGGATCGGAAGGGGCGCTTGCGCAACTGCGCCAGGCGGCGCGCCGGCTCGATCGGATCGCTCCGGAGCATGCCCTGTTGGCGGACGCCCTCGCCGCGCTCGATCGGGCTGTCATTGAGGCCAGCGAAAGCGAAGAAAAGCTCGAAGGCGCACTCCAGGCGCTCAGTTACGATCCCGACCGGCTCGATGCGATCGAGACCCGGCTGTTCGATATTCGTGGGCTTGCCCGCAAGCATCGGGTTGAACCCGATCGGCTTTCCGAGCTCAGGCGCGAGCTTGAACACCGGCTGGAGCGGATCGAATCCGGAACCGCCGGGCTCCACCAGCTCGAGGCGAAGGCAGCCGCAGCCCGCAACGCCTATGTCGAGGCCGCATCAAATCTGTCCGAAGCGCGACGCGCGTCGGCAGCGCGGCTCGACGCGGCCGTGGCGGCTGAGCTTGCGCCACTCAAGCTCGATGCCGCGCGCTTCCGGACGGCGATCGCAACACTGCCGGAAAACCAATGGGGTGCGGAAGGATGCGACCGGGTTGAATTTGAGGTTTCGACCAATCCAGGTGCGCCGTTTGCGCCACTGATCAAGATCGCGAGCGGCGGCGAGCTTTCGCGTTTCATTCTGGCGCTCAAGGTGGCGCTTGCGGAGGAGGCTGAAAGCGCCACAATGATCTTCGATGAAATCGATCGCGGCGTGGGGGGTGCGGTCGCCAGCGCTGTTGGCGAACGGCTCGCGCGGCTGGCAGATCGCGCGCAAGTGCTGGTCGTCACGCATAGCCCGCAGGTTGCCGCGCGTGCCGACCGGCATTGGCTGATCGCCAAATCGAGCGATGGCACCGTCACCCGCACAAGCGTGCACGCGCTCGACGAGCATGAGCGTCGCGAGGAGATTGCCCGCATGCTTTCCGGCGCGAACGTCACCGACGAGGCAAGGGCTCAGGCAAGCCGGTTGCTGGAGGCCGCATGATTTCCGAAGCCGACGCGGCGAAGGAACTGGAACGCCTCGCCGAGCAGATCGCCTATCATAATGAGCGTTACCACGCCGAGGATGCGCCGGAAATTTCGGATGCAGAATATGATGC
>JGI24752J21851_1000066_pt1 | contig 13585 bp, 11 predicted proteins | sample KBSSwiS7_FD_21851 | JGI IMG/M metagenome (IMG submission 21851)
ACCGCCGGGAGATGACAATGCGATCGTCCACGGCGATTTTCGCTGTGACAATATGATCTTCCATCCAAGCGAGCCGCGGGTGATCGCCGTGCTGGATTGGGAGCTTTCCACGCTCGGGCATCCGCTGGCGGATTTCGCGTATCACGCGCTGATGTACCACATGCCGCCAAACATCGTCGCCGGGCTGGTTGGCGCTGACCTCAATGCGCTCAACATTCCTTCGGAGCCGGAATATATCGCAGCATATTGCCGCCGGACCGGTCGCGAAGAAATCGCCAACTGGCCGTTTTACACCGCCTTCAACTTCTTTCGGCTGGCCGCGATCTTTCACGGCATCAAGGGCCGGGTGATCCGGGGAACGGCCGCCTCCGCCCATGCCAAGGAGCGCGCGGCCAGCTTTCCCGTTCTGGCTGAGCTCGCCAGCAAGGCGATGGATGGGGCCGTGGTATCCGCCGCCACGTGAAGATCAAAGGCAGCGGGAAAATGGGCTGCCCGTTGTTGTGAACGTAGATTTGGGTGGCGCATCTCCGATAGGAAAGCCGCGCTGGCGGGGAGTCGCGGGTCGGGGGTGTGAGCATGAGCAGTGAGGGTGCGGCGACGAGCGGGGAGGTCCGGCTGCATCCGAGCTGGCTCGGGCCGCTCAGATCCGAATTCGAAAGCTCCTATATGCAGGCGCTCAAATCCTTCCTGCTGGCCGAAAAGGCGGCGGGCAAGTCGATCTTTCCAAAGGGTGGCGAATGGTTTCGCGCCCTGGATTTGACCCCGCTCGAAGATGTGCGGGTCGTGATCCTGGGGCAGGATCCCTATCATGGGGCCGGCCAAGCGCATGGACTTTGCTTTTCAGTGAAGCCCGATGTCCGCATTCCGCCCAGCCTCGTCAATATCTACAAGGAGCTTGAGGCCGACCTTGGCGTTCCGCCCGCCCGGCATGGCTTTCTCGAGCATTGGGCGCAGCAGGGGGTGCTGCTGCTGAACGCAGTGTTGACGGTCCAGATGGGGCAGGCCGCCTCGCATCAGGGGCGCGGCTGGGAGCGTTTCACCGACGCCATCATCCGTCTGATCAATGCGCGCGAGGAGCCAGTGGTCTTCATGCTCTGGGGCAGCTACGCACAAAAGAAGGCGGCTTTCGTTGACAGCGTTGACAGGGGCGGCCGGCATCTTGTGCTGAAGGCTGCGCACCCTTCGCCGCTTTCAGCGCATAGCGGCTTTTTCGGCTGCCGGCATTTCTCGAAAGCCAACGCATTCCTGAAGCAGCACGGGCAGAAGCCGATCGATTGGGCGCTGCCAGCGCAAATATGATCGGCTCGCGGCGCCTAACTTGAGGCTTGCCGGCCGAGCAAAGCGCGGGCCTGGCTTGCGATTTGCGCGAGCATGGCTGCGCTTGGCGCCCCGACCGCGCGAGCCCGCTCAATCAGGTCCCTGAACTGGCTGGTCTCGGTCGCATGCTGGGTCAGCCACGCCTCGATCGCCGCGACCGGATCGCCAGACGGCAGATGCGCTAGGAAATCGAGCCGAAGCTGTTCGAAATCGCGCGCCAGGCCTGCTGCGAGCAGCCGCTCCCAGGCGTCGGAAGGCTGCAGGCGCGCGGTCGCGGCGCGAGCCCAATCGAGCCCCAGCGCTTCGCCCAGCTTCACATAGGCGTGGGTGACGGCGAGGCCATCCATGCCTGAATTATGCGCCAGCAAGGCATTGCCGATCGCGCCGTCCAGTTCTTCGAGCCTGATGATCTGGTTGATAAGGCTATCCTCGGCGCCGGTTGTCTGCAGGCGCGCGCGCAGAGCCTCCGATTCAAGGCGCGCCTCGCGCTTGAGCAATGTCGACAAGGACGCCTCGAGCTGCCCGATACCGCGCTTCAGACGGCCCACCAGCTCGCTCGGTTCGCCCCGGCCGCCGGTGGAGCGGAGCATGTCCGCAACGTGGCGTCGCACCGCGCTTCCGGCGGCTGTCATCAGCATGAGCCGGTTGCCTTCGGTCACGGCGGCACTCTCAATGGCCTCCCACAGGCTCTGCACGTCAAACAATGTGTCGACAGCAACATAAGCGGCCGCGACCTGCGCGAGCCCAACGCCTTCTTCCTCGGCAAGTTCGAACGGGATCACGAATCCAAGCCGGTTGATGATGCGGTTGGCGAGCTTGGTGGCGACGATCTCGTTGCGAAGGCGATGGCGGGCGATCGGCTGGGCGCAGCGATCCCGCATGGCAGACGGAAAGGCCATTTTCAGCAAGGGCTCCAGCAGCTTGTCCTTGGGGGTCTCGGAACGCTCGAGCGCGGCCTGAAGCGCAAGCTTGGAATAGGAGAGCAGCACGGCGAGTTCGGGCCTGGTAAGGCCGCGGCCGTCTTGTGCGCGCCGGTTCAGCACGTCATTGGGCGCAAGCCCCTCGACTGCGCGGTTGAGGCGGCCCTGCGCTTCCAGCATTTCGATGACGCGAATATGGCTGCCGAGCGCGTTGGCGGCGCCATTCTCGCTCAAGGACAAGGCAAGCGTCTGCAGGCGATTATCCTCCAGCACGATTGCAGCAACGTCCCCGGTCATCTCCTTGAGGAGGGCATTGCGGTCCTCGAAGGTGAGGCGGCCTTCGATCATCTCGCGATTGAGCGGGATCTTGATGTTGACCTCATTGTCCGAGCAATCGACGCCGGCAGAGTTGTCGATGAAGTCGGTGTTGATGCGTCCGCCCTGCATCGCGAACTCGATCCGGCCCGCCTGGGTCACGCCGAGATTGGCGCCTTCGCCCACTACCTTGGCACGAATGTCCCGTCCGTTCACGCGATGCGCGTCATTGGCCGGATCGCCCGCCTGCGAATTCGCCTCGGATTGCGCTTTCACATAGGTGCCGATGCCACCGAACCAGAGCAGGTCAACCGAACTCTTCAGGATGGCGCTGATCAGCGCCGAGGGTTCGAGACTATCGTCCGTGGTGTCGAGTAGCGCCTTCACCTCGGCGGAAAGCGGAATGGATTTCTGCGTGCGGGGGAAGATGCCGCCGCCCTTCGAGATCAGCTTCTCGTCATAATCGGCCCAGGATGAGCGTGGCAGCGCGAACAGGCGGCTGCGCTCTTCCCAGCTTTTGGCCGGATCGGGATCGGGATCGAGGAAGATATGGCGGTGATCAAAGGCGGCGACCAGCTTGAGTGCCTTGGACAGCAGCATCCCGTTGCCGAACACGTCGCCCGACATATCGCCGCACCCTGCAACGCGAACCGGCTGGGTTTGAATGTCGATGCCCATTTCAGCGAAATGCCGTTGCACGGAAATCCAGGCGCCCCGCGCCGTGATCCCCATGGCTTTGTGGTCGTAGCCCTGGCTGCCGCCGCTTGCGAAGGCGTCGCCGAGCCAGAAACCACGATCGATCGCGATCGCATTGGCGACGTCCGAAAATGTCGCGGTGCCCTTGTCGGCAGCGACCACGAAATAGGGATCGTCGTCGTCACGAATGATGATGCCGTCGGGATGAACGATCGCGTCATTGACGATGTTGTCGGTGACGGAGAGCAGCGAGCGGATGAAGATGCGGTAGCTTTCCGTTCCTTCCGCCAACCAGGCGTCCCTGTCGGTTGGAGGGGGAAGGTGCTTGGGATAGAAGCCGCCCTTGGCGCCGGTCGGCACGATCACCGCGTTCTTGACGACCTGCGCCTTCATGAGGCCCAGGATTTCGGTCCGGAAATCGTCGCGCCGGTCGGACCAGCGCAGCCCGCCGCGTGCGACCGGCCCGCCGCGCAGATGAATCCCCTCGACGCGCCGGCTGTAAACCCAGATCTCACGCCACGGCACGGGCGCGGGCAGGCCGGGAATGGCCGCGCTATCGACCTTGAACGCCAGCGCTTCGTCAGCCGCTGGGCTGAAGGCGTTGGTGCGAAGCGTCGCTTTCACCAGCGCGCGCAGCCAGCGCAGGATGCGATCTTCGTCGATCGCATTGACCAGAGCAAGCGCCGCCCCCACCGCCTCGTCCGCTGCCTTGGCCGTCTTGTCGTTGGCGCTGGCGGGATCATGCAGCGCCTTGAAAAGCGCGATCAGTCCGCGCGCAGCGGCGGGCGAATGCTTGAGCGCATCGACCACCGTCTGCAGGCCGTAGGTCAACCCAGCCTGGCGCATATAGCGGAACCAGGCGCGGAACAGGAGAACGTCTGATGGAGCCAGCTCGGCCGCAACGATAAGCTGGTTGAAGCCGTCATTTTCGGCGCGACCCTCCAGCACCGCCGCGATCGCGCTTTCGTTCACTGCGGCGCGTGCGAGCAGCCGGTTGGCGACATCGCCGGACTCGACCCCCACCATGAACTCGTAGATCTGGGCATCCACATCGGCCGAGAGGCGGGTGGGAACTTCCTTGAGCGCGCTGAACCCGAAATTCTCCAGCACCGGCACCACATCGGACAGCATGACCAAGCCGCTCAGCCGATAGATTTTGAGGCGGAGCGTTTCCGCGCGGTCGGTGGGCGCGCGGTAGAGGCGGGCCGCGCGCTGATCGGAATTCGAAAGCAACGAAAGGGAGAGAATGTCGCGCGCCGCTTCGCGCGGGAAATAGCGTTCGCGATAGGCAGGCGGAAAGGCGGATGCCCAGCTGAGCGCAAGCCGCGTCGCCCGCGTCGGCGAGAGACTCTCGGCCAGCGCGGCTTCGACAGCCGGCGCCCAGCCGCGCAGCATCTCGGCGACCTGGCGATCAAGCTCGGCTTCATTGGGCAGCTTGCCGCGGCCGGTCAGATCGAAGCTGAAGCGCAGCAGGGCGAGGTCGCCATCGCCCAGTTCCATGGACCAGGAGGCGATCGGCGCGTTGGTGGCCTGCGTCAGCAAGTCGCCGATCATGCGGCGCCGGGTCGTCGAAATCTCGTCGCGCGAAAGCCACACGAACGCGAATAGGCGGCGGTCGAGCGCCTCGGGTAGGAGAATCAGCTTCGGGCGCGGCCGATCGGCCAGCGACATCGCGGTCAATGCCAGCCGCTCGAGCGCGGCCGGCTCGAACCCGATCAGCAGATCGTGCGGCAGCGATGCAAGCGCGTGGTTGAGCGCTTTGCCGGCATGTCCCCTTGGATCAAACGCGAACTTCTCGCCAATCGCGCGGAGGCGGGCGCGCAGCACCGGCACCTTTTCGGGCGGCGCTTTCAGGGCATCGCTCGTCCACAATGCGGCATGCACCGAAATGGCCTTGATCTTGCCGGCGTTGCGAACCGGAACGATGAGCAGGTCGAGCGGCACGCGGCGGTGCACCGTGGCGATGCGGCCGGATTTCAGGACAAGCGGGGCTTCATGACCATCTTCGAACCAGGCGAAGGCAGCGCGCCGCTCTTCGTCCGACCAGAGCGGCCCCGGCGCACTGCGCATAATTCCCAACGGCTCGGACGTGCGGCCTTCGGGCGTCTCGAGCTGATGGCCGAGCTGTGTGAGGTGGCTATCGAGGAACCAGCGCAACAAGGCGGCGCCTTCACCGTCCGGCAGCGATTCCGCATCCTTGCGGAGCGCAGACTGCATGAGCGGCCAATCTTCGACCGCCGCGCGAACGTCCGTAAGCGCCGCCAGAATATCATCCTGCAGCAACCGGCGCGGCCGTGCGTCGGCGCGCTCGATTTCCATGTAGATCATCGATTCACGTCGTTCGCCGTCAGCGCTGTCGGGCAGGATCGCGACAAGCTTGCCGCTGGCATCGCGCCGCACCGAAACCACCGGGTGAAGCAGACGGTTGATATCGAGACCATGCGCCGCGATCGACTGCGCGACCGAATCCACCAGAAACGGCATGTCGTCGTTGATCGCCGCGAGCCGCATCCGCCGTTCGCCATCGATGGTCAGGCCGGAGGACAGCAGCCGCAGCACCGGCTCGCCCGGCGCCCTGCGCGCGGCAGTTTCCGCGATGAAGTCGACGATCCGATCAATGTCCTGGTCGCCGAGACTGTCCGCGTCGCCCGGCAACGCGCTCGCAAGCAAGGGCGCCCGCAGGGCGTCCGCGACTTTCTCATCGGACGAGCCCGCTGGAAAGCTGCTCCGCACGTTCATCAATGCTCTCCTCGCCGGCCCGGCGTCTTATAGTGTGCGAGCCTATAGGGCTCCGATCAATCCGTGGCCAGAGCGGGAAGATGGATGCTTAATGTTTCAGAAGTCTTGCTGCCCGCGCGAGTTCTGTCTTGGCGGCCTCGCTTACCGTGACGATGGAGAAGCTGCCGTCGCATTCGCGGCGCGCAACCAGGCTGACATAGTCCGCCTCGATCGGGGGCAGCGTCACGCTCGCCAGTGCGGGGGTATTGTTGAGCGCGGCGCGGACAGCGGCTTCGCGCTCGGGCACGGCCGTCGGGCGGCGCAGCGCACGCTCGGCCTGGACGACAGCCTTGAGGCCGCCGGCGAAGTTCTCGAGGAAAGCAGGCAATGCTCCCGCCGGCACCGCAAGGCGGCGGGCATGGGAAAGCACCGCTGCATATTCGGCAAGCCGCGTCTTGTCATGGGCGGCACCGAAGATCAGCTTGACCAGCGGCGTCATCGGCGCGCGCGCCTGCGCCTTCAGGCCTGCATCCTCCAGAATGGTAGCATAGGTTTGCGCATCGTCCTCGGCCGCAAGCGCGAAATCATGGGCCTGGCCGAGCGCGGCATAGAGTGCGGCGCGGCTGCGCTGATCGGCGAAGGTCATCGCATCGGCGGCTTCGCGCGCGATCGCCAGCCGGTCATAAAGCGCGGACGCCGAAGGGATTATGTCTTCAGTCTCGAACACGATCGGTTCAAGGCCGGGGGTGCCGAAGCGGCCAAGATCATGGTGCTCCTGCGGTAGCTGGGGGCCGTCCGCCCACAAGGGCGCGGGCGGCGCTGGGCGGGCAGGTTCCGACAGCGCATGTTCGACGGCGCGGCGAACATCGTCGCCGACGTCGACCTCAACCACATCCTTCCAGTTGATCACGCCGTAGATGAAGTCGATCTCGTCGCCATTGGAGGTGAACGGCATCAAAATGCCGCGATACATTGTCGGCAAGCTGCGACGGCTGCCATATTCGGCTTCGAAGCCGATCGGTGCGCGATTGGCCAGGATCTCGAGATAATGATCGGTAAGCCGCGACAGCACCGATCGCGGCGGCACATCGGCGATCGTCCGGATATCTCCGGTCAGGCCGCCCTCTTCGCGAAGCGCCTTGCCCAAATAGGGGATGGAGGCATCTTCCGGCCCATTGGTGAAGTCAAGCAGCACGCTGTTCGGGCCGAAATCGGGATGGTCGGGGTCAAGATCGTCGATCGAGGGATAGGGACGGTCCTCCAGCAGCGAGACCCAGTAATTATAGGCACGCACATGCATGCGCCGCTCGTCCGTGCCGATCGCGGGTGGCGCCTCGATCGCCGGCTCGTCGGCGGCAGGAAAATCCTGCTCCACGCCGCGGTCAAGTGAGAAAGGATTTGTATCGTCCATGCACCCAGCCTCTGAGCCATGCCGGCTCGGCGCCATTTTGGGACCGCATGGTTGATGATTGGTTAATCTCCGCGCCCGCCCCTGTTCGCAAGGCCAGGTAATCCGGCTCGCCGTCAGCCGCTTCGAACCATAAGAGCGATCTGTGCCCGATATTGGCGGCCGGGGGCTTGATCATTTTCGCGCGGAGCCAGCTTGGTCCTCGCCCTTGTTTTCGAATGTGCCGGCTGATAAGGCGCAGCCCTGCCGGAGCCGCCTTAGCTCAGCTGGTAGAGCATCGCATTCGTAATGCGGGGGTCACAGGTTCGAGTCCTGTAGGCGGCACCACCCAGTCCACCGCTTTCGATATCTCTCTGGACCGCGCCGATAGCCGCCGGCAAAGCCCCAGATTTGCGCGAGTTTCCGGCCGGGCCTCCCAGCGCTCCGCTTCCAGAGACGCTTCGGCGGTCGTGATGTGACGCCCAAATGCGCCAATATCTCAGAGGCCGATTTTCTGGCTGTCAGGAGTAGGGGACGGTAGGTTCAGGCGAACCCGAACATCTTGCGCTGGGATGGCCAGTCGAGCGGGATGGCATTGGCACGGATCAACCTGCGCCCGGTGAGCTGGGCCGGCTGAGTGCCATCGAGGATGGCGCTGATCATGTCGGGTGCGAGCCAGCTGATGCGCGCGAGACCCTTGAGGTACCGCTGGGAGTATTCGCGGATGCAAGGATGGAGAGTGCCGGTCATGAGATAATCCCGTGCCGCAAATCCCTGCGCGACCAGCTTGCACAGGATCGGATCGGGTGAGGCGGTACGATGCTCTGCGATCACCAGCCGAATGTCATTGCCGCGCTTTACAAGCTTCGAAGCCAGGGTGATCTTGTCCGGTCCGATGCTGATGACGACGGTGGCTTCCTGAAGATCTATCCTGACCTGCAATGCGAGGAGCGCACGACGCTGCTCGGCTGTCGGAAGCCGGTGTAGCTGCTCAGCCAAGCTCTTTCGGTCGGCCAGTAGGTCGGCCAGCTCTTTTGCAGATGCCTGGGCGTTCTCGTCTGGAGACGGTTTGCGCAGATGATCGACGACGCAAGCGACCACCAGCCGCTCAATCTCTCCGGCGGGCAAGCGCCAGACCTGGTCTGTCTCTCCCGGTCCCAGCCGCGTCTGATAATAGCGATAGCGCCGTGATCCCTTGTTGGCATGCGATGGCGACATCAATCTACCATCGGGATCGAACAGCATCGAGGTCAGCAGGCTCGGGCTCCTTGCGTTGCTGCCGAGCTTGCGATCCTGCCGGTTGGCATCAAGGATGGCCTGGACCATCGCAAACAGCTCCGGATCGATGATCGGGTCGTGCTGGCCATCATAGATCTGATTGCGGTGCCTGACCTTGCCGATGTAGATCGGGTTTTGCAGCAGCGCAGCGAGCGGTCCCTTGCTGAACGGGATGCCGCCGACGGCCCTGCCATCGCGATATGTCCTCTGCTTGGTGACAATCCCCAGGTCGTAAAGCTCACCGACCAGTGCTCCGATCGAGCGGAGTTCGATGTAGCGCTCGAAGATCAGCCTGACCGTTGCAGCTTCTTGTGGGTCGGGAACAAGCTTGCGATCCTCCAGTGCATAGCCGATCGGGATCGGACCTCCCATCCACATGCCCTTGGCCTTGGAAGCCGCGACCTTGTCGCGGATGCGCTCGGCGGTGACCTCGCGCTCGAACTGGGCGAAGGAGAGCAGCACGTTGAGGGTCAGCCGGCCCATGCTGTTGGTGGTGTTGAACGCCTGGGTGACCGAGACGAAGCTTGCGCCATGGCCATCGAGGATCTCGACGATCTTAGCGAAATCAGCAAGGCTGCGGGTCAGCCTGTCCACCTTATAGACCACGATGATGTCGATCTTGCCCGCTTTGACATCGTCGAGCAACTGACGCAGGGCCGGGCGATCCATATTGCCGCCCGACCAGCCGCCATCATCATAGCGTTCAGCCACCGCTTCCCAGCCCTCGTGGGTCTGGCTCATGACATATGCCGCACAAGCCTCGCGCTGGGCATCGAGGCTGTTGAAGCTTTGCTCCAGACCTTCATCCGACGATTTGCGCGTGTAAACCGCTGCCCGCAGCGTCTGGCGATCAGCCTTGCGGGCCATTGCTCTTGCTCGACTTGAGGCCGAAGAACCTGGGTCCTGACCAGGCGGCTCCCGTGATCTCGCGGGCGATCTGGCTGAGGCTGCGATAGCGACGCCCATCATGTTCATAGCCTGCGTCGCAGACTAGGACATTGTATGTCTTGCCATGCCATTCGCGCACAAGACGCGTGCCGGGCTTGAGCGTGGGAGCGGCAATCGCCCCCGTACCACCATCGCGGGCCATCCTCATCTGCAATGCCGTGATTGCCTTCATCACAGATGGCGCCAGTCCCCCGTGAAACCGCTCCTGCAGCCGCCAGGCAATGGCACGGCGCATCAGGTCCGGGGCCAAATCGGGTGTGACCGTGCGGAAGACACTGCGCCATTGCTCGCGCAAGACCGAGGAGCTGCAGTTGCGCAGCTCCTCCAGCTGGTCATCGAGCCGCGCCACGATCAAGCTGCCCGTTGGATGCGATACACGCTGATCCCATCCGCCTTGCTGGCGGTGATCACATGCCCTTTCTTGCGCAAGCCAGTGAGTGCCGCCCGGGTGGTATGCGGCAGCCAGCGGGTCGCCTCCACCAGCTGCGCGAGCGTCGCACCTTCCTCCCGCTGGAGCAGTTCGACCAGCAGCGCCTGCTTGGTCTGGGGCTTTGCTCCAGCCACTACTGAATCTTGCGGTGGCGCTGCCGGCGGCGCTTCCTCCAGTTTTTTGCCATCGGCTTCGGCTACGGCCGTTCGGCCCGCATCGGTGACGACAGCTGCGACCTTGCGCTTGCCATCGACGCGCCAGACGCTGTTCTCATCCTCGGCATCAGCCTCCTGCGCCAGGCCGCGCTTGATCAGTGCGTTGATGGCGCGGGTGAGACCGGCGCGGGTCACCCCGATGCTGGTGGACGGTGGAAGAATGCTGCCGCTGCTGCGCTTGGCGGCGATGGCCAGCAAGACATAATGAAGATCGCTAAGCTTGGTCATGTGGGTGTCTCCTGTTTCAGGAGGCAGCATCATGCTGCCTTCCCACCACCCACAGCCCCGCCGGTCAGCCGGTCGGGGGCAGCAGCCGGTCATACCGGCCGCGACTCACGAGCACACCAATGCTCGACCCGCCGAAACAGTCCAGTCGAGAATGCGAACCCACGAAAAAGCTGCGGCTAGACTTGTCGGAAGCTTCCTGACTGTGTGTCCAGCGAGGAGACGCACATGGACAATGAGCTGCTCAAACTGGCCAACGGGTTACGCTTGGCCGCGGGCATGATCATGGAGAGCAACGATCTGGTGGCCGCTGGCCGGTTCCAAAATGCCGATGATCTCGCCGCGAGGTTGCGGACCCTCGCCACAGCCGGGGACGACATCGCAACATTGGCCGCGGCGGCCCAGGTGCTCATCCGCTTGGGCTGAAGCGAAGGTGCCGCCCTCGGGGATTGAAACGGATCCGCAGTGACTGTACCTTCGGGTCGTTCCTGGTCAACATGAGCGGCGGCCAGATCGCCACTCTTTCATGGCAGGGCCGATTATTCGGCGAAGTGAGCACGACCAGGGTGTGTCACCCGCCTTCTTTGTTCTGGAGAAGGTGATAATGATTGAGGGAACGAACCGGCCGTTCGCCGCCGAAGACAGTCGCTTGCGCCGCCTGGCTAAAAAGCATGGTTACGCATTGCGACGGAGCAGATCGCCGGCCTACTCAATCGACAATCGCGGCCAATATCGAATAGTTGATCCCTTTTTAAATGCCATCGTCGCCGGCGAGAAGTTCGACATGACACCCGGCGACGTCGAGGAGTGGCTGACAACCTAGGTGATCGGCCGATCGAAAGATCGGCCGCTTCCTTTTCGCATCAAGATCTCGGATACCTCGCTTAAGCCGAGATCTCGTGCTCAGCCTAGTCGAGTAAGTCTCCGAGCTTGCAGCCCAGTGCCGATGCTATTCGGTCAATCACAGTTGCGGTCGGGTTTTTCACGCGCCGTTCGATGCCGCTGACATAGGTCCGGTCCAGCCCAGCCTCGCCTGCCAGTGTCTCCTGCGACCAGCCGCGTTCCTTGCGCAGACGCTTCATATTCGTCGCCAGTCTTTGCCGGACATCCATCGGCCATCGTGAAGCGGAATGACGACGATGATACCACGGACGATGAATCCCATTTCGCTGGCGTCTGCCGCGCAATTGGATAAGCCTAGCGCAGTGGGCAGCTCAGCGCCGACCCTCGTTCCTCATGCAGAGGGTGCGTGGCTGAGCATGGCGATGGAGGCCGGGGCAGTTGTTAGAGCTGATAGCGCGCATTCGCGAACGACTGGTGCAGGGCGCCTATCTCAATGAGGCGGCAATCTCGCATGGTGTGGTGACGCCGATCCTGAATGCGCTGGGCTGGGACAGTGCGGATCCGCAGCAGCTTGTACCTGAGTTTCCGATCCCAGGCCGCGGCCGCATCGACTTTGCGCTGTTCACGCTTGGCCAGCGGCCAGCGGTCTTCATCGAGGTGAAGGGCGTGGGCCTGACCTTCGAGGGTGATCGGCAGCTGTTCGAGTATGCCTTTCACGAAGGCGTGCCGTTCTGTGTGCTGACCGATGGCAGGCAGTGGAGCTTTTACCTTCCCAGCGGCCAGGGCAGCTATGATGATCGCCGGGTCTATCGGCTTCAGCTCGATGACCGGGAGCCGGAAGAATGTGCGCGTATTCTGACCCGCTATCTCGCGCGGGACCGCGTGCGTGATGGCTCCGCGCTGATCGATGCGCAACGCGACTATCGCGATGCCGCCGGACAGCGACAAGCTGTGGCGGCGCTACCGCGTGCCTGGGCTGAGCTGGTGGCGGCGCCGCATGAGCTGTTGATCGAGACCGTTGCCAACAAGGCAGAGGCGCTCTGCGGCTTCAAGCCGGCCCTTTCCGACGTTGCGGCATTTCTCGCGCAGCTTGCGCCGGATAGCTTGTCCACGACGGGCGCGGCGGCGCGTCCGCAGATTGCACGAAAAACCGGCGGTGCCGTCTCAGTGCAGCCCGATAGGTCGAAGCCCGCTGACCAGAAACCGGCTACGTCTCCTGAAGGAACTGCATTGGGCGACCGCGCGGTCACCGCACGGATCTTCGGTCAGCATCGCTCTTATCCTACCGCGAGTCTGGCACTTGTCGATGTGCTGCGATCAATAGCGGCGAGAGATCCAGCCAAGATTGCAGAGCTGTCCTCCCGCGTCAGAGGACGAACCCGCAATCTGATCGCTCGCACGCCGAATGAGATCAATCCAAGCCGGCCCGATCTCGCGCGCGCTGCGGAATTTTCACCAGGTTGGCTGGTGGGGCTTAACGTCTCCAATCGCGAGAAGATGGCGATCATCCGCCTCGCCTGCGAAGTCGCTGGGCTTTCAATGCCGGACGATGTCGATATCGACCTCACGTCCCGTGGGTGTATCTTCGCTAAGGGAGAGCGAGCTGGTCGTGCAGCATATGGTTCCTGGATCATCCGTAGGTAACTATTTTGCGCGTGTAGGAACGTCTGCATCGGAGCTTGGCATTAATCCTGCCGGCAGGATAGAAACTCTCTTCAGCACTACTGCAAAGGTTCCAGTTTTGAGATCGACAGCTGCTCCAATCTTAGATACCTGGACCGTTCCGGAAGCCCCGTTTGAAGCTTCTGGAGGAGGAATACAGTACTTTACGCGCAATCCAGAGCTATTTGCGAGAGTGCCCTAATTATGGACAAGAGCGACCTTTTTTCAGAAGCATTGTCGAAAAGCGAGGCGCTGAGGTCTCGCTATCCGGAAATGAAAACCCTGGAATCGATCATCAATCAAATATCCTATTTGATAAAATTGGAGCGAGGAACGGTAAAAGATAAAACTCGGTTGAAAGACATAATATTAGATGTACAGGCCGCTAGAGAAATTGAGAATTTAGATCTTGATTTGGCTGAAACCCTTTACTTGGTTGCAAAAGCGGCGCGCGAGATGAATTGATTTGGTGTCCGCGCTGAGGCCAAGGTGAGTGGTGTCAGAGAGATAGATTGACAACCGTCCCCGTTGCTGATTCTGGTGGTTTTGCTACAAATTTTCGAGGTTCATCGATGTGGGCCGATGCCGCTCGCGCCATTCACGGGCAACGCGGGTAAGAAGGCCATCCTTA
>JGI24752J21851_1000069_pt1 | contig 13309 bp, 19 predicted proteins | sample KBSSwiS7_FD_21851 | JGI IMG/M metagenome (IMG submission 21851)
CCTGCCCGGTCATGATTTTCAACAATGCCTCACGCTGCTGGGGATCGGCCCCCTGATCGACAAACGCGATGGCTTCGCCATTCCCTTCGTGGATTGGTCCCGGCCACTTGAAGATCGCGGCAATGCGCAAGCCGTCGAGCCTCGTGCCGCCGTAGTGACCTTTTTCGATGGCGATACCCGCCACGGCGTGGCAATGCCCCTTATCGGGCAGCCCGTTGAACTGGCAATTGCATCCATAGGTGCAGGTGCAATTGACCAGCGATTTTCCGGTGAACTCCCATGGCGTCATCGAACCCTCCGGTGCTGGTGCGAACCTCCATTATACTCCTGATGCCGTACAGCGACTAGGGCGCAGGCGAAGTCGAACCGCCCGCTTGGTGATGCGCATTGGACGCGCTGCTTCCTGCGCCTTTCGGACGCTGCTGATTTTCCCGTCTAGTGGGTCGCGGGTGCCGTGCCTAGGTTCGGCGCCCATTTTTCTCGCTTGTTGGAGGTGCCGCGACGGAGCTGATCGAGCCGCCTAGCGATCGCTCTCCACGTGGCAATGCCCTCTACGTCCTTGGCGACACCTAACGCACCGATGCGCTCGGCAACGGAAGCGCGGCGCATCCTTCCCGTGCTGGCGTTCAACCTGAAGGGCGCAGGCCCGAAGCTCGCGATCATCCGGGAGCATGAAGGGTCAACACCATGGCTCGCAGTATCCAATCCATTGTCCGCGCAAGTTCCTCGCTGACAACGGAGGTTGAAAGAGCCATGCAGAGGTTCGCCAAGATTATTTCTGTATCGCCTCCCCCAGCGGGAACGACCGCTAAAACTCTCGGTTGTCGGTGAAAGAGGAGAGGTTAGATGGAACAGTCATCACAACCGAATGAAATATCATCCGACGCTTGGTCGCAGGGCGTCACGCAAATGAACGAAGCGATACGTCAGCATGTCACGGCGTCCAGATTGATGTTTGCCGGCGCGTTGGCTCTCAGCGCGGGAGCAGCGGCATATTTATGGGACACGCGGAGGCGCAATGATTTTTTGGACGCTATGCGCAAGTTTCCGGAAGATCTGATGGCAAGCTGGCGGGGCTCAGGCGATTGGCAGAAAAACAACTAATGGAGACCAACGACTAGGGTTGGGAGCGGCGAACAGCGGCTCCCTCCGTTGCCCACGCCTCGGCGGTCACTCCGTTGCAGGCGACCGGCCCGGGTAAATCAGAGCTTGAGCTTGGCTTTCAGCTCGTCGATCATTTTTGAGGCTTCCGCTTTTGTCAGGCTAGCGGCGGGCGGCTGGACATGGGCTTCTTCACACAACGTCGTGAGGTACGACGCTTGCGCCCCTGTCATCGGATCATCGCCCGACACCCAGTCGTCAGGCTGTTTCTCCGTGTTCGAGCCGGGATGATCAACAAGCTTGGGATTAGATAGCTGTTCAGTCATAGGAACTCGCGTGAAGTGTTCTCAATATGTTCTCAACGACTGTTCTCGCGCGTTGGTTCCGCCGCAGATATCTGGCCCTCATCGCGGATAGCTCTGATACTACAACGGAACCCCCGCGCCGGATCACCGTCGCGCTCTCAAATCTAAATCATTGAAAAGGTGGTGGTTCCTTAGTACTCGAACCTAGGATTTGCTGATTAAGAGCCTTGGTTCATTCCGCAACCGGCCTGGTTCCCCATTGATGCCCACATTACAGCGCGAATCAGCGGGCATCGGTCTAACTCTTTGGCCGATCATATCATTTCCGATTACAGCACTTAGCAAGCAGACTATGGTCGACTGACGACTGGGGTAGTTGAGTTCGTTGCTTTAATTGCTTCAACAACTTCCCGACAGGCTGCTTTGCTTTGATAACCAGCCCCGCTGACGACCACCGCGCCTTCGTCATCGATAAGTTCCCAGCGCCAGTCGCCGCCGGCGTTCCTGAGTGAGGTGAGGCGCGTAACACCTTCCTGATGGATCTCGAAGCGCAGGACGTTCTCCTCAGTCGTCGTTGATCTGCTTTCGCCCGCTCGAATGCGATAATCCTTGTGCATTTGTGAAAGCGCCATGGCAAATCGAGCACCGATCGTGCAAGCATCATGCAGTCGTCAGCAGGCTCCGGAAAAATGGGTCTTCAAGCGCGCTACCCGCTCCGAGCGCCACACATGTTAGCGGATTTTCGGCGATTGCGACAGGGAGGCCGGTAGATTGCCGAAGGAGATCGTCCAGACCAGTGAGCAGCGCTCCACCCCCCGTGAGCATAATGCCTCGATCGACAAGGTCCGCCGCGAGCTCTGGCTGAATATTTTCCAGTGCACTGCGGACGGCGTCGACTATCCGGCTTACGGGTTCGCCGATCGCCTCGGCAATTTCCTTTCCACTGATCGTGATCCCGGTTGGAACGCCATTGACCAGATCGCGGCCCTTGATGTCCAGTGTCCTGCCAAGTCCTTCCACAGGCCGGACTGCGGATCCTATTTCCTGCTTGATTCGCTCGGCGGTGGCTTCCCCGATCAGCAGATTATGGTTGCGCCGGACATAGGACGAAATGGCTTCATCCATCTTATCGCCGCCGACGCGGACGGAATTGCTGTACGCAAGCCCGCCGAGCGAGAGCACGGCAACTTCGGTCGTGCCGCCACCGATATCGACGACCATCGCGCCAACGGGTTCGGTCACGGGCATGCCCGCCCCGATCGCTGCCGCCATTGGCTCTTCGATGAGATAGACCCGCGATGCGCCAGCGTTGGACGCCGCGTCCCGTATGGCCCGCCGCTCAACCATCGTGGACCGGGAGGGCACGCAAATTACAATTTCCGGCCAGCGCGGAATGCGGTTGGAGCCGCCATGGGCCTTGTGGATGAAATGCTTTATCATCTGCTCGGCGACATCGATATCGGTAATCACACCGTCTCGTAGCGGCCGGACGGTCTCAATATTGTGCGGAGTCTTGCCCATCATCAGCTTGGCGTCATTGCCGATCGCCTTGACACGCTTAACGCCGTTGTGAGTCTCCAGCGCGACGACAGACGGTTCATTGAGGACAATGCCGCTGCCGCGCAGATAAACGAGGGTGTTCGCCGTGCCCAGATCGATCGCCAGATCGTTCGCGAGGAATTTAAAAAAACGATTCCAGAACATCAGGTGGCGGCTTTCCGGATCAGCTGGGCGTCAGTATCGACAGTAGAGCAACAGCCTCATGCGGTCGCGATGTCGGCGGCGACTGCAGCATATTCTGACCGGATGTAGTTCTTCGCTGCCGTCGCGGTGGCAAAAATCTCCTCAATGAGGATCGACGTCACAAGAGGATAGTTTTGCGAATTGAGGCGGGTCGTGCGAACTGTAACGCGAAAGCGTCCGTCAGAATCTTTTGAGACAAGATACGGCCGAACGGGGATCTTAGACATTATATTCTCCTGTTCCGCCATTGCCGAAGGGCATTACCTGTGCTCGGACATTGATCAGTAAAAAAAGGGGCGAGTTTTGCAGCTCGCCCCCATTCAATCTGCAGGGGCAAGATGGTCAGAAATCCATGCCGCCCATTCCTCCCATCCCGCCGCCCATGGCCGGCATGGCGGCCTTGTCTTCAGGCGTATCGGCAACTGCGGCCTCGGTGGTGATCAGTAAACCGGCAACGGACGCCGCATCCTGCAAAGCTGAACGGACCACCTTGGTGGGATCGATCACGCCTGCCGTGACAAGGTTTTCGTAAACCTCAGTCTGAGCATTGAAACCCAGATTTTGGTCATTGCCATCGATCAGCTTACCCGCGACGACCGCACCATCATGACCGGCATTTTGCGCGATCTGGCGCAGCGGCGCCTGCAGAGCCTTGCGGACGATATCGATACCACGGGTCTGGTCGTCATTCGCACCGGTTAGGGCGTCGAGCGCTTTGGACGCATACAACAACGCGGTGCCACCGCCGGGAACAATGCCTTCCTCGACGGCCGCGCGGGTCGCGTGAAGCGCGTCATCGACGCGATCCTTGCGTTCCTTGACCTCGATTTCGGATGCGCCGCCTACCTTTATGATGGCCACGCCACCGGCGAGCTTGGCGAGACGCTCCTGGAGCTTCTCCTTGTCGTAATCGCTGGTGGTGTTTTCGATCTGGGCACGGATCGCTTCGACACGACCCTTAATTGCGTCCACATTGCCGGCGCCGTCGACGATCGTCGTATCGTCCTTATCGATCATGACGCGCTTGGCAGTGCCGAGCATGTCGAGCGTGACATTCTCGAGCTTGATGCCGAGTTCCTCAGATACCGTCTGACCATTCGTCAGGATTGCGATGTCCTCAAGCATCGCCTTGCGACGATCACCGAAGCCTGGCGCCTTGACTGCCGCGACCTTCAAGCCGCCGCGCAGCTTGTTGACGACGAGCGTGGCAAGCGCCTCGCCTTCGATGTCTTCCGCGATGATCAACAACGGACGGCTCGACTGGACGACCGCTTCCAGGATGGGAAGCAGCGCCTGCAGGTTTGAAAGCTTCTTCTCATGGATCAGGATATACGGATCTTGAAGCTCCACCGTCATCTTCTCGGTGTTGGTAATGAAGTAGGGCGAGAGATAGCCACGATCGAACTGCATGCCCTCGACCACGTCGAGTTCGAACTCGATGCCGGTTGCTTCCTCGACGGTGATCACGCCTTCCTTGCCAACCTTCTCCATTGCTTCGGCTATCTTGCGGCCAACCACTTCATCACCGTTGGCAGAGACAATGCCGACCTGGGCGATCTCGTTGTTATCCGCGACGGGCTTTGAACGCGCCTTGAGATCGTCCACCACGCGGGTAACGGCGAGATCGATGCCGCGCTTGAGGTCCATCGGGTTTACCCCTGCCGAGACGGATTTCATGCCTTCGCGCACGATCGCCTGGGCGAGGACGGTCGCGGTCGTAGTGCCGTCACCGGCATGATCGTGGGTTTTTGATGCAACGGCGCGTAACATCTGCGCGCCCATATTCTCGAACTTGTCCTTGAGCTCGATTTCCTTGGCGACGGTGACGCCGTCCTTGGTGATGCGGGGCGCGCCGAAGCTCTTGTCGATCACGACGTTGCGGCCCTTGGGTCCGAGCGTCACGCGCACGGCGTTGGCAAGAATATCGACGCCGCGGCTAATGCCCTCGCGCGCGTCGCGTGAAAATTTGACGTCTTTGGCTGACATGGTGGGTTCCTTTGAATGAGTTTGCGTCGGTTCAGGCCGAACGCGGATGACAATGGGGGGCCGGATTCAGCCCACGATTCCCAGAACGTCGCTTTCCTTCATGATGATGAGGTCTTCGCCGTTGAGCTTGACCTCGGTGCCGGACCATTTGCCGAACAGGATCTTGTCGCCGGCCTTGACGTCGAGCGGGGTGATCGTGCCATTCTCGGCACGCATGCCCGTCCCGGCGGCAACCACTTCGCCTTCCTGCGGTTTTTCCTTGGCTGTGTCCGGGATAATGATCCCGCCAGCACTCTTCTCAGCGGCTTCGATGCGGCGGACCAGCACGCGATCGTGCAAGGGTCGGAATGTCATAAATCAGCTTTCCTCACGCTGGGCCGCGACGAAATCGTCGCTTTCACAAGCGGTAGCCAGCGCTGCCAATTTGCGATTTGGCACTCTCTATAACCAAGTGCCAACAAATCTGCTGTGGGCGCATTGCAGGTTGCGGTCAAGCAAATGTGAGCAACGGGCAAGGGAGTATGTTTGGATACTCAGTTTGACCAAGCGCGACAATCACTTCGGGGGGAAATGTATGTTTGAGCGCATTGATCACTAGCCCGGTAACAATCAGCCCGAGGCTGACGGCCTTCGCCGACGGGATCAGGTCCTTGTGGGCGAGTACCGTGATCGAGACCGCCTGGATGTCTCCAACCATCGACACGGACAGGCCGGAGCAGTCGCATGCAGTGTTGCTGGACAGCCGCCACCGATTACGAGCGGGTCGGATTATAGGCAAAGCCACGCACGAGCGGCCCTCTCTTTTCGCTGGAAACAAAGCCGTTGCCGTTTGCCAGGGGTCAGTTCTCCCGCGCTTGGTTCTCCTGCGAGATCCCGACAGCCCTGCTTTTCGCGGCTTCGGTTTCCGCGCTGGCATCGGCGGCTGCACGAGCAATATCGCTTTGCGTCTGCTCTTCCTCCATCTTGTCCATTGCGCGGGCCATGCGCGCCTGTTCAGTCCTATTGGGAGGAAGGTCCCGACACGCACTTATTGGCATTGCCCCTATCAAAAGAATAAATGCCAACGGCATCTTCACGCTGAAGACCCGATCCTGGCTTCCATAGCTGAACGACTGCGACAAAGTTCCACGAGATGTTTGCGCGTCGCTCGGCCGCCGAGATGCGCATCTACCGAACTATAATGTTCGCGATTAAGCTGTTTTCTGATTTCCTCGACATTCACGCAAGGGCCAAGCCTTGCCAGTTCGTAGGCGCGTTCGACCGTACCTGGGGGGCGCATTGATTTTGCTCCATAAGCGTCCATTCGGAGCAGAGGCACCGCGGAATTGAAATGGGATCATTTCGCTTACGATCGAGCCTGTAGCACGTCCGGATCATTTTCTCGCATCAATTTCCGCGTTCGGCCACGGCCACGGTTACGGTCATCTCCTCAAAGGCGTCTGAAGCCCCGCTAAAGCTGCCCGCCACGGGCATCGCCTGCCGAATATCCCGCGCTACCGTTACCGGGATCAGATTAAAGCCGCCCACGCCCCTGTTGGTTGGATCGAACGTGATCCAGCCCGCGCCAGGAATATAGACCTCCGCCCAGGCATGAGTGGCGCCAGCATCCGGGCTTCCCACCAAATTTTGCTCTGGATTATGCATATAGCCCGAGATGATCTGCGCTCCGAACCCCAAGGTGCGGGCCGCTTCAACGAATAATACCGCCATATCCCGGCACGAACCCCACCCCCGATCGAGCGTTTCGATAGGCGACTGCGTGCCCTGATCATCCCGAGCCTGATAACATATGCTTGCGGGAACCCCGGCGCATAAATCCTTGAGCAGAGAAAGCGTGTCTGTCGGATTACCGCCGACGAAAGCTTGGGCCCAATCGCGTAGTTGTGTTGCCGGATCAGGATAAAGCGGAGCGGTGAGCGCACCAAGGTCAGTCCATTCCTCATCGCCATAGCGGAATGGGTAGGAAATGGCGGAAGCGGCAATGTCGAACACGGGCCAAGCGACGGCCTCGAGTATCAGCTCCGCGGTACTTTCGATGACCAATGTATCGGCCATTTCCGCGAATATTGCCGTTGCGATGGCGTTACCGAAGACGTCGTTTTGCCAGCTAACGGTTGCGCTGGGAGAAAGGTGAAGTTCAAACGAAAACAGTTTCACGTCGCAACTCTCGCGCGGCCGAAGCATCAACCGGTGTGCTCCGAGCTGAACCGCCTTCTGGTAACGAAAGCTGGTCCGATGTCGGACAGTGAGCTTTGTCACTGCTATTCAATCGCTCGGAAACGCTCGATCCGGGTTCTCACTGCAGAACCGGTCGAGTTCTTGGGGGGAATGCAGCATGTTTCCGGCGATCGTGTCGGTGAACATGTGCACGCGAATTTGCCGTTCCTCACGACCCTCCGCTGTGAGCGCCTCCTTTTCCCACGCCATAGCGGCGGCGCCAGCAATCATGCGAGGATTGGGAAGGTCGGCATTTGCCGCCCGGTCGCGTTGATAGCTTTGCTGAGTACGACATAGGCCGGAGGAAAGGCGCATTAGGGCATCCTCTTGAAAACAGGTGGAAGTTAAGGAGAAATGTTCGGACTTCGCAGCCGGCAAAATCGCCGATAATTAGCGAGCCTGATCGCGCCTTGCCTGCGCAACGGCGTCTCGCAATGATGAGTAGCGGAAGGATTTGTAGCGAAATTCATCTGCCGGAATCCGGGTAATCCCGTATTTCGTCATAAGTTCGGTTGCTTCGGTATCGCTCAAGATATCTGCCATGTTATCAAGCCAGTGCCAGAGCATATGTTTTGGCAGTCAGTTGCCGCAAAACCCGTGAACGATGCTCGAAGCTGTTGAATCGTCTTCCGACCTGGCCATTTGCAAAATCCGCGTAGAAGGTGTCAGCCATGCGGCGGACTTCCGCATAGGCTGGACTGTCAGGACAGGAATTCACATCAGTCTCCCGTTTTGAGCGGGAGCACAAACATCTCTCAGCCGCACCAAGCTCAGGGGCATTGAAGTGCGATAGCGTGGATATGGGGACGGGACTGCCAATTTGCCACCAAATTCGCCTAAGCCTAAAAATTAAGATGCCGTTCCTGATGTTTGAGGCGAGCCATATGGTATTTTGTCATCATGCGCCTTAGCGCACTCTCCGTCAGGCCGATATGCCTCGTTACAATCTTTTCGTAAGCAAACGCTTCTCCCAAAACCTATCCTACCGCGGCAAAACAAGGAATTGGCATTCCTACGAAGATCCAGCCGGACCGACTTAGTTTCCGGGTCTCAGCGCTGCTCCAACGTTCGCAAGGATTAGGTTTGTTGATCCAACTCTGATATGGAGCACCATCACCCGATTTCTTCCAGGCATCTCGTGACCGAGAGACGATTGCGCTCTCGCCTGCCGGCGGAGATCGAACAATGTTCTTTCATAACTTACTGGGCGCCCATGTTGCCGATCCACAAGCAAATCATTGGGACAATGGCCGCTTCGTAAGCGCGTGCCAGATTTGCGTCCGGCCGATGGTCAAGCCACCCGGCGCGGAGTGGAAAATCGCGCGGGAAGGATCCGTACGATGATGTATGGCAATGACATCGCGCCGATCGCCACCATGGAACCCTTCGAAACGTGGTCGCTGACCCAGTTCACACGTGACAGGTGGATCGGCGATTTGTCCAAGGCTGCAAAGGCGGACCACAAATTTCCAAGGGATGGCGATCCCAACATAGTCCGCAAACATCTGAGCGGTAATCAAGCTGAAAGCGCTATGCTCGAAGTCGTCGACGACGCGGATAACATCTGGCTTTGCCTGTGATCCGTCCCCTCCGTCATATTGAAGACGCGAACATCCTCGCCCAGGCGATCGTAAACACGATCCCCGAGCCTTTCCTGGTACTGGACGCCCGATTTCGGGTGATGACGGCCAACCGGCCCTTCTATGAAACGTTCAAGGTCACTCCCGAACAGACCGAAGGTCGCATGCTCTATTCTCTCGGCGACGGGCAATGGGATATTTCCGCGCTGCGTGTGCTCCTTGAAACAATCATTCCGGACAAGGTAGCGATGGACAGCTTCGAAGTGGAGCATGACTTTCCCGCGATCGGGCACCGGATCATGTTGCTGAACGCCCGCAAGGTCATCTACGAAGACAGCGACGACATCACGATCCTGCTCGCATTTTCGGATGTCACTGAGCGGCGTATGATCGAGCAGGCAAAAGAAGCGATCCAGCTACGGTCGGACGATCTCATCAAGCAAAAGCAGGTCCTCCTTGAGGAAATGCGGCATCGCGTTGCCAACAGCCTGCAGATCATCGCCAGCATTCTGCTGCTGAAGGCCGGCGCAGTCTCGTCCGAAGAAACCCGTCGCCATCTCCAGGACGCGCATCAGCGGGTGATGTCGGTGGCTGCGGTCCAACAGCATTTGCACGCGATCGAGGGTGTGGATGAGATCGAGGTTGGCTCCTATCTCAAAAAACTATGCGTGGGACTTTCGGAATCGATGATCAGCGAGGGCCAGCCCGTTTCGATCAACATGTTGTCTCACGAGGGCATGATCCCCTCGGCCAAAGCCGTCAGCCTGGGACTTATCGTCACCGAGCTGGTAATCAATGCGCTCAAATACGCGTTTCCGAACCACAAGGCCGATGCGCTGATCCTTGTCACCTATGAAATTGATGCGTTGGACTGGAAGCTTACCGTCTCCGACAATGGCGTGGGTAGGGGAACGGGGAGCGCACCAGCTTCGGATGCCGGTCTTGGAACGACCATCGTCAAGGCGTTGTCGAAGCAGCTCGGAGCTCGGATGGATCTAGTCAGCAGCCCGATGGGGCTGACAGTATCCATCACGCGCGCGACATTTACGTCACGCATGCCGCAGGCGGCATGATCACGAATATTCGTAATATCCGGTCGTAGAATTTATATCGTACAAGATATTAACGTTATAAATTTTCTAAATTCTATGTAGAAATCGTCCCTCTGTATTTATTTATTTCGATATAGGAACATTATTTTATTTAGCTCGTTTGAGTGGTCTGGCTCCTATCGGAATGCCAACGGAGATATCTTCATGCGTAAGTTTATCCTCGCGGCGACGCTGATGTCGCTCGCCGTACCGCTCGCGAGCGTGCAAGCGGACCCGCCATCCTGGGCGCAAAACGATCACAAGGATCGCGCTTCCAATCGCGACAACCGTGATGATCAAAAGCGCAATTGGCGCCACGGGCGTGATCATCAGCGCGACTATAGCCGTTATGACTATAATCGGCCGGATCCGCGTTACGGCAATTACCAGGCTGACCGCTATTATGCGCGAAACGAGAGCTATCGTCCGCGTCGGCTCGCGGCGAACGATCGCATCTATCGAGGCAGCGACAATCGCTATTACTGCCGCCGCGACGACGGGACGACAGGCCTGATTATCGGTGGCCTTGTCGGCGGCGCGCTGGGCAACACCATCGCTCCTGGCGGATCCAAGACACTTGGCACGTTGCTGGGCGTCGGCGGCGGCGCATTGCTGGGTCGTTCGATCGACAAGGGTGGGAACGTCACCTGCCGTTGAGCAGGCACCGCGTCACTTCCAATCAACAGAGGATATTCCATGACCCACACCAATATATTCCAGCGCCACCTGCTAGCAGGGCTTGCGATCGCATCGCTGACGCTTTCGTCGGCCGCGTTCGCTGACAATGCGGACCGGGCACAGGTGGCGATTGCCGCCGCCAAGGCCAAGATCGAAACCGGAGACCGGCTTGGCACCACCGAGCAGGCAGCAGACGCCCAGCAACGCGCCCGCGTTGCGCTGGGCACCGCCGAGAGCGAGCTCAAGCGCCATCACGAGGCCAGCGCTTACTATGGCGCCAAGCAAGCTGATGCCCTTGCCGGCCTCGCCATGGCAACAGCTGAACTCACCAAGCTGACCACACAGCGCGATCAACTTCTTGCGCGCTGAGCGCGACAACATCGGAGATAATCATGAAATATAACAACATCACGTGCCTTCTCGGCGCCACCGCGTTGATATCGATCACTGCCCCCGCCATGGCCGACAAGAGCGACAAGCTTACAGTCAGCAAGCTGCACGACAGGATTGTCGCAGTTCGCGCCGAACCGGGTGTCGCTGAGAACGGATCAGCGGACCTTGATCGTGCGGAGGCGACGCTGAAGCCGCTGCTCGAAAACCTTAAGGACAATGACATCAAGCAGGTTGAGAGCATCACCGGCGAAGTCGATGCCCTGATCGAGACCGCGCGCACCCGTGCCAAATCGGCCGCGATCAGGAGCGAAATTGCGGGGTTGGAAGCGGCCCGCGGCAATCGGATCAACACCGCTGAAGTCGCCACGGCACAGGCGCAGAGCGAAACCAACACGTTGCGCGCCGAGATTGCGTCGAAAGAAGCCACCCGCATAGAAACCGCCAAGGCAACGGCCCTCGAAACGAGCCAGCTACGCTCACAGCTGAGCGACTATAAGATGAAGCAGACCGATCTTGGCGCGACGTTGGTGCTGAGCGACGTGGTCTTCGCCAGCGGCGGTTCGGATCTCAAGCCCGGCTCCATCGAACGACTGCGCCCGCTCTCTGGTTACCTCAAGGCGAATAGTGCGGTCCGCGTTCAGATCGACGGCCATACCGACGGGCAAGGAACGGCTGCAGCAAACCAAGCCTTGTCGGAACGACGAGCCAAGGCAGTCGCCGCCATGCTTGCCAGCACGGGGATCGATGCTGCACGGATCGAAACGATCGGCCATGGTGAGTCCGAGCCGGTTGCCGACAACGGGACAGCTGCAGGACGCCAACAGAACCGCCGCGTCGAGCTCACGTTGGTCGGCCAGAAGCTGAGCAGCTTACAAGCCAATTGATTATCCCGGCTCCGTGAGTACGCTCTGCCTGCTTCTGGCGGTTTCCACGTGCCCGCTCCGTAAAGTGCGCCCCAATCGACCGTGCTCACGCTAGCCTTTCACCCTCAATCCCAGCTCAGCCACCCTCCAGATCCGCCGGTTGATCGCCGAGCACACTTAGTGCCGCGCGAACCTTACCGGCACCATCGTCGTATTTTTCTGCATCTTCCCAGGTAGACGTTGAATCGCGAACAGCCCTCTCGATGTCCGCGGTCCAGTCGATATGGCGCTCAATTGCTTCCGCATCCATTTCTGGCGAGCGATACTTCAAGATGACTCGGTAGGCCCTCGCGCAATATCTCGTCACGCTCCACGCTTATTGCCCCTTCAATCCAATTTCCATCAACCTCCGCACGGCCTCAGGCCGCGATAGCGCGTCGGGCTGATGCTTGATCCAGGCGTCGAGAGAGGCGAGCTGGGCGGGCTGAACCCGAACCATGATCGGTGTGCCGGGTTTTTCAGCGCGCTTACGTTTCGTGGTATCACGAGCTGCATTCGACATTTCGTCGTGGTATCACGAAAGCGAGCCGAATGGAAGCTACCAACGACCGCCCGGCTCTAACCACAATCGTTTCTGAGAAACGATCATGGCTATGAACCCACTACAGCCGGGCGCTGCCCCGGCCAATACTGGCCGCGAACGCACCGCTTGAAACTACGCGGCGCCGCGTAGTTGTGCCCCGCTGGCTTCGGCTGGCGGGGCAGTGCTCTACCAATAAGGCCCGACGTAGCCGTAGGGACTATAATAGCCGAAAATCAGCTCACCATGATTGCGGTGGTCGGCGCCGCCGAGATCCCTCAGTTCCGTCCGGTCATAATGGGGCGCACCTTTTAGCGCGGCCCTATCCAGCGGGACGACATAGCCGCCTTTCTCGATGTTGTAGTCGAGCAGGGACCAGGGAATGGGATGGAACCTATCGCCGATGCCGAGAAATCCGCCAAAGGACATGATCGCATATTTGACCTTGCCGCTGATTTTCTCGATCGAAAGATCATCGATGTGGCCAAGCCGTTCTTCTGCCTGATTGTAAACAGGAGTGCCGTTGACCCGGCTGGCCAGAATGAGTTCGTGCTCGTTCACCGTTTCAGACATTGTCTGTTCCATGGCGTTCGCCTCCTCGCGGCCTCTACCCGGCCGCAGCTACCGGTCTTCCATAGATACCAGATCAATTCATACACCGCACCAGCGTTCCGCGGCGCTCCCGGCCCTGATGGGGCAGGTTTTAGTTAGCCGAAAAGTTAGCCCAGCCGCAGAAAGGAGACGAGCCCGCCAGCCGAACTCAGTAAGTTAT
>JGI24752J21851_1000076_pt1 | contig 13065 bp, 12 predicted proteins | sample KBSSwiS7_FD_21851 | JGI IMG/M metagenome (IMG submission 21851)
TAGAGACGCTCAAGAGCGAATTCCCTGATCCTCACCACCGGTCGATGTAAAAAGCTTTGTTTGCAATGGCGTCGCCAGCCGATCTTCCTTGACAGGCGGCAATGCAGCCCCCGACAACGAAGCCGGGCGATCTTTGGGGGCAGCGTTGACATTGCTGATCAAGAGCCTGGCGCTTGGTATCGGTTTGACGCCGATGCTGGCCCAGGCCTCAACAATCGAGCAGGAATCGCCTAGCGAGATCCTGGTCACGGCACAGTTGCGGTCCCAAAAGCCGCTTGATGTCCCCATCAGCCTCAGCGTCGTCACCGGCGCGCAACTGGATAAGCTCGGGCTTGACCAGTTCGGCGATATGGCCCGGTTTGTACCCGGGCTGGAAGTTCAGCAGCAATCGCCCAACAATCCCGGCTTCGTGATCCGGGGCATTACGTCGGACAGCGGCGAGGCTTTTACGGAGCCGCGCATTTCGGTTTTCCAGGATGGTGTGTCCATCTCCCGGTCACGCGGCTCTTACGTCGAGTTGTTCGATATTGCGCGCGTGGAGGTGGCGAAGGGACCGCAATCTACCCTCTATGGCCGTGGCGCGTTGATCGGCGGCATCAATATCGTTCAGAATAAAGCCGATCTCTCGGCGCTTTATGCGCGAGGCGGGGTGCGCTTCGGAAATTTCGGGCAGCGAAGTTATGAGGCCGTCGCCAACGTTCCGGCAAGCTCGGCGATCGCCATTCGGATCGCCGGACGCGTGCGACGGCATGACGGCACGGTTGATAATCTTCTCGGCGGCCGTGATTACAACGCAAGCGATATGAAAGCCGTGCGCGGATCGGTGCTTCTGGTTACCGACCGGGCCAGCTTCGATCTCATTGCGAATTATCAGAGCGACCGCGGCAGAGGTACGGGCTTCAAGTCCCTGCTTTATCGCCCCACCGACCCGGCAACCGGAACCGTGATAGGCGATTTAAGGCCCACCTCGGCTGCTGCGTTGATCGCAGGATCGGGCTTTGAAGGTGGATCACCCTTGGGTCTTCGCCGTCACGTCTGGGGCGTAACGGGGTTGGGGTCGATTGAGCTTGGCGACCAGCTCACGCTGACTTCGATCAGCGCCTATCGCCGCTTTGGCGGCACTGAGGTGCTTGACGTGGATGGAACCTCGCTTCCGATCTTTACGGCTGCGGAGGACGCTCGCGGCAAGCAACTGAGCCAGGAGCTCCGGCTCGAAGTTCGGCATGGGCCGGTCACCGCCATGCTCGGCAGTTCCTATTTTTATGAGCGTGGCCGGCAGCGCACCCCGGTGCAATTTGACGAACGGATGGTGCTCGCGACCCTCGCGGGGCAATTGACGGGTGGGCTAGCGGGGCGATCAATCACGGATCCAGCGCCGGCGGCGGCGTTCAACAACATCCTCTTCACCGGCAGCTTGGTGCAGGCGCTTGCTGCCGCGCGCGGAACGGCCATTTCCCTGACGCAGGCTCAGGCGCTCGCGGCCAATCTCTCACCTGGGCACCGCGAAACCACCAGCAATTTTTCGCGAACACAAGCGCTCGACCTTTATGGCGACCTCACCATTCGGCTTTCGGGGAAGCTCGAGCTCGGCTTGGGCGGGCGCTATAATCGTGATTGGAAGAAGACCGGCTACAGCGCCGCGATAATCAATGGCCGCTCGATACTGGGCGGCGTGCTCGGCGCCTTGGCCCAGCCGGCGCCGCTCAAGAACGCACTGCTCGCTGGCCTCGCTGTCCCCGGTGCGGCCACCATTCCGCTTTCGGCTGCCTTTCCGCTGCCTGGGTTCGGGCTCGCCGTCCAACCGACCGCCAACAATGGCATGGTTGATGCGGCCGATCTCGACGATCAAGGCGTGGTGGGACGGGTGACGCTTCGTTATTCCCCCGTGCGCACCGTAAGCGTCTATGGCGGTTATGCGCGCGGACGGCGTCCGAAGGTGCTCGCCGCGTCCAGCCCCGCCTCGCCGGGCGGCCCGGCCGCGCTCGATCGGCTCCCGGCCGAAGTGGTTGACAGCTTCGAAGTCGGGGCCAAGGCTGTCGATCCGGGCCGCCACCTCTCCTTCGATGGTGCGGCGTTCCATTATCGCTACCGCAATTTTCAGACCCTTGAGCAGCACGGCACACAATTTGTGACCAGCACGGCGGGGAACGCCGAAAGCTACGGATTTGAAGGAGCGCTCCAATGGACTCCCAAGCCATGGTTCAGCTTGTCGGCAACCTACGCGTTCAATCACAGCCGTTTCAAAACAGGCGCATATAAAGGGAATCGCCTGAGGCTCGCGCCAGATCATATGGCATCCGTCTACGCTGTCCTGAGCAAGGCTGCCGGCGGAGGGCAGATCGTCCTGACGCCTAGTCTGACTTATCAGTCCCGCGCCTTTTTCGACGACGATAATGACCGGCCTGAGCTGCAGCGCCCCCCCGCGACATTGGTGCCGGACGTACGCCAGGACGAGGTTCAGTCAGGCTATGTTTTGGCGAACCTCGAACTCGGATGGGAAAGCACTAACAAGCATTGGCGCGTGCGGGGCTTCATCAAGAACCTCTTCAACCGCCATTATATGATCGATGCCGGCAATACCGGCGACGTGCTGGGCTTGCCGACGGCAGTAGCGGGAGAACCGCGCTTTTTCGGGATTGAGGCGAGCCTCATCTTCGGCAGTCGCTGAGCATCACCTTACTGGGTTGCGGTGGTCCGCGCACCGTCGTGCTTGGCTTGCCGGCTTGGCCGCGCACTATGCTGGTCGCGATCGGCTCGATTTAGCTCGGTTTAATCTCATTCCAGCGCTCCATATGGAGTTCCATCCAAAATGGATGTAAAGCGTTCGGACCGGCGGGTCGCCAAAGGGTACCGGTCGCGAGCCGAGGATATCCGGTCCAAACCGCCCTCGGCTCGCGTAGCCTGATTTCCCTTTATCTTTCAAGGCGGTCCTCGGCCGTCTGGGCTCCTGAACAGCTGCGATCGCGTTCGGAGAATTTCACGCGAACACGCTATGCACAAAAATATATCTATAGTTATACTACATGCATCGTCTGCCGAATATTTGCCCCACAATGAAACAGGGTTGAACAGTCGAGCTGATGGGGCGAACGCCCTGCGGACGTGTGGAACGCCACGGAATTCATAGCGTTAGCGCTGTGCATCACAAACATAGGAGAGACGCGATGCACCAGCGAAAATCCTTTAAAATCATGTCTGGAATTGCGGCAGCTGGCCTTGCGCTGCCCGCTTTCGCCCAAACAAGTTCGACGGTCGGTGCGGCCGGCAACACGTCTGGCAGCGGCTATAATAACACCACGCTTGGGACGGGTGGCTCCGCAGCGGGCAGCAGCGGTTCAGCATCGACGCTCGGCGTCGGCGCGGCGAGTGCTGGCCGTGGCCAAGCGAGCGTAGGCTTGGGCACAGGAGGTAGCAGCGCCGGTACCAGCGGCAACACCTCATCGACGCTGGGCGTAGGCGGAGCCACGGCTGGCAAGAGCGGTACCAGCTCCAATCTTGGCACAGGCGCTTCGGCCGCGGGTTCGGGAAGCGGTACCTCGTCAACGCTCGCCGCAGGCGGCTCAAGTTCCGGCCGCAGCGGCACCTCCAGCAGCGTTGGCACCGGCGGCAGTTCGGCGGGAGTTGCGAAAGGTTACGCCCATGGCAAGAAACACCATCGCCACCATTCCGGAAGCGAGGAAGGGCGGCATTAAGCCGCCCTGCTCCCATGCGGCCGCTTAGCATTGCAATAGCCATGGTGGCGCTCGCAATCTGCGGAGCGTCACCGGCTCAAAATGTGGAAATGCATGCAGGCCCGGGCGGTGCGGTAAGCGGCAGCGTGTCCGTGCCGTCCGCGGATGTTAATGGATCCGCGCCGGCGGCGAGATCCTCTCTGCCATGCGGCAAGGGCGAGCGGCGGCAATCGGTCACCGTCCGCTCACCGGGCAGCTTCGCATCCAGCAGTGTCGCCACGTCGGGCGGCAACTCGGTCGTGGCTGGGGCAGGCTCACCGGGCAGCCGGATCGAGACAAGCCGCTGTCCACCCAAAGCCATGCGCTCCACCAGGAAGAGGAGATCATCATGAAAAAGGTTGCTTACGCTCTGCTGCTGGGCGCAGCGATGCTTGCCGCCCCATCTTACGGACAAGGAGCCTCGACGGTTGGAGCTGCCGGGCGAACGGAGGATGCGGCGACAGGCGGTACGGGAGGATCGGCTACCGCCGGTTCAACCTCGGCTTCCACCTTGGGCGTCGGAGCGACAAGCGGCGACTCGTCCGCGATTGGGGTTGGCGGCAGCGCAGCTTCGCCGACAGGGCGTAACCAAACGCGGTCTCACGTCAACCCAACCGCCAATAATGGCCAGGCGATGGCGCAATCCATGGACAAAGGCACATTTTCGAAGTCTCACACGCATGTCCATGACAAAAAGGGTCAGGTGCGCTCGCAGACCAAGAGCATGTCCCATGTGCCGGGATCGAAGCCGGTCATGTCCACCACGACATCGGATAGCGACACCGCGAAATAGTTGCGTTGAGCAGCGGCTTGGCGCCGCTGCTCTCATTCACCGAATTGATGTACGAATTCGGCTTAGGCCATCGGCGATCTTTTCGAACGAAGTGCCTCCCGGCCGCGGCGATGATAGCGCGCTGAAGGAATTCCCGGTGTAATGAACCACGAACGCGCCTTCTGCGCTCGGTGGGATCTGGGTGGGACGCATGACGTAGCGTACGATAATGGTCGGCTTCACGCCGAGATCATGCGCCGCCCCAAAGGTTGAAGTGCCGTTATAATCCGATATCCAGTAGAGCGTTCGGCCATCCGGCACATGTTCATTGATCAGATCGATGTGCTGCTTGGCCGCCATTTGCGCGGGCAGGCGCAGATTATCCAATAGCAGATCGAACGTCGGATAATGTCGGGCCGCGCGCGCGAGCAGCGGCAGCGCCATTCGCCCGGCCGTCCCGATATTGAAGATCGCGATCAACAGCGCTCCGCAGATAGCGAAAGCCGTCAACGCGATGCGCTTATGCCGCATCTGTTGAAAACCGGCCGCCAAGGCTACCGCCACAAAGGGAAACGCAGGAAGGAAATAGCGCATATTCTTGTCAGTACCCGGGAAGACGACTAGGCCGCCTAGATAGATGAGCACGAACAGCAGCGGCGGCAGGTCCAGGGCAGTCCATGCCGCCCGCCGGGTGACGGACAGAAGCGACAATTGCGCGTTCAACAGCAGTGCAAATGCCATCATCACAAAGGCACCGGTAATGTCGCGATCGGGATCGGTGAGGCCCATTTTGAAGCCTTCGACGCCTGCTCCACTCTCGAGCCGGAGCCATGGATAGATCCGCAGCTTCACGGCAATGAGCAAAAGTCCGATACCCGCCAGCACAGCCAGAAGCATGATGATCTTTGATCGCACATGGCGTCCTTCCTCAGTCCAGCCTCTCCAATGCAATGCAATGTAGAGCGGGCAGGTGAAGGCGAGGATGGCGCCATAAAGCTTCGTGTGCAGCGCTAGCAGGATCGCGGCTGCCAATGCCAAGATGTGCCAGCGTGTGTCTCGTTCCGGCCCGGTCGCGATGATGTCCGTGAGCACAAAAGCCATCAAAGCGAACCCGGCGAAGAGCGAATCCGGATAGGCCGACCAGAACTGATAAATGACGAGCGGGTTAAACGCGACGAAAGCAAGCTCGATTGGCAGGAGCGCGTGCGAGATCCCGCAACGCATGTTGAGGCGCTCCAGAGCGCTCCACGCCATCCACAGATAGAATAGGGTGCCCAGCGCGGATGCGACGATCATGCCGCTGTTGCTATCCGATACCGATACCAACGGCGCAGCGAGCAATGAGAAGAGGATCGGCTTTCCCGAAGTCCACGCATCGTTGCCGACAATCGCAGCAACATCAAAATGGGTGAGCAGAAGCCCTCGCGCTGCCTTGGCGTAGCAATGCGCATTGCGAATGATAGGCAAATTCACGTTCAGCAGAGTCACGGATGCGCCCAAAGCAATCAAGCTCCAGAACGAAACATGCTGCTTCAATCGGCCATTTGCCATCTGACCATCCGGTTGGGGACGCGAATTAAGTTATATATCGCCGCGCTGTTCTTGACGCCCTGATAGACGGAGCACTGCTAACCAAAACGCACCATCAGCCCTCACGGGCGCGGAATTGACCGGGAAACCCCAACCCATTTTATAATGGCGGATGTAATCAGGATCTCCGGATTTCGTCGACCGAGGCCGCTTCCCAACACGGCAGAATCAATCAACATGCCCGATGGCGCCCCGGGAGAGACTCGAACTCCCGCGGTTTAGGAATGAGCTCAAACAATTGGAAAGACTAGAAAATATCGCCCTTCATAAGGGATTTTATAATAACGCTGTCGGGATTCCGTGGGCACTCGACTGCGTTTAAAGATTTAACCAAGCCAGGGCGTTGGCGAATGTAAGTTCGGACTCGGAACGTTGCAGCCGGGAACGAGACGCAGCTGCCTTGATGCAAGAGATATTATTTCAAGCCGATCATCTTCGCCCGTTCTTGAATGCCCGGGTTGAAATGCCGTGCTCGCATCTCGCGCTACGAGATTGAATTGCCGCGGTGCGATCAGCGCCAGAACTCAAGATGGCGAGCTGATGTGCGCCTTGGCTCTACCACAGCTAACAAGGTTCTCAGCGTGAGGAGCCGGGCTCAATGGCGTAGGGTGAATCCAAGCTTCAAAGTCACTTGGAAATGCGCCACTTTCCCATCTTCGATGTGACCTCGCGTTTCGATTACCTCGAACCATCTCAGATGGTCGACCGTTTCAGCGGCCTTAGCGATCGCATTGCGAAATAGCGCCATCATGGCTTTCCCCGGAATTGCCAACAACTTCGATAATCTTGTAGACTTCGTCCTGCATGACCATCCTCCAAAGTTGCGCGGCCCATTCGTGCAAGCGCGCTTAAGCTGGTGGCGTTCCGCTGGCGGCAAAATATCCCCGCATGCTTGCTGCGGCCCCAAATTCCGTTTTCGGATTCGCTGAATCGATTTGCGCCAACGTGGCTGTCGAGAGCCCGCGAGGCTTGAACGCGCTGTATCAGTCTTTCCATCCCTCCGATCACGGCGGGAACCAGGGATGTGCGCGGATTGGGGTCGCCAGGCGACATGCCAACGGTGGAAACACTGATCCAACCATGACAATCAGTACGACAATGCGCCCTTTACTAGCGATGAATCGAGGCGGTATTATGCGTCGATCGCTGCTGAAGTAGTACGATCAGGGAGGCGTATATGGCTCTAGTTCAGCGTTTACCGCACGATCCTAATGCAATTGATATCGGCGCAATTCAGCGGCGGAGGATTTTAGACATATGGTATCGGCAGCCGGCCCCTGCGGTGACTGAGCGTCGCTCGTTCTGGCGCGGGTGGCTGCGCTAGGCCGCCTTGAACAAAAAGCGAATGCCGCCGGGCGGGATAGTCCTCCGGCGACACTCCTTCGAGACGGCCCATCTCCCGTTGAAGCCCCTCATCGCGAGCGAAGAAAGCTGCATCAAGCCCGGCAGGCGAATAACCTGCTAGTCACAAAATCTGCCTAGCCATTAAATCGTTCAGATCACGGCTCGCTCAGGCAGCATGTTGAAGCCAAACGCCGCCAGAGCCAACCGCTCGACGATTTGATGTGCTGCACTGTCACGTTCGACCTTCTGCCAGCTCATGCCTGCTGGACCCGCGAATGCATCCTGCCAAAGGCGTTCGGCAACTCGTTCGATTTCGGTCTTCGTAGGTCTTCGTGCGTCAGCTATGCTCGCGCTGAGAAGACGCGATGCGCTTGTCATGATCCTCTCCTCTGGCCGGTTGGGGGCTCTGTCGCGCAGCATGGTGCAGAAAGCCTGGAAAATCAAATGAAGGGGCGACATTCGAGGCTGATTAGTCCCGACCCGGCATGTATCCGAGCTGCAGGGGGCCATTGCCTAGGTACGCTGATCCCGGTTTCTTTGGTGATCTACAGAACGGGAAATTTCAATGAACGGGCGGCGAGTTGTCGCCGCCCGCAGTGGACCCCTACTTTTTGCACTGGCCAGGATTGCCGGTGCACTCGGTCCGCGTCTTGTTGCCTAGGTTACCCTGCCCTGTGCTCGTGTCTTGGCTCTCCGACCCCTGGTCACCTGGCGGGTTATAACCCGGCTTAGTCTCCGGATAGACGCATATCGCGTCGGATCCTGATTTAACATAGGTGCCCCCATCGGCTTCACATTCCCTTTCCGAAACAGAGGCGGCGAGAGCTGGAGCGGCAATTGGGACCGATACCGAAACAAGTGAGCCGGCGATGAGCACCACCGAGCCCAATCCAGAGATCAAGGGTTTCATAAGAATCTCCTCTCCTGCAGATGGCTTGCATGGCAGCCGAACGCGACCCCCGCGTCGGGTTCTCATCACCACTGAAGCATAGACTCACACGGGCTAAATACCCGGGTCGTGTTTACCATATGTTTACTCATCAACCAACACGATTTACTCTTCATCTTCATGTCGCGAGTCGTATCGACAGCCCGAATCGGCCAAGCTGGGGCAGGTGATTCGCGATCTCTTCCGACACCTTCAGCCCGAGTGCAGGTGATGAGCGTACGAGCAAAGCGGCGAAATCGCCCGGCGCTTTTATAATAAGAACTATAATCGGCTTTTTGCGTGGCCGTCGCGGACAATGCAAACGACATAAGCATGAAAGATGAATGCCTAAGTGGCGCCCCCGGAGAGACTCGAACTCCCGACCTGCGGTTTAGGAATGAGCTCAAACAATTGACAAACATGCATAATATTGCTCTTTATAATGAGCTTTATAACAATTTTGTCGGAATTCGGTGAGCGCTCATCTGAGTTAAAAGATTTAACCGCGGCCATGCGTTCGCGAACGTGGGTTCGGACTCCGAACTTTGCATCGGGAATGAGACTCAGCTGCCTCGATGCCAGAGAAAGCGAATCAGCTTCACCGGTCCATCGATTCACGCGTCAGTGATGCCCGCCCGTATCTCCAGCTACGAAATAGGATCGCCCGTCGTGGCGTTAACGATCACAAGATAAACATATGTGCTGGATGCGATAATAACCATCGCCGGCAGTCCACGCTTCCAGCCGCAGAGCATGACGGGGCGACCGGCTCTCTGATCCGCGAATATATCTGGCTCGACGATGTACCGCTCGCGCTGGTCGCCGGCAGCGTCTCGAGCCCGAGTTATTATTATGTCCACACCGGCCAGATCGGCGAGCCGCTGATCGTGACCGATGCGTCCAAGGCCAAGGTGTGGGATGCGGCGGTCGATCCCTGGGGCAAGCCCAGCATGCTTGCCACGCCAACCCAAACGATCAATCTGCGTCTGCCAGGACAGTGGTACGCCTCCGAAGGCGCGCTCCACCAGAACTGGATGCGCGACTATGACCCCAACACCGGCCGTTACATAGAGGCCGATCCGCTGGGGATCGATGCAGGTGCGAACCTCTATCCTTATGTCGATAGCAACCCGCTTAACCTGACTGATCTGAGTGGGCTTAGTCCTCTCATTGCGGCGTGTCCGCTGGCGGGGCCAGATGCGCCTGCATGCGCTGGAGCGGATCTGGTGGGTTCAGCGATCACTGCACTGGTGGGGATATATCTTCTCAGTCACCCAATCGATCAGGCGAAAGCACCTCCTATCGTCGCGAACACCGATCAGCCTTGCGACCAACAAGACGACAAATGTCAAAAAGCCAAAGCGGATGCTGCACGGGCCTATAGAAACTTGACCATTAAGAGAATTCCCGATTATCTCTCTGGGGGATCGCGTGGCTCTGATCTCCCTCATTACAATTCCGTATTGCAAAGGCAGAGAAATTTGAAGGATGCAATTAGGCGTGTACGTCTATATTGTCGACCCTTGCCTCCGGAGTTGCCAGAATGGGAGAGGGTAGCAAACCTGCAAATTCCCCCGCAGCATTAGAGTGGATCATGGACCCCGAAGACAGTCACATTTCCGAAATGGCCCAAGCATGGGTCGACCGGGAGAAGGCCGGCTTTTTTGGCAATGTTTATAATGAGACGGATTCGAATTCCGCCGGGCATTTGTTTTTCCATCTGGAGAATTGTGAATTTGCGTGGCGAGTAATTTTGAAAATAGTCTTCTTGATCTCTCAAGATGGAGATGCTCTGGTTAACACAGATTTGAACGTATATCTATTAGAGTTACTTGGAGCCGGTGATTTTGAAGATCTATTTCATGAGAATGCTGGTATTTTTATTGATCGCACAGAGCGGATAGCGAAGACGGATCCTCTTTTCGCTCAAATGGTCAAGGCAATGGGACGAGGAAGTTTGGACGATTTAATTTGGTCGAGGATACAGGTACTCGGGAACTGAGGATTTTTCAGGCCCTTCACAACCCGGGTGCGGGTGATGATCGAACGAGCACTGCGACGGAATTCGCCTGGCTCTTTATAATGAGAACTATAATCCGCTTTTTGCGTGGCCGTCGCGGACAATGCAGACGACATAAGCATGGCAATCCAATGCCTTAGTTGGCGCCCCCGGAGAGACTCGAACTCCCGACCTGCGGTTTAGGAAACCGTCGCTCTGTCCTGCTGAGCTACGGGGGCGCACTAGGAAATGCCGTCCACCTAGGTTCTTTTCCATCCAAGGACCAGTCCAATTTGTTCGTTCGTACATCCTGCCTCGTGGAGTAGGGTGCAAACGGCGCTGCATAGATCGTGGAAGTGGAGGCCAGCCTCACAACAAGCGGAAAGCGCACGTACATCATCACCACTAACCGGATGATCTCCAGCGAGGCGTTGAAATAGCGCAATGGACTTGGCAGGTTTGCGGCAACGCGGATTGCCGCAGCCCTATCCCACCCACGCCGCCGCGGCCAGCCGGTGCGTTTGGGCTGACGACACCCCTAGGCCCGATTGATGAGTGCCAGTTCGGCCTCGTCCGCGGGGTCGAGCACTGCCCGTCCGGAATCCCGATAAAGGAACGCAGCGGTCACGCCGGCGATGCATGAGATGGTCGTTGCTACGAACCCTCCGGTGTAACTGCCGGTAACCTCGGCTGAATAGGCAACCGCCGGCGCTGTCACCGTGGTAAAAAGGGTCGCGGCGCTGCCGAAGCCGTAGGCGCGGGGAAAGTCGCGGCTGCCGAATTCCGACGCGATGCAGGCAGCAAGCATCACCCACATGCCCTGGCTGGCACCGAGGAGAACCGCGCCCACCGTGACCGCGGTGGCACCATGCGCGAACGTGAGCAGGAGAGCGCCCGCAGCGGCCGAGCTGGTCAACAGCAACAGCGGCAAGCGATTACCAAGCCGATCGGCGAGCCATCCTGCCCCAAGCTTCCCAGCAGTTGCGGCCACGTTGAACGCGGCGACGAGCTGGGCCACGGTTGCCAAATCGATACCCCGCTGTTTCCCGTAGGGCGCGAAATTGTTCGAAAGCACGCTGTTGGCCGCCAGTGCGGGGACGAAGCACAGAATGACCAACCAGAAATTCCGCCGACGGGCAATCTCGCGAAAACCGATTGTGCTGCCCGTATCCTCCAACACGTGATGATCTTCACCTTCGAGATATGCTGCGCCTTCACCGGGGTCAGGCCGATCACGCAAGACGAGCCAGGCCAGGGTGCCGATCACCACACAGTTGAAGGCGCCAAATACCCACCAGGTGGCCCGCCACCCGAGGGATTCGATCATTCCAACCACCAGGGGCGGATAGAGAATTCCTGCGAGCACCAGCCCCAGTGCGCTCAGGCTAAAAGCAAATGCGCGCCGCTTGACGAACCAGCGAGATACCAGCGTTTGGGACGGTATCCCGGTGCTTGCGATTACCGTGGGCGGCAGGAGTAGCGCATAGACAAGGACAATTACCCATCCATTGAATGCGAAGCCAATGAGCGCATAAGCAGCGGCGACACCGATATAGCCCACCCGCATGACCCGCGACACCGACCAGCGCTCGACCATCCACCCCGCCAATGGGGCGAAACAGGCCGCGGGAATGCTGAAGATAGCGATCGCAAGCACGAACAGGCTGATCGGCTGATGGAAATCCCGCGACCAGCCTTCGAGGAAGAAGCTGAAGCAGTTCGCCATCACCCCCAGCACGGTCATCTGCAGGAGCACGCACATGGCGACGATATTCCAGCCGTGGTACCAGGGCGTCTTCAGGCGCAAGCAAAATCCCCTCTGCTCGGGCGCTTCTCCGGCTTGACACAAGGGGAACCGCCTCTGGCCCAGGCTTATGTCGGGTTTGCCTGAATCTAGTCAACAGCAGGCGGCTGTCGTTGCGCTCGCGCAGGGTCAATCAAGGGAGGGCTTTTTGGCGGGTTGATGAAGTCCCCTTGCCAATCCTGCGGACAAGCTCCACAACCCGCTCAGTCGGTCAGCCGGCGAGCCGGCGGTGATTTTGTGGAGCGTCATGACATCCGGCAACTCAGCGGTGCTCCCATTGCGGCGGGACGATAGCCCAAGCGAACCTCGCTTTCCGCAAGGCGCGGCGCCCTCTCCGTCATCGCTGGGCAGCCTGTTCGATCGATCCGACCTTGGCTATGCCTTACTTTGCGCGATCGCGGTTGCCGCCAGCTCGCTCGGGCTGTGGCTCCTCTGGCACGGCAACCAGCCGTTGGACGACACTTATTTCGGCGGCGATCCCGAACGGGTATGGGCAAATCTGCAGAGCACGCAGACCGATTTTCATCGCACGCCTTTTCATCCGCTCTTCGCTTCTTTCTGCGCAGTGGTGGCGGCGCTGCTCAATCATACCAGCCTAAGCAGCTATGCGATCCTCACCGCCGGCGAGCTGCTTTACGGCTTCCTGCTGGGCGGGCTCACCTATGCTGCCGCGCGGCTATGGGGTGCCAGCAAGGGCTGGGCCGTTGGGGCGGTGGCGCTGGTCTGCGCCTCGGGCGCGTTCATGTCCTGGGGCGCCATCCTCGAAAGCCATCCGTGGGGCGGGATCAGCTGCCTGCTGTGCCTGATCGGGGGACGGCTGCTGCCGCCACCGGGGCCGCGGCGGATATTCTCGTCCGCAATTTTGTTCGTCGTGGCGGCGTCGATGGTTTTCACCAATATCATGATCTGGGCATTCGT
>JGI24752J21851_1000083_pt1 | contig 12686 bp, 19 predicted proteins | sample KBSSwiS7_FD_21851 | JGI IMG/M metagenome (IMG submission 21851)
ATGCTAGGGGGGGTGTGTTTTCTTTGACCCCTCCCCCCCTAACTTTTTTTGTCCCCAAGATTTTGTTTTTTGTTTTTGTTTTTTGTTTTTTAATTTTTTATTATTTTTTTTCATTTTAATTTATCAAATCGATCCTCACCCTAAGGGTAGGGGATGGGGTGGGGCATGGGTATGCCGAGCAATCAACATCAATCCACTCACTACATACGCTAGGGCGCAATGGGTTATTGAATGGATCAATGGATCATGTTACTAATTTATCAAATGAATCTTTAGAAACTTTTCTCCACATACCTGATACGTTCTCCTGCACGATCTCGTCTATTGCGTTCTGTACTGCTAACATCTGGTCTGGCTGTGATAGATCATCAGAAACATTAGCTATCCTATCCAAGAAGGAGGCGGTATTATAACCAGAACTAACATCATACTCAAACCATTCTTCGAATTGAGTAAAAGGATTGAATGGATTGTCTACAGTTGTTAGCATGTACTCAATAGGTTCGTTAGTATCAGTGATACTTAGCTCACTCATTGAGTCCTACCTTGAGTGTAGTTAGACCAACACCTAGTGCATCAGCTACCTCAGCCTGCGTATAGCCTGAGGCCAACATAGACTGAGCACGGACTAGCTTAGCACTAGTCATCTTAGGTGCAGTCTTAGGTAGGGCCAGGGCTTTAACTCTATCAGTATCGCTATTCTTTAGAACTCTTTCCAATACATGATTACTAACAGCACCAGCCTGAATAGCATTCCATTCGGCCTGGGTCATAACGATCTTGTCTTTCCTAGCCCCAGTTCTAACTCTGGCGGTGTTCAATTCCTGTTGCTTGATCTTCTTAGCAGTTGCTTCATCCATGCCCGGATTAGCCTGCCGCTTCTGAGAGACGGAGGCATTTGCTAGAAGCTGGGCTTGTCTTTCACGGGGTGCATTCTTTTCGGCTACGTTGAGCTTAGCTTTCAATGAAGCCACTTCGTTTGCATACGCCTTCTTTGCTGAAGGCGAGTAAGGGTTAGGCTTAGTAGCAACGGCTTCTTTCCTTGCTTCATTAGCCATAGACTTCAGTCTATTGGAATGCTCCGCATAGATAGCTTCCATTCTAGTACCGGGGGGTTCAACAAGAGAGAACGCATCATCGGCCTCAGCTAGACGCTTAGACTTCTGTAGCTTATCTCTTGTCAATCCCTTACGATCAGTGATCTTACGGCCGGTAGGTTCGTATACTTTCTTTCCCGTAACCGGGTCAATAGGACCCCCCTTTGAAAGAGGGCGGGGTCTTCTTTGAGGGATGTATACCTTAGCTCCTGCTCGACTGATCAAAGTCTGAGCCCCTGCTTTGGGACTACCCTGGTACTTCTCTTTCAATGCAGGGATACCGTTATCTTTCTCAGACTGCCTGAAATCAAGATGATGTTTCTCAGCATCAATGACAACCATGGAATGTCGGATAGCTCGAGCCTTTTCGTCTGAGCTAGCCCCATGAATGGTCATGTCTGTGATTAGATTGGAAACCTTACCCATCTCCTGCTGTTTACGTGCATCAGTCATTCGAGGGATGGGAGAACCTTTAGGAACTTTGTACGTCATCGGATCAAAGTCCTTCAACCCATCAAGGGCAGGGGTACTTTTGATCTGCCTCTTTCCATTGGGAATGACAAGCACTGTATCCCCATCGAAATCGGCGCCCGATAGACGCTTGGCTACACTGTGATGAATACCAACTGCATCATGTCGAGCCTGTCCTGCACCAGTACCAAGAATACTTCGAGCTTCTCGATTGCGATTGTTAACCGTCAACTGAGGAATCTCGAACGTTCCACCATGAGGATACCGAACAAGTGCGACTCGTTCACCATCTCTCATACTAGGAGCATAGATCTCATTAGGCTTGATGGAATTGATAGGGAGAATAACCTTGGTTGCCTGTCTTGGTAGACTGGCCGCTTTGAGATGCACAGCTGCTGAATCGGTTGAGTCCGCAAACTTCAACAACAATTCTTTACGAACTGTCGGATTTGTAAGAGAGCTGATCTCATCGAACTCTTTCTTACGGCGTTCATGGGTCACGTTCAGTTGTTGCTGTGCGAGCTTAGGACTCTGCTTAGACAACATCTGAGACGAAAGAGTTCTAGACCATCTATCCCAATCGCCCTCTTCGTTCACCAGATTCATAGCCGAGTTAACCTTGCCATCTTTGCCATGTATCTGACTCACAACTGATCCGAAGGGGAAGTCGGGATCATCCGACAGCGGCTTCATTGCATCTTTCTTGCGACCTGTATTGGGTGCGCTTGTATTGAATACAAGATCTGTCCCATCAGGAAGATCGTCTCTGTAAATGGCCATGCCCTTCAAGTAATGTGTGCCGTCAACCGCAACACGAACCTGAGCATAGCGCTTACCACCAAGACGAACGTCATCTACACCAGGGCGAACATAGATAACGCCATCTGCCTTGGCTCCCTCAGGCCCATAATTAACAGCAATTCTTCTTGAGCTGACAGAGAGAGGAGTCTGGGTACCACCATTGAAGGTGCGACCATAATCGGCAGAACGTTCATCGATCTGTCTGATCTGAGCTCTATTCGAATTAATCTCGGACAGAGTAGTACCGGGCTTGGCCAACACTTTCACAGTCGTATACTTGCCTGTGCCAATCTGCTGAACGTGGATATTGTGAACTTCGTATCCCTGTTCTCTCAGAGCAGCAACAGACGTGTCAAGATGTGTTCGAGTAACACCCACAGCGAGGTGCACACTACCACCAACATCGACGTACTTCTTGTTGTCCACTTCCTTCTTCAACATGTTGGCTGTAGTTTGGATAGCGTCAGCCTTGTCTTTCGCTCCGGGCTCGAGAAGAGCACGAACCGAAGACTCATTAAGGCCCATACGCTCACCGATCTTGACGTTCGACCAGCCCTTGTCCTTCAAACGCTGAGCTGTGAGAATCTTCGTCTGCCTCTGCTGAGCAAGAGCCATAGACTTCGCAGCTCGAAGCTGTGTTGTAGTAACACCAACACCTCTGGCAATCTCAGATTCAGACATACCACTTTTTCGAAGATTCTCGACATAATCGAGATAGTCCCGATTGCGCTTGTTTTGTGTACCACCGGATCCCCAAGGATATCGACCTGAACGACGGAGGATGCCGTAATGCGCAAGATGTTCTTCTTCAGTACGAATCACGACTGTTCCTCCAATCTGCGATAGGAGATTACTTTGTCGAATTCTTGAATCTTGCTCATGATAAACAAAATATCATCTGGATCTGCATCGTAGACCATAACCTCATTGTCCTGATAAATTCGAAGTTCGATCTTGATTGTGGTGGGATCTTTGTCATACTCAAGACAGAACAATGCAGCATACACTTCAAGTTGATGAACAGATCCAGGGAATACACCAGTTTTCAAATCATGAATTCGAAGAGTATTATACCGAAAGGCGATCGTATCCGCAGTACCGAAACAATTCTCAGAATAGTACAGAATTTGCTCGCAGGTCATTCTGTACTGAATAGCGTCATTGATATACAATCCGACGGTACCAACCAAATCGGAAAGTCTACCTGCTTCGATTTCTCTATGAGCATATTCGTGCTGAGCAACACCATAGGCGCTAGCTTGAGCTGTAGTCCATCGCTCAATCAGACGATCTGGGGTGTAATGAATCCAATGGTATTGACTAGGACTAAGAAACGCGTGCTCGCCTTGGAGGTTTAAATGCTTGTTGAAGCGCATTCAAAACCTCCTTTTCATTTTCAGGATATATGTACGCAGCAAAAGACATTGCTCCTAATCGTTCGATGTAATAATCTTGATTAGGTTGTGTACTCGCATCCTTTGAGATCTTAACTTCAAGTGCTGCCCAATGAAGTTCCCAAAGGAGAGTGAGATCCAACATTCCTTGACGATACTGGCTATCGTTTTTCAAAACGACACAACCAGGAAACATTCCTTCGAGTTTCCTGATGATCTTGGCTTGATATTTACCTTCAGTCATATATCACCATGCTCAGATTACAGTAACTACAACTTGTGGAGTTGTCTGTTCCCAGGTTACCTCATCCGAAAGAACAACTACAGACATGAAATATAGACCAACCTGGACCTCTAACATATCTGTGAGGACAACGGCATCAGTAAAACCGGATACAAAGTTAAATATAAGATCCGCGAAATCTGTTACAGTGACCGAATCGCTTACATCGAGAAGCAATGCAAACGTCTGTGCCCAAACAACATTGTCAGTAAGAACAACATCTTCCGTTGTAAAGAGCCCAAGATCAGCAACAAACGTACTCGAATCACTAGTCGTAACAGAATCTACCGGATTAAGTACAGAATCTTGTGCTAATGTAGGAATATCCGAGAGAGTAACAGTGTCGGCGGATACAAGCGTCTGATCTTGTACGAACGACGGGGAATCACTTGTCGTAACCGAATCGGCCGGTGTAATCGTAAGCGCTGCACCCGCCGTTAACCATTTCGCTCGCAGAAACTCTTCAACTTGCTGGCGTTCGGGATCGGTTAGTTTTCGGTTGTAGATCGCGATCTCGGCGATGTCAACGTCGCTACCCTGAAGGTTGAAGATCGCGCCGCTCAGACCGAACGTATTATTGAATCCCCTTGTGCCACCGCTCGGCCCTCTGATCTGTGTGCCATTGGCAAATAGGCGACCCGCGAAAGCACCAGTACCGTCAGCAGAGTAAAGCTTCGGCGTCGTTCCCGTCGGATTTGGGCCGCTGAATCCATCGAGCCAGCCCTCCATGTAGGCAACATCCCAGTCGCCGCCATGCCACCCAATCAGGAAGTTGTTAACACCGCCAGCGTAATATGCTCCGAGCACGCGGCCCTTCGTAGTCCCATACATTCGCCCGACGTAGACAACCGTAAACTCCGAGCCGACCCCCGAGGAGGGGCTGTAAAAGCCGCTGGTCGTGCCAGCGAAGCGAACGATCGGTCGACCGTTGATTCCAAACTCGGGACCACGCGCGACAGGAGCGGCCCCTTGTAGAGTGAGTGCAAACCCTCCGGGAGCGAGATTTGGCCACGCAGAAACAGCTGCACCATCCGCAATCCCAAGTTGCGAGGCATCGAACCAACCTACACAATTGGCAATTGCAGTCGGTGTAAAGTCGGCCAGAACTAGATCATCTGAGAGCGTAACCGAATCGGCAGCAGCGAGTGGAATATCGAATGTCTGGACCCACGAGACACTGTCAGAGAGAGTGACCGAATCAGATGCGAGAATCGACGGACCGAGTGGACCGCCTCGGAAGTTGTCGAAGCGCATCGAGGTTCCCGACCAAACGAGACCAACAGGGCCGGAAATATAATCGGGTGCGTCTGCCTCGAAATACTTCGTCCACTGACCGCCAGAGGGCTTGCGATATGCGGTAATCGTCGTCCCACGTCTAGAGACCCACACCGAATCGCCAGCGACGACGCCACACGGGGCGGAGTAGATAACGGCCGGAGTGGACTGAACGCCATCAACATACTTGCGGAAATACGGCGCAATAGGGATACTCTCTGTAAACTCAACCGCATAGCAATCGTAGGTCGAAGTGCCCGCACCCTGAATCGCGAAGGCGATATTGAAGCTCGAGCTCGACGAAATGGCTGGGACATCCCATATCAAGTCGAAATCGCCAGCGAATATAGCTTTGGTATAGAGGCGCGTAACCTGCACAGCGAGGAGCCCAAGCTGATTTGAAATAACCTTTGCAAGCTGACCAAATTGGTCGAAACCGTTGAGCTGCCAGATCGTACTACCTGCGCCATTCTCGACTGGACCGTCAGCCCTGTTGAAATCGTCGATCGAGTCTTCCCATTGTGGCGGATTGGGGGGAAGATCCCAAGTGACCTGCACTTTCGCAAATGCGAGTCGATAGCTTGGATCGGTCGCGTTATTTCCGTTACGACCACGCCAATGGACTTGAAAGACAGCGTCAAGCAAATCAGCGCGCGTCCAGGTCCGTTCCGAGGTGACATCGTAAGTGACCGTCTCGAGGACTGTCGGCTCGGTCGTCGACGTATGGACGTTCGTTCCGCGTGTTCCACTTAGCGCCCACGCCATCTCTCGGTTGCCGATACCACCAGCCGAGTTCATCCGCGAGCGTACCTGAATCTCAACCTTGAGAATGATTGCGTTCGCCGGGAGCAATGAGTCGAAGCCATATTGACTCATCTTGAACCAGCCAGTCGTCAGCGATCCCGTTCCCGGAGTGCTCTTAGCGGTGACTGCCTCGATAACCTCGGTATCGTCATCGACGGTACATGCGATCGCGTTCGACCAGGAAGTTCCCGTGAGCACGTCGCTGGTGAACGAGGGTGGCAACAGAAATCCGGTCGCAGTCGCCATCTAAAACACCGCCTCGTCCGGGTAGCTGCCGATGAACAGACCGCGGCAGGAGTGACGCTGTGCCGTGCGTGGATCGGTCAGTGCCGGATGGTTGCCGAACGCGAGTGTGAGTGGCCCGATATACAGGTCGAGTAGCGGGCGACGAAACTCCACGTGGATGCCAAACTGCATCCACTCAGGAGCGAGCTGCATCGCCCACCAGCGACCCCAGGCAAGCCAAACTTTTCGGTGGAGACGCAGCTTATTCATGATTTTATCCGACCGTAAATGTCCAGGTCGCCGAGAGAGTATCGCCAGCGGCCTTTGGTTTGGCGGCGAACGAGGTTGAACACCACATGTTTCCAGCTGAAGCCGCGTCGAACACTCCCGCCTCAGTGAGCGTACCAGTACCGTCTCCTGCAGCCCAAGTTGCGGTAAATGTAATAACTGCACCAGATCGGGTCTTGTTCGCAAGTGCATTACGATCAAGTTCCGTACCAAGTGCAGTAGCCGAAGGCGAACCAGTACCAATCGCCATATGTGTCGGCTTCGCAAGAGTAGGAGCCGCAAGGATCTGATCGGCAAGCCCGTTCTTTCCGGCAGTTGTAACCGTGTTGTCGAGCTCCCACCGCTCCTTCAACTCGCCGTTCGCATCACGAAGCTCAAATTCCACGTGGCCTCGAATATGTAGAATCTCCTCTACTGGCAATCCGCGGTCAAATGAGAACTCGAGCTTGTCTTCGATCTTCATCGTATCTTTCACGTTTCCTCCCTAAGCGATGTGTTCAAAAATGGCAGTCAACGAAAGTCCGGACGGATTACCTACAAGAGAAGATCGAGTCCATCCAAGCATGTCAAGGTCAACAATCGGTTCCGAAAATGAAATCGATACAGGAGTCGTTGTCACCATAAAAGGCGCACCAATATTCGCGCCATTCTTCTGCATCTGAATCATCACCGATGTTCCAGAGAGCAATGCTGCTCGCATCGAAATTAATGTTGTATTTTCTCCGGTCGCTTCAGGAACAAAAATCGGAGGAATTACTGCAGGAGCTTGAGAAAGATCTCCAGCAATCGCCCATGTACGTCCAGTTCGAAACGTACCCACACCGGGTGGGCCTTGTATACCTGGAGGACCGAGGTTACCGGCAACCACAACAATAACATCAGGGTTTATCTCAACAGAAGTTTCTATATCTTGAATTTCTTCAACAGAAACTTCAACATCAGGAAGCTCAATGGTTACGGTTAGCTCATCTTGTGACATCAGCAGAACACTCCACTTTGCCTTGCATTAGGGTTCGGGGTTCGGCTTGTGATGGCGACCATTGCACATCCCATTCTCCAACAAATTTTCCTGAGTTAGCCGACTCGTGTTGAGATAGATCTGCTGTCTGCTCTCCGGTCAGGGAAAGACGAATGATTCCTTGATAGGCATCCACCATACTTACTGTAAATTCAGCAATTGGTGGATCTGGATCAAGTCTCTTCAATCGAATCTGTGCTTTTACCGATCCAGAAACATCAAGAGGAGCAGAGCTCCCATTAGTAATGATCATACGAAAGCTGACCCCATCACCGGCATACAAGCTAAGGTCTAAACTTTCAGGTAACAGATTGATTTTACCAGCCATGCCCCTCCTTTCATGCTTCGCGAATAAATAAATGAAAAAAATGAGGAGAGGTATCCTTATCTCCTCTATTATATTCTGCGATTTGAATGCTAAATAATATCTATTTTGATTATTCGTCCCCCGAAGCAGGATATCTCGCGTGCAATTCCTTGTCTACACGCTCTACTGAATCCACCATGCCGATAAGGTGAGCATCTGTCACGATTGCGTCAGTCCAGATTGTGATCACCCACGAATATACGCCCGCTGCTGTACGACGAAGTTCGATCGATCCACGACCAGGGACAGGATCTCTATACGGTCTCACCGTTTCATTAGCCATCTCAGTCTCCTATTCTAGAATGCCGAACTTTTGATAAGTGGGCCACACGTAGGTACGATTCAAAATAGAAAGAACGAGGTCCCGCTCGAGAAGTCCATAGCGGCAAGCACACTCGAAGGAGCTCTCGCTGATTTCTCTAGTCTCGAGATCGATGATTTTTGCACGAATCGGATTCGGATAATAATGACGAAACTGTTGATTGTATCGGATAGCAAACCACCTAGGACGCCATGTAAGGTTCTCTACGCGATTGTTACGTCTATTACCGTCTAGATTGATAGGTGTGTCGAATGCCTCGTGAGGTTGCGTTAGAAAGGCTTTGGCGACCAATAGAGGCACTGAGCGATGATATTGAACGCCATCTCTCATCAGTCCCACTTGAACAACACCGAATTGGTTGTCGTTTAATGATAAGATTCTCCCAGACTTGTTAGAACGAACTCTTCCATGGTCACTAACAGCGTATTCTGGGAAATCATCAATTGTTTTCCATACTTCGAGCATGAAAGCTCCCAATCTTTTATACGGCCTTGGGCAAAGCGCTGCCTTGTGGACGGTTTTGATCTCTTCTCCTTTGTGGTCATTTTGCCCAAAAAAACTTGAGGAAAGAACTTTCTATAAAAAACGTAGTTAGTATCTAAAGATATATACTTATTAAGTCTCCCGCGTGGGGATAGTCTTTTGACCTGTATTTGTCCGGGCATAAAACGCCTAAAAAGTCGGCCTTTGCAGGAGAAAAGCCTCTGCCCATTTTTGAAAATAGATACTCTTAAAAGGGGATTTCAGAGGATATATTGAAATTCCTCTTCGATTTCAGTGCTCTGCCAATAGCTAAATCTATACCCGCTTTTGAGCGTAGTGTGTAATAAAACAGATCCAAAAATGGGCTATTTAGCCTATCAATCCGTCCGTGCGCTTGCTCCCAGTTCTTGTACGAATAGGTCAAAGAGTAAAAAACGACCGTATCCGTCTCAACACAGTTCCAACCTTCGGAGCCAGCCACGTATTGTACCAGATAGAGCCAGGAATCGGTGGTGGGTATCTCCTCATGACGATGTCCGTTCCATTCTGCGACTGTAACGTCCTTGTCCAGACGCTTAAGGATGTCCAATTCGTAGTTGAAGTTATAGAATACGACCATTTTCGGATGCTTTGTGAGCAGATCTTCGATTGCTCGGACGCGTGAAGCATCTGAATTGACGACTCTTCGTAGAACTCCGAATAGCTCCGCAATATCCTTGATGGGTCTATTTTGATATAGATGCCATCTGTTTTTGACGACGCTGTCATAGAGTTCCTTGTTGTACTCAGTCTGCAGAGATCTGGAATGCCGGATCGTCTCGTTGTTGTAGCGCATGTGCACGAGAATGCGATTCCGGTTTCGGTTCAGCTTCCCTACGTTCAGATACCGCTCCACCTTCGGAAATTTTGTGAAGGGAGCATAGACGACGTGCTCGTGTTTGAACTCCGTACGGTTGCGATAAAACCCGTTGGCGACGAAAACAGGAATGTAGTCCAGCCATGTATCCCCAGGAGTGGCGGACAATAGAATCCACTTGTTGTTTCGTGCNATCTTGAGAAACGCCTTGACCCAAGCACCACTACCAACCAGTCGCTGTTCGTCGAAAATGAAAAATGCATCTTCTACTTCCCGGTACTTATCAATATTATTCCAGCTATCCACAGTGAGAATGCCATGCAGAGTAGCATCAGCGTGCTTACCCACGACAATTCGTGCGAATTCACCTTCCCAATCTTTACTATCGCGCTTTTTAGCAGTCGTGACAACATATACGTCTCGCTCTCTATGCTCCTGCTCATAGTATGCGACAGCGACCCTAGATTTCCCCGATCCAACTGCGCCCCATAGGATCTTGCCGTCACTGAGCTGTGTAAGGGCGGCTTTCTGATGTGGCTGCAATTGCTCCATCTCACACCTTATCGATTACAACAACAAACTTACCACCCTTGTACTTGGTACCCTTAGCCGCGCGAAAGATTTGTGTTACGCCCCAGTAGTCGTTGGGAAGTCGAAGTTTGATGGTAATTTCTCCCTTCTCATTCATGTGGGTACCAATGCGAGCAACTTCACCGTTCGGCAATACGAGATCTTGATTATCGAATTTTCTGCGCATATGTTTTCTCCTAATCAAAAAATTAACTGTAAGTAAGACGGGCGGAGACCCCCAACCGCAGAGGAGTCCCCGCCCTAGCCCTGAGGTAGAGTGCCGTAAAGACCCTCAGGGATCCTTAAATATGCCAGGCTCCCGTGTTCTTCATAGGATCGCCAGGATAGCCCGCGTCCTTCAAACACTGACAGGGCGAACGACCGTCCATACCTCGAGAACCGGGTAGACCAGGAACGACGTAGTTTTCATCACGGATGCCGGATGTCTGTAGTCCCTCGTGATATGTCGCACCAGACTCATCGGAGAAATTGTCGTTGCCGTGATCGGTTACTCCGGGTCGGAGGCTTCCGTCCTCGTTGTACATACAGTACTGGACGTTTGAGCCACCTTCTGGGTTGGTTGCTCTAGGAGCGACCTTGACATATGCCGGTGGAATCGGATTTGGCTTGGGAGGAACTGGATCTACAGACCCCCGTTCATAGGCGAACTTGGCAATATCTATTAAGCCGCGATAGAAGAAACTTCCTGCCTGCGGACGAGGATTGCCCTTCATCTCCTCGAGGAGTTTGTTGTGGTCCTGACGATATACAAGCTTGATCGGTGCATAAGGCTTGGAGGCAATGACCTTAGTGAGAGCCTCGATGAGTTGTGGGTGTTTTAGTGCCATTACTTCTTCTTTCTACTCCTCTTAGGCAGCTTTCCCTTATTGTCCATGTGGTGCTTCTTGGCCCAACTCTTACCCTTCGTTCCGAATGCCCATCGTCTCTGGGCTTGGCTTTTTGCTGGCATAACTCCTCCCAGTCATGGTTTACAGGACCAGGGACTCCAGTCTTTTCCGCTGTCAACGAAATATCGATACGCAGACTTAGCCTGTTTCCAGGCGCCACTACCATGTCCGTATCTTGCGCGTGCGTACGAACCCATTTGAAACAGTCCCAAATATTGGCCGTTCTGGGCCCAAATATACCAGTGACTCTCACACCATGAAACTGCTAGTGCTTCCTGGCAATGGGGCCCAAAGACTTTGCAAATGATGCTTTTGGCCGTAGCTTGCTGTCTCGGGATCCTATCGTCCTTGAGTGCCGCTTGTCCGGTCCCAATGAAGAGAAAACTAAGGACCGTTAGTATCGTCACTGTACGCAACAAGACAAATCTCCTTGTTAGTTTACGAGATCACTTCCACAGACCAGTCTGGGAAATACTCCTCGAGCATCGTAATAACGTCTCCAAGATTGTTGTAATGCTCAGTCCGCGCCAGAACTAGTCCATTATCAGCAATAAATCTCGCATACCACTTCTGCTTCAGTCGTCTTCGATGAATAACTTCAACGTGACGCGGGGGCATAGAGGTATCTCCTAGATATAAGTGGGCCTCAAGCTGCCTTGACGACACTCCCCTCTAGGGGGAGGCAGAGGGTCGAAGGGCAATTATTGCCCTAACTCGAGGCCCGGGGGAGGGATATCGCGTAGCCGAGTGCGTTCGAGCGGTTCCATGACGGCCTACCACATCCTCTCACGTTTGCCTTAACAAGTAGACGTGACCAGACTACTTGTCCCGCTCCGTGAGCTACTACGTTAGGTCTCGACCGGGGCCGACAACTCGTTGACGTTGTACCCCTCCCCGATCAGCATCTCCCTCAGATCGATCTTGTCCTGCTGAGTGAGTTCCTTGAACTCGGAGATCTCGACCTTCTTGCCGAAAGGAGGCTTCATGAAGAAGTCCTGACAAGCCTTCACGAACGAAATCGGCTCGGACAATTAGAGTTCACCTCCTCTCGTTATTCGCTTACTTGGGCTCCTCGACCAGGTCGAAATTCGCCTGGAACGCCTTAGTCGTGTAAACCTTGTATCCCCGCTCCGTATATAGGATCCAATCACCAACAAAAGCTTTTGTCTGTCGGGGGTTCTTGGGGTTGTGAACACGAACATGAATATACTGCTTCGTAGGCTGGATGTCGGCCGATCTATCGACTGGGGACTCGTCAATATTGCCAATCTCGCCGAAGCACCATCGGGCAATGTCGGCGAAATTCTGCTCAGTCACTTGAACAGCATCAACGAACAGCGGCTTACGAACGTACTTCGTCGTAACACTCATGTTTTCCATTAAAGTCCTATTCATTTCGGTAGCGGGTTATCCCGAGGGCATATCCAAATAGCACGCTAAGGAGAACAATAATGCTGGTCACGATAATTGTTACAACGATCTCGATCACGAGGGTTCGACTTCTGAGTACTTGAGCTCCAGAGG
>JGI24752J21851_1000084_pt1 | contig 12601 bp, 14 predicted proteins | sample KBSSwiS7_FD_21851 | JGI IMG/M metagenome (IMG submission 21851)
GGCACGCGGCGGCGGCATCGGCACTTATTGGGGCTCGGTACGCGGCATCGGCGAGCCAGTCGGCCTCAACGGAAAAACCAGCGGCATCATTCCGTTCGTGCGGGTTATGGACAGCCTGACGCTCGCCATTTCCCAGGGCTCGCTACGGCGCGGATCTGCGGCCTGCTACCTCGATATCTCGCATCCTGAGATCGAGGAGTTCCTCGAAATCCGCAAGCCATCGGGCGATTTCAACCGCAAGGCGCTTAACCTGCACCACGGGGTGCTCGTCACCGATGCGTTCATGGAGGCGGTGCGCGAGGGGCGAAGCTGGGAGCTCGTCTCCCCCAAGGACGGGTCCAAGCGCGGCGAGGTCGATGCGCGCGCGCTGTTCCAGAAGCTGGTCGAGACCCGGCTCGCGACCGGCGAGCCCTATATCGTCTTCTCGGATACCGTGAACCGGCTGATGCCAAAGCATCACCGCGATCTCGGTCTCAAGGTTTCGACCTCCAACCTCTGCTCCGAAATCACCCTGCCGACCGGGCGCGACCATCTCGGCCAGGACCGCACGGCGGTCTGCTGCCTCTCGTCGCTCAACCTCGAAACCTGGGACGAGTGGAATGGCGACAAGCGCTTCATCGAGGATGTGATGCGCTTCCTCGACAATGTGCTGCAGGATTATATCGACCGGGCGCCGGAGGAGATGGCGCGCGCCAAATATAGCGCGGGGCGCGAGCGTTCGGTCGGCCTCGGCGTGATGGGCTTCCACAGCTTCCTGCAGGCGCGCGGCCTCCCGTTCGAAGGCGCGATGGCCAAGAGCTGGAACCTCAAGATCTTCAAGCACATCGCCGCCGCAGCCAATGAAGCCTCGATGCTGCTCGCCACCGAGCGCGGCCCTTGCCCCGATGCGGCCGAGCAGGGCGTGATGGAACGCTTTTCCTGCAAAATGGCGATCGCGCCGACCGCCTCGATCTCGATCATCTGCGGCGGCACCTCGGCCTGCATCGAACCAATCCCTGCCAATATCTACACGCACAAGACGCTCTCGGGCAGCTTCTCGATCCGCAATCCCTATCTCGAAAAGCTGCTGATCGAGAAATCCAAAAACAGCGAGAATGTTTGGAATTCGATCCTCGAAAAGGGCGGATCGGTCCAGCATCTCGATTTCCTGACCCAGGAGGAAAAGGATACCTACAAGACCAGCTTCGAGATCGACCAGCGCTGGCTGATCGAACTCGCCGCCGACCGCGCACCCTATATCGATCAGGCGCAGTCGCTGAACCTGTTCATCCCGGCGGACGTCGACAAGTGGGACTTGCTGATGCTCCACTTCCGCGCCTGGGAACTCGGCATCAAATCGCTTTACTATCTCCGCTCCAAATCGGTGCAGCGGGCCGGTTTCGCCGGCGGCGTCGAAGCCGACAACACGCCCGAACTCAAGAAGGTAGAGCTGCCGAACACCGATTATGATGAGTGTCTGGCGTGCCAATGACCTTTGTGTGCTCAAGCCAATCCCCTGAGTATCTTCGAACCGCGTGAGGGGGCAGCGATGTTTATCGGCGAACCGCCAAGACGCGTCGTCACCGGGCTCGATGAGGAGGGCCGATCCTGCATCCTGTTCGACGGGCCGTCGGACATAGTCATATGGCAAACACAGTCGCATCCGGTCGATAATAGCGGTGCGACCGATCGTGGGGCCGCGCAGTTCAGCTTTCCGTCCGGCGATGGCCACTCGGCGTTCATCGTCTTCGATTTCCCACCTGCGCCGGGCATACTCGATCCGGGCATGCATGCCACCGATACGATCGATTATATCGTCGTGATTTCGGGAGAGGTCGTCCTGATCACTGAAAGCGGCGAATGCGTACTCCGCGCCGGCGACGTGGCGGTCGATCGCGGCGTCTACCATGGCTGGCGCAATGACAGCGGCAAGCCGGCTCGACTGGGCATCGCCTTCGTCAAGGCGCAGCCGGTCGGCAAAGGGGCGACATTATGAGCCTGGGCGCTTGCCCCTCCCATGGGCAGCGCGCCTGATGCCCTCGACGTTGTCCTTCGCCGCCCTGTTCGCGCTCGCGGTCATCCCCAGCCCGGTGCCGGGCTGTTGATCATGAATAAGGGTAGTCGCGCGCTGGCAAACAGGCTTTCAGCGTCTGCAAAGCTCGATCAGCGCCTCGGCCAGCCGCTCGGGCATGGCGAGAAAGGGCGAATGGTCTGCGTCAAGTGTGACCACCGGTTCGCAGGGCAGCGCGGCCTGCATGCTGCGCTGGAAATCCAGCGGAATAACGATGTCCCGGCTAGTTTCCACATAAGCGCGCGGAATGCTGCCGAAACGCGCGGGGGTGATCCGCATCGGCGTTGTGAAGGCGGCGAAGGGCTCGGTCCGCAGACGCGCCTCGACCTGGGCCGCCGTGCCTGCGTCGCTATCGGGGCAGAACAGACGATGATAGCAGCCGGGCGCGATCCGGAAGCTGGTTCCGTCCGGCTCGGGGGCGATCCATTCGGCGGCGGCGTCGGTGTAGGCACGCCATGCGCCGGTCAATGTCTGGCCGCGCGGCAGCAGCGAAGCGGCAAGATAGATCAGACCGGAAACCGCCGCCGGCGCGGCCTCGGCAGCAGCGCTGATGACGACCCCGCCCCGGCTGTGCCCGCACAGGATCACGCGATCGTCCAGAGCCCGCGCGCGCGCCAGATCGGCGACGAACTCGCCCCAGAAGCCAATCGGATCGCGCGCGCCGGGCTGCCATTCGGGCAGATCGGGTGCCAGCACGCGCACCCCCTCCGCCTCCAGCAAGGGCGTGACCCGCTCCCAGCACCAGCCGCCATGGCACGCGCCGTGCACCAGAATGAGCGTGGTCATGTTAGGCAGGGCAAGACCGGATCATTTGGCGCGCTTGGCGGTGAGATCGATATTGAGCTTCACCTCCGCCGGAATATCGTCAGTAGCGGGAAAGCCGATCCCATAATCCAGCCTGTTGACGGTGGCGCTTCCTTTCATGTGCGCCGTGTCGCCATCGATATCGAGGGTGAATGGAAGGGTGAGCGGATGGCTCTGGCCCTTGATCATCAGCGTACCGCTCGCCTGATAGCCGGTCGCCGTCTTGCGGAACTTGCTGGCGTTGAAGGTCGCCGTGGGGAAAGCTGCGGACGAGAACCATTCCTCGCCGGGCAGCGCCTCGTCCGGCTGGCCCTGGCCGGTCGTGGCCGACCCGGTCTCGATCCGCACCGTCACCCGCGATTGGTCGAGCGCATTGGCGCCGAAGCTGATGTCCGCGTCCCACTGCCGGAAATGGCCGTTGAGCGTATCGCCGCTCCACTGGGTGGTGAAGCCGAGCGTGCCGCCCTTCTGCACCGTCCAGCGCGCGAGTGCGCCCGGATCGGTTTTGGCGGCCTCCTTATCCTCGGCGAGCACCTGATCGACCGCCTTGTCGATGGGGGTAGGAGAGCCGGGCGGCGGGGCGGCCTGGTCATGATCATCCCCTTCATGATCATCGGCATCATGCTCGCTCAGTTCCTGGGTCGCCTGCGCGGCCTCCCCGCCCTTGGGCAGCGGCGGCACGAAGAAACGACCGAAGCAGAACGCGCCCGCGACCAGCGCGAAGATCGCCAGCAGCCGGAGCGGAAAGGGACCGCGCGCGCCAGGCGCCATGCGCGCCAGGCTGTTGTCGCGGTCGATCCAGTGATGCTTGAGCGCGCCCGCCACGTGCAGCAGGAAGGCCGCGATGAGGATATAGGCCATCAGCTCGTGGCTCTCTTCGCTCAGCTCGTGCAGCGCGTGCTTCGCGCCTTGGCTCAGCCCCACCACGCCGGGAATGTTGGGCCAGGGCACGACGCCGAACAGCATGGTCTGCATGCTCACCTTGCTCAGCGACACCATCAGCCAGCCGGTCAACGGCAGCGCCAGCAGCAGCAAATAGAACAGCGTGTGGATGAAGCGCGCCAGCCCCGCCTGCCAGCCATGGATGGTGAGTGGCGGCGGCCGATGCGTCAGCCGCCATGCGATCCGCGCCAGCGTCAGCAGCAATATCGTGATGCCGATCGACTTATGGAGCTGGAACAGCGCGAAGCTCTTCGCGCTCTTGTCGATCCCCATTTGCCATCCGAGCGGCACCTGCGCGACGATCAGCGCTGCGATCGTCCAGTGCAGGAAGATAGCGCCCGTCGAGTAGCGCGCGCCCCATCCGTGCATTCCGCCCTTCGCCATCCTATATATCCCTCGCTCCGCAAGCGCGCGGGAACATGGCGCGGCGCGCCGCATAAGTCGAGCCGGGACGCAGAAGCCCGCCTCGGGCAAATCCGGAGGAGCCTGTGATCGAGCTTTATGGCGGCGGATCGCCCAATGCGATCAAAATTGTGCTGATGCTGGAGGAGCTTGGCCTCCCCTATAATCTCACCGACGTGGAGATCATGAAGGGCGATCAATATGCGCCCGAATTCGTGAAGCTGAACCCGATCGCCAAATATCCCGTGATCGTCGATCCGCAGGGCGCGGGGCCGGCTCAGCCGGTCTTCGAATCCGGCGCGATTCTCATCTATCTGGCGGAGACTTACGGGCCGGAGCTGTTGCCCGCCTCCGGGCCGGCGCGATGGGAGACGCTGAAATGGCTGATGGCGCAGGTCGCCTGGATCGGCCCGATGTTCGGCCAGCACGTCCATTTCCGTATCCATCCGAGCGAGGCAGGCAGTTACGCGGCGACCCGCTATCGCAACCAGGTGGCGCGCATCCGTGAAGTGCTGGATGGCGAGCTGGCCAAGCGCCCCTGGCTTGCCGGGGATCATTACACGATCGCGGACATCGCGACCTGGCCGTGGGTCGCCATGCTGCCGAACATGGGGTTCGGCTGGGCCGATCGCCCGGCGCTCAAGGCGTGGCACGATCGCATCGCGGAGCGCCCCGCCGCCACCCGCGTGGCTGAGGTCCGGGCGGAACTGATGCGCAATTCCGACATCAGCCGCTCCGATGAGCAGGCGCTCAACCGTCTGTTCCTGCGCGACTCCGGCCCCAAAACCGATTATAGCGTGATGGCGCTCAGCGCCGCCTCACAATCCGCTCCCGCTTCCGCCAATTCCAGTGAAAGGCCCTGACCGATGCCGCTTCTCTCCGCCTCGAAATCCTACAAGCCCTTCGAATATCCCTGGGCGTTCGAATATTGGAAGCGCCAGCAGCAGATCCACTGGATGCCGGAGGAGGTACCGCTCGGCGAGGATTGCCGCGATTGGGCCCAGAAGCTTACCGATCATGAGCGCAACCTGCTGACGCAGATCTTCCGCTTCTTCACCCAGGCGGACGTCGAGGTGCAGGATTGCTACCACGACAAATATGGCCGCGTGTTCAAGCCGACCGAGATCAAGATGATGCTGACCGCGTTCAGCAACATGGAGACGGTCCACATCGCCGCCTACAGCCACCTGCTCGATACCATCGGCATGCCCGAGAGCGAATACAGCATGTTTCTCCAGTATAAGGAGATGAAGGACAAGCACGACTATCTCAGCACCTTCGGCGTCGATAGCGACGAGGATATCGCCAAGACGCTGGCCATGTTCGGCGGCTTTACCGAGGGGCTGCAGCTCTTCGCCAGCTTCGCGATGCTGATGAACTTCCCGCGCTTCAACAAGATGAAGGGCATGGGCCAGATCGTGAGCTGGTCCGTGCGCGACGAGAGCCTGCACTGCGAGGGCATCACCCGGCTGTTCCACGCCTTCGTCAAGGAGCGCGACTGCCTCACCAAGAGCGTGCGGGACGACATTGAGGAAGCCTGCTTCAAGACGGTGAAACTGGAAGACGCCTTCGTCGACCTCGCGTTCGAACTTGGTCCGGTGGAAGGCATGAGTGCGGACGATATAAAGTCCTACATTCGCTACATCGCAGATTGGCGGTTGAACCAGCTTGGCATGAAGCCGATCTACCGGATCAAGGACCACCCGCTCCCCTGGCTCGCTCCGCTGCTGAACGGCGTCGAGCATGCCAACTTCTTCGAAACCCGCGCCACGGAATATTCAAAGGCGGCGACGCGCGGCAGCTGGAACGAGGTGTGGGACGCCTTCGACCGCCGCAAGGCCGCGAAGAATGCCGCGGCGGCGAACGAAGATGAGGCGGGGGGTGATATGTTCTCGCGCGCGGGCGTCGCGGCGGAGTAGGAGCAGCGGAAGGCAGCTTCCTGTGTCAGCGATGATAACTGGGAGAATATTCTCCCGGTTATCGTGACATGCAGCAGTTGCCTAATCGTGCTTTTCCAGCGGCCAGCTAATCCAATCCTCGCGTTGATGACGAACGCGCAAGATCACGATGTCATCGCCATCGATCTCGTAAACGATTACGTGCGATCCACGAGGATGTGCCCGAACAGGTGGATTGATCTCCGTCCGCTCGCGCGCCGCGCGGGGACAATCCGCGAGAAAGGCGAACGCCGCTTCGAGATCGAGATGGTATTGCTCAGCTTGAACGATACCGAACTCCCGAGCGCCGGTTATGAAAATCTCAAGGATATCTTTCTCAGCCTTGCGGCTGAGTCTATAGATCCCCATCCAAGCCCACCCGCCGCTTACCTTCGGCGAGAAGATCCTGCATCGTTCGATCACCGATTCCACTTGCTCGGCCTTCATCGATGAGCCTCTGGAGGCTGGCTATCCTCTCCGCCCGCTCCTGATCTCGCCGCATTAGATCACGGACATAATCGCTGGTGCTGCTGTAGCGCCCTTCCGCCACTCGCGCCTCCGCCCAAGCTTTCAGGGCATCGGGAACGGAAACATTCATCTGTGCCATGTCAATTTTTATAGGGAATTATGCGAAAAATGACAACTCAGTCATCATTGAGCAATGTCGCTTCAGCACTTCTCATATTTCCAGTGCCGCTTCTTGCCCTCGGCCAGCCACTCCACCGCCTGCGCCACGCGCTTGTCGCGGGTGTCGTCGCGTTTCGCCTCGGCGATCCATTCGTCATAGTCACGCCGCGCGCCGGGCGGGAAGGTTTCGTAGATCGCCTGCGCCTTCGGATTGGCGGCCAGCGCGGCTGCGAGCGCCGGCGGGGTTGCGGAGACGATCACGCGCGCCGGCCGCTTTTCAGGCGGTGCGAGTCTTCGCCGCGCCGTCGATCAGCGCCATGCCTTCGTCCATCAGCCCGGCGACGATCGCCTGCGGCGGCAGTTCATCCACTGATGTGAGCTTGCCAAATTGACCCATGCCGTCCGGCGCGTCGCCCTGGGCCTCGCGCTTCTCCGCGCCGTCGCGCCGCCAGAAGCCGAAGGCGGCGTGCGCCTTGAACGCTGCCATGTGGCAGAGATTCTTGCCCCTGTAAGTGAACATCGGCATGCCCCATTTGATCGCTTCGCCGATTTCGGGATGATGGGCGTGGACCATCTCGCGGATCTTGCACAGGATCGGCCGCGCAAAGGGCTGCGCCTTTTCGATATAGGCATCCACCTTGCTGTTGCTGTTCGGATCAACCTGGCTAGCCATGGCGGCTCCTGATGCGTCGCCGGCGAGAATAGGCCGCATCCGATCCCGTCGCATCAAAATTAGCCGCGAAGCAAACGCCGGAAGACCGCGCGCGTCGGTTCAACTCAACGGTCGCCTTTATGCGAAGCCGGGCCGGCGGCGCACCGTCCCGTTGCGATATTCAGCCGGGAAACCGCGCCGCATATTCCTTCGAAAGCCGGTCCTTACCTTCCCAAAAGTTCGGCGCGGGCTGCCCGTTCGCGCGCGCGACCAGCGTATCGAGATGCTGGTGCCAACCGGCGCTGACGCCGAGCAACGTGTCGCGATTGGGGATGCGCTCGTGCAGCATCGTCAGCAACACATCGGCGCCCTTTGACACCAGCGTGAAGGTGACATCGCCGTGAGGGCCGAACTGGAAGGCGAGCATGCGCGGCGGATCGGCTGCGATGATCCGGCATTGCTGGCGGTGCTCATGCGGTTCTCCGCTCGCGCGTCGCGTCGGCGGATCGGTCAGCTCATCGCTGCGCCAGACGAGCTCGAAGGGCGCGCCGGCCGTCAGCTCCATCTCGCCCGAGGCGAGCCAGAGCCGGCGCATCTCGCTCTTGGTGAGATAGTCCCAGATCCGCTCGATCGGGCCAGGCAGCAACCGCTCCATCCTGAGCGTCGCCGGCGCAGTCAGCACGCCATAGGCTTCGATGGTGGTGAAATCGGTCATTCTTCATCTCCTTCGGGGGAATTGGAAGCTTGTGGCTTGCGCGCATCCTCATCGCGCAGCAGCCGTTCGAGCATGTCGAGGCGATCGGTCCAGAAGCGCTCGTAGAAGCGCAGCCATTCGTTAGCGCTGGCCAGCGGGCCGGGATCGAGCCGGCAATAATGGGTCCGACCGCGCACATCGCGCCGGATCAGCCCTGCATTTTCCAAGGCCTTGATATGCTTGGAGGCCGCGGCGAGCGATATGGCGAAGGGCTCGGCAAGCTGGCCGACGGTGCGTTCCCCATTTGCGAGATCGCGCAGCATCCGCCGCCGGGTCGCGTCGCCCAGCGCATGAAAGACATCGTCGAGGGGAGGTTCATCTAATTCAACCATGAGGTTGAATATGCGATGCCGGGGCCCGATAGTCAACCGATTCGTTGAATATAGTAGGTGCCGTCTATTTTTTTCGCGTCTGCCCCTGCCGGCGCTGCGAAGCCATCGGCGCACCGCAAAGACAGGAGGAACACTTCACCTGCACGCCGGCATTGGATACTATCATCGCGCCGCTTGGGATCTGGACCTGGTTACAAGGAGCTCCGGGGTGCCGTGCAGGGGATCGAGAAGACTGCACCCTACCTACCGTCGTCAGGCGCAAAACAAGGCTATTGGAAAAAGGTCTGACCACCCAGTCACCCACCGAGATCGGTGGTCGCGAGTATGCGTAAAGCGGGCCGGCCGCGCGCCGGCCCGTTCATATCATTCAATCGCCGCGCGAAACTGCTCGTTTCCGACGAGGCCCAGCTTGTCGACGTCTTTGCGCCGGCAGAAGCTTAAGGGGCTATTTCGTTTTCCCCTTGCCGCCGCTGCTGGCGCCTGACGAAGAAGCATTGCCGGAACTTGCCGCGCCGGAACTGCTCGCGTTCGATCCGCCGGCAGAGCTCGCGTTGCCCGAGCTTGCTCCGCTGGAACTGGAGCTCGCGCTAGTTGAGCTGGCGCCGCCGGAACTTGCATTGCCCGAGCTGCCGGCACTCGAGCTTGCTCCGCTTGAACTGGCGTTGCCCGAGCTTTGGCCGCTCGAACTTGCGCCATTTGAACTGCTGGAAGCAGACCCGCCGCTCGACGCCGAACTATTTGAGCCGCCGGAGCCGCCCGTGCTGCTCGAGGCCGAATTGCGGAGCAGGTTCGAGGACGCGTTCATGCTCGTGCCGATCGCACCCGAGAGCGCAACCGCCGCGAGCGCAACCCCGCCCGAAAACAATCCGAGCAGCAGGGCATATTCCGACGCGCTGGCGGCGCGGACGTCACGGCTCAGCGCGGATCGGGTTGCTTGTTTGAACAAGTTCATGCCGAAAAAGGTACGATAGAAGCGTTAATATCGCACTAGCCATTGCCGGAAGGCATGCTCGGCGCCTTGCGGAGTGGCTTGACGGCTTGAACTGCAGAGCCGCTGCTGCGGCCGCGCACCGCGCCGAAGCGGCTATTTGAGGATCGCCTCGCGCACCACCTTGTCGCCCAGCACGGTGCGGATCGCGCCCCGCGCCGCCTGCTCCTGCGATGCCTTGGAGAGCGATCCCCAGATCTTCTCGCCCATCGCATATTCCTGCTTCGTCGAGATATCGAACGCGGCCATATTGGCATATTCGGTCGCCAGGATGATATCCGGCTCGTCCTTGCGGGGATCGGCGACCAGCAGCACCTTGTAGCTCTTGATCATGCCCGCTTTTTTCAGCGCCTCCTGCTGCTCCTTCCAGGGGCCAGCCAGCCACTTCATATAATCGTCGAAATGGCCGTCGATGGTTTTGATCTCGCCATAGTCCCACACCGTGCCCTTCTCCCATACGGGATCCTCAGCGGGGGCGAGCGCAGGAATGGAAATCAGGGCAAGGGTCGCAAAGGCAGCAAATATCGTTCGCATGATGCATGTCCCTCCGTTCCAGAAAGCGGGGCAAAAGGGGCTCTCCGCGCCGGTCCGGCACGCTGGCGACTCGCAGCCGTCCGCGTTCCTCCGGCGCAACGAACCTATGCCTCGGATGGGTGAGCCGCAACTTACATTAATGTCAAGAATAACAGGTGGTTGTGGGCGTGCTGGAGCGGGCGAAGGGAATCGAACCCTCCTAGCTAGCTTGGAAGGCTAGTGCATTACCACTATGCTACGCCCGCCTTCCGCCGCCCGATAGCCCAGCGGATCGCCCCGGGCAAGCATGAGGCGCTACCGGCCCGTTCCTCGGTTCGCGTTCCGCGCAGATATTTTTCGACATTTCTCTTGAAGGCACCTGAACGCAGCCTAAATGCGGGCTGGCACTCACCTGTCGAGAGTGCTAACAGCCACGGGCTGAATCGCGCGAGGGCACCGTTCGGAAGGGCGGGGTCATAGGGGCGCAAGTTTGAGAAGGAAAGGGTGAACATATGGGTTTCCGTCCATTGCACGATCGCGTGCTGGTTCGCCGCGTTGAAGCCGAGGAAAAGACGGCTGGCGGCATCATCATCCCCGACACCGCCAAGGAAAAGCCGCAGGAAGGCGAAGTCGTCGCCGCCGGCGCCGGTTCCAAGAGCGAAGACGGCAAGGTTACGCCGCTCGACGTGAAGGCCGGCGACCGCATCCTGTTCGGCAAGTGGTCGGGCACGGAAGTGAAGATCAACGGGGAAGACCTGCTGATCATGAAAGAGTCCGACATCCTGGGCATTGTCGGCTGAGCCGCGCCCTTAGAAATTCGCAGAGAGAAGGAATTAGGAAATGGCAGCGAAAGACGTAAAGTTTTCGCGTGACGCCCGTGAGCGCATCCTGCGCGGCGTCGACATCCTCGCCGATGCGGTGAAGGTGACCCTGGGCCCCAAGGGCCGCAACGTCGTGATCGACAAGAGCTTCGGCGCGCCCCGCATCACCAAGGACGGCGTCACCGTCGCCAAGGAAATCGAGCTTAAGGACAAGTTCGAGAATATGGGCGCGCAGATGCTGCGCGAAGTCGCCTCCAAGACCAACGACCTTGCCGGTGACGGCACGACCACCGCGACCGTGCTCGCCCAGGCGATCGTGCGCGAGGGCATGAAGTCGGTGGCCGCCGGCATGAACCCGATGGACCTGAAGCGCGGCATCGATCAGGCCGTCGGCAAGGTGGTCGAGGATCTCAAGGCCCGCTCGAAGCCGGTTTCGGGCAGCCAGGAAATCGCTCAGGTCGGCATCATCTCCGCCAATGGCGACACCGTCGTCGGCGAGAAGATCGCCGAGGCGATGGAGAAGGTCGGCAAGGAAGGCGTGATCACCGTCGAGGAAGCCAAGGGCCTCGAGTTCGAACTCGATGTCGTCGAAGGCATGCAGTTCGACCGTGGTTATCTCTCGCCCTACTTCATCACCAACCCGGAGAAGATGCAGGTCGAACTCGCGGATCCGTACATTCTGATCCACGAGAAGAAGCTCTCCAACCTTCAGGCGATGCTGCCGGTGCTCGAAGCTGTGGTGCAGAGCGGCCGTCCGCTCCTGATCATCGCTGAAGATGTCGAGGGCGAGGCGCTTGCCACGCTCGTCGTCAACAAGCTGCGCGGCGGCCTCAAGGTCGCGGCCGTCAAGGCGCCAGGCTTCGGCGATCGCCGCAAGGCCATGCTCGAGGACATCGCCGTCCTGACCAACGGCCAGATGATCAGCGAAGATCTCGGTATCAAGCTCGAGAACGTCACCCTCCAGATGCTGGGCCAGGCCAAGCGCATCACGATCGACAAGGACAACACCACGATCGTCGATGGCGCCGGTGACGCCGAAGCGATCAAGGGCCGCGTCGAGCAGATCCGCCAGCAGATCGAAATCACCACCTCCGACTATGATCGTGAGAAGCTCCAGGAGCGTCTCGCGAAGCTGGCCGGCGGCGTTGCGGTGATCAAGGTCGGCGGCGCTTCCGAAGTCGAGGTCAAGGAGCGCAAGGACCGCGTTGACGACGCTCTCCACGCGACCCGCGCAGCGGTCGAAGAGGGCATCGTCCCGGGCGGCGGCACCGCTCTGCTCTACGCGATCAAGGCTCTCGACGGTCTCAAGGGCGTCAATGACGACCAGACCCGCGGCATCGACATCATCCGCCGCGCGCTGCAGGCTCCGGTTCGCCAGATCGCCCAGAACGCCGGCCATGACGGCGCGGTTGTCGCCGGCAAGCTGGTCGACGCCAACGACACCAACCTGGGCTTCAACGCGCAGACCGAGGTTTATGAAAATCTCGTCTCCGCGGGCGTGATCGATCCGACCAAGGTCGTGCGCGCCGCGCTTCAGGATGCCGCATCGGTCGCGGGCCTGCTCATCACCACCGAAGCCACGGTGGCCGAGCTGCCCGACGACAAGCCTGCTCCGGCAATGCCCGGCGGCGGCATGGGCGGCATGGGCGGCATGGACTTCTAAGTCCGCGCTGACATACGCAAAGGAAGGGGCCGGGGGAGCAATCTCCCGGCCTTTTTCGTTGCTGGGCTTCGGCGGGCGCTTGGCAGGCACGCACTGCCGCTGCGAATGGCGTCGAC
>JGI24752J21851_1000089_pt1 | contig 12134 bp, 13 predicted proteins | sample KBSSwiS7_FD_21851 | JGI IMG/M metagenome (IMG submission 21851)
TTGGCATCGGCTGGCGGCTCGGCGCGAATGTCGGCTACCTCAAGTTCAGCAGGAAATCGCAGATCCTTCCCTTCTGAAGACAGGCTCCCCTGGCGCGCCGTTGCCAAGCCGCACCTTGGAACGAGCGGCCCGCCAAGCAGTTAAGTTGGCTGGAGGAAGCAGGCGCATGGCTTGCCTTGCTTCCAGCGGCAAATTGCCAGGAGGAGGAGCATTCATGCCAGTTTCAACCGTTCCGGCGATCGAGCGCATTGCCCGGGTCATTGCCGCCCAACGTTTGAGCATCAACGCGGATGGCGGCGACGCTTCAGCGGGCGATGCGGTGGATATGGAGTGGGATTCGTACCGGGATGATGCCGAAGCGGTGCTGCGCACGCTGCGGGAGCCCGACGAAGCGATGGCGGCGGCAGGCGACGCTACAGTCTGGGAAAAAATGGTACGGGCGGCGCTCGACCAGTAGCTTGCTAACATCGCCCACGGCTGACCGCTCGCCTTACCGCCCGCATGCCTGCAGGCGCAAAAGGCGTTTAGGCAGAGACTCTCGTCAATCCTTTGCGGCGGATCGCCGTGCCCGCAACTAACAGGCTGGCGATCAGCGCGAGGGCCGGGATGGTTGGCGCGGATGCAGGCGCGGGGCGGCTGGCCGGACGCGGATCAACTTTGGGCTTGGCAGTCTCGGCAGCCAGCACCGGAGAAGCCGCGCTCATCATGAAAAGGATTGCGGCCGCATTCAACGATTTCAGCAAGGTGCGCTCCTCCGCCGCTGCGATTGTTCGCAACGAGAGCTTAAAGCGCCAACGCACCTTTGGTTCCGCCCATTTTCAGGCGTGCCGAAATGAAACAAATCTTGAAACGCCGCTTTGTTCCTGCGGCGTAGTGGAGTCAGCCAATGAGCGCGTTCAAGACAGCATCTGGATGATGCCGGAAAAGTCGCGTCCCGCATTGCCGTTATTGGCGTACACTTGGTAAAGCGCCTCGGCGGCGGCCCCCATTGGCACTGCAGCATCGACATCCTGCGCCGCCTGCACTGCCAGCTTCAGATCCTTGAGCATCAGCCCGGCTGCGAATCCTCCTTGATAATCATTGTCGGCGGGAGTTTTAGGGCCCACGCCGGGCACGGGACAATATGTCGTCATCGACCAGCACTGGCCCGAGGCGGTGGAGGCGATGTCGTAGAATGTCTGCAGATCGAGGCCCAGCTTCTGCGCCATCGCAAAGGTTTCGCAGGTGGCGATCATGCTCGCGCCAAGCAGCATATTGTTGCAGATCTTGGCCGCCTGCCCCGCCCCGCTCGCGCCGGCATGGATGACATTTTTTCCCATCAACGCGAGAATCGGCTGCGCACGGCTGAAATGCTCCGCCGCCCCGCCGACCATGAAGGTCAGCGTGCCTGCCGCCGCGCCGGCGATCCCGCCTGAAACCGGCGCATCGATCATGCTGTAGCCCTTGCCCGATGCTGTGGCGGCCACTGCTTTGGCGGTTGCCACGTCGATCGTAGAACAATCGATCAGCAGCGCCGAGGCGGGAGCCATGCCGAAGACCTCGCTCTCATAGACGCCTCTGACATGCTTGCCCGCAGGCAGCATCGTGATGACGAACTCGGCGTCCGCCACCGCGGCGGCGGCGGAAGCTTCGGCCTTGCAACCGCTCGCCGCGGCGCGCTGCAGCGCCTCCTCCGAAAGATCGAAGGCGCGAACGTCATGCCCGCCCTTGGCGAGATTGGCGGCCATGCCGCCACCCATGTTTCCAAGCCCGATAAACGCGATACGTGCCATGTCTGGCGATCCTCCCGTGGGGTGTAGGTTCAGCGCCCTTTCCAGACGCCATGACGCTTCTCGACGAAGGCGGCCATGCCTTCCTTCTTGTCCTCGGTGGCGGTCAAAATCTGGAAAAGGCGGCGCTCGGTCACGAGGCCCTGGTTGAGTCCAGTCTCAAAGGCGGCGTTGACCATCTCCTTGTTGATCATCGCAGCCATCGGCGGCATCGATGCGATCGTGGACGCCGTCTTCAAAGCTTCGTCGACCAGATCGGCGGCAGGAACGACCCGCGCGACAAGGGCTGACCGTTCGGCTTCGGCGGCATCCATCATGCGGCCGGTCAGGCACATTTCCATGGCCTTGGCCTTGCCGACGGCACGCGTCAGCCGCTGGGACCCGCCCATGCCCGGGCCGACGCCGAGCTTGATTTCCGGCTGGCCGAACTTGGCCGTATCGGCGGCAATGATGAAGTCGGCCATCATCGCGAGCTCGCAACCCCCGCCCAACGCGAAGCCGCCCACCGCCGCGATCCATGGCTTACGCGTAGCGGTGACGTGCGAGGTCCATTTCGAGAAGAAGTCCTCGAGATAGAAATCGGCCGCCGCCTTATCGGACATCTCCTTGATGTCGGCGCCCGCCGCGAACGCCTTTTCGCTGCCGGTCAGCACGGCGCAATGCTGCGAGGGATCGGCATCATAGGCTGCGAAGGCCGCGATCAGATCAGCCAGCACTTGTGAATTAAGTGCGTTCAGGGCCTGCGGGCGATTGAGGGTTATGAGAGTGACGGCGTCGCGTTGCTCCACCAATATGGTCTCGTAGGTCGCCATGCTATTCTCCTGATCAGTGAAAAGGCGTCCATTCCTCGTCCGCCGGCAACGGTGCGAAGATCTGGTCGAGAAGATGATCCGTTATCCCTTCGGGCGTCGGCGGATCCCATTTCGGGCTATTGTCCTTATCGATGATCAGCGCGCGGACGCCTTCGATGAAATCATGCCGCTGGCAGATATGCGCAGCCACGCGATACTCGACCTTCATCTCTTCGGCGAAATCGACATGGTCCCGGCCTTGCGCCAGCAGCCGGAGCGAAACCTTGCAGGTTTGCGGAGATTTGGTCGCAAGCGTGGCCAACTCCTTCTGCGCCCATTCGCTTCCATCGGCTTTCAGCGCCGCCAGCACATCCTCGTAGCGATCGGCGGCAAACAACCGATCGATCTTGTTGCGATTGCCAATGATTCGCGCTTCGGGCGGCGCCACGGCAAATTCGGTGACCAGCCTGTCGATCTCGGCAGGGTTTGCGATCAATGCTTGCTTGAGTTCGTCCAGCCGCTCGCCCGGAACATAATGCGTCGAAAGGCCAAGCGCGACGCATTCCGCGCCATCGATCCGCGCGCCCGTCAGCGCGAGAAATTCGCCCGTGCGTCCGGGCAGGCGCGACAGATACCAGCCTGCGCCAACATCCGGAAATAGCCCGATGCCGCTTTCCGGCATGGCATAAATCGTCCGCTCGGTCGCGATCCGGTAATTGGCGGGCTGGGAAATGCCCACGCCGCCACCCATCGTAATCCCATCCATGAACGCGATCACCGGCTTGGCATAAGTGAACAGCAGGTGGTTCAGCCGATATTCGTCATGAAAGAAGCGCCGCGCGGCAACGCCGTCGGTTGCGCCGCTCTCGGCAATCAACCGGATATCGCCGCCGGCGCAGAAGCCGCGGCCGTCGACATGATCGATCATGACGAGCCTGATTGCCGGATCCTCGCGCCATCTGAGCAGCGCATCGCTCATCGCGACACACATTTCCCGCGTCAGCGCATGGATTGCCTTGGGGCGGTTGAGCCGCAGGCGGCCGACGCCGCCCTCGACAAGGGTCAGCACCTCGCCGGTCATTGGCGCAACATTTCGCGCGAAATGATCACGCGCATAATCTCGTTGGTCCCTTCGAGGATCCGGTGCACTCGCAAATCACGGAAAAAACGTTCGATTGGATAATCCTGCAAATAGCCATAGCCGCCGTGAAGCTGAAGCGCCCGATCGACCACGGTCATGCCGGTGTCGGTCGCAAGTCGCTTGGCCATGGCGGCGAACTTGGTCTTGTCTGCCGCATTGTCGGTGACCTTGACCGCGGCCGCGTACAGCAAGGTTCGCGCGGCCTGCAAATCGGTTTCCATATCGGCAAGGGTGAACTGGGTTGCCTGGAAATCGGCAATCGGCTGGCCGAACTGCTTGCGCTCCTTGGTGTAGCGCAGCGCCTCATCGAGACAGCGCTGCGCGCCGCCAAGCGAGCAGGCGCCGATATTGAGCCGGCCACCATCCAGCCCAGCCATGGCGATGCGAAAGCCCTCGCCTTCGCCGCCAATTCGATTGGCGACCGGCACACGCACACCATCGAAATTGACCTGCGCCGTCGGCTGCGAACGCCAGCCAAGCTTTTTTTCCTGCGCGCCAAAGCTGACGCCGGGCATATCCTTCTCGATCGCCAGGCAGGAAATGCCCTTGGGACCATCCTCGCCGGTGCGGACCATGGTCACATAAAGATCGTTTTCGCCGCCGCCCGAGATGAAGGCCTTCGATCCGGTCACAATATAGTGATCGCCGTCCCGAACGGCCTTCGTCTTCAGGCTCGCTGCATCCGAGCCGGCGCCGGGCTCGGTGAGGCAATAGCTCGCAATCCGCTCGCACGCGACCAGCGACGGCAAATATTTCGCCTTGACCTCGGCCGAACCGAAACGATCGATCATCCAGGAGGCCATGTTGTGGATCGAGATGAACGCCGACGTGGAAGGACAACCATAGGCCATGGCTTCCATGATCAACGCCGCCTCAAGCCTGCCAAGCCCGATCCCGCCACACTCTTCGGACACATAGATCGCCGCGAAGCCAAGCTCAGCCGCGGCCTTCACCACATCGCGCGGGAAATGATGCTCCTCATCCCATTTGGCTGCATGAGGCGTGATCGCGTCTGCGGTGAACCGCTGCGCCATCTCCTGGATCGCGCGTTGATCGTCGGTCAAATCGAACTGGGACATCTACCCCGCTCCTATCATCCCATCGTCGGGATGACGAAGCTCGAATCCCCTGTCGCCGAACCGTCTGGCCAGCGCTGGGTGATGGTTTTGACCTTGGTCCAGAACTTCACGCCTTCCATCCCGTGCTGGTTGGTGTCGCCGAAGGCCGAACGCTTCCAGCCGCCGAAGGTGTGATAGGCCACCGGCACGGGAATGGGAACGTTGACACCGACCATGCCGACATTCACCCGCGCCGCAAATTCCCGCGCGGCATGGCCGTTGCGTGTAAAAATCGCGACGCCGTTGCCATATTGATGCCGCGACGGAAGCGCCACCGCCTCCTCGAAATCGGCGGCGCGCACGATCTGAAGTACCGGGCCGAAAATTTCTTCCTGATAGGTACGCATGCCGGTCTTGACGCGATCGAACAGAGTCGGGCCGACGAAGAACCCCTCCTCATGCCCTTGCAGCTTGAAGCCGCGGCCATCGACCACCAGCTCAGCGCCTTCATCGACGCCCATCTGGATATAGTTTTCGATCCGCTGCTTATGGACTGCGGTCACGACCGGCCCGTAATGCGCATCGGCATCCGTCGAAACGCCGACGCGTAGCGCTTCGATCGCCGGAATGAGCTTTTGGCGGAGCGCTTCGGCGGTCTTCTCGCCGACCGGCACCACCACGGGAAGCGCCATGCAGCGCTCGCCCGCCGAACCGAAGGCCGCGCCTGCCAGATCGTTGACGACCTGATCGAGATCAGCATCGGGCATGACGATGCCGTGGTTCTTCGCCCCGCCCATCGCCTGAACGCGCTTACCCGCAGCGACGCCGCGCTGATAGACATAGTGGGCGATGTCCGAGGATCCGACGAAGCTGACCGCTGCAATGTCGGGATGATCGAGGATGGCGTCGACCATCTCCTTATCGCCCTGCACAACATTGAGCACGCCATCGGGCAGGCCCGCTTCCTTCATCAGTTCGGCAAGCCGGATCGGCACCGAGGGATCGCGCTCGGAGGGCTTCAGGATGAAGGCGTTGCCAACCGCGATCGCCACGCCGAACATCCACATCGGGATCATCGCGGGGAAGTTGAACGGTGTAATCCCGGCGCCGATGCCGAGCGGCTGCCGCATCGAATAGACATCGATGCCAGGGCCGGCGCCAATGGTATATTCGCCCTTCAGCGCATGCGGGATACCGCAGCAGAATTCGATCACTTCGAGGCCGCGCTGAATGTCGCCCTTGGCATCGGCGATGACCTTGCCATGTTCGGACGCCAGCAGATGCGCCAGCGCATCCATGTTCGCCTCGACCAGTTCCTTGAACCGGAACATCACGCGCGCCCGGCGCTGGGGGTTGACCGCTGCCCAGCCCGGCTGCGCCGCCTTGGCCGCATCGACCGCTTTCTGCAGCTCGGTGGCGCTGCCCAGTGCGACCTTCGCCTGAACCTGCCCGCTGTTGGGATCGAATATGTCGCTCTGGCGAGCGCCGCCGCCCAGCGTCGCACCGGCGACAAAATGCTCCACGATACGCATGAGAGTTCCTCTCGAATCCGGATGACTTGATTCTCCGAGGCACCATGATCCAATGTGGAAATGCAATCAATCGGGCAAAAATGAATGGATGAACTGCAAAACCGCAGCCCCCTCGATTGGGACGACGTCCGCATCTTCCTCATCCTTGCCCGTTCGCGGAGCATGGCGGTCGCTGCGCGCAGCCTCTCCATCGATCCCACCACCATCAGCCGCCGCCTTGCCCGGTTGACAGCCTCAGTGGGCTCGGCCCTGTTCGAGACCGTCGGCGGCAACCGGCAGCTCACCGAGCGTGGGCTTCAGCTCTACGGACACGCCGAGGCGATGGAAAATGAAGCCTTGTCAGCGCTCGGCGAAATGGAAGGCAAGCCCGAAGGGATTCTCGGGCAGGTCCGGCTCAGTGTTGCCGAAGGCCTGGCAACGTGGGTGCTGGCGCCGCGCATGGCCGCCTTTCAGGCTGAGCACCCCAATCTTCAGGTCGATCTGGTGACGAGTTCCGGCCTGCTCAATCCGTCCAAACGCGAAGCCGATATTTCGGTCATGCTGGCCCGCCCCCGATCGGGCAAGCTTCTCGCGCAACGGCTCGTGACCTACCGTCTGGGGCTCTACGCTTCCAAAGCCTATCTGGTGCGACGCGGCGTGCCCAACGCCGTGAGCGACCTCCACGATCGCGTGCTGGTGGGATATGTGCCCGACTTCGTTTACGCGCCGGAGCTGGACTATCTGAGCGAAGTCGCGCCCGGGCTGGAGGCGCGGATTCGCAGCACCAGCATCAACGTCCAGCACAGGTTGATCGTCGAAGGCGCCGGCATCGGCGTCTTGCCCCGGTTCATGGCCGCTGGCGACGAACGCCTGACCGAAGTGTTGCCGGAGGATATCGGAATCGAACGCAGCTTCTGGCTGGTCACCCACAGCGACATGCGCCGCCTCGCACGGATCGAAGCAGTCGCGAACTGGCTCAAGCATTGTGTTGCAGGAATGTCATAGGTCTTGCGGCCCGAACATGTTCATGGCCTATTCAAAGGCCTGACGCTATCTCGCGAGAAATGGTGATTAAAGCCGGCGTACTCCTTGCCTCCATTGTGGCGCTCTGTGCCCCTGCGGTCAGCTCAGCCGAGCCTCGCCGTAGTGAGCATGAGGCTGCCTATTCGGCTGCCCGCTCCGGCGCCATCCTGCCCTTCCCCGAGATCCGGCATCGCGTCATGCCCCGAATGGGAGGTGCCTCGCTCATGGGCTTCGATTATGATGAGGGTGATGCGATCTATACGCTCAAGCTGATGCGGGGTGGTTCGGTCATCTGGGTCGATGTCGATGCGCGCACCGGCACCATCCTGGGCCGCTCAGGCGATTAGGCCATAGCACGGCGCTTGCCGCGCGCAGCCATTTCGGTCATTTCGGGATTGTCTCACCCGTCCTGCATGGGAATGAAAGCATATGCGAGTTCTGATTGTAGAGGATGAGCCCAATCTGGGCCGCCAGTTGCGGGCCACGCTGGAAGGCGCAGGCTATGCGATAGATCTTGCTACCGATGGCGAGGATGGTCATTTTCTCGGCTCGACCGAAAGCTATGACGCCATCATTCTCGATCTCGGCCTGCCGGAGATCGATGGCCTGACCGTGCTCGATCGCTGGCGCAAGGATAAGATCGACACGCCCGTACTGGTGCTGACCGCGCGCGATAGTTGGTCGGACAAGGTGGCCGGGCTCGACGCCGGCGCCGACGATTATCTTGCAAAGCCGTTCCAGACCGAGGAGCTGATCGCGCGGTTGCGCGCGCTCATCCGCCGCGCGTCGGGCAATGCCTCTTCGGAGCTGACGGCCGGCGATATCCGGCTCGACACGCGATCGGGTAAGGTCACGAAGGCGGGCGAGCCGGTCAAGCTCACCGCGCAGGAATATAAGCTGCTCTCCTATCTGCTCCATCATAAGGGCAAGGTGGTCAGCCGCACCGAGCTGATCGAACATATCTACGATCAGGATTTCGATCGCGATTCGAATACTATCGAGGTGTTCGTCACACGCATCCGCAAGAAATTGGGTGCGGACGTGATCAGCACCATCCGCGGGCTCGGTTACTCGCTCGAAGACCCCACCGCCTGATCAGGGGCAGCGGATGAACGCTTCCGCGCCCCCCCCGACCGTGCGCTCGACCGGATCGCTCACGCGGCGCATGATCCTCGCCGCCGCGCTGTGGATCATGGTGCTGCTAGTGGGCGGCGGCGTCGCGCTTGACCGCGTGCTCAAGGATGCTGTCGTCAGCAATTTCGACGCACAGCTCGATTATGTGCTGACAGCCATGATCTCGTCCGCCGAAATCGGCCCCGATGGCGAAGTGCGTTTCAGCCGCCCGCTGGGCGACCAGCGTTTCCTCGAGCCCTATTCAGGCCTCTACTGGCAGGTGTCCGCCGACGGCGTTGAACCTTTCCGTTCGCGCTCGCTCTGGGACCGGGCGCTGCCGATCGGCCACATGTCGCCTGACGACGAACTCCATATCTACGAAAGCGATGCCTTCGGAAACGACTCCCTGCGCATCCACGAGCGCAATGTGCGCCTGCCCCATTCGCAGCGGCTGTGGCGGTTTCAGGTCGGCCAAAGCCGCGAAGAGCTGAACCAGCAGATCGCGGTGCTGCGCCGCACGCTGCTTCGATCCTTCATGCTGCTGGGGCTCGGCCTGCTCGCCATGGCTGCGGTTCAGGCAACCTATGGGCTCTGGCCATTACGCAAGATCCGGCGCGAGATCGCGGACGTGCGCGCCGGCAAGATCGCGCGTGTCGACGCGCGGCTTCCGCGCGAGATCAAGCCCATGGTGGAGGAGTTGAACGACCTGCTCGCTCACAATGAGCGGCAGGCGGAAGAAGCGCGCCGCCATGCAGGCAACCTGGCGCATGCGCTCAAGACCCCGCTGACCGTGATCATGAACGAGGCAACCGCAAACAGCGCCGACCTCAACACGACCGTAATCCGTGAGGCGACAACCATGCGCCGGCAGGTCGATCATCATCTCGCCCGCGCGCGCGCCGTCGGGCGGCGTGGGAGCGGCCAGAGCGTTGCCGCCGTGTGGCCGTCCCTTCAGGCCGTCGAGCGCGCGGTGGCGCGGCTTTATCCAGAGAAGGTGATCGATCTCGACGGCGAAAAGGAGCTTTCGGTTAGGGTCGAACGGCAGGACCTTGACGAAATGCTCGGCAATCTCATCGAGAATGCTGCCAAATATGGTGGTGGCCGCGTGTTCGTCACGGTGCGCGCGTCAGACAATATGGCCGAAATTCTGGTCGAGGATGACGGCACCGGCATTCCCGAAAGCGAGCGCATGGCGATCTTCGAACGCGGCGCACGCCTCGATACCGGGAAGCCGGGCACCGGCCTTGGGCTGGCCATCGTGCGCGACGTGGCAGAAATCTATGGCGGCGCGATCGCGCTGGATGAGAGCGAGGATCTTGGCGGCTTGCTGGCGCGGCTGCGGCTGCCGCTGGCTTTGAGCTAGAAACTGGATTCCTGGTAGACCCTGGAAAGGTCGCCCGCCCATTCGCCATGATAATGATCGAGCAGGCGCTGCGCGGGCGCCTTGCCTGATGCAATCACCTCACGCAGCGGATCGAGATAGCCTTGTTCGTTATCGCCCGCGCCATTGAGCCGCTGCCGCGCCGACAGGCCGGCACTTGCGATCTCCAGCACAACTTGTCCAAGTTCCTGGAAGGTGCGCCCGCGCGGGCCGCGTGCGGCGAGCCCCAGCTTCGGAATTTCTGCGCGAATGCGATGATGATCCTCGATCGTCCAATGCTTGACCAGATCCCAGGCCGCATCGATCGCGCTGCCATCGTAAAGCAGCCCCACCCAGAATGCCGGCAGGGCGCAGATCCGGTTCCAAGGCCCGCCGTCGGCACCGCGCATTTCGAGGAAGCTTTTGAGCCGCACCTCAGGAAAAGCAGTCGAAAGATGGTCGACCCAGTCCCCCATGCGCGGCTTCTCGCCTGGATAGGCTGGCAGCCTGCCGTCGAGGAAATCGTGAAAGCTCTGGCCCGCTGCATCGATATATTTGCCGTCGCGGTAGATGAAATACATCGGCACATTGAGCATATAATCCGCATACCGCTCATAGCCGAAGCCGTCCTCGAACACGAAGGGCAACATGCCCGTCCGGTGCGGATCCGTATCCGTCCAGATGTGGCTACGATAGGAAAGGAAGCCGTTCGGCTTTCCTTCCAGAAACGGCGAGTTGGCGAACAACGCAGTCGCCAGCGGCTGCAGCGCAAGGCTGACGCGGAACTTCTTCACCATGTCCGCCTCTGACGCGTAATCGAGATTGGTCTGGATGGTGCAAGTCCGCAACATCATGTCCAATCCCATCGATCCCACGCGCGGCATGTGCCGAAGCATGATCGCATAGCGGCCCTTGGGCATGATCGGCAGCTGGTCGCGCCTTTTATCCGGCCATAGGCCCAGCCCGAGAAAACCGAGCCCCAGTTCATTCCCAACCGCCTTTACCTGATCGAGGTGCCGCGATGTCTCGGCGCAGGTCTCGTGCAGATTTTCAAGCGGGGCGCCCGAAAGCTCAAGCTGCCCGGCCGGCTCCAGGCTGACCGCGCCGTCCGCACCCGAAAGTGCTATGACATTGTTGCCCTCGTAGACCGGCTCCCACCCGAAGCGGGTAAGGCCCATCAGCAAATCGCGAATGCCGCCGGGTTCCTCGTAGGACGGTGCACGATGATCCTCCGTCCGATAGACGAATTTTTCATGCTCGGTGCCGATCCGCCACTGGGCGCGCGGCTTTTCTCCGCCTACGAAAACCTGCAAGAGGTCCTCGCGCGATTCAATAAACGGGTCCTCTCCCTCAGCGGCTTTACGCGTGCTCATCGGGCGCGCCATAGCTGGCGCCTCACAGATGCGCCAGCCCTAATAGGTTGCTACTTGCTACCCTCTTCAGTCACGGCCATCCACACGCTGATGGCTGCGACGGCGGCTGTATCGGCGCGCAGGATGCGCGACCCGAGCGTGATTGCCTGAGCACTCGGCAATGCCTTCAGCGCTGTACGCTCGCCATCGGTGAAGCCACCTTCGGGACCCGTCAGAATCGCCGCCGGCTCCGCCCGCGCGATGGAGGCCAAAGGCGCGCCGCCGGTTTCGTCGGCGAAGATCAGCTTGCGCCCCGCCGGCCAATCCTTGAGCAGACGTTCAAGCTTGATGCTGTCTTCCAACACCGGGAGTGCGGTCCGGCCGCATTGTTCGGCGGCCTCGATCATGTGCGCGCGCAGCCTGTCCCGGTTGATTTTGTCAACGATGGTACGCTGAGTGATTACGGGGACGATCCGGTCGACGCCAAGCTCGCAAGCCTTTTCCACCAGCCAGTCGATGCGGCCTTTCTTAATGGGTGCCATCAGCAGCCAGAGGTCCGGCACCTGCTCGCGCGGCGCCAGCTTCGTCTTGATGGCAAGCAGCATGTCGCGCTTCCCGATGTGCGACACTTGTGCCAGCCATTCGCCGCTGATGTCGTCGAAAAGGCGAACCGGATCGCCGACTTTCAAGCGCATGACGTCCGCCAGATAATGCGCCGGGCCTCCGCTGACGGGAATTTCGGCCGCGGCTTCAAGCGGCTGATCGATATAGAGGCGCGGCGTGCTGGCAGGCGGCCAGGCAGGTGTGGCAGGCATCATGCATAGCCTAGCAGCGTGGACGCTCACACGCGATAGGCGGGTCGTAGCAAGGCGGATCACCAGGCGCTCGCGCACGCTGGCTGACCTCCTCAGGCCTTCTCCAATGTGCACTGGAGCGGATGCTGGTTTTGGCGGGCGAAGTCGATCACCTGGTTGACCTTGCTCTCGGCCACTTCATAGCTGAACACACCGCACACG
>JGI24752J21851_1000092_pt1 | contig 11959 bp, 13 predicted proteins | sample KBSSwiS7_FD_21851 | JGI IMG/M metagenome (IMG submission 21851)
CATCATCCCCTCCAACATCAACCACCCCGAGAGCGAGCCGATGGCGATCGGCCGCAACTTCCTGGTCAAGATCAACGCCAATATCGGCAACTCGGCGGTCGCCTCCTCGGTCGCCGAGGAAGTCGAGAAGATGGTGTGGGCGATCCGCTGGGGCGCGGATACGGTGATGGACCTTTCCACCGGCCGCAACATCCACGACACCCGCGAATGGATCCTGCGTAACTCCCCCGTTCCGATCGGCACGGTGCCGATCTACCAGGCGCTGGAGAAGGTCGGCGGCATCGCCGAGGATCTGAGCTGGGAGATCTTCCGCGACACGCTGATCGAGCAGGCCGAGCAGGGCGTCGACTATTTCACCATCCATGCCGGGGTGCGCCTGCCCTATATTCCAATGACGGCGAAGCGCGTCACCGGCATCGTCTCGCGCGGCGGCTCGATCATGGCGAAATGGTGCCTCGCGCATCACAAGGAGAGCTTCCTCTACGAGCATTTCGACGAGATCACCGAGATCATGAAGGCCTATGACATCGCCTATTCGCTGGGCGACGGCTTGCGCCCCGGATCGATCGCCGACGCCAATGACGAGGCGCAGTTCGCCGAGCTCTACACGCTGGGCGAGCTCACCAAGCGCGCCTGGGCGCAGGACGTGCAGGTGATGATCGAAGGCCCCGGCCATGTGCCGATGCACAAGATCAAGGAGAATATGGACAAGCAGCTCGCAGCCTGCGGCGAGGCGCCCTTCTACACGTTGGGGCCGCTCACCACCGATATCGCGCCGGGCTATGACCATATCACCAGCGGCATCGGCGCCGCGATGATCGGCTGGTACGGCACGGCGATGCTCTGCTACGTCACGCCCAAGGAGCATTTGGGCCTGCCCGATCGCGACGATGTGAAGGTCGGCGTCGTCACCTACAAGCTCGCCGCCCACGCCGCCGATCTGGCGAAAGGCCACCCCGCCGCGAAGCTGCGTGACGACGCGCTCAGCCGCGCCCGCTTCGAATTCCGCTGGCGCGACCAGTTCCACCTCTCGCTCGATCCCGACACCGCCGAGCAATATCACGACCAGACGCTGCCTGCCGAAGGCGCCAAGACCGCGCACTTCTGCAGCATGTGCGGCCCGAAATTCTGCAGCATGAAGATCACGCAGGAGGTCAGGGATTTCGCGAGCAAGCAGAACCAAGAAGCCACGGCGTTCATTGCTGCGGAGGAGGTGGAAAAGGGGATGGCGGAGATGTCGGAGAAATATAACGCAACCGGCCGCGAATTATATATGGGGGCAGGCGGGCGGGAGCGTGATTGAATCCTGTACAGGTGCACGCGGTGTATGATCGATTTGCGAAAGCTGCTTTAAAGTCATATGTAGGTGGTGGGCTGCTGGTGCTTTGGACTTTGGACGTCTAAACACCAGCAGACCGGGCCCTGCCATTCCAGGCAGCTCAGCTCCTTTTGGAAGGGAGCCGAATTCTAATTACTCGTGGTCCATAGCCATTGCCAAAATTACGTTGGCGATTTTCTTGGCTTCCCTTGCTGTTAAGTCGAACGGTAAGCCTTGGACATGGATAGTAAGGTCAGCGCGAAGTGGAATTGGTACAATTCCACTGCCTGCAGACGGCGTTACTACAGTTGCGGTTGGCTGAGCTTCAGCTTTTTCTGCCGAGCCATTCGATGGGCCGATGGCGTCTTTGGAGGATTTCGACCGTGGCGTACGCTTGGCACCCGCGACCTTGAATGCCATTGGGTTGTCAACATATCTCAAAAAATCGTCGATAGAAGATTTCGTCCGACTTTTGTATGTTCGAAGGCTATCCGCGGTATAACCTTGGCCATGAAGATTGGCGAAGCGCCGAACGACTTCCTCTAAATCAATCTTGCCTACATCGGACGCTTCATCATCGCTGAGAATTCCTAGCACCTTGTTCACAGACGCTTTGCGCGACTCGGCAGTCGCTGGGCTGAGAAGGCCCTTTGCGCCGACATAATTCAAGAATTTCACTAATTCTTCTCTAGAACGAGGGCTGCTCATGGCGATCTCCTTGATCGCACAATGCGCGAGTTCCGTCTGTATTGCAATAGAAAATTGCACACTAGACGGTAGAAATTTCTGTATTGATAAAATCGCGACCAATCAGCCGGTTGTTCAGAAGGAGGTACAGCGGCAGTTTGCTGAATTACAGTTTTAAGCTGCCTTGCCGATAGCCTTCGCCACCACCTCCGGTTCCGCCTCGATCATCTTGAAATACGCCCGCACCGCAGGCGGCGGAATGTGGCGGCCGATCTCACATTGACGGATGTTTGCGGGCGGGATGCCGCAGGCCTTGGGCGAAAGGCTTGCCTGTTCAGCCCCAGCCGGTTGCGTGGCCGCCGGATGCGCCGTTACGACTTGGTCGTGGGGGCTATTTCCGCCATATGCGCAACCAGCTTTCGGATCATTCCCCGCAGCTCGGTTGGCGTGTCGCCGCTGACAATCTCGACATAGCCAATGCCGGCGCGCCGCAAGGCTTCCTTCTTCACAGCGTCGCGGGCTGCGGCTGCATTCCCGGGCTGGTGGTGTCCAGTTCCCTGAAACTCGATGGCGTGTAGCGGCAAGCAATCCGCATCCACGATCAGCAGATCGACGCGTTTGGCGTTGACCGCCCAGAATGCCTCCTTGTCATCACTCCAAAGGATTTCGCCCAGCGAGACTTGCCCCATCGCCCGCCAGCCGGGGGTATCTTCCGCCAATATCCGGTCAAGATGCGCTAACAGGCGACGTTCCGGCTTGTTCAGCAGCGGTCGCGCTTTGAAGCTGGCGGCCATTACGGTTCGCAATTGGTCCGCTGCATCCGTGCCAGTCTTGTCCGATGCAACCGCGCTCGACGCCACGTTCTGATTTGCTTGGCCGCGCGCTGGCGCTTTACCTCCCCACTTGCGCCCCGCCCAATAGGCGCGGCGTTCGGCCTTCTTCTGACTCTCGACAAAGCGTTCGACTGCAATTCCGATCAAACCGCCAATCAGGAGTGTGGCAAACAGGAGAACCGGTCTATCCAAGAAGGCGATTATGTCTGCTTGCATGGTCAATATTATCTGATCGATTTGTGACTCGTCAGTAAATATTGTCGCCGCGCCGTCGACCACGCCTACCCCACTTCAACGCCCTTCCAGAACGCCACCCGGCCCTTGATCTCCGCCGCCGCGGGCTTGGGATCGGCATAGTACCAGACGGCGTCGCGGTTCTCCGCCCCGCTCACCGTCAGATGATAATAGTTGGCCGTACCCTTCCATGGGCAGATGCTGGTCGTGTCGCTGGGTGACAGCAGCGCGCGATCGACCGCCTCCAGCGGGAAATAATGATTGCCCTCGACCACCACAGTATCGTCGCTGCGGGCAATCACCGCACCGTTCCACTGTGCCTCGATCATATCGCACTCCCCAGTTCATGCGGGCATCACGTTGGCGCTACCCGTTCCAGGCGTTGATATGGGGTCCGGGCGCGGTTTCCACCACCTTGATCGCTGCGCGCGGCGTCCCGTCCTCCACCCATGAGCAAGGAGGTAGATCTCAACAATTGGCTCAAATTGAGACTGAGGCCCTATTATGAGCTTTTCTTCACCTAATTTTTAGATATTGTGCAAGCGCAACAGGGGAGAGGCTATGCGTGTGCGTGAGACGTTTCTTTTCATTATAGGTGCCTTGTACATAGCTATTTCAGGCACTTGTGAAGCTGCACAAGTTATTACGACAGTAAGCGAAGGAACGATATATAATTTGCTTCCTACCGGAAGCGTCGGCAACACCGGAGTTTACACTAGCAGTTACATTGATGGAGATATTAAATTCTCGGCGCAACCGATATCGAAGCCGGTTAGCAATGCCATGCTCAAAGTTTGGGAAGTTGGTACACCTATTTGGGATCAGAATGTTCAAGTCTTCGGATTTGGTTCCAACGTAAAGGCGTTGGATATTTCTGATATCGGAGCAGGATCATTCATTGGAACGATGGATGTTTCGTCCGGCCTTGGCACTCTTGATATTACGTCGTTCGTAAACAGTATGAACTCTCCTTACCTTGGTTTTAGGTTGGTCACGACTAGCCTTCTGGGCGGTGATGCATTCGGCTCACACGCACTTGGACATCCATCAGAGATTTCGTTTGCGTCTGGCCCAGGCGGTGGACCGGTGGACGGGGTGCCTGAAAACTCTGTGTGGATCATGATGATCGCTGGTTTCGGCCTGATTGGCGCCGCGATACGTAGGCGTCCTGTTATGACGAAGGCAGTGATCGCTAACGATTGACCTTGCGGAACGGCCATTGGCGTTTTCAAATCTGCCGCATGCGGCGGAAGCCTCGATGTCGCGTCAAAGCGCACGTCACCGCTGGTTGCGGAGACGCTCAGATCAGCCGGTCCATCTTGAAGGTCAGCATGAACAGCAGCAGCGCGGCGGTGGCGAGCAGGTGGAGGTTGAAGGCCGCGACCGCCAGCGCGGCGAGTGGGCGGCTCCTTCGCCGCCACGCCGCGAACGAGACCGCGATCACGCCCAGTTCGGCCGCCGCCAGCACCAGCATCGGCCAGTCCGGCGTCGCGAACAGATAGGACCAGCGCGTGGCCACGCCGGCCAGGACGATCGCCGCCACGCCGATATTTACCGGCAGCAGCGGCCCGATCCCGCCCCGCCTGAACAGCGCCACCGCGAGCGCCGCGCCATGTGCCGCGAGGATCAGCCACGCCACCGCTAGGATCTCGCCGTCGCTCATGCGCCGACAGCCGGCGCAGGCCAGCCTCTGCCGGCGGGCGATCGTCGCGCCCCACCTCCGTGGCGATCGGCAAGCACGGCGCGGCTATTCGTGCGGCCGCAGCGTCCGGTTCAGGGTCTCGACCACTTCGGCGATTGGCTCCGTCACGGTCACGCTGCGCCCTTCGCCGAAGCGGATGCGCGTGCCTTCCTCCACCATCGATATGAACGTCACCTGCGCCGCGTTGACCGCCACTTCGGCCCGGTCGGCGCCCACGAACATTACGATCATATCCCTCTCCCATGCTGCCGGTCCGCCCGAACCTAACCGCCAAACGGCCGGAACACCATCGCTGGACTCCCGGTGCGGCGCTTCGCGTTCGAAGGCCGCGTCGCGGGTCCGAATGCCATTCCGGGCGTTGTCTATTCACATGCCCCTGCGTTTTCTGATCTCAGCCCCGGTGCTTGCTGTCGCCGCCATTGTGCCTGCCCCTGCGCAGGTTCGCCCCGCCGCTACGCTGGAGCCGCTTCGCTTCTTCGAGGGCCGCACCGAAGGCGAGGGCCGGGTCAAGGTCGTCTTCAAGCCCGAATATGGCGTGCACGTGAAAGGACGCGGGCGGATCGAGCCAGACGATACGCTGGTGCTGGTGCAGGACGTGTTCGAGGATGGGAAGCCGCCCCGCCAAAGAAGCTGGCGCATACGCAAGACCGCGCCTGGCCATTACGCGGGTAGCTTGTCCGACGCGACTGGACCGGTTTCGCTGGAGCTTGCGCCGGACGGGCGGATCCACATCAGGTTCAGGATGAAGGGCTCTATCGCGGTCGAGCAGTGGCTTACCGCCGCAGCGGACGGCCGCACTGTCCAGAACATGATGATCATCCGCAAGTTCGGCCTCAAGGTGGCGACCCTGCAGGAGACGATCCGGAAGCTGGGCTAGCTCGTGTCTTTTTGAAGAGACTTCCCTTTCTTCCAGCGCGCCATTTGCCTAACAGGGAAGGGCATGTGGCAACTCTATCAATTCCCGCTCTGTCCCTTCTCGCGCAAGGTGCGGCTCGTGCTCGGCGAAAAGGGCGTCGGCTATGAGCTGGTGCGCGAATCGCCCTGGCTCCAGCGCGACGAATTCGTCGACATGAACCCGGCCGGGCAGACGCCGGTGCTGGTCGATAGCGAGAGCGGGCTCACCCTGATCGATAGCGCCGCGATCTGCGAATATTTCGAGGAGACGATCGAAAAATCGCCGATGATCCCCGGCAGCGCCGCCAATCGCGCCGAGGTGCGCCGCCTGGTCGCCTGGTTCGACACCAAGGTCTATGGCGAGGTGGTCGGCCCGCTGATGCACGAACGCATGCTGAAGCGCCTCGTCCACCGCGCCTCGCCCGACGCCAAGGCGCTGCGCGAGGCGATGAAGGTCGCCAACGCGCATCTCGACTATATCGATTATCTGCTCGATCACCGGCGCTGGCTCGGTGGCCCGGTGCTGAGCCTCGCCGATCTCGCGGCCGCGGCGCATCTTTCGGTGGCGGACTATCTGGGCGGGATCGACTGGCGCGGGCATGAGCAGACCCGCACCTGGTATTCGGGATTGAAGTCGCGGCCCAGCTTCCGGCCGATGCTGGCCGAACGGATGGAAGTGATCGCGCCGCCCGAACATTACGACAAGGTGGACTTTTAAGCCCGCAGCCCACATCTGCCGCGCATGGCTGCCCCAGTTCTTGCTTATGAAAATCTCGGCCTGATCCAGGGATCGGGCTGGCTGTTCCGCAATCTCGACATCTTCATCGGCGAGCGTGACCGGCTGGCGCTGATCGGCCGCAACGGCGCGGGCAAGACGACGCTGCTCAAATTGCTCGGCGGGCGCATCGAACCCGACGAAGGCCGCCGCACGATCGTGCCGGGCACGAAGGTCGTGCTGCTGGAGCAGGACCCGGACCTCTCCGGCTATGCCACGTTGCGCGATTTCGCGCTGGCGGGCGTAGACGCGCCGCCCGCCCATGAGGTCGACGCGATCGCCGATCAGCTCGGCATCGATCTTTCGCGCAGCGCCCTCACCGCCAGCGGCGGCGAGCGCCGCCGCGCCGCGATCGCCCGCGCGCTCGCGATGGAGCCTGACGTGCTCCTGCTCGACGAACCGACCAACCATCTCGATCTCGCTGCGATCGAATGGCTGGAAGGCTGGCTCAACCGCTTTGCGGGCGCGTTCATCGTCATCAGCCACGACCGCACCTTCCTCAAGCGGCTGACCCGCTCCTCGCTCTGGCTCGATCGCGGCAGCCTGCGCCGCGCCGAGATCGGCTTCGGCGGCTTCGAGGCGTGGACCGAGAAGGTCTATGAGGAGGAGGCGCGCAACGCCGAACGGCTCGACGCCAAACTCAAGCTGGAGCTGCACTGGCTCCAGCGCGGCGTCACGGCCCGGCGGCGGCGCAACCAGGGCCGGCTCGCCAAGCTCCACGAAATGCGCGCGGCGCGTGCGGCGATGATCGGCCCGGCCGGCACCGCCAAGCTCGCGGTGGAGGCTGACGATGTGCGGACCAAGACGGTCATCGACGCCGAAGGCGTAACCAAAAGATTCGGCGAACGCGCGATCATCCGCAACTTCACGCTCCGCATCCAGCGCGGCGACCGCATCGGCATCGTCGGCGCAAACGGCGCGGGCAAGACTACGCTGCTCCGCCTGCTGACCGGCGAGCTTCCACCGGACGAAGGTACGATCAAGCTCGCCAAGACGCTCAATGGCGTGGTGATCGATCAGCAGCGCAAGCTGATGACGCCCGAAAAGCGCGTGCGTGACGTGCTTGCTGACGGCGGCGACTGGATCGAGGTGCGGGACGTGAAGAAGCACATCCAGGGCTATCTCAAGGAATTTCTGTTCGAACCGGGGCTTGCCGATGCGCGGATCGGCACGCTTTCGGGCGGCGAACGCTCGCGGCTGCTGCTCGCCCGCGAGTTCGCGCGCAAATCCAATCTGCTCGTGCTCGACGAGCCCACCAACGATCTCGATCTCGAAACGCTCGATCTGCTCCAGGAAGTGATCGCCGATTATGACGGCACCGTCCTGATCGTCAGCCATGATCGCGATTTCCTCGATCGAACGGTGACGATCACGCTCGGCCTCGATGGCTCGGGCAAGGTCGATATCGTCGCCGGCGGATATGAAGATTGGCAGAAACGGCGATCTTTGCCGGCAGAGGGGCGAAAGGCGGCACAGCAGCCGCGAACCGCTGCGCCAACGATGGACCGGCCGCGGACAACGAAGCTCAGCTACAAGGACCAGCGCGATCTGGACTTGCTGCCAGCGGAGGTCGAACGGCTCGAGGCCGATATCCTGAAGAGCGAAGCAGAGCTTGCTGATCCGGCGCTTTACACGCGCGATCCCACGCGCGTTGCCGAGTTGAGCGAATTCATCGCCGCCACCCGGCACAAGCGGGACGAGGCCGAGGCTAGATGGTTGGAACTGCTTGAAAAATCGGAGAATCTCTAGTTTCATGCCACGGGTGAACCGTCAAGCGCCATCGGGGCAACCGGCAATTTGGCAATGGCGGTCAACGGACAGAATTTTAAGTAGCGCGGGATCGTGCGCGAACTTGAAATCGTTTAACATTGTCGAATGGCGAGACTCGATCCCGATCTCCTCTTGCGCGCCTATACCGTCGGTGTTTTCCCGATGGCCGACAGCCGGCGGGCGAAGGACATCTTCTGGGTTGAGCCGAAGAAGCGCGGCATCCTCCCGCTCGACGGCTTCCATCTCTCGCGCTCGCTGGCGAAGACGATCCGCTCCGGACGCTTTCGCGTAACCGCTGACCGGGCATTTTGTGACGTCGTGCACAGCTGCGCCGAGCCCACGCCGGATCGGCCCGACACCTGGATCAATCCCGAAATCGAACGCGCCTATGCTGCGCTTCACGAACGCGGCCATGCCCATTCGATCGAATGCTGGCAGGGCGATGCCCTCGTCGGGGGGCTCTATGGCGTCAAGCTCGCCGGCGCCTTCTTCGGCGAAAGCATGTTCAGCCGCGCGCGCGACGCCTCCAAAGTGGCGCTGGCTTATCTGGTCGCGCGATTGAAGGTAGGCGGATTCAAGCTGCTCGATTGCCAGTTCATCACCGATCACCTCGCCTCATTGGGGGCCATCGAGATCGATCGGGACCATTATGTCGCGCTGTTGGATGTCGCGCTGGGCGTTTCCTCGGGCGCCGGAGCGGTTTCGTCACCCGATTTCGGCGCGTTGGACCGGCTCGCGCCCACCGTTGCGGCCGATACCGTGTCAGGTCCCGTGTCGGGATATTGCATCACGCAGCTCTTGGGCCAGACATCGTAGATCGGATGCTCAACGACGTTGAGCGAAGGCGATTCCTTGAACAGCCAGCCTGAGAAGATCCGCCGCCATTTCTTGTCCACGCCGAGTACATCGGTTTGGACGAACGCCCCCGTGAGCTTCTGATCTTCCCAAGGCGCAGTCGTCTCGCAGGCACGCAGGCGGATGATGACATCGCCGACCCGCACCGCTTGGCCCGGATGCATTTTGAGATCGCGCCAGATCCCATTGCGTTTATTGAGCAGACCAAGGACAGCAACCCTGTCCTTCATCGGCGTGACCTGCTGCACCAGCGGCGGGCCGCTGGGGCGTTTTGCGGCGGCTTGCTCCTGCGGCGCAGCTTCGCTGCTATTGCCGGGCTCAGGCTGCGTCGGAGCTTCATCCTCCCCGACGGATGTGGTGGAGCTTTCGTTTTGAAAAGCGACGGCCGAGCCTATCCCGATCGTCGCGGCCGCCACGATCGCGGCCGCAATCCGGCGTCTCATGGCGCAGCGGCGGCGGAATTGGATACAGCGTCGCCCGGCGCGCTACTGGAGCTGCTGCCCGAACGATTGATGAACTGGCCAACCAGCCCCATCATATCCATCGCGCCCTGGGTGTCGGTGATGACGTCGCCGGATTTGAGCGACGTGGTATCGCCCCCAGGGTTGAGCGCAACATAGTTGCCGCCCAGCAGACCCTCGGAGGTGATCGCCGCGCTGCTGTCCGCCGGCACCTTGACGTGCGGATCGAGCGCCAGCGTAGTCTTGACCTGGTAAGTCTGCGGATCAAGCTCCTGATGCGTGACGGTGCCGACCTTCAACCCAGCAATCCGCACATCCGTGCCCACCTCGACTCCGGTCGTATTTGGAAAGAGCGCAATCACCTTGATCGCGCCGGCTGCGGTACCACGGCCCGTCTGCACCCAGGCATACCAGGCAAAGCCGATTGCGAGCAGCACGACCAGCAGTCCAATCAACGCTTCGCCGAAATGTTCGCGATAGGGCAGTCTCATGCTCAGCTTGGCTTCCATGCCTCATAATCGCCGGTCGCGGCCGCGCGATGGCCGCCCGCCTCCAACGCGCCGGCCGGACGATAGGCTGCGTGCGTGCCGGTAGGATTCGGCACCGGCGGCTTTTCCCACTTTCGCGGCGGCGGCAACGCCTCGTCGGGTGGCAGCTCGATCGTATTGTGCAGCCAGCCATGCCATTCCGGCGGAACGCGGCTGGCGTCGTTCGAGCCGTTGTAGATCACCCAGCGCCGCTTGCGCCCGAATGAATCGGCTTTCTTGGATTCGAAATAGACATTCCCGAGCGAGTCCTGGCCAACCTTCGTACCATTGCGCCTGCTGTAGAGCAGCGTGCCGATCGTGGCGCCTTCCCACCAGGTGAAGATCTTCATCAGCCAGTTCATATTCGCCACCTAGAGCATTTCCCGAAAAAGTGGGAACCGGTTTTTCGGCCGGAAAGGCTCTAGCCGCGATGCGGCGCGGGCTCAATAGCTGCTGCGAAATGCGGCGATCAGGCGCTGGACGAGATTGCCGGGGGTCGGCCGCACGACCGTCTGCCGCGGGACCGGCGAGATCCGCCGCAAATCGATCGGATCGGAGGCGGCGAACTGGATCAGGCCAGCGAGCGTCGCGAAAGCGGGGCCGCTATGCGCATCCGGCAATCCGGCCAGGCCGCGCGGCCGCCCGACCCGAACCGAACGGCCGAGCACGCCCTGCGCATAATCGGCGATGCCCTTGAGCTCGGCGCCGCCGCCGGTCAACACCACCTGCCGCCCCACCGGCCCCGAAAAGCCGAGCGACTCAAGCGCCTTCGCAATCTCACCGAACCAGTGATCGAGCCGCTGGCGGATGACGGAGATGAGCTGCGCGCGGGTGATGCGCGCCATTTCCGCACCTTCTTCGTCGCCAATGGGAGCGACATCGATCATGTCATGATTGTCGCGCGGGCTGCTCGTGGCTGAGCCGTGAAAGCATTTCATCCGTTCGGCCTGGGTGCGGCGCGTGCCGAAAGCCGAGGAGATATCGTCGGTGATGTCAGCGCTGCCCGTGGGAATTGACGCAAGCCCGACCAGAACGCCGCCGGCGAACAAGGAGACGTTGGTCACGCCGGCGCCGAGCTCGACCAGCGCGACGCCAAGCTCGCGCTCCTCTTCGGAAAGGCAGGCCATGCCGGTGGCGATCGGCGCGGCGACGATCGACTTCACTGCGAGATGCGCGCTGCGGACGCACAGATCGAGATTGCGCACCGGCGAAGGCTCGGCCGCGACGACGTGGATATCCACGCCAAGCCGATCGGCGTGGAGACCGAGCGGGGTCTTGACGCCGGTCAGGCCATCGAGCGTATAGAGCGTCGGCTGGGCGTGGAGAACCATGCGGCCATCGGGATCGATCGAGTTGCGGCCGGCCGCCAGTAGCGCGTCAATGTCGGTCTGCTCGATCCGGTACCCGCCAATGTCGACCTCGACCGAGGCGATATCGCTAACGAGACCGCCAGCCGAAAAGCTGACCCAGACCTTCTCGATATTGACGGCGGCCATGCGCTCCGCCTGCTCGACCGCCTCGCGGATGGCGTTCTCGGTGGCTTCCATGTCCGACACATAACCGCGCCGGACGCCCCGGCTTTCGCGCTGGCCAGTGCCCAGCACTTCGATCTCATTATCGCCCGGCCGTCCGATTAGCGCGCACACCTTGGACGAACCGATGTCCAGCGCCGTGATCAGCCCCTCGTTACGATGATGTTGCGCCATAGAATGCCCCCAGTTGAAGATTCTCCCCCGGAGGGGGAATGTTCAAATTTGCCTGTTCCCCGGACAGGCGAATTTGCGACATTGGACCGCACGGAGTGCGGTGGAGGGGTAATGCCCCATCCCAAGGGCGACACCCCTCCACCAGCCTATGGCTGGTCCCCCTCCCCTTGCAGGGGAGGAATTTCATATATTCTTCA
>JGI24752J21851_1000108_pt1 | contig 11150 bp, 10 predicted proteins | sample KBSSwiS7_FD_21851 | JGI IMG/M metagenome (IMG submission 21851)
TGCATCTGATAGGCATATATAGAGGAGTTATAAATCGCGCCGGTCATCACTTTGCGATTGAACCCAAGCGAGCCGGTATTCAACGATAGCCGCTCTGTTACCCCTCCTAGAACCACCGGCCCAGCGACATCCAGCATGTCTGTTGGGGTTACCGTGTTTATGCCTACATTTCCTGTGAATAAGCCGTTCCCGGTAAGCGCTGCGCAATTGAAGTCGGCCATGACCTGAATGGCGTTAGCGGTGGTTCCATTGGTAAGATTGTAGGGATACGCGTTGCACGCCGCAGACGCAGGATTGCTATAAAAAAGAGCAGCCGCGCTCAGTGCCAAAAGTCGTCTTAACATCATGACCCCCAGCCGCTTGGCGGCTTCGTTGCAGGTGAATAAGAATTTCCAGAAGGGCGATTAATTATGCCAAGAAGCGGCGTTCCAATTGAAACTGTTCCAGTTCACCGCCGCCCCACCGGTGCCCGTGACGACGCTCAATCTGTTGCCGGCGGGATCATATGTGTAAATGAACACGCTGCCATTGCCATAAGTCGCTGAAGTGACGCGTCCTTGTGCATCGTACGTGTAGGTGACATCTCCCGTTGCCGCTTGAGCATGTCCCGACAAGGATGCACCAATGACCAACGCCAAGGAAGTCAGGCGCTTCATATCGCTCTCCTTCAACACTCAGCGACGTAACAAATAGCCTGATCTCCATGCGTGAGAGACGCACACCCCCCTACGGCTGTGCCCAGCACGGTGCATGGATCGATGTTAATTGTCATTCGCCCTGTTAAAATTGATCTGAGATCGCTGTTCGCCAGCGATTCTCTGCGCGACCTTCATTCTGGCTATGACACGAAATCCTATAACGCAAGGGTTATTCGTGACGAACATGGCGTTAACAGCTAGGCTACTGATTCAGCTTAACCGAAGGTGGGATGATTTGGCGTAGGGACCAAGCCAGCAGTGCATGTAGTTCAAAGCCTGAACTCAGGCGTCCACGACCTTCCGCATCGCCTCTGAATCAACCTCGATGTAAATCTGCGTCATCGACAGTGAGCTATGTCGAGCCAGCATCTGAACATCTCTCAGGCTGCCACCGAACCGGCCAATGTTACGCGCTGCATTGGTGACGAAGGTTCGTCGTCCAGAATGGCTGGAGCAGCCATCGAAGCCGAGCGGCAATCACCCGCTGCGTAAGATATCCCGCGAGCGTACTTCTGCTTTGCGAATGATGCTGATATCCAAGCGAACGAGCGGGAAGGGAAGTCTCTGTGGAATATTATGGCGACTACGCGATCTTTATAGATCGGCGATGGACACTCGAAGACCTGTACATATTTCCGCGAGCGTTCGAACAAGCGTATTTCGCGTTTGAAGCCGTGTTGCCTGCGCCAGACGTGCAAACGGACGTGCGTATTGAGAGAATCTTTCGCGCCTTCCCTTGGGGCGACGGCTATAGCGCTGTCAATTTTTACAATCAGCTCAAATTTGCCACGCCGGTTATTCACCGGCCAATGGTCAAGCAGATACAATATGCTTCACCTGGCTTTATCGAACTCTATTTGAATTTACCGCTGGCGATAAAGATTTCTGGCGTAGTCGCGAGCGTTGCTTCGACCATAGGCGTTTGCAACAAGGTTTATAATGCGATCCATTCTGACCTACATAAACGCAAGCTGCTGCGCATCGAGGTCGAGAAGAAGAAAGTTGAGCTGACAAAGGAACAGCTCGATCTCATCGTGCATGCGAACGAGGAAATGGCAAAAATCCTAGGTCTTTCGTCCGCAGAGACCGTCATTAAACGTTCCGATGACCCTCTGATCGCGTTGAAAATATTGCTCAGCATTTACCGTCGCGTTCGAACGTTGGCGGACTATAAAATTAGAGGAAAAGCCAATCTTTCAGAGCGGATCGGGCCAGACGAAAATGGCAATTTCTTCTGACCGTCTGTTTTAAAAACGGCGGGAGCCGACACGCAAGGGACGAGGACGAAATACCAGCAGGTTATACGCATTAGCGATGGAAAGCGGCTGATGGCCTTTAAGGTTTGGATATCCTACCCAGCAAGCTTGCCTAATCTCGTTTTGTTCTCCACGATACGTGGCCATTCCCCGGAGGAAGAATGCTCTCTGTCTTTTTTTCATATTCCCATGAAGATGAGCAACTGCGCAATCAGCTGGAGCAGCAGCTTGCCATCCTCAAGCGCCAGCAGGTAATCGCTACATGGTATGATCGGCGGATCACGGCAGGCGAAGAGATCGACCCTGCCATCAGCCAGAACCTCGAAACAGCAAACATTATCCTCTTGCTGGTAAGCCCTCCCTTCCTCGCATCCGACTATTGCTATGACCGGGAAATGCTGCGCGCCATGGAGCGGCATGAGCGCAAGGAGGCAGTCGTCATCCCCGTCATCCTTCGCCCTTGCGAGTGGCATCAAGCGCCTTTCGGAAAACTGCTTGCAACGCCCACCGATGGAAAACCCGTCACACAATGGGCCGACCGCGATCAGGCGTTCCTCGAAGTCACGAAAGCTATTCGCGCCGCTGCCGAAAAACTTCAGCCTCGATCACACGCAACAGCGGCGCCCACGCCGTCATCACCGCCACCTTTGCCAGCGCAACCGGCGACCAGCAACCCCATCATACGTTCAAGCAATCTGCGTATCGCTCAGCAATTCTCGGAGCGCGACAAGGACGCCTTCAAGCTGGAAACCTTTGATTATATCGCCCGCTTTTTTGAAGGCTCGCTCGAAGAACTGGGCGCGCGCAATTCCGGTATCGAAGGAACCTTCCGGCGTATCGACGCGAACCGCTTCAGCGCCGTGATCTACCGCGAGGGAAAGGCCATTGCGCGCTGCACGATCTTTGTGGGCGGAGGACATTTCGCCAACGGCATCGCCTATTCCGCAACGGAAACGAGCGACAGCAATTCCTTCAATGAAAATCTGACCGTGCAGGCCGACGACCAGATGCTCTACCTGAAAAGCATGGGCATGTCTCATTACCGGGGCAGTCAGAACGAAAAGCTCTCTCAAGAAGGGGCGGCTGAACTCTATTGGGGTATGCTCATTGAACCCCTGCAACGCCGCTAGGAGATCGCCATGCTCGACCCATCAGAATGCTTCGCTGGCCCCGTTTCCGCTGCCAAACAGATCACGTTAGTGTTGCCTCGTACGGAGTATGAGCACCGTTGCCTTATTGTGATAAACGACGAAAAACCCTTTGCCATTTGTCTAGACGAACTCGACCGGCTTGGCCGCTTCAGAGCATTCCAGTGCAACGAGAATGATGCCTGGAAGGGGCTCCACATTCCTGGCGTTCGGATCGAACTGGATGAAACCAGCCTCCACGACGCCGATCGCCATTATACTCCCTTGGGTTCCATGGTTCGCAGCGAAGATAAATTAGCAATGCGCGTCAACCTGGAAGGGCGGCATTACGCCGACAGCGCCTCGCTCTTTTTCATGGAGGGCTTACCACAGTCAGCTCCGCATCTTTCAGCGTGCTTTACAAGGTGGCAGGTCGTACTGGGTGAGAGCGACAACAAACGTGTGCTGCTCCGTATAGATGCCGCTACTAAACCTACCGCCTAACAACACCTACCCGACGAGGCTTTCGACAACTTCTCCGTTTCACGTCGCACCTAATGGCGGAACCCGAAGCGGCGGCGCCAGCTCCTTTCTTCCGGTATACAAAGCCATCAGGGTCTGCGATTCTTACACAAATCCTTACACACTTTTAGTCTGTCCATGAAAATATGGATAAGTTGCTTCTGCGAGTGGCAGCGGGCTGGATGCTAAGTTCAGACTCTGAACTTTGGCGGGTTGCATCAGCTCCCATCAGTGTCGCTACCCGTCTACTGGACGATATTATTATTATGCAGCGTCACCGCGCAAGCCGAGGTCAGCCTGTTCAGGGCTTGGGGCCTCCCCAAGAGCCACTTTCACGTCACCATTCCCATCCTCCAGCATACAGATGAATGCGAGACGCCGATCAAACGTGACGATGCGGTGGTTGTTGAGTAAGTTTATGATCTTCTGGCCCCATTCCTGTAGATCGAGGAAATTCTTCTGAACTGGATTTTTGGCTTTGAGCAGTTTTTTCACATGCCCTCGATGCAGCACATCACCACAACGCGCCCAAATGCCCGCTACCTCCGATTTGGCCAGATATGGCCCTCCATTATACTCGGCAAAATGCCAGCCATTTGCGGTCTTCTCGGGTCGCATCGGAACGGGGTAGAAATCGTCATGCATCTGCCCAAGCTCGGCGAGAATCTGTCCCGGCGCGTAGGTTTTCCGCAAATCAGCCTTCGCTTGGGAAACCAGATCGCCATGAGCGATGAGGCAAGCCAATCCGATAATTTCGCACGACATTCGGATTTGCAGAACACCATATTCATAGACCAGCGGAGACGGGATACCCCGCTGATCGTTCGTCAAGGCATTTATACTTAACATGCGGGCTTTCGCTTCGACCATTAGGTCATGGTAGATATTAAGCATCGTAAATTCCTGCTCAGACGCCATCGCGCCTCCTATTCGGACCTTGTCGATCTCATGCTGCTTGATCTTCGCACTCTGGGCCTCGGTCAACTGGAGTAAGCTTCATGCCTTAGGCCAGCAATCAAATGATCAGAATTCACCTCCGTTCGCATTTTCACGATGTCTTTGTGGTGCGAGTGCTCGGGATCAAACTTGATCAGCCAGCTGCGACATCAGCTTTCATGGGCATAGGTTCAGACTCTGACCTCAGGCATCAACCACCTTCCGCATCGCCTCTGAATCTACCTCAATGTACATTTGTGTCATCGATAGAGAGCTGTGCCTAGCAAGCGCCTGCACATCACGAAGGCTCCCACCATATCGGCTGATGTTCCTGGCCGCATTCGTGATGAAAGTGCGTCTGCCAGAATGGCTGGAGCAACCATCGAAGCCCAGCGCCCTGTACCAATGCCAGAAGGCATTCACGATAACCTGTGGCGAGGTGCCTATGCTCCTTCGAGTTTGGATTACATGTTGTTCTGGTACGAAGCGGTCCAGACGTTCCGCCCAGGCGCAGAGCGTTTCTCGCAGGTGAGAGGACACTGGAATAATCCCACCGGTTCTACCCTTGGAGGCTCGATCAGGGAGCCGAATGACATCACTGATATTCCCTTCTGGGTCAGTGACCATGCTCCATCGAAGGTGGGCTATCTCCTTCGCCCTGAGGCCAGCCTTAGCCGACAAAAGAAAAATAAGGCGGTTTCTGAGAGGGTGCCGAGTGGTATCCAGAAAGTTCAACATAGCCCGGATTTGCCGGTCGTTGAGCGCTTTGGCTTGTTTGGTGAGCATGGCGTCTCCTTCATTATGAAATCCCAAGGAGACAATATGTTCTAATGAATCAATCTCAACCGAAGTATTTTAGCCTCAAAATACATAAGAATCTCAATGCAATATGTTAACTCGTTATAAAATATGTGTTTTATAATGAAACCAATACAGCCATTTCTGGACGGCAGCACCCAAAAAAATCTCCTACGTTCGGCGAGTTGGGCTTCGATACAACATAAATATGAGATGCAAGAACATGTCATCTCCCCCCGAGCATCTCTCATCGAAGCCGCCGCCCAGGACATCGAGCAGCGTATCGACCCCAACATCTATGCAGTGTGCACGCTGAAACAGGCCGTTCCCTGTGGAAATCAACTGGTCCGTGGAGACCTGGTCCAATATGCGGTTGAGGCTGCCCGCTTCATCCGACGGTTAAGCAAGCGTGTTTACGGAAAGAGCAACTATGCCCGAACGAAAAAGGAATTGCCAGCAGCGGTGACGCTGGAAGGCGACGGAAACAACAGACGTTTTCATTTTAACGTGCTTATCCGCAAACCCGATTGGATATCCCATGCAGATTTCAAGGCCGTATTTATCAAGGAATGGTCAAGGATGCAGTGGGGCAGGAATGATGTGTATTTTGAAGAGCGGTATGACGATTGCGTCCGTTACTCGCTAAAAGAAGGTGCTAATTCACTAATCTATCAAACGCGATAGCCCGCCGAGTGGCTGAGGCTCGATAGCCTCCCCTCGGAAGCATCTTCATGATATATATGATGGCACGTCATCGAAATGAGATGGCGTTATTAGCATTATTGTGACTGAAACACAAACACACATAACATAAGCACACACAGACATTACACAAAACAAATAATAGAAAGATAACATTCAATGATATTAGATTACATAAGCGTTAGAATATGACTATCAATGATCGTAATCCAAACAAAGATCGAAAGCAAATTGTCGATATAGCTTCGGCAATAACAACGATAGTTAAAGCGAGAGTGTCACCGAACCTTTATATGTCTTGCGCATTTCCAAAGCGAGTTTACTCAGTAAGTACAGCGAGCGGTAGATTGTCTAGCTTCAAGAATTTCGCTTCCACGTGCGTCGATGGTGTTGGTGAACTGGTTTATGGGAAACTGCGTTGCGAAGAATATGGAATGAGTCTCCCTGCCGCGTACTCCCTCAAGGGTGACAGTCATGATAATCCTTACAAACTACAGCTCCTCGCTCGAAGGCCTGAATTCCTCGATCCAGAAATTTTCCAAAGGGTGATGATTGATCGATGGACCAAGCTCGATGGGAAGGTGGAGGAGGTGATCACCGGCCAATTGGATGACGAGCTTGTCAAACTGGCCATGTCCGATTGGCTCCATACCTTCCTGATCACTACCCGGTGAAAGTCCAGTCTCTGATCTCACACTCTCCGACGTGCATCATTCAATTTCCGCCATTTATATGATCCTGACCAAAATGCCATTTCGCCACTATCGAATTGGTTTTCCGCTCGAACTGGACGAAATTCGATCTAGGAGATCGGTGAAGCAACTCTGCAATGGGAAACTGAAAAATTGCGCTATGGAGATTGCCGAATGGACGTGGTTTTTAAGCCTGAGACCGAGGAGGGTGTGCCCTGTCAATAAGGGGATCTCCTTGGGAGTTAGGAAACGCGCTCAAAGATCTGACACCGTATCTGCCTCGTCCGCATCATCTTTGCCGGGAACATGCTTGGACACAAACCGCATGATCTCACCCTTATCCAACTTGGGATTGTAGGGTCGGATTGCTTCTTCGGCCGCGTCGAGCAGAGCCATTCGCGTTTCGATCTCTGGCACTTTCCATTTCGCCCGCATCATAAAGATTGACGTTAGCGATGCCCGTAGAAATTGCACGCGTGGAAGACTGTGAATCTCCCTTAATAGGTCGCCCTTTCCCTTTTGGGGATGAATGTTCGCTAGCCAATTCAGCCTTATCAACTCCTCTGCGTTGCTGTTCGTTTTAGCTTTCTCGACGGAGTTCCCCACGATCCTATGGCTGGCACGATCTGGTAAGCCGTCGAAAACTCGGTCCATCGGCTCTGTCAGTGCCATGAACTCGAGCAGGTCGACGAGGGCCGATACGACGCTTTCGAACTCTCGATCATCGCGTACGCCGAGTTCACGTTTAAAATCTCCATCTGCGACAATGTCTGCCTTGACTGTCTCAAAGTTCAAACCGTTGACTTGCCTTATGATGACATCGAGTAATGTGGCAGCTCCTCTTATTACCATTTCAGCCAAGCTTTGCCGAGATTGACCTATAATGCTTTCTGCGCCAGAGCCGAGGAGGATTGTGGCCGCTGTCCAACGCTTTGTTAGAGTGAAGACTTTCTCACGCAGAACGTCCTCTTCCTCAGGTGACTTATCGCCTTCGTTCTGCGAACGTTCAGCAACGTCTTCACTCACACGATCGGCTATGTCTAAAATCCGGGCTTTTTCATCACGGTGGTTCGCGCCTTCGGAAAGCGCTTTACGGGCTTCGCTAACCTTTGCGCTGAGATTGCGCAAACGCGCAGGGTTCCGAAAGACCACGGGATTAATACTGTCGCCAAAAAGAACGTGCGGCTCGTTTAACACCGGAAGATCGTCGATCGCCTCCTGCAACCCAATGATCAATCTATCTACCGTCTCCGCTGATGGTCCGATTTCCGCGTAAAGATCGAAAATCGACAGATCTATGTCATCCGTTGCCGCTTCCAGATAACGCCTGGCGAGATCGGGGTGCTTCGCTATTTCGTCGGCGAACAAATACGACTCGATAAATGGCAGAGTAATAGTAGCCAGGCCATCCTCAAAGAATATAAGTCCTGAATCTACAAACGACTGCACAAACCTGATCGGATCCAAACCGTAGTCGAACTCCTCTGATACGGAGCGAGCATACGCTACCAAATCTGCTTCGGTGAATCTCCTCTTCTCGAGAACGGTTTCCACGGCCAACCTTCTCAAGAACTTGGCGCGATGGGTTCGGCTCATGCGAACTTCGTCTCGATCTGCGGCTACGACGAAGCTCAAAAATCCATCGACTGCGAGCTGTATTAGCTCCGACCTCCGGTTAGCTTGGAGAAGGGCTGCAAGAGCATCAGACGGTATCCCGGCAAAAAAGGAAGGGTGAGCCGGAAGTGCGAATCGCTGAAACATGCCGCGCAGTTTAAGCGCGACAACGTCAGCTTCGTGGCCTGGAAGCGCGAACGATGATTCGATAAAAGCGGCCATCTCAGCGAATGACACATCGCATAGCGAAAAAGGGTCCGCAGAAAGAAGTCGAGTAAACTCAGACCCCTCGACGAAATTTCGGTCCTTTCTTGTAAGAAAGATTACACGAGAATCGTTCCAAAGCTTAATTTCTGAATTTATGAAATGACTTCTGGTCTTTGAGTGAAAGGGTGGTTCGTCGATGATGAATACATATTCGCCTCCCTCGATTTCAACGCGCTCGTTGAGAGGTATGGAAGCGAGATGGCGGAATCCGTCCTTGGGCGGCCCTAGTTTCTTGCCCTCGATCACGACTGGGAGCAGTTTTTTACCAGCGAGCTCGGCGTCGAGCAGACTGTGAGCCAGCACCCACGCCAATGCTTGATCTGGATAAGTCCGGGGGATGTAAATGACCATGCGGCGATGACCAGCGATCGCCTGTTGAAACTCAATTGCGACTGGTCGCTCTCTGGAGTCGCTCACCGCGGCACTAAGTACGCGCTTCACACGTGGAGCAGGCAACTTGAACCCACGTGGCTTGGTACGAAACTGGGGGGACAGCTCTCGCAGCTTCACGTCAATCTCCTCGCCCACCTTCGTAAGCCACCCCGGCAGGTCACTTTTCGCTGCATTCCCCAACGCCAACTCAGGTTCGCGAGCGGGCGTGCCTGAGACCAATCTTATGGCGTCTAAAAAGACCTCACTTTGCATCTGCATATGAAGAAACGCCGCTGCGTTTCGCGCTGCCACGCGTCGCACGGCATCTTTTGTATCGCCTTCCAATTTCCCCTTACCAGCATTTGCGTAATCGGAAATTCCTCGGATCGTGATCGCCTCAATACCCTTACCAGAACAAACCTCGAAAACCGGACCGGATTCCGTCTCAACAGCAAGAATATTTCGGGTCACGCCTTTCAGAAGGTCGCGATAGGTGTCGCTTTCCGAGACAAGTCCGCACACGATTTCCCCGTTGAGCGACTTGGGTTTGCTAACGACCTCCCTCTGTTCGCCGCGTCCGACGACAGGCTCTGGCACTTCAGATTGCGCATATGCGGTCTGCTTCTCCTCCCAGTACCCTCGCAATGGGATCAGGCTCGTGAGTGTGCGGACAAAGCCAACTGCCGCTGTGAGGCGTCTGTCGGTTTGATGGAACTGCGGTGATAATGAGAGCGCTAGTCCACCACCGTCTTTTGAGTCTGTCACTTTCGAATTATCTGAGACGTCGATCAGCGTGCCGGAGTAGCAGACATCGCCGAGCGATAAGTCCTTGGAAAGTCCGCCAGCGATGCCAAGGCAAACATATATTTTTGGCTCAAAGCGGCTCAGCACTTTGTGACATGCATTGGATGCTGCTGTTCTTCCCATCGCCTCCTGGACAATAACCACGACGCGCAGACCCGAGGGAGCTTTGACACGAGCCATCAAATTGAGGGCGTCAGGAAATTCTTCGATTACCGGAAAAATCTCTCGAAACTGAAGATATTCCGCTTCAAGGGGGATGTGTACGATTATGTCCACTTTCTCACGCAGCATTGATTTCTCCCCGTCGCGCACCTTGTCTGACTGGCATTTTGCCCCTCGTCTTGACGTGGTATCGCTGCCGGGCGGTGTTGTCACCCAGATCCGAACCTCAGGTGCTTTTATCTAGCGCATCGACCCCACGGCGGAGGTACAGCAGGGCTCATCCGCCACTGCTGTTCAATATAGACGTACCAATTGCCCGATATAAATAGCGAGGCAGCCGCACCGGGTGGTTGATGACACATGCCGTTACCACACTGATAGATGCTGTCGGTCAGCTGCGCGGAATTAAGCTTAACATTCGTGGCGCAATGCCAGGTTCACTCAGTGACGGCCTTATGGTCGCGCTTGGGCGGTTTATCGGTCCCTGATCGCAAGACTGGTGAAGCGCCGTCTGCCTCCATTCTAAGTTAATCTCACATTGAAGCGCCTGATCGCCAGTCGGGCACAAAGCGCGCCCGCTGTGCAAGGTACCTGCGTGGTCCGTAACTTGATTGCTGCGAGCTAGGCGGCGTGGACAAATTTGAGCCAGTATCTGGCGGTGGCGATATGAACCATGCCGAGGAAGCTATTGGCCAGTTGGTCGTAGCGGGTGGCGATGGCGCGGTTGACCTTGAGGTGGCCGAACATACGCTCGATGCGATTGCGCTGTTTGTATAGCGTGCGGTCGTGCTCGATTTTCACGCGGCGGTTTGATCGACCGGGAATGACGGCCTCAATCTTCCGTTCGGCAAGGTCAGCACGGATCGCGTCTGCGTCGTAGCCCTTGTCGGCGAGCAAAGCGTCAGGTGCCCGCTCTGGCAGGTCGATCAAGGCATCATAGGCTTTGCAATCTGCCGCTTCGCCGACCGTCAGATGGAAGGCAAGTGGTCGTCCGAGGGCATCCGCCAGACAGTGAAGCTTACTGGTGAACCCGCCCCCCGAGCGGCCAAGAGCGCGTCGATGAGTCCCCCTTTTCCGCCCACTGCCGAGACATGGGCGCGGACTGTGGTGCTGTCGATACTGTAGTGGCCGCTGTCCGCCATGACCTCGGCCAGCGTAACCGCGACCGTCTCCCAGACCCCGGCTTCACTCCATCGCCGG
>JGI24752J21851_1000110_pt1 | contig 11055 bp, 8 predicted proteins | sample KBSSwiS7_FD_21851 | JGI IMG/M metagenome (IMG submission 21851)
GCGGGCTTGAGCGAGGTGTTGCCGTTGATGAACTCGACGACGTCATGGCCCTGGTTCATGCAATGCTTGATCAGCGGATAGCCGGCCAGCGCGCCGATCACGAAAATGCCGGGCGCGGTCGTCTCGAACACCGGCGACAGCTTGGGGAAGGCCAGGCGGTCATTGCTGGTGAACGCGATCCCGCATTGCTCGACAAATGCGCGGGGCGGCGCGGACCCCATGCGGGCGATGATGCGATCGCACCGGATGCGCGCGGCGCCGTCGCGGGTTTCGACGTTGATCCACTCCGACTCGACGGTGGACGTCGTCGTCTCGGTGAGGATGGTCACGCGCCCCGAATCCCCCGCCGCCAGTAGCGCCTTGACGTTGGCGTCCTTCGCGGTCGAGAATTCGGCCGATCGGTTGACGATCGTCACGACATTGCCCTGCGCCGCGTCGGCGGCCAGGCCCAGCGCATTTTCGATCCCCGCGTCGCCCGCGCCGATGACGAAGATATGCTCGTCATTATATTCGGCCGGGTCATCGAGCTGATATTGGACATGGGGCAGGTCGCCGCCGGGCACGCGCATCAGATTGGGATTGCCCTGGGTGCCGATGGCCATGATCACGGCATCGGCGATGATCTCGCGCCCGTCCGTCAGGGTCAGCTTATAGGGCGGCGCATGGCGCTGGATGTCCTGCGTCTGCGTGGTGCCGTCGCGATTGCGGCTGACGATCTGGTGGATGCTGCCGGGGATCGGATCACCCGTCCCCGCGATCGCCTTCACCTCGCTCTTATAGGCGACGTTGACGCCCTGCGCGGCGGCCTGCTCGTTCCAGGTGCCAAGCACCGCCTCGCGCTTGCCCGCCTCGAAATCGCAGTCCGAGCGCAGCACCAGCTGGCTCGGCGTCGCCATGACGTGCTTGCCCTTCTGATATTTGTAGATCGTATCGGAAAGATGGTCGGTCTTTTCGAGAAGTATGTGGCTGATGCCCAGCTGCGCGGCGCGCGCAGCCGCTGACAGACCGGCCGGGCCCGACCCGACCACTGCAATGCGATAGCGGTCTGACACGCTCTTGAAGCCCCCCGACGTTGATGGGCACCTTAGATCATGTTCATCGCAAATTCATAGGCATTTTCGTTTAATGTCAGCGTGGCGAGGGCACCATAAATGCAACTACCCCGCATTCCGGAATCCGGAACCGAGCCGCACACAAAAAAGGCGCCGTCTCGTGGTGGGATGGCGCCTTTTCTTATGGGGTCGAGAATGCTCAGGCGAAGCTGACGTGCAGCTTCCGACGACGGCGCATGGCAAAGCCCGCCATGCCAAAACCGGCGATCATCATCGCCCAGGTCGAAGCTTCGGGGACGCCTTCCACCGAGCCGATCCCGATCTGAATGCCATGCCAGTTCTCATTCAGCGTATCCACGTAGCTCAGGCTGGTGATCGGACCCGCGAACTTCAGAATGCCGTGCAGTTCACCGCTGCCGAAGATGGTGGTGTTGCCGTTGCTGACGATCGCCGTGCCACAGCCCCAGTACCCACAGCCCTGTGCCTCCACGGTGAAAGCGTGATCGAATGTTGCACTCTGGCCATTCCAGCTGTTGAGCGCCAGATAGACGTCGTTCACGCTCTGGGAGAATGTGATCGTCTTGGTTCCGGCCAGGGTTGTTGCGATGATGTCGCTGGCCGGGGGCGCATTCACGGACGGAAAGGGCGTCCAATAATTTGTTCCGCCCGCGGTCTGGGCGAACTGGATATTGCCCGTATAGGTGACGCCAACACCACCGACGGTGCCAACCACGGTTGAAGCTGTAGGCTGGCCCGTCAGATCGGCCCACAGGATTGCCGCCGAGGCAGGCAGCGCAGTACCGATAGCCGTGGAAGCGGCCAACAAGCCCAGAAGACGGTATTTCATCTCAGATCCCCTCAACTATGACCAAATTGGATAAAGCCCAGGCGACTCCGGATTTATTGTTAATGCTCTAATAAGCTGCTGGATGCGGCGCTGTAAATTGGACGAAATACCGTGTCCTTTTGGACAGCATTCTTCAGGATCGCCAGAGGCGATCGGGCAGCCGCAACCGGCAGACTTCTCGCATCCGCTCCGCCCATCCGGGTTGCATCGCAGCACATCGCCTGCTAACGGCGCGCACAGTTCGAACCGGCGGGGCTGTGCTTCCGCCTTCTTTCGGTACGATATCCTATCTGGAGGAATGAGGGGCGCGTGGAGAATTCCGGCGGTATTCAGGCTAGCTTGGCGGGGCGCTATGCGCTCGCGCTGTTTGAGCTGGCGCGGGACAATGGCCAGATCGATTCGGTCGGCCGGAGTCTGTCTGCGGTCAAGACCGCTCTCACTCTGGTTCCCGACTTTCGCGCGCTGGTCTCCAGCCCGGTGGTCGGGCGCGAGGCTGCGGGCAGGGCGGTGGAAGGCATCGCCGCATCGCTCAAGCTCGATCCGCTGACCACCAAGTTCCTCGGCGTGCTCGCCGGCAACCGCCGGCTCGACAAGCTCTCCGGCATGATCCGCGCTTTCGAGACGCTGGTGTCCGGGCACAAGGGCGAGACCCGCGCCGAAGTGACGAGCGCCTTCCCGCTCTCGGCCGTCCAGACCGGCGCCATCGCCGCACAGCTCAAGGCCCGCATCGGCCGCGAGGTTACCCTCGAATCCCGCGTCGATCCCGAGATCATGGGCGGCCTTGTCGTCAAGATCGGCAGCCAGATGATCGACAGCTCTATCCGCACCCGTCTGAATACGCTCGCCATGGCCATGAAAGGTTGAACATGGAAATCAACGCCGCAGAAATCTCGAAGGTCATCAAGGACCAGATCGCCAATTTCGGTACCGACGCACAGGTCAGCGAAATCGGCACCGTGCTCAGTGTCGGTGACGGCATCGCGCGCATCCATGGCCTCGACAACGTCCAGGCGGGCGAAATGGTCGAGTTCGCCAATGGCGTGCAGGGCATGGCGCTCAACCTCGAAGCCGACAATGTCGGCGTCGTGATCTTTGGCTCGGACAGCGAGATCAAGGAAGGTGACGTCGTCAAGCGCACCGGCACCATCGTCGACGTGCCGGTCGGCAAGGGCCTGCTCGGCCGCGTGGTCGACGGCCTCGGCAATCCCATCGACGGCAAGGGCCCGATCGTCAGCGATCAGCGCAGCCGCGTCGAAGTGAAGGCGCCGGGCATCATCCCCCGCACGTCGGTGCATGAGCCGGTGCAGACCGGCCTCAAGGCCATCGACGCGCTCGTGCCCATCGGCCGTGGTCAGCGCGAACTGATCATCGGCGATCGCCAGACCGGCAAGACCGCCGTCGCGATCGACACCTTCATCAACCAGAAGGGCCCGAACGCCAGCGGCGACGAGAGCAAGAAGCTCTATTGCATCTATGTCGCGATCGGCCAGAAGCGCTCGACCGTCGCCCAGATCGTCCGCCAGCTCGAAGAAAATGGCGCGATGGAATATACCATCGTCGTCGCCGCGACCGCCTCCGAGCCCGCGCCGCTCCAGTTCCTCGCGCCCTATACCGGCTGCGCCATGGGCGAATATTTCCGCGACAACGGCATGCATGCGGTCATCGTCTATGACGATCTTTCCAAGCAGGCCGTCGCCTACCGCCAGATGTCGCTGCTGCTGCGTCGCCCTCCGGGCCGCGAAGCTTATCCGGGCGACGTGTTCTATCTCCACTCACGGCTGCTCGAGCGTGCCGCCAAGATGAACGAGGCCAATGGCAATGGTTCGCTGACGGCGCTGCCGATCATCGAGACCCAGGCCGGCGACGTGTCCGCCTACATCCCGACCAACGTGATCTCGATCACCGACGGGCAGATCTTCCTCGAGACCAACCTCTTCTACCAGGGCATCCGCCCGGCCATCAACGTCGGCCTGTCGGTCAGCCGCGTCGGTTCGTCCGCGCAGACCAAGGCGATGAAGAAGGTCGCGGGCTCGATCAAGCTGGAGCTGGCGCAGTACCGCGAAATGGCGGCCTTCGCGCAATTTGGTTCGGACCTCGACGCCTCGACGCAGAAGCTGCTCAATCGCGGCGCCCGCCTGACGGAACTGCTGAAGCAGGCGCAGTTCTCGCCGCTGGCGTTCGAGGAGCAGACGGTGTCGATCTTCGCCGGCACCAACGGCTATCTCGATGCCATCGCGGTCAGCGACGTGACCCGCTACGAGACGCAGATGCTGAGCCACCTGCACCATGATCATGCCGACATCCTGGCCACGATCCGCGACAGCCGCGACTTCGGCGACGAGGTCAAGGGCAAGCTGAAGGCCGTGCTGGACGCGTTCGGCAAGACGTTCGCATAAGGGTATATCTCGTCATCCCAGCGAAGGCTGGGATCTCCGGCGACGGCATGCAGCCTCCCGAGATCCTGACCGTCGTCAGGATGACGAACTGAAGGGTTCGTCATGGCAAGTCTGAAAGAACTCAAAGGCCGGATCGCCTCGGTCAAATCGACCCAGAAGATCACCAAGGCCAAGCAGATGGTCGCCGCCGCCAAGCTCCGCAAGGCGCAGGCAGCGGCCGAGGCCGCGCGCCCCTATGCGCAGCGCCTGGAAGGCGTCGTCGCCAGCCTCGCCTCCAAGGTGGTGGTGAGCGACACCAGCCCCAAGCTGCTCGCAGGCACCGGCCGGGACGACGTTCAACTGCTGGTCGTCGCGACGGGCGACAAGGGCCTGGCGGGCGCGTTCAACGCCAACATCGTCAAGGCCGCCGTCGCCAAGGCGCACACCCTCATCGCGGCGGGCAAGACGGTCAAGTTCTTCCTCGTCGGCCGCAAGGGCCGCGCGGTCATCCAGCGCAACTTCCCCAAGCTGATCGTCGCGCAGTTCGATACCAGCGAAGTGCGCGTGCCCGGCTTCACCGAGGCGCAGGCGATCGCCAAGGAACTGTCCGACCTTTATGCCGCCGGCAAGTTCGACGTCGCGACCCTGTTCTACTCGACCTTCAAGTCGGCGCTGGCCCAGATCCCGACCGAGCAGCAGATCATCCCCGTCGCCATCCCCGCCGATGCCCCGGCATCCTCGGGCGCTGCGGTGGAATATGAGCCGGACGAGGAATCGATCCTCGCCGACCTGTTGCCGCGCAACGTCAATATCCAGCTGTTCAAGGCCCTGCTCGAGAATCAGGCGTCGGAACAGGGCGCGTCGATGACGGCGATGGACAATGCCACGCGCAACGCGGGCGACCTCATCAACAAGCTCACCATCCAGTATAACCGCAGCCGCCAGGCCGCGATCACGACCGAACTGGTCGAGATCATCGCGGGAGCCGAGGCATTATGACATCGCTCAACGCCAAGCGCTAAGGCAGACAATTACATTTGCATTCAAGATTCGAGCACTGAGGAAAGAACCATGGCAACCACCAACAATGTCGGCAAGATAGCCCAGGTCATCGGCGCTGTCGTCGACGTGATCTTCGAGGATGAGCTTCCGGCGATCCTGAACGCGCTCGAGACGAGCAACAACGGCCAGCGCCTTGTTCTCGAAGTCGCGCAGCATCTGGGCGAGAACACCGTGCGCACCATCGCCATGGACGCGACCGAGGGTCTGACGCGCGGCCAGGTCGTGACCGACACCGGCTCGCAGATCACCGTGCCGGTCGGCCCGATGACGCTTGGCCGCATCCTCAACGTCATCGGCGAGCCGATCGACGAACGCGGCCCGGTCAACGCCGCGATGCGCTCGCCGATCCANGCCAAGGCGCCGGAATTCACCGAGCAGTCGACCGAGACCAGCATCCTCGTCACCGGCATCAAGGTCATCGACCTGATCGCCCCCTATGCCAAGGGCGGCAAGATCGGCCTGTTCGGCGGCGCGGGCGTCGGCAAGACCGTCCTCATTCAGGAACTGATCAACAATATCGCCAAGGGCCATGGCGGCACCTCGGTGTTCGCGGGCGTGGGTGAGCGCACCCGCGAGGGCAACGACCTGTATCATGAGTTCCTCGACGCGGGCGTCATCGCCAAGGACGCCGAGGGCAATCCGATCTCCGAGGGATCCAAGGTCGCGCTGGTGTTCGGCCAGATGAACGAGCCGCCGGGCGCCCGCGCCCGCGTCGCGCTCTCGGGCCTCACCATCGCCGAATATTTCCGCGACGTCGAGAATCAGGACGTGCTGTTCTTCGTCGACAACATCTTCCGCTTCACCCAGGCGGGTTCGGAAGTGTCGGCGCTGCTCGGCCGCATTCCTTCGGCGGTGGGCTATCAGCCGACCCTGTCGACCGACATGGGCGCGCTGCAGGAACGCATCACATCGACCACCAAGGGTTCGATCACCTCGGTGCAGGCGATCTATGTGCCCGCGGACGATTTGACCGACCCGGCGCCTGCCACGTCCTTCGCGCATCTTGACGCGACGACGACGCTGAACCGCGCGATTTCGGAACTTGGCATCTATCCGGCGGTCGACCCGCTCGACTCCACCAGCCGCGTCCTCACCCCGGCCGTCGTCGGCCAGGAGCATTATGAGGTCGCGCGCCGGGTCCAGGAGACGCTGCAGAAGTACAAGTCGCTGCAGGACATCATCGCCATCCTGGGCATGGACGAGCTGTCCGAAGAGGACAAGACCACCGTCGCGCGCGCCCGCAAGATCCAGAAGTTCCTGTCGCAGCCCTTCCACGTCGCCGAAGTCTTCACCGGCATCCCGGGCAAGTTCGTCCAGATCGAGGATACGGTGAAGTCGTTCAAGGCCGTGGTCGACGGCGAATATGACCATCTGCCCGAAAATGCCTTCTACATGGTCGGCGGCATCGACGAAGCCGTCGAGAAGGGCAAGAAGCTGGCTGCCGAAGCGGCCTGATCCATACTGCGTATCTCCCCCGCCCGGCCTGATCGGGCGGGGATACAGGACTTGACGACATGCCCCTTCATTTCGAACTCGTGACCCCCGAAAAGCTCGTCCTCTCCGAGGAGGTGTACATGGTCGTCGTCCCCGGCAGCGAGGGCGAATTCGGCGTACTGGAAGGCCACGCGCCCTTCATGTCGACGGTCAAGGACGGCGCGCTCAAGGTCTACGCCAGCGCCAGTGCCGAACCGCGCACGATCCAGGTCGAGGGGGGCTTTGCCGAGGTGTCCGAGAAGGGCCTGACGGTGTTGGCTGAACGGGCCGAATAGTCCACGGACCTTGCGCATCCGGTAACGGATCGTTCACCCTATATTAGCGCCTTGGGGCTAAGCTTCCCGCTGTTTCGACAGACAGGGACGTCGATGAACAGCCTAGTCCTGCCCGGCCAGAGCGCCGGAATTTATGCTCCTGTGATCACCGTGCGCGGCCTCGCGGTCGCTCTGGTGGGTCTCTTGGGGGTTCAGAACCTCCTGCTATTGGCCTATCTCGGCTTCGGTGCCGCCTGGATAGCGGGTGCGGGGGTGCTCCTGGCGATTCTGCTTGTGGCACTCATCCGTGACCACAGGTTGAACGCCGCCGCGACCGCACCCATCAGCTGGCGCCTGCTCCTCGCTTGCACATTGATCGGCCTCGTCATCTATGCGCTCGGCGGCGAGGGTCGCTTTTTCTATGCCAATACGGATTGGCAGGTACGCGACGCGGTGCTGCTCGATATGACGCGTTATTCTTGGCCGTTTGTCTACACAATCCCATCAGCGGGCAATCCGTCGGAGTTGATGCTGCGCGCGCCGCTCGGCATGTATCTCATGCCAGCGATCATCGGCAAGGCGCTGGGAGAGCGGGCGGCCGAGCTTGCTTTACTGGGCCAAAACAGTTTGATGCTCGGGGCCCTCCTTGCCGCAGGCAGCCGCCTTTTCGCAACCCGCCGCCATTATGTCATCGCAGCTTTCATCTTCTTCGGTTTCAGCGGGATGGACATTGTCGGCCAATGGCTGTCCCGGCAGCCGCTCGATGTTCATCTCGAGCATTGGGCGGGTCTCCAATTTTCCGCCCACCTGACCCAGGCCTATTGGGTGCCGCAGCATTCGCTCGCCGGGTGGATCGGCGCCCTGTTCTATCTTTTGTGGCGTGACGGCAAGCTTTCGCTGGCGCTGCTGATGACCGCGATGCCGGTCATGGCATTATTGTCACCGCTTGCTCTCATGGGAATGATGCCCTTTGTCTGTCACGCTGGCCTGACTGCGCTTGTCAAACGGGATGTGCGGCGAGCCGATGTCATCTTGCCGGGCCTTGGCCTGCTGATCGCCCTGCCCGCCCTGCTCTTCATGATGTCCGGCAGCGCCGCGGTTGGCGGCAAGGTGTCCGGGATATCGCCCGGCCACTATTGCGCATTCCTGACGTTCGAGGTCGGTCTGCCGCTGATGGCCCTTTTCCTCCACCGGCGCGCCCATCATTATGGCGTGACCGTTTCGCTGATCGTCTTGCTGGCGCTGCTGCTGGCACCGTTGGGGAATATTGGTGATGCGTCCGATTTCGTGATGCGGGCATCCATCCCGGCGCTCGCCATCCTGGCAGTGCTGATCGCCCACATGCTTGTCACCCAGCCAGTTACGGAGCGGCAGCGCGCTGCGGTTGCTCTTGCCGTCTGTGCGTGGGTGATCGGCCTTGCCACCCCGATCACGGAGACGATCCGCGCCCTGCGCTTTCCGGCCTCTCCGCGGCTCCTATGCAGCTATTTCGGCGTCGTGCCCGGCGGAAGGGCAACCTATGTCGTTCCGGCGCGGTCGATCCCACTGCCTATTCGGCCAGTCGGCGCCGTCCACATCACGCCCAGGGACCCGACGCAGTGCTGGGAGGGCCCATGGCCGGCGGGAGAACGTGTGGGGCTGTTCGACCCGATTCCGCAAGGCCCGGCGCAAATCTATGACCCCCGCCAGCCCGATAAGGGCGCCGGGCGCGGATTTCAGCGCCATTAGGAGTTTGTCAAAGTTTCAAAGCTATTCACTCTATCTCTAATGGCGGCCAATTTCTGCCGCCGTGACATCGGGGTCTGACGCCTTATTATGAGCGCATTCGGTCGAAAAAACGGGCTCGGATCCAAGGGCTCCTTCGGGATAGCACGGCCGATGCAAGGCGTCGGCGGCGGAACACCAGCCGGGCCGGCCGGCGGCGGACAATTCCCCCCCGTGCCAGGCGACGCTGGTGGCGCATCGCCGGCACCTTATCCTGACAGCACGATGCCACTCTCCATCGACCCCAATGCGGAGGCGATGCAGCGACTTTCGGATCGCATGAATGCGGACCATGCGACGGTCGACCAGGCGCAGGGCTTTGAGGCATCCGTCCACAAGATCAAGGAGCAGGTGCTGCCGCGCCTGCTGGAGCGGGTCGATCCCGAGGCGGCCTCGACTCTGTCCAAGGACGAATTGGCGGAGGAATTCCGGCCGATCATCATGGAAGTGCTGGCCGAGCTCAAGCTGACGCTCAACCGGCGCGAGCAGTTCGCGCTCGAAAAGGTGCTGGTCGACGAACTGCTGGGCTTGGGGCCGCTCGAGGAACTGCTCGCCGATCCCGAGATTACCGACATCATGGTCAACGGCCCCAACCAGACCTACATCGAAAAAAAGGGCAAGCTCCAGATCGCGCCCATCCATTTCCGCGACGAGGAGCATCTGTTCCAGATCGCACAGCGGATCGTCAACCAGGTCGGCCGCCGCGTCGACCAGACCACGCCGCTGGCCGACGCCCGGCTGCCCGACGGCTCTCGCGTCAACGTGATCGTGCCGCCGCTGTCGCTGCGCGGCACCGCCATCTCGATCCGTAAATTCTCCGCCAAGCCGATCACGCTGGACAACCTCGCCAGCTGGGGCGCGATGAACCAGAAGATGTGCACCGCGCTCAAGATCGCGGGCGCCTGCCGGTTCAACGTGGTGATTTCCGGCGGCACCGGCTCCGGCAAGACCACCATGCTTAATGCCCTGTCGAAGATGATCGATCCGGGCGAGCGCGTGCTGACCATCGAGGACGCGGCGGAGCTTCGCCTGCAGCAGCCGCATTGGCTGCCGCTCGAAACCCGCCCGCCGAACCTGGAGGGGCAAGGCGCGATCACCATAGGCGACCTCGTCAAGAACGCGCTGCGTATGCGGCCGGACCGCATCATCCTGGGCGAAATTCGCGGCGCGGAGTGCTTCGATCTCCTCGCCGCGATGAACACCGGCCATGACGGCTCGATGTGCACGCTCCACTCCAACTCGCCGCGCGAATGCCTCGGCCGTATGGAGAACATGATCCTGATGGGCGACATCAAGATCCCCAAGGAAGCCATTTCCAAGCAGATCGCGGACTCGGTCGACCTCATCGTGCAGGTGAAACGCCTGCGCGACGGCTCGCGCCGCGTCACCAACATCACCGAGGTTATCGGCATGGAAGGCGACGTGATCGTGACGCAGGAACTGTTCAAGTTCGAATATCAGGACGAGGACGCCGACGGCAAGATCATCGGCGAATATCGGTCGATGGGGTTGCGGCCCTATACCCTCGACAAGGCGCGGGGATTTGGGTTCGATCAGGCGCTGCTTGAGGCTTGCCTGTAGTCGAACCGGGCCAGGATCCCTGTGTTCAGATAATCAGGAAATCACCTGGGCTCACCGCCGGATGCCCCACGCGTCAATGCGGTGACGCAATGGACTGATCCGCGCGGTCCCGCTAAGCGCGGGGTGTGAGCCCGCCTGTTCCCAGCCATCCGCCCCGCGCCGAACGTCCCCTCTACGCCATCGGCCTGCGCCTGCTCGCGATGGNGGTGCTGAGCACGACTTTTGCCCTGGTCAAGCTGCTGGGCGCCCGCGGCGTCAATCTTGTCGAGTTGGTCTTCTATCGCCAGCTCTTCGCGCTGCCGATCGTCTATGGCTGGATCGCCATGACCATGGGGCCGATGGGCTTCGCCACCCGTCACATCGGCCGGCATGCGACCCGCACCGGCGTCGGCCTTGTCGGCATGGCCCTCAATTTCGGCGCGGTGATGCTGCTGCCGCTCGCGGAATCGACCACGATCGGTTTCACCATGCCGATCTTTGCAACGATCCTGTCAGCGGTGATCCTGCGCGAGAAAACCGGCATTCACCGCTGGAGCGCCGTCATCCTCGGCTTTGTCGGGGTGGTCATCATGACCCGCCCGGACAGCGGCCATTTCCCGCCACTGGGACTGACCGTGGCGATCGGG
>JGI24752J21851_1000111_pt1 | contig 11024 bp, 10 predicted proteins | sample KBSSwiS7_FD_21851 | JGI IMG/M metagenome (IMG submission 21851)
CTCGATACCTTCCGAGCCGGTCTCGCGCAGGTATTCGATGTGGGGGATCCGGCGCGCTTCCTGGCTGTCGCCCTCCAGCAGGTCCATGAACCTGTTGTCCCACTCGCGGTTGAGCAGGCCGGCGCGCGGTCCCTGGAGTTGGTGGCTCATCCCGCCGGTACCCCAAATTTGCACGTTGAGATCTTCCGGGAAGCTCGCCACACCGCGGGCGATCGCCTCGCCGAGCAGCCAGCAGCGGTTGCCCGAGGGCACCGGGTAGGTCACCACGTTGACCGCCAGCGGAATCACCCGGCAGGGCCATTCGGTCGGCTGACCAAACATCATCGAGAGCGGCACGGTCAGGCCGTGGTCAACGTCGAGCTCGTTGATGATGGTCATGTCGAAATCGTCGAGGATTAGGCTCTGGGCAAGGTGCCAGGCGAGGTCGGGATGGCCGATCACGTCGGGCACCGGGCGTGGTCCCCAGCCCTCGTCCGCCGGCTTGAACCGCTCACCCGTACCTATCGCGAAGGTCGGGATGATATTGGCGTCGAACGCCGAGGCATGGTCGTTGTAGACGAGGATCACCACGTCCGGCTTTTCCCGCTTCTCCCACTCGCGCGTCCATTCGTACCCCTCGAAGATCGGGCCGAAATAATCGTCGCCGGTCTTGCCTTGGTCCACAGCCACGCCGAGTAGCGGCACGTGGCTCGAACCCACCCCTGCGGTTATGCGGGCCATATTACGACTTCCTCTCGGCCGCGGCGCGGTTGGCCCTGATCGAGCGATTGCCCTCGGGACTGCGCCCACCATCCAGCATCATCTGCCGGTATTCGGGGAAGGTCATGTCGGTCATGGTGGAGCAGGCTTCTGCAAAGGAGATTCCGTCGGTCGAGAAGATCTTCGACAGGAAGTAGATGTTGCCGCCAAGATCGAGCAGGCGGTTGTAGTCGCGAGCCAGAACCGCCTGCTTCTGCTCCTCGCTGAGCGGCCACCCGTCGAGATAGGCGCGCTCATCAGCCTTCCACGACACCCGGTTTTCCGGCTTCATCAGGCTCATCGCGAACTGGTTGAGATGATATCCCCGACGTGCCCGTGCGGCGGTGTAGACCCGCGTTCCAGGGATGTCCTCGAACTCCGCGAGGTAGGCGTGGATGTCGGAATGCAGTGCAGTCATGCGCCCTTGCTCCAGGTAAAGGCCAGCGGCGCCTTGCGGAAGGCGGAGCTATTAAGGTGTGCGGCGACGACTCCGCGCATCCGCTCCACGCCCTCGGCATCGATGGCCCGCTCATGGCCCACGAAAGTCTCGGTGCGGATCGAGCAGTCCACCGGACGGGTGCGGATTGGCATTTCCTCGGCAACGCCGTCAGGTCCAAGTGCGGGGGAATCGACCTTCGCGTCCCAGCCCGCAATGTACCGGGCGTTGGTCAGCCACGTGCTCACAGCCCGCGCGCCTCCAGCTGGGCGTCGAGTCGCGGAAACACCCGCCGCGCATTGCCCTCGAAGATAGCGTGGCGCTCCTCCGCAGAGATGTCCAGTGCGTCGACATAGCGCTTGGTATCGTCGAAATAGAACCCGGTGGTCGGGTCGATCCCCCGCACCGCGCCGACCATCTCGCTGCCGAACAGGATGTTCTTGTTGTCGATCACGTCGGCCAGGAGGTCGATCCCCGGCTGGTGGTAGACGCAGGTGTCGAAGAACACGTTGTTCATCAGGTGGGCGCCCAGGTCGGGCTTCTTCAGCATATCGGCCAGCCCGCGATAGCGTCCCCAGTGGTAGGGCACGGCCCCGCCGCCATGGGGGATGATGAAGCGCAGGGTAGGAAAGCGGCTGAACAGATCACCTTCCAGCAGCTGCATGAAGGCCACGGTGTCAGCCGCGATGTAGTAGCCGCCCGTCGCATGCATCGCCGGGTTGCACGAGCCGGAAACGTGGATCATCGCCGGCACGTCGAACTCGCACATGGCCTCGTAGAACGGGAACCAGTAGGCATCGGTCAGCGGCGGATGGGTGAACCGGCCGCCGCCCGGATCGGGGTTCAGGTTGCAGCCGACGAAGCCCAGGTCGGTCACACAGCGGCGTAGTTCCGCGACCGAACTGGCCATGTCGGCCTCGGGCGATTGCGGCAGCATGCAGACGCCGGCAAAGGTCTCCGGAAATAGGCCGACCACGCGCCCAATCAGGTCGTTGCACACCTGCGCCCATGTGACCGCGACGGACTGGTCACCCACGTGCGGCGCCATGGCGCTGGCCCGCGGGGAAAAGATCGTCAGGTCGGCCCCGCGCTCCTTGATCAGGCGCAGCTGGTTGGCTTCGATCGTCTCGCGGATCTCGTCATCGGAAATCGCCGGATAGGGCGGTGCGGGATGGCCGGCCTTGAAGGCGGCCTTCTGCTCCTCGCGCCAGGCGTCGTGCGCCTTGGGCAGCACTGTGTAGTGCCCATGGCAGTCGATGACGAGGCTCACACATTCTCTCCTTGCTCAGCGATCAACAGGTCCTTGCGCCCTGCCATGGCCTGCTGGCGGCGAGCGGTGCCCGCCGTCATCACCGGTTCTACGCCCAACTCCGCCAGCGTAGTCGCCGACTCCGCCATTTCTGCGGCCCTGCGCAGTCCGTGCGTGACCATTCGCTCGACATTGTAGGCTGCCCGCGCGCGCCACGGCATGGCCTTGTCGCTCGCGTCGAGCGAGGCGAGAACCTCGTCGGTCACCCCGGCCGCCTCGGCGGCCTGGATCATCTCGGCGGTCAGCGCCTCGATGCCCTTGACCATGACCGAGCGGATCATCTTGATCGCGCTGGCTCGGCCAATTTCGGGGCCCACCACCCGCGCGTTGGTGAACCCGGCCTCGCTCAGCAGCGCCTCGGCCTCATCGGCTTGTTCGCCTGCGAGCAGCAGCGGCACCGCCATCCGGCCGGGATGGACCGGGGCCAGGATCGCAACGTCGACATAGCGCCCCCCTGCCCTGGCCACGATTTCGGCCGCTTCCCGCTTGGCGCCGGGAGACACCGAATTCATGTCGCACCACCATGCCCCGCGCTCCAGCAAGGGGGCACAGGCCCGCGCGGCGGGCACGGCCTGGTCGGCAGTCACCAGCGAGAGCACCAGCGAAGCGCCGTGCAGCGCTTGCGCAGCCGTTTCGGCCGGAGCCAACCCGAGCCCTGCCGCCGCCTCGCGCCGCTCCGCCAGGAGATCCCAGGCCGCCGCCGCCAGGCCCCAACGAGCCGCCGCCGCGAAAGTGTTGCCCGCTTCTCCAAATCCGATCAGGGCCAGCTTGCGCTCCATGCCTGAAAACCTGCGCCCCGCTCTCGCGATCGGCAAATCGGATTGCCGCTAATACCATAAGCACAGACTATTCCTCGTCCGACGTTGGGCGATCCGGCGCCTCGGTCCGCCCCGCTAACGGGCCTCGGAATCAAGCCCGATTGCTATCATCTCCACGCAACGCGCCTACCCCCCGCCGGCTCCGGGCGTGGCGTCGCCGACACCCGATCCGGAACCCATAGCGGCCGCTTGGGCAAGACTCGCGCTTCTGCGGGCAAGCCGCGAACAATCAACCCGCGGCCCTGCGTAGTTCCTGTAGAAACTCTTCCTGCACCACCGTCGGACGCCACGTCGCACGAGTGGTGACTCCGATCGTCCGTTCCTGCCCCGCCGGCGCGCTTCCGAGAGAGACCAGCCAGCCAGCCTCGAGCTCCACCGCCACCTGATCGGGCGACAGCAAGGTGAGAAGGTCGCTGTTGATCAGCAGCTGGCGGATGATCATCACCGAGCCGCTCTCGATCGGTACGTCCGGCGGCTCGAGCCCCGCGCTGGTGAACATGTGCTCCCAGGCGAGGCGCAGCGGAGCCCCAGGACCGGCAACGACCCATGGGTAGTCGGCCAGGACAGCCAACTCGCTCAATGGGCCCTTCCCAGGACCGCCGTCGAGGGGATGTCCTTTGCGCGCGACTACCACCGGCTGGTCGCGGAACAGCTCCTCCTGCGCCAGGTCCGGCTCCATCAGCGGCACCCGTAGGGCACCCACCATCATGTCGATCATGCCGTTGCGCAGCGGCTCGGCCAGTTCGGCACGCGAGCCTTCGACGATCGAGATCCGCACTTGCGTGTGCCGCTTCAGAAACTGCGCCACGGCAGCCGGAAGCACCTTCGCCCGCGACAGCGGCATGGCGCCGATCACGATGCGCCGGGTCTCGTGCCCCTTCAGCGCCTCCACTTCGGCGAAACCAGCCTGCAGTTCCAGTCGCGCCAGCCGGAATGCGCGCACCAGCGCCGTACCGGCCTCGGTCAACACCACCGCCTTGCCCCGACGGTCCACCAGCCGCCGCCGCAGCGACAGCGAGAGATCGGCCACGGCGCGATGCAACGAAGGCAGCGACAACCCGGTCGCGATCGCAGCGCCCTTATAGCTGCCGCTGTCGGCGAGGGCGAGCAGTGCCCGCATCCGCGACATGGTCACCTGCGAGCTGGCGATGTGATCGCTCGCCGCGCGCAACCGCGGCACCAGCAGGTCCGCAGCATCGGTGGGGACCATGCCGTCGTGCCGCCGCTCGAACAGCGGCAGGCCAAGCGCGGCCTCGATGCGGGCGAGGGCCTGCGTCAACGCCGGCTGCGTCAGATTGACCGCCGAAGCCGCGGCATTCATCGTGCCCAGCTCGGCGATCTTGGCCACGGCGGCGAGGTGGCGCAGGTTCATGTCCCACAGGTCCATGGACGCGATCCTTAGCAAAAACTAATCGCCACGCCACTGTTTCGCCTTTCGCCGAACCCTGTGGGGAGTCATCTGTTCCTCTGCCAGACAGATGAGTGGAGCTATCGGCATGAGCGGTATCGTCGTCCAGAACATCGAACGGGCAGCGCCCGACGTAATCAATGGGCTTGCCGCCTGTGGGGTGGCCACTGTCCACGAGGCGCAAGGTCGCACAGGGCTGCTCGCCGCCTACATGCGTCCGATCTACTTGGGCGCGCGCGTGGCCGGTTCGGCTGTCACGATCAGCGCGCCACCCGGCGACAACTGGATGGTGCATGTCGCCATCGAACAGCTCAAGGACGGCGACATCCTGCTCCTCGCGCCCACTTCACCCTGTGAAGACGGCTACTTCGGCGATCTCCTCGCCACCAGCGCCCAAGCTCGCGGCTGCCGCGGTCTCGTCATCGATGCCGGCGTGCGCGATGTGCGCGATCTCACCGAGATGCGGTTCCCGGTCTGGTCCAAGGCAATCTACGCGCAAGGCACGGTTAAGAACACGCTCGGTTCGGTGAATGTGCCGGTAGTCTGCGCAAACCAGTTGGTGCATCCGGGCGACGTGATCGTAGCTGACGACGACGGGGTCTGCGTTGTGCGCCGCGCCGATGCCGAGGCGGTGTTCAAGGCCGCCCAGGTCCGCGAGGCCAACGAAACCGACAAACGCGCCAAGCTCGCCGCCGGGGTGCTCGGCCTCGACATATACAAGATGCGCGAACGGCTGGAGAAGGAAGGGCTGAAATATGTCTGATCGCCGCTCGGCCCGGTGCATGTGGATGCGCGGCGGTACGTCAAAGGGCGGCTACTTCCTCCAAGCGGACCTCCCGGCTGACACCACCGCTCGAGACGCCTTCCTCCTGGCCGTCATGGGCAGCCCTGATCCGCGCCAGATCGACGGAATGGGCGGCGCCGACCCGTTGACCAGCAAGGTCGCCGTCGTCAGCAAGAGCGAGCGCGCCGGCATCGACGTCGAATATCTGTTCCTCCAGGTCTTCGTCGACCAGGCCATCGTCACCGATGCCCAGAACTGCGGTAACATCCTCGCCGGGGTCGGCCCATTCGCGATCGAGCGGGGCCTTGTTGCCGCCACCGGTGATGAAACCCGCGTGGCCATCTTCATGGAAAACACCGGCCAGGTCGCCGTAGCGACGGTGCAGACCCCCAATGCCCAGGTCACCTATGCCGGCCAGACTGCGATCGACGGCGTCCCTGGGACCCACGCACCCATTCCGATCGAGTTTCGCGACACCGCCGGATCGAGCTGCGGCGCTCTGCTCCCGACCGGGAATGCTGCCGATGTGATCGAGGGCGTTGCCTGCACCCTGATCGACAATGGCATGCCCTGCGTGATCATGAAGGCCGCCGATCTCGGGGTGACGGGCTACGAAACCCGCGAGGAGCTGGAGAGCGAGGCCCTTTCCCCGCTGCGCGCGAAGATCGAGACGATCCGCCTTGCCGCCGGCCCCCTGATGAACCTGGGCGAAGTCAAGGAGAAGTCCGTCCCCAAGATGTTCCTTGTCGCCCCGCCCCGCAACGGCGGTGCAATCTGCACCCGTTCCTTCATCCCCCACCGCGCCCATGCCACGATCGGCGTTCTGGCCGCGGTCAGTGTCGCCACTGCCGCCTTGTTGGACGGCTCGCCCGCCGCAGCGGTGGCGCAGGTTCCCGACGGCCCCCGCAAGACGTTGTCGGTTGAGCACCCGACTGGTGAAATGAGCTGCGTGCTTGAAGTGGATGAGGCGGGAGCGGTTACCAGTGCCGCCCTCCTGCGCACCGCCCGCAAGTTAATGGACGGAGTGGTTTTTGGCTGACCTTGCTCTCTCGCGCTTGGAAAAAAACAAACATCCGCTCAGCCCGAGCTTGTCGGAGGCCGACAGCGCAACGGGAACGAACAAATGACCGACCGCATCATCTCCTGGCACGCCAGCCCTTCGACTCCCCGCTTCACCCCGCCCGCCGGCGCGGTCGATGCCCATTGCCACGTGTTCGGGCCGCTGGCCGAGTTCCCGTTCAGCGCCAAGGCCAAGTACCTGCCGCAAGACGCGGGTCCGGAAATGCTGTTTGCGCTGCGCGACCATCTCGGGTTTTCGCGCAACGTCATCGTCCAGGCGAGCTGCCATGGCACCGACAATTCCGCCACGCTGAACGCCATTGCCAAGTCGGGCGGCAAGGCGCGCGGTGTCGCCGTGGTCGATCCCCGGATTTCCGAGGCAGAACTCGCGGCTCTCCATCTAGGCGGCGTGCGCGGCGTTCGCTTCAACTTCCTCAAGCGCCTGGTCGATGACGCGCCCAGGGACAAATTCCTGGAAGTCGCCGGGCGCCTGCCCGCCGGTTGGCACGTGGTGATCTATTTCGAGGCCGACATCCTCGACGAACTGCGCCCCTTCATGGACGCTGTCCCGGTCCCGCTCGTCGTCGACCATATGGGCCGCCCCGACGTGCGCCAGGGCCCGGGCGGTCCTGACATGAAGGCGTTTCGCTCCCTGCTCGACAGTCGCGAGGACATCTCGTTCAAGGCCACCTGCCCCGACCGGCTCGATGCGATCAATAAAGGTGGCATGGGCGATCCCTGGGACAATTTCGCCCGTTCCGTCGCCCCCTTGGTTGCTGATTACCCGGACCGCTGCCTCTGGGGCACCGACTGGCCGCACCCCAACATGGAAACCGAGATCCCCGACGATGGGCATCTTGTCGACATGATCCCGCGCATCGCACCGACCGCCGAGTTGCAGCGCAAGCTGCTCGTGACCAACCCGATGCGGCTCTACTGGCCAGAAGAGCTTTGCTGAGGCTCCCGCAGCGAGCGGCAGGTAATCAACCAGCGCGGTACCGCCATCGGCACCATAGCATGCTGCCACTCTCGCCGAGCCGAAGGCGCTCGACACCACCGCGGGCCGCCACGGCCCCCGCACTGGCATTCTGGCCGTGATTGAGTCTCAGCCCTAGAACCGCCCAAAACGAGAAGTTGTTGCTCGGTCAAGCTGGCGAGCCTCCTTCGCCGTCATATCCCTAAACTCATTTGCACTTCGGGACGAATTAATGCGCAATATCGTTAAGAGTGGGCTATGGTCACTCATCGCTGGCTTCTCTTTGGTAAGCGTCGGCGGCTGAGAGACCAGCGCGCTCCCGCTTACGAAGCAAGGGAACCGCCCATGGGCCTGAACTACCTCTTTCACCGCCATCAGCTATCTCTTATGCGCGCCAAGGCTGCGATTGGCGTCGAGGCGCGCCGTGCGCATCAAGCGCTTGCTGAAGGTTACGCGCGGCGGATCGATGCATGGCGGGCCGAACGGTTGCCTGCCGGAGTGTCGCCCCGAAAGATCGCTACCTGCAGCGCATCATGACAGCATGAAGATATTTCATAGGATGTTTGGGCAACATGTGCCTCTGCCGGGAGCGGACAATTGGGAAGGCGGGCACTATGTCAGCCGGTGTACCATCTGCCGATGCGTGATTACACGCCTGCCGGGTCTTCCATGGTCCCGTGCCGACGATCAAAGTGCATGGGATGAGACGCCGAAGTGACGGTTGGCGAAACGCCTGAGCGGCGCGTCGACTTTTATCGGGGATGGTCATCACATGCCGCAGAACGGGCGCTGGTGGCGGATCACCCGGGCGCCAAGACGCGCTGCATGAACAGTGCGAGGCTATGGGCCTACATAGCAGACGCACTCGAAGCAGGAGATGAGCAGACCGTCGCCTCCCTAACCGGCAATCTCATTTTACTGGTCAATAGTTGCGGGGTTCCCGCGACGGAATCCTGCGAGTGATATCATGAAATGCCCAGTTGCATCAAACCGATACGGTCCACAGAAAATTGGCATTGGCAGTGGCCCCGATAAGGCGCATTGAGAACCATGGATCTACACGGAACGCTGAGCGAAAATCTTCGCGCCACGCTGAAAAGCGTATTGCGCTTCCGAAACCTGCCGGTTCATAAAGACACATTCGCTTATTGGCACGATCTTCTCAATCATGGCCAGGATGAGATGCGCAAAGGGCATCCAAGCCCTGAGGTTAGCGAACTGATCCGCAAGCTGGGCATGGAGCTCATGGAGCGCCGCAACTGGCAAATGAATGCGGGGCAGTGAAAGCTTTTTTTCTGAGGCGACGGTAAGAAACGCTCAGCTCGGCAGAAATGACAGGTCATTAATTTGGCTGCCTTGCGGCTACCGCTTCGGTCCGTTCCATTTTTGACTGCAGCCGGCCATGCCGAGTCGGCAAAACAGCTCAAGGATTGTCCAGCGGCGAGGCCGCGCTGATCATAGTCGGAACGCCGCGAAGTACGCCTTGAAATCTGGTCAACGGCTCACCCAGTGTGATGCCACGATTGTCGATACGATATTCGCGGATCGTGTCTTCATGCGGTCCCATTCGCTTTTTAACAACCGAGATTGCACGCCGGACGCGCCCACTTGCCTCGAAATAGCGAAGCAGAACTACCGTGTCAGCCAGATAGGTCAGGTCGACAGGCGTCTTCATATCGCCGACCAGTCCGTGCTGGGCCACGGCCAGGAAGGTGGTGGCGCCTTGTCGGTTCAGATATTGCAGCAGTTCGTGAATGTGGAGGATCAGCGCGGCTTCCTCCGGCATCGCGGCTTGGTAGCCGTTGAGACTGTCGATGACCACCGTCTTAGCCTCGTACTTTTCCACGCTGACGCGCACACGTTCCGAAAATTCGCCGGGCGACAACTCCGCTGCGTCGACCTGCTCCACCGAAAGATTGCCGCTGGCGACCATGCCCTGTAGATCGATCCCTAGCCCCTTGGCGCGGGCAAAGAGCAGGCCAAGTTCTTCATCGAAGATAAACATCGCAGCCTTGCCGCCGCGCCTGATGGCAGCTTGAACAAAGGTCAGCATGAATAGCGATTTGCCGGTACCGGCGGGGCCGAGAATAAGCGCGCTCGATCCGCTATCGAAGCCGCCCCCGAGCAGAGCGTCGAGTTCTGGGCTATCGGTCGACACCACGGTTCGGGCGAATCTGGTCTTGTGTTCCAGTGAGACCAGACGCGGGAACACCTGTACGCCCCCCGTACGAATAACGAAGTCATGATAGCCGCCGCGAAAGGACCTGCCTCTATATTTCAGAACCCGCAGGCGCCTGCGCTCCGCCCCATATGCCGGTGCCAGTTCCTCGAGGCGTATGACGCCATGGGCGATGCTGTGAACGGTCTTGTCGGTGGCCTCGGACGTGAGGTCATCGAGGAGCAGCACGCTCGCACCGTGCCGGGCAAAATAATGCTTGAGGGCCAGAAGCTGCCGCCGATAACGCAGCGAGCCTTGGGCCAAGAGCCGGATCTCCGACAAGCTGTCCAGTACCACGCGCTCGGGCTTTACCGCCTCGAACCGATCAATAATGCTCTGGATGGTCTCGCCGAGTTCGAGATCGGAGGAATAGAGGAGGCTTTGCTGCTGGTTTTGATCAAGCAGACTTTCCGGCGGGACGAGTTCGAAGATATGAAAGTTCCCCGGCAGTTCCCAACCATGCGAAGCTGCACCGTCCCGTAGCTCCCGCTCGGTCTCCGACAGGGTGATGTAGAGACACGGTTCACCCGCCCGCGTTCCGCTGAGCAGGAACTGGCTGGCGATGGTGGTCTTGCCGGTTCCGGGCTCGCCCTCCAGCAGGAAAATTCTTCCGCGGCTCAGGCCGCCGGCAGTGACATCATCGAGGCCTTGGATGCCGGTAGTCGCGGTTTCCGAAAAATCCATGGCCCTCTCCTCGTGTCGATAAGAGTTTCATGGTGCGCCAACTCTCCTGCCGCTGCGAACGAGACCTAACTGCCCAGCTTCGCTGGAAGTGTAACGCATAAAAGCTCTGTCGGGCCCAACATTTTGAGTCGAGGACCCGTCTTGGCATGGGGAGCGAGGAAGAAGGCCCTACATGTACTCCGAAGGCGTGCGCAGGGATGAAGTGCTCATGCCCGGCGGTGCAAAGCCATTCAGGCGCATTGGTTCGATGGCTGAGTTGCATGACGCGTCGCGTAACCGCCGTCGCTCCATATAGGACGTATGAATCTACTATTTCTTGCCCTTGCAAAGCTCTGCAATCGCCCGAACGAGCTTGGTAGACGAGGTCGGCTTTTGAAGGCATCGGATGTGCGACAATTCTGAAGGAATAGCCGAAAGGTTGTAGCCCGTAACGAACAGCACCGGAATACGTTTGCCGATCAGCATCTTGGCGGCCTCGAAATCCATGCCCCGACCGAGGTTAAGATCAGGACGGCGCAATCGGCAGAGCTGGCTGTCTGATCATCTGCGTCTTCAAAATGGGGATACGGGCCAAGCACATGCGCGGCGGCATTT
>JGI24752J21851_1000114_pt1 | contig 10894 bp, 13 predicted proteins | sample KBSSwiS7_FD_21851 | JGI IMG/M metagenome (IMG submission 21851)
AGATCGACGAGGGCTGGCTCGTCATGACCCATGGCGTCGGCCTGCTGCGCAACTATACGATCGGCGCCTGCCTGCTCGACAAGGATGATCCCGCCAAAGTGATCGCGCGCTCCAACATTCCGCTGCTGCGCTCCGGCCCGGAACAGCGCGACGGCTATGTGCCCAACGTGGTCTACAGCTGCGGCAGCCTGGTTCAGGGTCGGCGCATCCTCGTGCCCTATGGCGTTGCCGACAATTTCGCGACGATCGTGACCGGCGATCTCGACGCGCTGCTCTCGCATCTGAGCTGAGTTTCGTCTCATCTTGGCGCGCGCCGTCGCGCAGGTCCCGGCGGCTAGTAACATCGCCACGCTCGGCGCGTCCAGCAGCACGGCCCAGGGCGGCTTCGCGCCGGCTCCAAATGGTTCCAGCACCATGATTAAAGATTTTCATGGCGATTATCGTACGAGGAACTATACGGCACGCCCCGACGATGTTATGCGGCGCCCGCTCTTCCCTTCCTATCAATGCAGGATCGCAATGGCTGACGAGGATATTCTTTCCCTGACCGCGGATATTGTCGCGGCGCATGTCTCCAACAATCAGGTCGCCACCAATGACATGAGCGGGCTGATCGCGGCCGTGCACGGCGCCCTCGTCTCGCTCCGCCGGCCAGCGGCGGCGGAGCCCCAAGCGAAGGAGCCGGCGGTTTCGATCAAGGCGTCGGTCAAGCCCGATTATGTCGTGTGCCTGGTCTGCGGCAGCAAACAGAAGATGCTGAAGCGCCACCTCATGAGCGCGCACGGGCTAACCCCGGCGGACTATCGCGCGGAGTTCAACCTGCCCGCCAGCTATCCGCTGGCCGCGCCCAACTATGCCAAGCGGCGCAGCGAGCTTGCCCAGGCCAGCGGGCTCGGAAGGCGGCGCGCCGAATCGGCTGTGCCAGCGGCCCCGGCCGAAGCCGCGCCCCCGCCGAAAGCGACGCCGACGCCCGGCGCGAAGCCCCCGCGCAGCCGGCTCAAGCTCAAGACGCCCGCCTAATCCGGCGGCGCGGCGGCTGCTGCATTGAGCTCGGCGCTGATCATGGCGGCGAGCGCCTCCTCCGCGCGGGTGCGCAGGCTTGCATCCTTGGCCGCGAGATCGTTCCGGATCCATTCGGGCAGATGGCGCAGCAGTTCGGCGAGGGCAGAGGGTGCGATGGTGGGCATGCCGCCCCTCTCCGCCAGCGCGCGGCGGGTTGCAAGTCACTCCTGCACAGTGCGGGCACATTGCGCGCCGGCATGTGCCGGCGGCACGCGGAACGCCTTTCGGGCGCGCGAGGGAGGGGACGCCGAGCCCGAGCCGCCCTGCCAGCGGCCGGCCCACGGCCAGCGCGTCGATCCCATGCTGGCGAAAACCGGAGGCGAGGCCTGCCATGACCGGCAACGAAGCCAGATAATGAGCAACTCTGGTACGCTTATCGTTAACTTTCAAACACCTCTAGCTCCGACTCAGAAACGCTGATAGGCGCATGGCCGATGAACCGCGCCATGCCAGAGAACTTGACCGTCTCCGCGCCAATAGGTGCAAGTATGAAATTGGACGGGGAGTTTCGATACTTCAAAGGAATAGACGGCCTGAGAGCATTAGCGGTGATCACCGTGATGCTATTTCACCTGGACAAAAACCTGCTCCCAGGAGGCTATATCGGCGTCGACGTGTTTTTTGTCATTTCTGGTTTCGTCGTCACCGCTTCGGTACTCCACCTAAAGTTCAAGTCGCTGTGGGATTTCCAATCCTATTTTTACGCTCGCAGGATGAAGCGCATATTGCCGGCGCTGCTGTTTTGTATGCTCGCCACAAGCTTCGCGGTGGTTCTGTTCATCCCGGAATCCTGGCTGGGACGATCCATCTACGATGTGGGCGCGGCTGCCCTGTTGGGCGCGAGCAATATCGCGCTGATGCTGCAAAAAGACACGTATTTCTCACCCACGGCTGAATTCAATCCATATCTGCATACTTGGTCACTGGGTGTAGAGGAACAGTTCTACCTCATTTATCCCGTTTTGATGTATTTTGTGCTGCGGGAGGCTGGCCGCCATCGCCTGGCACTACCTTTGATCGGCGCCTTGACGCTGCTCTCGTTCGCGCTGTGCGGCCTCTTCACCCTCACCGATCACTGGAAGGCTGCGTTCTATTCGATCCCGGCTCGTTTTTGGGAATTGGGCTGTGGTGCGCTGCTCTGCTTAACGATTGAAAGTTGGCGGCCAGCACTCGCACAAACACCCAATCGCCTGATCACCACTCTGAGTCTGGTATCGCTCGCCATCGTTGCCATTGCACTTGCAATTCCAGCCTCGGATTTCTTTCCATTCCCATTGGCGTTGCTGCCGGTCCTCGCAACGTGCGGTCTTATCGCTGTTCTCGTGGCACGTTCAGAAACGCTTGTAGTCGCACCGTTTTTGAGCCGGTCTTGCATCTATATAGGACGGATATCCTACTCTCTCTATCTTTGGCATTGGCCTATTTACGTGCTGATGCGTTGGACGGTTGGCTTGTCGGAGCCCTGGCAGTATGCATTCGCATTCAGCGCCACGTTTGCGCTTGGCGCACTCTCCTATCATCTGGTGGAGCAGCCATTTCGCCGATCGCCCTCCATCAGGCATGTATCACGCCGCTATGTGATCGCCGCCGGACTGGCCGCGATGATCTGTGCGACGGCCGGCACGCGCGGCTTGTTTGCGATGCAGCGCGATCTGTCCTTAAGTCAGACGGCGGCCAACCACGAGTTATGGTATCCGTCCGGGGAAAGCTTTGAGCCGCGTCAGGGTGATTGCACGATCAGTACCACCGAAGCGCCTTTTGAGGGGGGCGCCGTCTATAGTTGGACACCGACCAATTGCAGCGCACCTGGACGGCTGATTGCCGCAGGCGATTCCCATGCGCTCGCCTATACGGGCATGCTGGAAGAATATGCCAAGCGCAGCGGTCATATCGTTCAGCTCTATTACAAGGCGGACTGTGCCTACCTGCTGCCGCCGAAGCCATCAGTCTATGAAAAGCGGTGCGGAACTTATCACCGCGCCGTGACCAAAGCGTTGTTCAAGCATTTTGACTCCAATGACGTGTTGTTTCTCGCGTCGTTTCGGCTCCGGCATCTGATCAATCCCTCGGGCGAACTCAATGCGCCTGCGGTCGAGCAGCCGTCGGTTGAACGCCAGTTATCGCCTTATCTTCGAGAGGCGCATCTGATATTGAGTCGACTGGCTAAATCGGGTGGACAAATCATCATCGAGGCGCCGACGCCGGTGTTCAGGACACTGCCGTTCCGCTGCTCCGACTGGTTCAATCGTGACAATCCAGATTGTCGCGCCGGAGCCACCGTTTCAAGGGTGGAGATGCTGCGCTTCCGGGAACCGATGATGATACGTATGCGCATGCTCGCTCAGACGATTCCAAACATAACGATCTGGGATCCATTACCCATACTTTGCCCGGCATCACGATGCTCAGCCTTCAGGGACGATCTACCGCTCTTTTCCGATGGCGATCATATCAGCGGTTTCAGCAATCGATTGCTCTTTCCCTACTTCGTTCAAGTTCCGAAGCACGGTGTTGCCTCGGCGAAGCTTGTGATGAATCTCCGCCCGAGTAGCTAGCCTAGCTCCTGAGGATGGCATCGTCAGTGGGCAGTCTCGTATACCAGCGCGCTATTCGGATAGGTGCCGCCCTGCAGGTGCGTGTTCTTGAAGATCACATTATCGCACACGCCAGTGCCGCGATTGGTATTACCGCCGAGGAACGAGGATTCCCAGAACATTGAGTTTTGCAGGATGGTGTACGGGTATGTTGCCTGCGAACCGTCACCATTGGGACCAGCGGTGTTCGAGCCGATCACGAAAGTGTTACGTCCAGTGTTGTTAAGGGTGAAATTACAATTGTACATGAACATGCCGATGATATAATTGTTGTCCTTAAAGAACGGACCCTGAGCATTAGCGCTCAGCACGGTAATATTCTCAGCGATTCCCCCGTAGCTCCACGCCCCCCCCAAGACATTGATGTTGTTGCTGTTATAATATTGGAAGGTATCGGGGTGAAGTTGGGAGGTGGGCGGGATCGTCTGAAGCGTGACATTGCGCGAATAAAGCACATTCTGGATGAAGTTGCGCCCGCATAGCGGCACAGAGACGTTGACGGTCGAGCGCGTCCCTCGGAAGGTGCTGCCATAGTTATTGTAAACGCCGCCTCGCACCCAAGCAGTGACGTTGCCGTGATTGAACGGGAAGTCCTGTGCGAGCCACGTCGCGCCGCCATCGAAGGAACAATCTTCGAAATAGCCCGACGACCCCGATATACCAGTGGCCTGAATGCCACTCAGCGAAACGCCCTTTACGTGAAAGAGCTTCGTTCCCATGCCGGAGCTGTTCGAACTCGTGAAGACGCATTCACTCGGTTGAAGGCCGGGAAGTGCGCTCAATTTCATTGCCCGGAACGTCGTTGCGCGCGTTGACGAGGTGGAAAATGCGAGGTTCGTTCCGCCCGTGCAGACAAGCTCCAAATCGCCATAATTGTGTCCCGAACCAGACGGAGAGAACGAGGCGATCGCCTGCTCCATCGTCGCCTTGGGATGATCCTTGTCCAGGCCGCTATTGCCGCTGGAGCCATTGGCTCCAAAATAGCGCTTGGTTCGCGTGAGTGTACCATTAGCATTGGTCGTGAATTTGAATGCCTGCCTATAATCATTGTAGGCGTTCTGTAGTACGCGCGGCTTGCCGTTTTTTGGCCACGCCACGATTCGCATGCACCGGACAATTTCGGAGGAGTATCCGTCAGCCCACTTTGACGGGTCAATACGAACAGGGAAGCCCCAGAAATTCTCGGCCGAATTATATTGCGCGGTGATGGTGATCCAGGGCCCTTCGTCGCAGGCCACTGTCACCTTCTCCATGCCGAACAATGGATGGTTCGCGTCAAAATCGCCGAGCGGCCCGGTATGATAAGCATGGATCCAGAGGATATAAGGGCTGTCGAGTTCGAAGAATGGCGGCTCCTCCACATAGCAGGTTGGCGAAAAATTATAGCCAACGTTGGTGGATGTACCGCGCTGCGCCGTGACCGACACGCCGTTGACGGCTGTCGTCGGCGCGGTCCATCCGGTGCCTGGGATGACTGTCTGGATCCCGGATATAGAATTGACCGTGAAGTCGAAGACCGCAAGGTCGGCGGTCGTAGTGCTATCTGTTACCCGCACGGTCACGCCGCTGAAGCTACCCGAGATCGACGTGTTGAGCGTAACGGTTGCCTGGTTCCCACTGGAGAGAAGGGCGACTGACGACCCGGAAGGCGCGTTGATCAGCGATGGGGTATAGGCTCCGGTCCCACCGTCAAAGCTGACGATGAAGGATATTGCGTCGCCCTGATTGGCAATGGTGACAGGCGTTCCGTGGATCGCCAGCGGGATAGCCGGCGCGTCCTGAATGATATCGGTAGGAGCGGTGTAGACGAAGGGGGACTGTCCGTCACCATTAACGGCCGCAACGCCGAGCCGGAGCTTCTTGCTGATCTGCCCGGCTGCCAGAACCAAGGTAACGGCATTGGCTCCTGTCAAATCGGACCAGATTGCAAAGTCCGGCGCATCGGCCGTTTGCCACTGATAGGCGTAGACGCCGGTCAGCGCATCGGCTCCGATTAGCCCGCGCGCAACGCCGCCGGAATAGAAGCGGATATCGCTCCACGCATTGGCAGTCGGCCGGCTGATATTGACCATCTGATCGACGTCGTTGACGATCGTGAGCGGGCTATCGGGGCCGGCCGTGCCGAGCCCGAAATAGCCGTTGGAGGCGAACCGCCCACGGAACAGGTTGTTGGTATAGAAATCGACTGCGCCGGCCCCTTGCGCGATCAGCCTGACGAGGCCGGCGCCGACATTGGTGATGTCGAGATTGCCGTTGGCGCCGCCGCCGCGGATCACGCGCGCATCATAGTCGCTGCCGCTCGTGGCATGCAGATCGACGATGCTGACGCCCTCGGCGGTTCGCGCGCCGCCGATTTCCAGCGCGACGCTGCCTGTGGAGACCCCGTTGCCGGTCGTCACCGTCGCGCCGAACAGCCCCGAATAATTGGCGATCGTCGCTGTTCCGGTGACATTGAGGCTATCGAAACTCGCCGTTCCGGTGAAAACCGGCGAGGCGAGGAAGGCCTTGAGATCGGCCATCATTTGCCGCGCCGAATTGTTCACGGCGGAAGGCAGCATGCCTTCGGACCAGTCGATGCCCGGCTTGGCGGTGTTGTTGGCGGGATTGGTATCCCAATCGTAAAGGCTCATCGGCCTGCTCCCTGGTCAAGGCATGTGATCGCGGCCGCGCGGGCGCTGCGTGCTGGCGGGCGGGCGCTCATCGGATCAGCCCCGAAAGATCGGGCACATTGATCATGATCTGCGGCGGCGTGTTGAGATCGAGCCAGCTGGGCGCTGCCTGCCCGTCATCGGGCGCGATCGCCAATATGTTGCGCACCGCGCTGCGCGGGCTCCAGCCGGACGGGTCCGGCACGAGCGAGACATCGGGCTGCGTATCTACGGCGCCAGCGCCGCCATAGCCGGTATAGCTACTGTACAGCGGGACGCTGCCGCTCCCGCTGCCCGATCCATCGCTTCGTGCGGGCGCGCCGAGGCCAAGCGGAATGATCCCGCCGATCACGGGGGAGCGGGCAGCACCCCCATTACCGAAGCGCGCGCCGGGCGCAGCGACCAGCGGCCCCAGTTCTGATCCGTGCGCGGCCCACATATCGGGCGGAAGCTGCCAGCCGCCCGCATGCACATAAGCGGGCGAAGCAAGGTCGAACCCGTCCGAACCATCCTGAGCATAGCCTCGCCCAGCACGGCGAGATATTCGGCCTGCCAGGCGTCCGGCCCGTCCCACCCGGCCAGATCGCCCTCGCCCCAATCGAAGATATAGCGCACGAAGCCGAGCGGATCGGCATAAAGCCGCGCCATATCCTCCGCGAGCATGCGATCGATATCCCTCACAAGGATGCCTCGCGAGCGGAACGGACGGCGCGAATGCACACAGCGCGAGCGACCGGGCCACAACCCACAGCGAGGCCGGGCGCGCCAAGCAGCCCGCCGGACAAGATCAGGATCAAAAGAAGCGCCAGCATAAGGCGCCTCATTAATCACAGATTATGAGGCTCAGGGAGTGTACATTAAAGATATTCGTGGGGGGCATGTCGAGCAAACGCGAAGCACAAGTTCTGAGCCCCTCAGGCTCGAATTGACACACTGCGTCCGCTTGCAAGCGATTGCACAAATGAAGCTGTCCCCATAAAGCTCGGATATGAAAGCCAGTCGCGCCGTCTCCGGAACATTGGTTTGCTGTCTTGCCTTGGTGGCTGTTCACTCCGCGAGCGCCCAGATAGCCAGAGCGCGAGAACCCCTCGGCATCAGCAATCTTGGCGACGACAATTATACTTTTACGGCCCCGCCCAAGGAACCGTTGCCGGGTCCGCCATGTGAGCTACACGTTTGGCCGACACCTCAAAAGGTAAGTCGCTCCGGGGAGTTGACGGGGCTAAGCGGTGGGGTGGTCGGCGTACTCATTGCAAACTCGATTAAAGGAAAGAGAAAAGAATTTTATGAAAAGCAGATAGCCCGTACCATAGATGAAAGTACCCGAGAAATTTTCACGCAGGCTCCCATGTCGCAATCATTAGGTCTTCCGCCAAAGCTGGATATTATTTTCGAAGAGGAGCCTTTGCCCGGACATGGCGAGGGGTACCGGGATGAAATTCGGCGGATGTCGAGGTCGCAGGTAGCATGCTATGCCGAACTCGTAATCGAAAATGCAACTCTGGATTCTGGGTCAAAAAAAACTTACCTTGGCGCAGATTTGACATTCAAGAAATTTGATGGCCCCTCAAGAGTCGAAGTTATTCATCACAACCGCCGAGATTGGTTGGCGCTTACTAAGCAAGAATCTGAAGACGATTTGTCGAAAGCGATATCCGATATTAGATATACATGGCACAACATATTTTTCATCTTTGCACTGCGGGACGTAAAAAACCACGGAAAATGCGGCCAGATGTGTTTTTAATCTGCCTTGCTCGCTTACTTGGTAAATGAGTCCTCGAGTCGCCATCAACCCGGACAGAGCGCCTATTAAAGTACTACTTTGATGAATCGTGTGATCCGGGTTCCCGCTGCTCTTCCTGCCTATGTACTTGCTGATCCCCTGCCGTTGTTGAACAGAAGAAGCGGGATCCCGGATCAAGTCCGGGATGACGAGATGAAGGAAACGCGGGAATGATGCGGCATTCAGAAACGCCATGGCTCGTCCGGCTTCGGTTTCAAAAGCCTGCCGTCAATCTGTATGGTCTTTAGCAAGCCGGCATTGAAATCGCCGGTGCACACGAGACGAAAGCGCATCGCTGGCTTTTTCACGACGACCTCGCCGTAATCGATCACGAAATTTCCAGTGGAGACGAAGCGAAACGAGGGCAAAGGGATCGCGTCATCGCCCGATGCCATATGATCCGCTTCGTTGCGATCGACAGGCTGGCCGGAAGCGTCGAGCTCCAAGAGCCCCTGCTCGGCCAAGGCACGTGACAGGCACGCGGTCTCTGCCAGCCACTGCTTCGTTTCGACCGGCGACTGATTGCACGAGACGAGCGCGTTGAGCATTGCCGCAACCGCTCCAACTCGCCACTTCGTATTCATGAGCATGCTATATCGTCCATCATTGACGCCGCCAATGTCCGGAACGGATCAATGCCCTCGTTGCCATCGCTACATCCCGGCCATCTTCCTACGCTGTGATCGATGCGCCGGAAGGCTCTCCGTGAAAGCGAAGCCGCGAGTCCATGATCGAACCGAATTGTGAACGCGTGCGAAAGTCGTCACAAAGGGGCATGCGATCGCTTTACCCAGCCCTTGTCGCCACAGCTTTCCTGGGAGCCTGCTCAGAACAGCCGAAGCGCGAGGCGTGGGCTGTCGTGGTCAGCATCGCGCCCCTTTCGAATCCCAAGTGGCATCCGGACGAAGTCATCGTCACGGCCCGGAGCGAGGACGGAGCCATCGGGTCAAAGTCGGTTCTGACCGCGCGCTTGACATGCCGTGTGGGCGACACGATTCACGCATCGGCGCGTGGACTGGCGCTGACGCTCGATGACCATGCCTGCGAGCAATAGAGCTTCAAAGTATAGCGAACCGTCGAACGCCCCTCAATAAGCATAGCCAAGCTCAAGGCATTGCGTGCGCCAGTTGAGCGCGAAGTCGCTCTTGTTGGTGGGATAGGTGGCGGCGGGATCGTCGATGAAGGGGTTCTGCCCGCCCGCGCCGTCGATGAAATAGATGAAGCGCGTGCTGGTCGTGCCGCCATACGCGCTTGGCCGTTCGAAATAGCCGCAGGCCTGCCCGCTGCTGCTATCCCCGGTGACCGCGACATGATCGAATTTGAGCGCCGGATCGCCGCGATCCTGCCGCAGCAGCGCTTCGGCATCGTCCACCGCCTTCGCCCGCCAATCGCCGCCGCATCCCGCCAGCGCGAGGCAGCCCAGCCCGATCGAGCACAGTGTCGATAATCGTCTCACGGCAATCCCCCCTCACGCCACCCGCGACCAGGGCGCACTATCCCGGCAAATGATCGCGCAAGGCAAGCCCCGGTTCGTTACGATTGGGCTTGCCGAATCGTTCTCTTTTTGTTCTCATGCTGTCATGACATACCGAGTCGCCGATAGCGAGCTTGCGCTCACCCTCGAAGTCGCGCTCAGCGGCGCGCCATCCTTCATGGTGGCGGACCTTCAGCATCATGACCGCCATCGGCGCAGCGCGGCGGTGGCGGCGCTGGCAAGCCATCTGGCGGCTCGCATGCGCTGCTATGAGGTGATCGGCGCGGAGCCGCACGCCAGCGATCATCCTTCGCTGTTCGAGGCGGGCTGAGATGGGCGGGATCACCTGGAACGCGCTGCAGCGCCTGCTGGATGACGAGCCGCCGCTGACCGTCTGGCGCGAGGAGCGCGGCCTCGGCCTGCCCGAGCTGGCCGAGAGCTCCGGCATCGCGATCGAGCGGCTGGCGCGGCTGGAGGCGGAGATGCACCTCGCCACCGATGCCGAAGTCGACCGCCTCGCCGCCGCGCTGCGCATCCCGTTCGAATATCTCGCGGTGCCGCACCTGACGGCGGTTGCCTGACGGATGGGCGCCATCAAAGCCATGATGGCATCGCGGCCCGCTCAGCCCCCGTCACGCCAGCGCAGGCTGGCATCCATGTCTCTCAAAATATTCGATGCCATCGCCAATCGAGAGAGACATGGGCCCCAGCCTTCGCTGGGGCGCCGAACGTGGGGCGTGGCGATAGTAGCAGCCCGCCCGTACCCCCGCCTTCAGACCGCCAGCAGCCGCCCGAAGAAGGTGCGGTAGCGTTGCAGTGCAAGCCGCAGGTCCTCGGTCGAGACGCTGTCGCCGCGATCCCACTGGCTTTCGAGGCTCGCGCGCTCGTTGGCGAAGGTTTCGGCCAGCCGCTTCATCGCGTTGGCGACCAGCTCGTCGGCCTGCTCGACCGCCCGGCGTGGCTCGTCGACGAAGCTCGCCTGGATGCTGTCCCAATGCCGCCGCAGCTCGCCGGCCTCGTTTTCGGGGAAGAGCGGGGCTTCGCCCGCATCCTGCCGCGCCTCGCCGCGTTCGCTCTCCTGCCGCGCCAGGCTTTCGGTCGAGTTGCCGGCGGCGACCAGATCGGCGGTGCCCGCCGGGCGATCGCGGTCGAGGGTTTGGTCCTGGGTGGTCTCAACCATGATGTTGTTCCTTCGTCGAGATGGGGGTAACGCGGTGGGCATGATCGGGCGAGGCGGGGGGTTCGTTGACCAGATCATCGAACAGCGCACGATAATGGATCATCGCCTGGCGAAGATCCTCGGTGCCGGCTTCGCCGCGCGAATGGCGCA
>JGI24752J21851_1000131_pt1 | contig 10222 bp, 2 predicted proteins | sample KBSSwiS7_FD_21851 | JGI IMG/M metagenome (IMG submission 21851)
CTCCGCATGGCGCAACTATGGCAGGATTTCCAGCAGGTACGGATCGCGATCGAGCGGTTGGGCGATGTGCTCAACCAGCCGGTCGAGCCCGGTTCAGGCAGCCGCACGGCGCTACCCGCTATTCGTGGCGCAGTTCGCTTCGAGAATGTCCGCTTCCGCTATGGGCTGGATGGCCCATGGACGTTGGAAGAGATCAACATCGATCTCCAACCGGGCGCCACGCTCGGCATTGTCGGGTCATCGGGATCGGGCAAGTCCACGCTGACCAAGCTGATCCAGCGGCTTTATACGCCCGCTTCTGGACGTATCTTGATCGACGGCGTCGATATCGCTCAGATCGATCCAGCTTGGCTGCGCCGACAGATCGGGGTGGTGCTGCAGGAAAATCTGCTGTTCAATCGCTCGATCCGTGAGAACATCGCCCTTTCCCAGCCCGCCATGCCGATCGAGCAGGTCAAGGCGGCTGCCGAGCTGGCGGGCGCGCATGAGTTCATCGTCGGCCTGCCGCAAGCCTATGATACGGTGGTGGAGGAGCGCGGCACCAATCTCTCGGGCGGCCAGCGCCAGCGCATCGCGATTGCAAGAGCGTTGGTGACATCCCCCCGCATCCTAATTCTCGACGAAGCCACCTCTGCGCTCGATGCTGAGAGCGAAGAGATTATCCAGAAGAACCTCAAGATGATGGCACGAGGCCGCACCGTCATCATCATCGCGCATCGCCTGTCCGCCGTCCGCCAGTGCCAGCGCATCATCGCGCTGGAGCAAGGTCGGATCGTCGAGAGCGGCAGCCATGACGAGCTGTTGAAGCTCGGCGGCCGCTATGCCGACCTTCATCGTCGCCAGATGGGGGTGATTGGCGCGGATTATGAGGCGGTGGCATGAACGCGATCAGCCGTCATTGGGAAATCGCCAAACTCGCGCTCGCTGAAGAGAAGCAACGCGGCCAATGGTTGATGAAATCCAGCGATGCAGATTTCCTGCCCGCCGCGTTGGAGATCGTCGAAAGGCCCGTCTCGCCGGGCGGACGGATGGCAGCCTATCTGCTTGCGTCAACATTCATCATCACCCTGCTGTGGCTGGCGTTCGGCGAGATCGACGTGGTGGCTTCCGCACCGGGCAAGTTGATCCCAGCCGACAATGTGAAGCTGGTTCAGCCTGCCGAGGCTGGCATCGTGCGGGCCATCTTCGTCCGGGATGGTCAGCATGTAAGGAAGGGGCAGCCGTTGGTGGCGCTCGATCCCACCGTCTCGACGGCAGAAGCAGCCCAGGCGCAGAAGGCGTTGCGCACGGCTGAGCTTGACGCGGCGCGTGCGACCGCGATCCTCTCCGCATTGGACGGGCATGGGCTGGCATTTCGAGCACCGGTTGGCACCCCCGCCGAGATCGCGGAGACCCAACGCAGGCTGGCTACGGCCGAGCTCGGTGATATCGAAGCCGGCATTGCCGCTTATGAAGATGATCGCCAGGCCGCTTCTTCCGCACGTGAGGAAGCGCGCAAGCAGGCGGTCAAGCTGGACGAGACCCTGCCACTGCTCGACGAGCAGCTTCACGCCAATGAGCAACTGCTTGAGAAAGGCTATGTGTCCAAGCTCAAGGTGATTGAGATGCGCCGCCAGCGCATGGCGGCTGCACGGGATCGCGACATTGCGCTCGACACTGCAAACAAAGCCCAGGCCCAAATGGCGCGCGCCGGCAACAGCGTCAGCCAAACCCGATCGCAGGCACGCGCCAAAGTGCTCGACCAGCTTGCAAAGGCCGAGGCTGAGGCAGACCTGCGCGGCGAGGAGTTGACCAAAGCGACCCAGCGCTCAAGCCTGCAACAGCTGCTCTCTCCGGTCGATGGCACGGTGGCTCAGCTAGCGGTGCATACTATTGGCGGCGTAGTGGAGTCGGCCAAGCCGATCATGGTGATCGTGCCCAAAGGCGGCTCATTGGTGGCGGAAGTTAAGCTTGCCAACAAGGATATGGGATTTGTGCGTGTCGGGCAGCCGGTCGCAGTCAAATTGGAGGCGTTTCCGTTCACGCGCTACGGAACCGTTCCCGGCCATGTCGAGTGGATCAGCGCTGATGCGGTCGAGGATGAGAAGACGGCTGCCAGCAAGCCGACCGCTCCGGGACTGGTCTATACTGTTCGCGTATCGCTGGATCGTAGCTCAATGGTCCAAGCCAACCAGCAAATGCAACTTTCGCCTGGCATGTCGGCTACCGCCGATATTCGCACCGGAAAACGAAGCATTTTGAGCTACCTGCTTAGTCCAATCGATGAGGCGCGGTTGGAAGCTGGGAGGGAGCGGTGAAGATAGTTGGTACTCAAATGGCCGTTGGGGACGTTCTGCGCCAAGTTTGCACCAGCGTATTGATCCTACTGTCCGGCGCAGTAATTACGAGCTGCGGTTCCGATCCCAGCACTGTCCCCGTCGAACTTCGCTCTGGCAATGGAGAAACCAAGAGTATGAAGCCGCTGGAGACCAGCCTATATGAATATGTTGATGATCCTCGGCAGAGACGAGCATTCAAAATCAAAACCAATGTTCCGCCATTAAAGTTTGCGTTTCCGGCCGCATATTATGAAAGCGCTGCCAACCTCAAAGGCGGCCCGCAGGCAAATATCACACTGCAGATCGATCCAATCACATATCAACCTTCAAATTCCTTGAACCTTATTCCAAATACAGGGAAACAATTCACAAAACGACAGAACGATGAATTTCTTCTTAGAAACATGGCGGTAGTTATATATTCAAATATCCTCGGCCATCCTTCCTCGGTCAGAAGAGACGATACTACATTCCCTATCGAACGAGCCACCGCATTGATCTCTAAAAGACGTTTACCTAATTTGGACGGCAGAGCGAAAAACTTCCACATGATCGCGTACGATGAACTACAAACTGGAAAACTAGCTGAAAGAGAATCCTACAAATTTGGATCTGTCGATCTATACGCTGCCGGGTACATCGGCTATCCAGATCCTTACGGTTCAAGCAAGGTAAAGATGATCGAGTGCATCGGATGGAGCAGGGTTTGTTCCATTAGCATATTTTACCATGGGCGAGATGTGCTAATTTACCCAGAGAAAGATCAAATGGGGAAAATGGAAGAGATCGTCGATAATGTGATCAAAGTACTAGATAGATACAATCTTGATCTACCCAAGCGGAGATAATCATGAGCATAAATGACGGCGCGCTTGATACGACGCAGTTGACATCGGGGGAGATTGCTTATTTGCAGTCATTCTTAGACGCGGGGGATAGGCCGGGATATTATCTGGCTTACTATTCGATGGTGTCCAGCGATAAATCCTATCTCAGCGCGTCGGATGTCGGTAAAGACGAGGCAAGTCTCCAGGCCAAAATCTCATCGTTCAGTGACCCAGCAGGCGCCGCAGCCTATTATTCTAATCGTCTTTTGCAGGAACATGATCCAAGCTATCCGGGTATCTACTTCCTATCCCAAGCCGTCGCTACATCTGCCCTTAAAGGCGTGACGGACAGTAACAATCGCGTACAGAGCGATGACGAAATTTTTAGCACGGCTTCAGGAGCATGGGATCGGGCTGGACGATTGGACCAATTTCCGGGATTGTTGCTTGACGATCATTCGCTGCCTACAGCAGTGGCTCGATCCATTTCTATCGGAGCTTCTTTCGCACTTTGGGTTGTCGGATTCGTCACTTCGAATTTGAGAGCGCCAAACAACAATGAGATGTACAACTGGATTGTCGCAACTGCTGGAAGCCGGGTCGGCGAGTATGTTGCAGCGCTGGCTGGGGCCTTCGTCGTCGTCGACGGAGGTGGAAAGCAGGTTTCAAGTGGTTCCAGTTTGGATACGTTGTACACGGCAGATGGAGAGCAATACCTAGGTGTCGACAATAGTAGCGGGCACGTTGTAGCTGTTAATCTAGTTGACTCGTTGGGATCTGGGGCGTCGAAGTTCGAACTTCTTGCGCAAATCGCAACCCCTTTAGTTGATGGGCTTATAGCTGGTCTGAATCAGGCCGCCGCTTCATTGGGTACCACTGCTGAGGCTTTGGCGCACGCATTGCTTGCAGAGTTGTTTCCTTATTCCCCCAGTAATTGGCTTGATCTTGTATCTCCGGTTGGTGATACGGGGCCAACCTATCCGTCATCGAGCCCGCCCGCATTCAAATTTTCTTCAACTGCATCGGCGAACGGTGAAACGCTACTAGGAACGTCACCCAGCATTCTGGGAATCGGCGGAGACGATTCCATAAACGGCTTGGGCGGGAACGATGCCATCTTCGGGGGCGGTGGCGAGGACACTCTTTCGGGTGGAAGCGGCGACGACATCCTTTGGGGAGAAGACGGCGACGACGTGATCGACGGCGGATCGGGAAATGACGTCTTACGAGGAGGCGACGGAAATGACACGCTGAAGGCCGGTGACGGGAATGACACTATTATTGGCGGACGGGGATCGGATACTCTCGACTTTGGATTCGCGGGCAGTGCTACCGGAATCGTTTTAAATGCGAGCGTAGTACGACAGACGAGTGGCAACGATGCTTACGCGTCGCTTTCGACTGCTGGCACTCAAATTCACGCGTCAGAGGTGGAAGCCCTAACGCTCAGCTCAAAAGCCGATCGAGTAGTTCTTGGTGATTTAGGTGAGTTCGTTTCCGCGGGTCAGACGCCCGGCACTGACAACCCGCTAGCCGGCCTCAAAATCGACTTTGGAGATACCGACGGACCTGCACTAAGTGATGACCAAATCGATGTCTCGGCTCTGCCGACGAGCGCTACATTTGGTAGCATAACCGGCACTGTCGGGGCATTGATTGATCTGCGTGACGCAAGTAATCAAACTCTTCGTTATTTGGTAGACTTGGCCGGGGTAACGGACAAGCAAGTGTCGGCCGTTGTAGCCCGCTTCGCAAATGCGAATTCGGTCATTGGGACCGATCGTGATGACATCATATTGGGAGAGAGTGGTAAAGCTGGAAGCGGAGAAGGCTACTCGGATCTACACGGTGCAGCCGGCGATGATACTCTGGTGGCTGCAGGGTGGGAGACCCACCTCTTTGGCGGCACCGGCGCTGATGTATTTCAAGCCGGCGCAAACACGTGGATCGAGGATGGCCAGACTGGAGCCGGCGATAAAGTGAGTTATGCTGGATACCGACTATTTGGCGGCGTTAAGCAGTGGTGGCAGGAGGGAAATCTAGCTTCTGCAGCACCTTATACTACATTGGCCAGTGCTTTTCCTGTTATTGGGTCGGAATTGATTTCCCTAGGAGCGTTCCTAATAGATCAGTCTTACATGAAATTTGCTCGTTATCGCCTCGGCGCTGATGGCGTATTGGAAGTAAATCTCGGTTGGGATCAGGGCGGCTCCGCGGCCATCAAGGATTACACCGTCGATTCTAATAGTGGTGCTGGTACTGCAGGCGTAACCGTTTTCCAGACTAGCGCGGAGCGAGACAGCAGCTTTAACAGGGAACATTTTGATCAGTTCATCAGATATGCTCTAAAAGCGGGCTTTGGAGTCGGCCAGGACGGCAAGGACCCGCTCGTCCTCGATCTCAATGGCGATGGGTACAATCTGGTCGCTGAAGACGTAAGTTCGGCTAATTTCGAGTTCGACGCCGACGGCTTCGGCGAGCACGCCGGCTGGGTCCGTGGCACCGATGGCTTCCTAGTGCGTGACGCCAACAGCAACGGCGTGATCGACAATGTCGGCGAGATGTTCGGCAACCAGTCGACCGGCGGCTTCGATATGTTGGCAGGCTACGACAGCAATCTCGACGGCGTCATTAATGCTTCCGATACTGTTTTCGCGTCGCTAAAGGTCTGGCAGGATTATAACCAGGACGGCATCACCGACGCCGGCGAGCTGAAGTCGCTGGCTGATCTCGGGATCGTCTCGATCGACCTCAGCAATTCAGCGCCGTCGAGCCCGACCGCCGTCGGCGGCAACACGATTGCGCATGAAGGTCATTTCACACGCGCCGACGGCAGTACCGGTAACATCGCCGACGTGGCGCTGACGCTCAACGAGACCAACAGCAAATGGCTGGGCGACGCTACGGTCTCAGCGGCGGCAGCAGCCTTGCCCGAGCTGACAGGTTTCGGTGAGGTCAAGGATTTACGGGTGGCCATGACCAGCGACGCCACGCTGCTGTCGATGGTGAATAACTATACGGCGCTCAACACCACGGATCTGACGACGCTTGAAAGCGATGCCAAGGCGATTCTGTTCCGCTGGGCCGGTGTCGACGGCGCGACGCCGACCGCGTTGGGCAGCAATGGGTTCGATACGCAGAAGCTGGCCTTCCTGGAAAAATACAGTGGCTACGAACTCATGCCGCGCAACGGCAGCGGCGTGATTCAGCTCGACAATATCGGCGAGATGGAGACACTGTGGAACGACCAGCTCACCCGGCTGACGCTCCGGTTGGCGGTGCAGGGGCCGCTCGCAAGCACCTTCTCGGGCATAACCTATAATACCGATCGCGACCTGCTCGTCGCGAATGGGCCGACTGCGCTCAAGGATATGCTCCACAATCTATTGGTGGGTCTGCCGTCCGATCCGACGGCGGCAGCTACGCAATGGGCCAATTGGGCGCCTCTGCTTGGGGCAGTCGCCGATGGGATGGTGCGCTCCGACGCTAACGTCGTGCGTGACGATTATCTGTTCGCGCAGCTCGTTGCGGCGATGAACGGCGTGAGCCAGCCGCTGACATTGGCCCAGCTCGCAACCGCGCTCCAAATTCCCAACACCAGGATTGGTACCTCCGCTGCGGAAACCCTCGCACGTGGTACCGCGACCGGCACCGCGATATACTATTCCGGCGGCGGCAACGATACGCTGAACGGCGGCACCGGCCAGGACGTCTATGTGTTCGGCAACACCATTGGACATGCCGTCATCAATGACAGCGAAGCCAGAGAGAGCGGCGACCGCATTCGCTTCGCGACGCTCAACGCCAATCAGGTCGGCATGGCGCGCAGTGGCGATGATCTACTGATCACCGTGACATCGACTGGCGAGACCGTCCGAGTGACGGGCCAATTCGCGGCCGTGGTGCCGCTCGGCTCCGACGTGCTGCTCAGCCCCAATCGTGGCATCGAGGATATCCAGTTCGCTGATGGCACGGTCATGGAAATCCCCGAGATCATGACGGCGGTCGGCACCGGCACCAGCGGCAATGACTCGATGGTCGGAACCATGCATTCGGACGTGTTCCTGGGTGGCCTCGGCAACGACACCCTCGAGGGCGGCGATGATGCCGACCTGTATGTAGTGAACGCGGGCGAAGGCGATGACGTAATCCACGATGTCCAAACGACTCCGCTGCTGCGTGCTGCCGACCTTCTGATCTTCGGCGACGGCATTGCGCCGCAGGACCTTAATTTCAGCCGTGCCGGTACGACCGGCCAGGATCTCGTGATTTCGGTTGGGACGAGCGGCGATAGCGTCACGATCAAGGATCAATTCGCCTATAGCGTGCTGGGGTATAATGCGGCGCTTGCACCCAATAGCCGGATCGAGGCGTTTGCCTTCCGCCACTATGGCGATAGTTGGTCTAATAAAGATATTCAGCAGAAGCTTATCGCCGCCGACACCACTGCTGGCGCCGACCAGACCCGCGGCTTCGGCGACGACGATGTGTTCGATGCGAGTGCCGGCAACGACACGCTGATCGGCATGGACGGCCAAGACACCTATAATTGGGATGCCGGCAGCGGCAACGACACGATCGACGAGCAGGCGGCCTATATCGACATCGATGTGGGCCTCGGCGGACTCAGCCTCACTGCCAAGGCGGACACGGTGCAGTTCGGTCCCGGCGTCAATCCAAGCACGATCGTGTTTTCTCGGCCGACGGCAGCGCCCGATCTCGTCATCACCAACACGGCAACGGGCGAAACATTGACGGTCAAGAACCAGTTTGCCGGATTCCAGACAGGCGTACTGGGCGCGCAATGGTTCAACCGCATGGAGTGGTTCGCTTTCGCCGACGGCTCGCGGCTGTCTTGGCAGGATGTCGAGGCGATCGTCACCACCGGCGGTTCGGGCAATGACCATCTCTGGGGTGATGTTTATCACGATACATTGGACGGCAAGGCCGGAAACGATACGCTTTCCGGTGGAGCGCTCGGCGACACTTATCGTTTCAACCTTGGCTATGGCCATGACACGATCGAAGATGGCGATACCAGCTTCCTTGGCGACGGCTTTGTTACGGTAGATGACACGCCCGACATTCTTCAGCTTGGTCCCGGCATCACGCCCAACGACATCAGCTTTGCGCGCAACGGCTCCAGCATTGATTTGATTATCGGCACCAACGGCGACCGGGTCACGCTTTCCAAACAGGACGAGTATATCAATACGGGTGTATTAGGGATCCTGTCCTCGTACCGTGTCGAACAGATCAAGTTCGACGATGGCACGACCTGGGGCTGGGACGATCTAAACCGACGCGTGATCGCGTCGCAAACCACAAGCGGCAACGACAGTATTCAAGGCTTCACGCTCGAAGACCGTTTCCATGCCAGCGCTGGCAATGACACGCTAGCTGGCGGTGACAGTGCGGACGTCTACGAATTCGGTGTCGGGTCGGGCCATGACGTCATTCGCGAAAGCGTCACCAATGTCCTCTATGGCGATGACGATTCCGTGGAGTTCGCTGCCGGGATCAACCCAGAGGATATCACCGTCGCGCGCAATGGTGACGATCTCATCCTGACGCTCAACAACAATGACAGCCTCAAGATCGAAGGCGAATTTGCGTTCTCCGCCTTCTACACCTGGAACGATGTCGAGCTGTTCAAATTCGCGAACGGCACGACCTGGACCAAAGATGACGTCCAGGCAAAGCTTCTCGCCCCGACGACTGGGGCGGACCATATCGTCGGCTTCGATAGCGACGACACGCTTACCGGCGGGGCGGGCAACGACACACTTGAGGGATTGAATGGGTCAGATACCTATCAATTCAATCTCGGCGATGGTGCGGATGTCATTCAGGAAAGCTGGACCAATCACAATCTGAGCGAAGACGACCGGCTGGTATTCGGACCGGGTATTCTGCCAAGTGATATCCAATTGTCGCGGCAGGGTAACGATCTGATCCTCTCGGTCGCGGGTACGAGCGACAGCGTCCGTGTCACAAATCACTTCACCTATGAGGCCTGGTACAGCTCGAATGATGTCGAGCATTTTGACTTCGCGAATGGTACCAGTTGGACGAGCGCGCAGGTGGCGGCGATGCTCACCGGCGGCACCTCGGGCAATGACAGCATCGTCGGTACACCTGAGTCCGACATGATGGTGGGCCTTGCCGGTGACGATACGCTGGTAGGTGGTGACGGCTCCGACGTCTATGTGTTCAATCCCGGCGACGGCCATGACGAGATCCGGGAAAGCGTCAGCAATGCGTTGTTCGCTGATGATGACGAGCTTAGATTTGGTGCCGGCATCACGCTTGCCGATCTTGGCTTCACCCGTAGCGGGAACGACCTGCTCATTGCGTTCGCCGGCTCGACCGACAGCATCAAGATCACAGATCAGTTCAATTCCTCGGCATATTTCCGGTGGAACGACATCGAGCGTTTCACCTTCGCTGATGGCAGCTACGTCACCAACGATCAAATCCAGCAGATCCTGCTTACGCCCACGCCAGGTGACGATAATTTCGCTGGCTTCATCACCAATGACACGCTCGATGGCGGGGCAGGCAACGATACGCTCGCGGGTGGCGACGGTGATGACACCTATCTGTTCGGCCGGGGCTACGGCCATGATGTTATCCAGGAATCCGCCGGTTACGTCGGCAACGGTTATAATGATACCTTGGTGTTTGGCGCGGGCGTTGCGGTCGGTGACCTCAATTTCGCGCGCGACGGCAATGATTTCGTGGTCACCATCCGTGACACCGGCGATACGATGCGGATCAGCGGGCAATTCGATCCCGTCTACGTTTATAATTCGGTTGAGAATTTCAAATTTGCTGATGGCACTGTTCTGTCGCGCGCGGATGTGCAGGCCATCGCGCTCGACCAGGCTGGTACATCGGGAAATGATTCGATCGTAGGTTATGCCGAAGCCAATCTGATCGATGGACGTGCCGGAAACGATACGATCGATGGCGGTGACGGCAATGATACGCTGATCGGCGGGGCAGGCGATGATCTGCTGTTAGAAACCTCTGGCGATGACGTTTATCGCTGGAATCTTGGCGACGGCAACGACA
>JGI24752J21851_1000132_pt1 | contig 10172 bp, 8 predicted proteins | sample KBSSwiS7_FD_21851 | JGI IMG/M metagenome (IMG submission 21851)
TCAGCGAGGGCGATGTAGAGGACATCTTCCAGTACATCCGTGCCGGCGCTCGCGAGGCGCTGGGCACGCGCAAACCCGCCGATGCGCCGAAGCCTCCCTCCGCCCATCTCTAAGGAGGACCGGAACCGATGGGCTGAAGATCTCGCGCCGAAGGTGAGGGCGAGCTATCCAAACAGGAAAGGGAGAGACATGATCAAGATCATCGCGCCGCGCGCAGTGATCGCCGGCTTAGCGACGCTGCTACTGTCCGCAGCGCCGCCAAGCCGCGCCTTGCACCTCGACAATGCGGAGGATCTCGCGTCAGTCGCCGGATCGCCATGGGTGATCGCGAGCAGCATGGCTGGGCGCGCGGCCGCGCAAGGCAGCTTGGCTGCGATCGACGCGCGCGACGGAACCATCCATCGTCTGTATCCCGAGAGCGGCGTCAACGATACGCCGAGCGATCCTGGCGTGGGGGATTGCCCGGGGATGCCCGCTGCCGACACGTTCAAGCCGCACGGAATCGCTTACGTCCCCAAGGGAAAGACAGGGGGGCGCCTGTACGTCGTTAACCATGGGGGGCGCGAGTCGATCGAGTTCTTCGATGTTGTGCTAACGCCCGCTCCCCGGCTCCACTGGGCGGGCTGCGCGATCGTGCCCCCGGGTGCCTTCGGCAATGGTGTCGCCGCCGTTGCCGATGGGACTCTCTACATGACGAATATGGGGCGTCCGCTGGACGGCAGCGCGCCCCTGTCCGACATGGGCGGGCAGGTGGTGGCCTGGCATGTCGGCCGGGGGTGGCGCACGGTGCCGGACAGCGCGATCCTCGCACCGAACGGAATCGTCGCCACTGCCGACGGCAGCCAGATCTATGTCGCATCGTGGAGCGGCAGCACGGTGTTCGCGCTCACGCCCGACGGGAAAGCGCCGAGGCGCGCATTAAGGCTGGACTTCCTGCCGGACAATCTGCGGTGGAGCGACCGTGGCACGATCCTCGCGGTCGGGCACCGTACCTCTATCAAGGCTGTGCGGGACTGCTACACCTCACCCGCGGAGCGCTGCACCATTCCTTCGGCTATGGCGGAGATCGATCCGGCCCTCATGACGGTCCGCTGCACGCGGCCGGTGGCGCTGGACATGGCAACGGTGGCGTTGCCGGTGGGACGGGAGCTCTGGATCGGCACTGCGCGTGGCGACCATATCAGCCGCGAAAAGCCCTGCACGAGGCACGCGGCATACGGAGCGCTCCAGGCGCCAGTCGAATAACGGCGTCGATGAGGCTCATGTGAGCCACGACGGTCCTGACCGGAAGATGGCCGATCCTGCCGCGAACCACGCTAAACCGCCATCCAAAAGCGGAGTTGATTACATAGGTCGGCAAGGAGAATCGTCTCAGGCTTGGGGTAATGCAACATTGGTCCGACGGGCTTGAGATAAATTAGGCGGCCGAGCCGCAAATGATGAACTCTCGCGCAATAGACTGCTGCTCGGAATGTTCTAAGGCTGCGCCAGATAGGGACTGCTCATAATGAGCTGCACCTTTGCGGGAGCAGAAGATGATGGCACTCAGATTAAATAGCAGTGTCGCGGTCATGCTCTCGTGAATGCTGCCGTCCGCTTGCCCTCTTCGGATTACTGTTTCGAAACGCCTCAGGAAGTGGGTAATCCTGTGTCTACCGAACGCATCTCCCACCTCCTTGCCACCACGCTGGAGCCGATTATCCAGATCGAGCTTCATCGAGTTAGGGTAGGCGGCCTGGACCTGCTCATAGGTTCGGACATAGGCTCGTACCGCCGCCATAGGCGTGAGACTCTCGAGGTCAAGAGCTTCAAAATGGGGCAGAACGCGGTCCAAAAGCCGATCTTGAACGGCTTTGTACAACGTCTCCTTGTTTCTAAAGTGGTAGTAGATAAGCTGCTTGCTCACGTCCGCACGACGGGCAATGGCGGAAAATGAGCTGGATTCCACGCTGGAGCGCGCGAACTCGGCTTCTGCTGCGGAAATTATCCGCTCCACGCTCGTAACATCCGCTTCTCGCATCCATTGCGGGTGCGAAAGGTCAGACTGTCCGGCGTCATCACTGGCTGCCGTTAAAGCGCGGATGATGAAATCGACGGTGACGCTGCGCGCGTTTGTGGGACCACCCCCCATCGCAACGACGCCGGCAATCAAAGAAGCCGCAGAATCGAAAAAAGCCTCACTGCCCCACTTGCGCTTGACCTCTCCCGAACGCCTTCCTTGCGCAAGATAACCCTCGATCACATTGTAAATTCTATGTGGTTGACCTTCTGAATCCTCGCTGGCGCGTGGCAAGAAGCCTTCGTCTGCGACACTTCTACCTAGCAGCGGCGAAGCAGCGTAGCTGTCGAACAAGATTTCTAAGATATTTGAGATCGCGCGGAGCGGCGATGGCTGGAGGCGTGCCTGTTGTACCAGGATATCGAAGAGCGTGCGGCGCGCCGCGGCCTGAATCGCGGCGTATAGCCCGCGCTTTCCACCGAACTTATTGTAGATCAGTTGTCTGCTAACGCCGGCTCGCAAGGCAATCGCTTCGAGCGATGCGGCCCCTAGCCCTACACGCGCAAACTCCAACTCCGCGGCCGACATTAATCGCGACATCTTATCCTGTGACTTGCCCCTCTTGGCGCCTCGCATCGAACGCTCTCCGCTCCACAACTTTGTACAACCGCTCTAAACAAGAGTCTTGCGGGACTCGCACGCAGTCGGCAACATTTAACGCGCATTCTGAGATTGATAGAACGATAACTTCGCAGAGCGCGGGTTGTATATCCGATAAGGATCGGAGTTGGAGAGTCGATGCCCTCATGAATGGAAGATAAGCTATTTCATCAACCTGCAGTCGACGGAAGGCTCCGGCAGAAACGCCGTGGAGCATAGGGCGCTTCTGCGGATTTATTTTTGGGCCATCTCTCTGATTTAGCTTGTTATGGTGTAGTGTGGAGGTCTTCGACGCCTCATTAATACTAGACTTGAGCCTATGCGGCCGAGCGACACCAAGCGTGGCCGCCGCGTGCAGGGCTAGTAAACCTCTACAGTCGGACAAAAGGAAAAAGCATGAGCGCTGACAGAGATGACGCCGTCGTATTCGATCACCTCCGGCGTGAGGGGCTGAGGACCGAATATCCTGCAGATCTGCCGGCTATCCCACCCCTGCCGGCGAAGAGATACAGCGATCCTGCGTTCTACGCTCTGGAGCTGGAGAAGGTTTTCTCCAAGACCTGGCTGGCCGCCGGGCATATCAGCGAGTTGCCAACGCCGGGAGCCTACAAACTCTTCGAGGAACTGGGCCAATCGGTCATCATCAGCCGCGGTACGGACGATGTCGTTCGCGCCTTCAAAAACGCGTGCCGCCATCGGGCTTCTGCTATCGTCACTGAGAAGTCGGGTGTGGCTCGCCGTTTTGTATGTCCCTATCATGCCTGGGGGTATTCGACGGATGGATCGCTGAAGTCGGTTCCGGAACCGCAGAACTTTGCCTGCCTGAACAAGAAGGAACTATCCCTTCATCGGGTTCGCTGCGAAATCTGGCGTGGGTTCATCTTCTTGAATTTTGATGAAGACGCTCAATCGTTGGACGATTTCATTGCGCCTCTGGCAGCGCAGATCGGCGATTTTCCCTTCGAGGAAATGTCTGTCAAAGGATTGGTCGTTAACGAGCTCGATTGCAACTGGAAGACTGCTTACGATAATTTTGTCGAAAGCTATCATATCAATACAGTGCATCAAAAAACGATTGCGCCCTTCATCGATACAAAGACATGGACGTTGGAGACGTTGCAAGGCGGACATGGTTGTCTGCGGACGCTGAAGCGGGGCAGCGATACTCTGTTTAAATCGGAACAGATATCCCATGGCATCACCCAGTCGGTTTCGGATCGATATAAGACAGTGACGGTAGCCATACCGCGTTTTCCCAACGGCACCGCGGGCTTGGACCCTGCTGGATTTGTTTGGCAAAGCTTCTGGCCGACGAGCCCGAACACGATGCGGGTGGTCAACCTGGTTGTTGGCCCGACACTTCCCGATCCCGAGCAAGACCGCCAGCATTGGGAAAATTTCGTCTCCTACAACAACAAGATTCTCGCGGAAGACATGTTCCTATTCGCTTCGATGCAGCGCTCTATGCGTGAAGGGGATATTTCTCATGTGATGCTGTCCACTCAGGAGCACTATATCCAGTGGTATCACGAGCATCTCGACATAATGATTGGCCGCGAGAATGTTCCGGAGGATCTTCGGGTCGAGCCTGTTCTGACTCGTCATCTGGAAAAGCAAAGCCAATTCTAAAATAGGCGGATGGCATGCTTGGCAACGAGGAGCCCATAGCTTGACGAGAACCGGCACGGCGAGCGGGCACTGGTCTGCCCTGTCTATTTGATGAATACGCGAAAGGCCCCCTCTCTTTTGGGCCCAAGACATAAGATTTAGGAGTTCGAAATGCGGGGATTGACTGACAAGGTCGCCATAGTAACCGGCGCTGCCGGTCGAATTGGGCGTGCCGTGGTTAAGCGCCTTATTGAAGAAGGCGCCCTGGTGACCGTGGCCGATGTAAACGGCCACGGAGCGAGAGACGTTGCGGGAGAATATGGCGAGAGAGCCTTCCCTGTCGCGTTCGATGCTGCCGACGATGACTCGATCAAGGCGCTGATCGACGAAACTGTAAAGCGCTTCGGACGTCTACAGATCCTGCACAATAATGCCGCCCTCGTTAATCTGGGTGAACTGGGTGCCGACACCAATGTGTTGGAGACACCAGCGGCGCTCTGGGATGCCACTATGCATATCAATGTCCGGGGCTACTTCCTGGCCTCGCGCTATGCGATCCCGCATATGCTTGGCGCGGGGGGAGGATCCATCGTCAATACTAGTTCCGGCTCCAGCTTATTCGGTGACGATGTTCGCATTGCCTACGGCACATCGAAAGGTGCTGTGAACGTTTTGACGAAATATATTGCCGCCCAGCATGGGAAGCAGGGCATCCGTTGCAATGCAATATGTCCGGGCATGATTGCGGACGAGGCATTGATGAAAGCCGCTCCGAAACTCGCTGCGATCCACGAGCGGCACAGCCTGCTGACCCGGATTGGTAGACCTGACGATATCGCTTCGATGGTCGCTTTCCTGGCCTCGGAGGAATCGTCCTTTGTCACCGGTCAGATCATTTCGGTGGATGGCGGAGAGGCTTCACACTCGCCCGCGATGGTCGAATCGTTGGAGATGGGATCGGGTTACGCTTGATTACGCAACAAGACATAACTTCCGCGACGCGAATGCTTCGGTTCGTCGCCGGGCTACGTCACCACGAATTGGCGCCGCCTCGCCGAGCGGCATGCGCCTGCCGTACAAGTTCGATGCTTAAAATGCTTGCCCGTCGTCTTCCTCAATTAGCGGTCTCATTGGACCGAATGTTTTAGTGCCGTCACCTTTAAAAGGAAAACAGATGTCGAATAGCGAAACCATTGAAGACATGTTGGCTAAGGAGGCGATTCGCAATCTGGTGGGCCAATATTGTCGCGCAGCCGATCGCAACGATCTTGATCTCCTTCGCTCGCTCTACTGGGAGGATGCCCTCGACGAGCACGGCTATAATAAGAGCAACACAGCCAAAGAGTTCATCGATCGTATCCCCGAATTTGAGGGTATTAATTGCGTCCAGCATAATGTGACCAGCCAGATGATCACGGTGAACGGCGATGAAGCCGAAGGGGAATCCTACGTCATTGCTTATCATAACTATATGACCCCCGACGGGCCGACGGTCATGATCTGCGGAGGCCGTTATCTCGACCGTTACACACGCAAAAATGGCGAGTGGCGGATCGCGCATCGCAAGTGCACGACCGATTGGGGTCATGAGTTCGGCGTCCCCAGTCTCGATCCCCCCGCAACCTTTACCGACGGTGCCATAGCTGTAGGCAAGAAAAGCGGCGATGACGTCTCCTATGGATTTTTCAAGCTTTTCACGCGTGGGAACCGTGTGTTTTGACGCCCGCCGAATTTCATATGTGCAGTAGCTCTCCGGGGAGTAAACTTTGGCCTGCTGCCGATTTGGTGGACACCGAGAGAGGTTCAGGCTACAGCGGCTTCCGGTTCGAAAGCTATGGGGCCAAAATAGTCGAGGAGTTGAGTGGCGTCCAGTTGGCTTTCGAATGCTGAACATTTAGAAACTGAACATATATTCAGACTAAAGAGGGGAAAAGGGATGAAATCTTCAAGATATTCGATGATGATATCTGCATCGATCTTGGCATTCGCGATTGTCGCGCCTGCCGAAGCGCAGCAGCAGCCATCGACCGCCAGTTCAGAAGTGAGCGCAGACACCATCGTCGTCACCGCCCGCCGCAAGGAGGAAAGCATCCAGTCGGTGCCGGTGTCGGTGCAGGCCTTTAGCACGGAAACGCTGGTCAAGCAGAACGTCCACACAACGACAGACCTTCAGCGCCTCGTGCCCGGCGTTGTCTTCAACGCTTCGGGTACAGACACCAATACCACCTTCACCATCCGTGGGCAGGGCCGTGCAACGATCGGCACCATCTCTCCCTCGGTACAGTCCTACATCAACGAAGTGGCGCTGCCGGCTTGGGGCTCCATCATCCCGACCTACGACATTTCGAACGTGCAGATCCTCAAAGGCCCGCAGGGCACTCTGTTTGGCCGCAATACGACTGGCGGTGCGGTGCTGGTCTACAGCCAGGCGCCGAAGCATGAGTTTGGCGGCTATGCGTCCGCCACGCTGGGTGACTACAACTGGCACGAACTGGAAGGCGCACTGAACCTGCCCATTGTGAAGGACAAGGTCGCGCTGCGCCTTGCGGGCCAGTATCGCAAGCGTGATGGCTTCACCAAAGCCGGTGTGCCCGGAGAGCCCGACGCGAACACCGTGAATAGCCGTTCGTTCCGCGTTTCGCTGCTGCTGGAACCTATCGACGGCGTCAAGAACACGACTGTCTACGATTATTCGTGGGCACGGACGGTGGAAACGCAGGTGCCGACCGAGCTGTCAACGGGCATGACATTCGACTTCCTGCCGTTCTTGGGTATCAACCCGGATGATGTCCGACTTATTCTGGATCGGTCGAAGGCGGGCGGTTATCGTAAGTATTATAGCGACCTTGTTCAGTCTGACTTCAGCAGGATCCAGGGCATCACCAACACCACGGAGCTGAGCCTGGGCGGGATCAACGTCAAGAACATCTTCGCCTATCGCTGGTCTCGCATCCTTTCGCGCTCAGATACCGACGCTTCGCCCCATGGCTATACCGATTGCTTCCTGTGCGCCCATTCCGATGACCAGATCAGCAACGAACTGCAGATCAGCACCACAGCGTTCCACGATACGATGTCGATCCTGCTGGGTGGCTTCTATCTGCAACAAAATCCCAAGGCCAGAAATGCGCTCGGGCTCGCGTTCGGTGCTCCCGAATTCACCCCGCTGGACACCCTCAGGAATGTCTATGGCGTGATGATGGATCAGCAGGATAAGAATTCGACCAAGGCCATCTTCCTCAGCATTGGGCAGAAGCTGGACTGGGTTCTTCCAGGCCTGAAGCTCAATCTTTCCGGCCGTTATACGTGGGACAGGTCGAGCACCTGTGCTGACGGTCGCGCCGGCTCGGCTGAACCCTATGCCGACTATAAAGCTTGCGTTGCATCGCCGACCTCTTCGACGCCGAAATCGAAGTTCCACAAGTTCACCTGGGCTGCTGGCCTCGATTATCAGGCGACGCCGGACCTCTTCTTTTATGGCGTGGCACGCACTGGCTACCGCGCGGGTGGCGCCAACACTCCCGTGCTCGGTACAGTGCTCCAGCCCTACCAGACATTTGCGCCGCAGACCGTCACCGATTTCGAAATCGGCATGAAGGCGGATTATCACATCGCCGGCGCACGGGCTCGAACCAACATTGCGGCCTTCACGAACAAGTTCAAGAAGCTGCAGTTAAGCGCCAGCGGCATTCCGGCCAATTTCGATGGCGACAACAATCCGCTGAACGATCCGACCTTCACCTCGCTCAATCTGAACGTGGGTGATGCGAAGACGCGGGGCGTGGAAATCGACGGCTTCATCGTGCCGATCGAAAACCTGCGGCTGAGCTACGGTGGCAGCTATTTCTACGGCAAGATCCACTACACGCCCATCGCCCTCGGCGCGATCGATACCAGCAACACGCGCCTCAATTATGCGCCCGCCACCAGCATCACGCTGGCGGCGGACTACACCATCCCCGGCGTGCTGGGCGGTGACCTGAACTTCAACGTCAACTGGTACCGCATTTCCGGCTTCCGCATCGACTTCGCGCGGAACCCCGGTTACAACCTGCTGAACGCCAGCGTGGAGCTCGCCAAGCTGGCCGGTTCAGACGTTACGGTCCAGCTGTTCGGCCAGAACCTGACCAACAAGACATACTTCACCAACCCGAACGCGTCTGGCCAATATCCTGGCTATCAGACCTGGATGCCTGGACCGCCGCGGATGTACGGTGTGCGTGCGACGTACCGCTTTGGCGGCAACTGATCCGCATAACGTCATTTGTTCAATTGGAAGCGGCGCCTTTACAGCGCCGCTTCTTTTTTTGCCACCTACTGTCAGAACATATCGCGCGGCGTGAGTTAGCGGAGAGCCGGCTTCGTCTTGGGATGGGTGTTATGTGGCGAGCGCACGGTGCTGCGAAGAGCGATGCTCGATGGCTTGTGGTCTTCCGCTACGCCCCCGGGGTCGCTCAATTTCCCGAGGCAGTCCGGCTCCGTCTTAGCCCATTGGGCGTCCGTCAGCACCTCGCCATCCATCCGCAGCGTAAACACATCTCAGCCACCTTGTGAATCCCCACGGCCCCTGGAGTTCCAGTTCTTCGCGCTCAGAGGGAAGGTCGCGACCTCGATCAGGTTGCGTGGGCGACGATATCTTCAAAATAAAGCGCCTGAGCGAAATAGCGCCTTCATCGGTCCGGCAGCGAGTAGGTTCGACGCGCCGTATCACTGAAGAGGGCGCGCTTCTCCTCGGCAGCCGCCCCAGCCGCCAGGCGCTTGAACCCGTTCCACAGGACCACATAGTCCACCTGTTGGCGATCTGCGGGATAGTTGCTCTCGAACATGCACCGCTCGGCTCCGAACGCCTCGACACAACAGTCAAAGAACGGGCGGTACACCGCCGCGATGGTCTCGGACGATGGCGGCTCCGCCTCCAGGTGGAGTTGGATCCCGGAAAAGAAGTCGTTGGCAAGTCCGCCCAGCTTCATCACGACATTGCCCTGGGCGGCAAGCGCGCGGATGCCGTCGCGCCAGACGCTCAGTGCCCCCTCGTAGGATTCATGCTTTGCTACACGGCCAAGGAAGCCTCCGCAGTGGTTCACGACAAACCTGACGTCCGGCAGCGCTTCCACCATTCGGGCAACGTCGCCGAGCTGGTGATGGAACGCCATGACATCGCACACCAGCCCGCGCCTACCCAGTATCGCCAGATTGCGTCGGATTATGGGATCTTCGGTCAGCCCCGGACGGGCATCGTCAACCCATGAGACGTCCTTGTAGTAGCGGGCATTGAAACGCGCACCTTTGAAGCGTCCCTTGCCGGCGCTGATATGCGCATCAAGCGCTTCCTCCAGCAGATGCTCGGCCAGGCTTAGATCGACATGGCCGACGATCCCGGCGCAAACGGCGGGTGCGCCAGGTCGCTTCAGTCTCGGATCCTCGGTCAGCTCGACGAGGTAGCGAGTCTCGCCGACAGGGCGCAGATGCTCTGGATCGGCCTCATTGCGCGCCAGCCCGGACTCGAGATGAACCGTGGCCCGAACGTTGTGACCAGCGCAGATATCCGCGAGAAACTCGTCCAGCCCATAATCGAGCCAGGCCCAGATATGGTGGTGCGGATCGATGATCGGAAGCTCGGGATCGAGCGCTTCCTCGCGACGGCGAGACAACCAGTCAGGTTTGAAAAACTCGCTCCAGCTCAAGCCGCTCTCAGTGCCGGGTGCTTTCATCCAAACCTCCTATGTTATNGACCGCCATGCTGAGCCCGAAGCGCAGGCGATCATCCTTTCATTGGGCAGGTGATTGCCAGCCGGATTTCGAGNTCTACGCAGTCGCATCAATTGCGGAAGGCATCATGAGCCAGGATCTCGAGAAACGTATCGCCGAACTGGAAGCGCGCGAGCAGGTGAAGGAGTTGCGGTCA